>Ga0335081_10000523_pt1 | contig 65098 bp, 57 predicted proteins | sample Lox_Sample_35_FD_206713 | JGI IMG/M metagenome (GOLD analysis project Ga0335081, IMG submission 206713) | Soil microbial communities from Loxahatchee National Wildlife Refuge, Florida, United States - Lox_Sample_3.5 | ecosystem: Environmental > Terrestrial > Soil > Wetlands | place: USA...
GTACGGGAACGTTTCCCGCTCTGCATCGGCTTTCGCGGGACTGCTCCCGAAACAATCTTTTCTCATGATCGCGACCCGGGAGAGCGCGAAAAAGTTCCTGCCCCCACCAAATCTTGAGATCCGAGACCTCTTTGCGTACGCGGCACATACTTCGCATGGCGCTGAAACGGATTCATTGTTGAACCGCTGGTTCGACCTCAGCAAGGAATTCGAAGCAGTTCCGGAACTACATGTGCTCACTCGCGCCGGCATTCTCGATCCGGTGGCTCTATGGATCCGCAGCGGCCTCGGGGTTCGCAACGCGTGGCGGGAAGTACTGGAGCGTGAGCCGGTTCAGGCCGTGTTATGCGGAGATGACAGCAATATTTATACGCGCTTGCCGGTTCTGCTCGCGGCGCGGCGGGGGATTCCGACCGTCGACTTCCATCACGGAGCGATCGATGGCCGCTACATGCTGAAAGAATTGCCCTGCGATCTATATTTGGCAAAGAACGAAATGGAGCGCGATTATCTCGTGCGCTTGTGCGGTTTGTCGGCGGAGAAGATCGCAATCGCGGCTCCGCCGGCTGAGAAGCTCAGCACCAATTTCCACCCAGACCAAAAGCGGAAGACGTCCGCGATTTTTTTCTCCGAGCCCTATGAGAACGCTGGAATGCGCGCGGAAGAGGTATATGCCGAAATCCTGCCGGAGTTGTTTCGCCTGGCGATCGCGAACCGGCGCGGCCTCGTGATCAAGCTGCATCCTTTCGAGAGCCGCAAGCAGAGACGCAGAATTGTTGTGGACGTACTTGGGCCCGAAGCCGCGAGGAGGGTGAGTGTGATCGACGGACTTTTGACCCCGGAATTGCTGGCTCACGCATGGTTCGGAGTCACGGTTGAGTCCACCAGTGTGATCGACTGCCTGCAGAACGGCGTTTGCGGTTTTCTTTGCGGATGGCTATCCCTCTCGCCCTATGGATACGCACAACAATATGCGCGCTTCGGAGTTGGAGAAATACTAAAGGATGCGAAGCGGATCTCTGAAATTCCGGAGCGTGTGAAAGAGTTTCACTCCCAGCCGCCACCATTTCATCTGTCCTCTACGGTCGACCCGGTCCTGCTGCAGGAATGGTTGACCGCTCGTGAACGTTCCGCAGTGAGGTCGGCTTCGTGAGTGATCACGTTGTCAATGTATTGCCACCTTCCGTCGATCTGGAGAGCCAGAAGTTTCGCTCGCAGGTTGGACACATTTCCCGTCACTCCGGCGCATTTTTCGCGGGGACGATTTTTAGTGTCGCATTGGGATATTTATTCAAGGTCTATCTGGCGCGAACTCTGGGAGCGGAAGCGCTTGGCATTTACGCGCTGGGGATGACGCTAGTCGGGTTCATTGGAACCTTCAATACTCTGGGTCTGGTCGAGTCGGCAGTTCGCTTTGCGTCGGTATATCGGGCAGCAAACAAATTGGAACAATTGCAGTCTCTGTTGTGGCGTGGCGGCGGAGTTCTTCTTGTAGCGAATGCGGTTTTCGCGGTAGTCCTCCTAAAGACCGGCAAGTTGGTCGCGCTCCGTTTCTATCATTCTGCCGAACTGGTCCGCTATATTCCCTGGTTCACCGCGATCATGCTGTTGGGCGTGCTCTCGACCTTTTACGGCAGGATTCTGGCTGGCTACAAGCAGGTCGGCAGGCGCACGCTGATCACGAACTTCATTGGCAGTCCGGCCACGATGGCATTTGCTATAGCTCTCATCAGCCTGGGTTGGGCCTTGCGGGGGTATCTGCTGGCGCAGGTTCTCGGTGCGGTCGTGGTGATCGGCCTCTTGATCGGCTTTGTGTGGAAGCTCACCCCACCGGAAGCGCGCCTGGGCGTGCACTGGCCACACAAATTGGAGCGCGAGGTGTGGTCGTTTTCTGCCGCAGCGATGGGAGTGCTGCTGTTGGAATTCCTGATTGGGCAGGTCGATAAGGTTGCGCTTGGGTTTTTTCGTGGTGCGCGCGATGTGGGCATTTACTCCGTTGCCGCCGCGATGATTGCGTACGTGAGTCTTTTCCTAAGTTCGGTGAACCAGGTTTTTTCGCCAGTCATTGCGGACTTGCATACTCGCGGCGAAAGCATGATGTTGGGACGTCTCTACAAATCTCTGACGAAATGGATTCTGGGACTTACTCTGCCGCTGGCAATTACAGTAATGGTGTATGCGAGGCCGCTGCTGCGGATTTTCGGTCACGATTTCGAAGCCGGCTGGCCGATTCTCATCATTGGTACCGTGGGTCAATTGATAAACTGCGGCGTGGGTTCAGTTGGCCTTTTGCTGCTCATGTCGGGACATCAAAATCGTTTGTTGCGGGTGCAAGCAGCCATGGCGACCTTAATGACGGTGGCGAGCTTTGCCCTGGTCCCGGTTTGGGGCATCGTTGGCGCTGCAGTGGCGGCCGCGGTCACCAATGCGGGGCAGAACGCATGGAATCTGCTCGAAGTCCGCAAAGTATTGGGGCTTTCGCCGTTTAGCCGCAGCTACTTGCGCCTGCTGATTCCTGCCATCATGAGTCTAGCTATAACGCTGATCCTGAAAACGCAGGTCAACGCATTCGGTCGTTACTGGGTCGCAACCGGAATAGCATTGCTGGCGAGTTATGTCGTATTCGCCGGGACCGTTGCAGTCACGGGACTGGACGGCGACGACCGGCTCGTGGCCGACGCACTGCTCTCCCGCATACGCGGAGGGCTTAGGCGATGAAAGGAATGCACCTTGCCTGAAACACGGACGATCAGTCTGCCCGCGGAATTGTGCGACCGCGTGGAGAAAAAATTTGCCCAGAGATTTGGAAGTCTGGAAGAGATGCTGACGTTTGTGTTATCTGAGTTTCTGCGAGACGACGCAGCACAAGCCGACCGCAAAGAGCAGTTGATGATCGAACAAAGGCTCAAGGATTTAGGGTATTTGTGAGCGTTAGTGTGCATAACCCGGTTCCGTCCAGTTGTATGAACGCTAGCAGCACGCAAAGCGAGGACCTATTTGAATTCTTTCCGTCCCCCGAGTGCCGCGGAAATGTGTTGCGGGAGATAACGGAGTTCCTCGACAGTCAGGGCACATCGCATCCCTTCCAATTTCCGCAGTGGGGAGACGAGCGCGCCTACTACGCCCTGTATCGCGCGGGCACGAAGCTACGATGGTTCGCCCAGTGCGGCATTTCTTTTCCGGCGAGCCGCGTGCTGCGGCCGATTCGCGCCCTGGTTGTGAATCGTGGTCCTGTTTCCGACGATATTCACGCTCAGGAAGTTGGGTTGGCCAGGCTGATAGAAATCGGCAGACAGAAAGGGTGCGCCTATGTGGACATTGTCCCCGACTGGACGGGCAACTTTAAGGCTTCGGCCGAAGTGCTTTTGCAACAGAACCTATGGAAGATGTATGGCCCGGTGCGAACTTCTCTGCGGCTCGACGTGAGCGCCTCGGCAGACCAGTTGCTCGCGAATTTCCGAAAAGTCGCCCGCTACGAAATTCGTCGATGCGAAAGGCTAAACATCGAGGTTGGCGCCGCGCAAGATGAGGTTGATTGCCAGAACTGGCTCCGGTTGCACAAGAAAATGGCCGAGGCCAAGCGGTTCACAGCCGAGGATGGAGCGCACATGATGCGAATCCTGCGCTGGCTTTTGAATGAGCCGAGCCGCGGAAGGCTACTGCTGGCGAGAAACAAAGGCATCCTGGTTGGGGGAGTTGTTATCGTACGGGCTGCCGCCCGTTGCTGGTATTTGTATGGAGCAACGTCGAAAGAGGAACGATTCAGCGCTGGACACTTACTGCAGTGGCGAGCCATCCAGTGGGCGAAGAAGCACGGATGCCGCGAGTACGATTTTGGCGGATATACAGAAGGAGCAACCAGCGGTCCGGCTTTTTTCAAGCGCGGATTCTGTGATCAGGTCATAAGCTTTCTGCCCGCGACCCGGTATGTGATCAGCCCCAATCGCCTTCGTACTTCGGAAATTGTGGCGCGCCTGCGGCGAAAGCTGACATCCTCTCCCCGCGCATGAATCCAGTCCAATCTCTCTGGCAACGAATTCGATCCCGCCTGCCGATCGACGGTTTCTATTTCGGCCGACCGCTGGTTCTGTTTCAGAGCGACGATTGGGGCAGGGTCGGCGTCAGAGATCGGGAAGGACTTGAACAATTGCGCTCAGCCGGGATTGAACTGGGCCAGCGCCCATATGATTTCTATTCTCTCGAAACTGCCGAAGATCTGAATGCGCTGAGTGTGACTCTAAAGCGTCATCGCGATTCGAGCGGCCGGCATCCCTGCATGGGGATGAACTTTGTAGTGGCAAATCTGGATTCTACCGGCGCGATTGAAAATCCTGATGCGCCGCTGAAGTTCTTGTCCCTGGCAGAGGGGCTCCCGCAAGGATGGAAACGCCCGAATCTGCTCGAATCTTATCGGAGCGGGATCGCAGACGGCATCTTCCGGCCGGCGTTACATGGCGCAAGTCATTTTTGTACGCCTGCCGTCGAACGCAACCGTGCAGGTGGAGGCGAGCGGGGTCGGTTGCTTGAAATGTTCTGGCGGGCGGGCACGCCGTATATTCATTGGCGGATGCCGTGGGTTGGATATGAGTATTGGGATCCGGAGCAGCCGAACGACAAACGATTCCTTTCCGCAGAAGTTCAACGGGAATCGATCGGCCACTCGGTCGGCGGATTTGCCAAGCTCTTCTCGGCCTTGCCGCGCTCGGGGTGTGCGCCAGGATATCGCGCCAACGATGACACGCATCGTGCCTGGGCGCAGCACGGGATTCGGGTGGCGCAGAATGGTCCCGAGGCTGTTCTGCCTCCGCACTTCGATCGTCACCAGCTTCTTCATCTCTCGCGCGCTGTGGAGTTCGAACCTGCGGATTCTGCATTCTCGGTAGAGCAATGTCTCGATAAGGCGGACCGCTGTTTCAGCCGCGGAATGCCAGTGATCGTCTCCGTGCACGCGATCAACTTTCATTCCACGCTGCGAGACTTCCAAGCCGCAACGCTGCAAGCTCTGGATCAATTCCTCACTGCACTGAAAACAAGGCACAGCGATCTGCTGTACTTGTGTGATGAAGATTTGTACGATCTGGTCCAGCGCGGGGCTTATCGAGCTTGCGGCAAAGAAATGAGCGTCACGGTGACGCGCAAAAAGTTTTCCAGAGCCGAAGCTCAACCACTCTGATCCATGGAAAAACGGAAATCCATCATTCTGGTTACGGTCGATTGCCTGCGCTTCGATCACGTGAGTTTTATGGGATACAGCCGGCCCACGACTCCATTTTTGGATTCGCTCGCGCAAGAAAGCTTTGTCATTCCGACAGCGATTGTGGCCGGAGCGCCAACCTACTATTCGTTTCCGTCGATTCTCGCATCGCGCTATCCGCTTGCGCTGGGACGGGAAGTTCTGGGCATCGGCCCGGACGAGCCGACGCTGGCATCCGTCTTGCGCGAAGCCGGATACGCGACCGCAGCTTTTGCCGCAGCGAATCCCTATATCTCATCGCGCTTCGGCTATGACCGCGGATTCGGGACCCTTCGCGACTTTCTCGAAAATGAACCTGCATCGCTGGTGGAAAAGAATGTCGAAACAGAAACGGGACAAGGCTGGACGAGTCGCTTGAATCGCGGCCTGCAAAGAATGCGTCCTGTCATGGGACCATTCGGGCCAGTGTATGACGAGCTCTACTTCCGATATTGTCAGCGCGTCACACCCGTGCCGGATTCTTTCGACGCCTTACGACGCTTTCCGGCCGCCGACGAAATTGTCGACCATGCTTGCACCTGGTTCGCGTCTGCGGGGACGGCGCCGTTTTTTCTCTGGCTGCATTTAATGGATCCGCATTCCCCTTACTATCCGAAGGCGGATGCACTTGCTTTGATGGGAGATCGTCTAGCCACGCCTTTTGAAGCTCGCTACGTGAATTCTTATTGGAATCGGTCGGACCTCGGTCCGGAGCGCTTCGCGCGCCGTCGAGATGAGATCGTCCGCTTGTACGACGGGGGAATCCGTTGGGTCGACGAGCAGATGGCGCGACTGGTCCGTAAGCTTCGTGCGGCAAATCTCTGGGATGACTGTATTTTTGTACTGACGGCCGATCACGGCGAAGAATTTCTGGATCACGGCGGACGATATCATTCACCGTCGCGGTTGACGGAAGAGTTGATCCACGTGCCATTGCTGTTGCGGGTTCCGGGGGCAGGGAAGAACGATGTCTCGAAGGCGCCGTTTAGCCTGCTACATCTTGCGCCCACATTGCTGCAGGCGGCATCGGTTCCAACTGCGCGAGAATTCCAGGGGCGAGGCTATTGGCACGAGTTGGAAAAAGGTACGAAGTTCGATAGCGTTGTCGTCTCCGAGTGTGTGGCGGGATGCACGAATCCCTTCTCGCCTCTCCATCGTATGGGCCCGCGAGTGCTCTCGGTGCGCGAGTTGCGTTTCAAACTTTTACTGCATTTCGATCCCCAAGCTGATCTCCTCTATGATTTGGAGGCCGATCCCGGCGAGCAGAAGCCGCTATTGTCCGCGGAGCAGAAGCCCGTGCGGCGGCGGTTACTCGAAATGGCCCGCGAGCATGTCGCGCGTTCGTACGGAGAACGTGATTGGAAAAGACGCCTGCAGGCGCGGCTGCGCGATCTTCGGCTAGAATGGACCGACCCGGCACGCAGAGTTTCAGCAGCAGCTTCCTGATCGGCGACTGACGCCCGCGCTCCCATGATCAAGATCTTTACTCCGTCGTTCGCCGACGAAGCCGACACCAACGCGCAAAATCTTTCAGTCAAAGAGATCGTTGCGAGACTCGATCCCGGCCAGTTTGCGGTTGCGATGCTGCACGAGGGCCTGCCAGACCCCAGAATCGCCGCGAGGCCAAACACCCGCCTTCTACGCTGGCGGAAACACGGCAACACGGCCAGGGGAATCGTCGATCTGCTGACGCACACTCCGGATATCTACTTCTTCCCACGCGAAGGCCCGCTGGATGCCGCATTCTTGAAGCTGCGACGAGCGTTGAACTTAAGAACCAGGCTCATCACTTACATTGTGTCGGGCGGCCTGTACCTGCAGCCCTACGCGCCGGCAAGGGAGAGGAATATTCGCGAGGCAGATGCCGTCGTCGCCAATAACACGTATCTGGCGGAACTCCTGAAAGAAAAAATGGGGATTCAGACAGCCGCAGTAGTCTATGACGGTGTGGATCGTCGCTATTTCTTCCCGGCGTTGCCTGACGAGAAATGCCGCGATGTGACCGTCCTTTATGCGGGTTCTCTCCGGCCTTACAAGCGTGTGACGATGGCAGTGCGCGAAGCAGCCCGCCATCCGAATGTTCGCTTTCGAATCGCAGGTACGGGGGAAGAGGAAGCGGCCTGCAAAGATCTTGCAGCGAAGCTGAACTGCAGGAATGTCGAGTTCTTGGGACATCTATCGGCAGCCCAACTTGGAAGCGAGATGCGAGCCGCACAGATTTTCTTTTTTCCCAGCATCATCGAAGGCCATCCACAAGTCCTGGTGCAGGCCGCGGCCAGCGGTCTCCCGGTCGTTTGCAGCAGGACCTATCGGCCGGATTACGTGCGTGACGGGGTCACGGGGTTCCTGGCCGACAACGATCAGGAATTCTCTGAAAAACTCGATTCTTTGATTCGTGACGCGGCGTTGCGGCGCCGAATGGGCGCTGCCGCAGTGACCCAGGCCTGCCAGTACGAGTGGGATAACATCGCCAGGGATTGGGAACAGTTGTTTCTGAAGGTCTTGAAGAGGTCTGATCCTTGATGGCTGCACTACGATCGTGGCGGTTGCATGCGGCCGTGAATGGCTGCTAGCCTTGTCAGCAATCTCCGGAGCTAGTTTTGATACGCAAGCCTTCCGCCAACCTCGATTTATTGCGGGCAGTCGCTGTGTTGCTGGTTCTAGTCCAGCACTGCTTCAATCGGCTTGTGCTTCCAAAGGGAACGGTCTCTGCTTTCCCCCCGATCGGCACGTTTGGAGTGTTTCTGTTTTTTGTTCACACTTGCCTGGTCTTGATGCACTCCATGGAGCGCAGCCGCTTGGACGGCGTCCCTCTCGCTCTGAATTTCTACGTGCGCCGGATTTTCCGCATTTATCCGCTCAGCATTCTGGCAGTACTCACGGCGGTGGCTCTCCATCTCGACTCGGTGAATGGCGTCCCCGGACTTTCGCATGTTGACGGCGTAACCGGCGGGCGCATCGTTTCGAATTTGCTGCTCGTGCAGAACCTGATCATTCCGGTCCGTGATTTCACCCCATCGAAAACTGCCGCGCTGGGGTACAATCGCCCCCATGTGGAATTCCTTTGAAAATCTCGTTCATCGCCATGGTGAGTCGCTTGGCCTCCTCGTAGCCTGCTTCCTTGGTCTTGCCGTCATCGCAAATTACATTCGCTACATCTTTTTCTCGCGGGACTAGGCCAGGTTCGATCATTAACGTGCTCTGGTCGCTACCGCTGTACCATGCAATCGAGAAACCAATGATTAATGTCGGCGCGGACCTCGCGGAGAGGTTAAGCGTCCGGCGGGTCATGCCGGCCGGGGTGCAATCTTAGAGTGCCCGAACCAAATCCACCGAGACCCTTCCACGTCCTGACGCTTACTCCGTTCTATCCCACCGACGGAGATGATGCCTCGGGATGTTTCGTTGCCGAGCCGCTCGATACGCTGGCCAAGATCGGAATTAACAATGCCGTGTTTGCCGTGCAGCCGTTCTATCGGCGCGCAGGCCGGCCTGCATCAACCGGGCAAACAGCGCAATGGTTTCGCTATTTTTCTTTGCCCGGGGTTTTGGGTCTTCCGGCGGCAGGGGCATTTCTTTTTGCGCGACTCGTGCCTGTCATTCGCGAGTTGCACCGCTCGCGTCCGATTCAGTTGATTCACGCGCACGCCCCATTGCCCTGTGGACACGCGGCAATGCTGCTCGCCTCCGAGTTGCAATTGCCTTACATCGTGTCCGTGCATGGCTTGGACGCTTATTCCACCCAGCAAGTACAAGGGCGCGCCGGCGAGTGGTGCCGGCGCATTTCGCGGCGGGTGTATCGCTCTGCAAGGCGCGTCATCTGCATCAGCGAGCATGTGCGCGAAGCCGTGCTCGAAGGGACGCGAGAAAGTCGTACATCCGTGGTCTATAACGGAGTTGATCCAAGCTTCTTTTCGCCGCCAGAGATTCCCGCACCAGGAGCGCGAAAGATACTAAGCGTGGGCAACCTGATTCCAATCAAAAGACACGATGTCTTGATTCGCTCGTTCGCAACTCTGTCCTCCGAATTCGCCGACCTTCAGTTGGAGATCATTGGCGAAGGGCCGGAGCGTCCACGGCTGGAGAGTTTGGCGAACCAGCTGAATGTCTCGAATCGAGTGGTCTTTCTCGGACGCCGTTCCCGCCGCCAGGTGGCCGAGTCGATGCGCCAATGCACCATCTTTGCGCTGCCCAGCGCCTATGAAGGCCTGGGTTGCGTCTATCTGGAGGCAATGGCTACCGCAAAGCCAGTCATTGGTTGTCGCGGACAAGGCATCGCTGAGATCATCCAGCACGGCTCAAATGGATTTCTGATCGGACCTGACAACGACAGGGAATTGGCGCTGGCGATCGAAATGCTGCTGCGGGACGAAAACCGGATGCGCAGTCTTGGCGTCGCAGCTCGCGACACGATCCTCGACCGGCTCACGCTCGACCATCAAGCCGATCGGCTGGCACGCATTTACCGGGAGTGCGCATGAAGCGCCGGCTGGTAATTATCACGGAAATCATTTCGCCTTATCGCATTCCCCTGTTCAACGGGCTCGCCCGGGATCCGAGTGTCGACCTGCACGTGATCTTTCTGGCTGAAACCGATCCCGGACTGAGGCAGTGGAAGGTCTACAAAGAGGAAATCAGATTTTCTTACCAGGTGCTCCCATCGTGGAGGAAACAAATTGCGGCGTATAACGTATTGTTGAATTTCGGGATGGCTGGAGCCTTGCGCCGGGCAAGACCCGATTTCGTTCTCTGCGGCGGATATAGCTACCTGGCAGCCTGGCAGGCTCTGTTCTGGGCACGCGCGAGTAGCGTTCCCTTTTTTCTGTGGTCGGAGAGCAACCGTCAAGACATTCGGGGAGGCCTTTCATTTGTCGAGTTCCTGAAGCGCACGTTCCTGGACGAATGCAGCGGCTTCGTCGTGCCCGGCCGTAGTGCAGCGCAATACCTCCTGGATCATGGGATTAAGGAGCGCAACATATTCACCGCAGTCAATGCCGTCGATAATGATTTCTTTTCCTGCGTAGCAGCGCGCGCCCGCGGGAACGCCGCCGAGCAGCGCAACAAAATCGGGTTGCCAGACCGCTATTTGCTTTTCTCCGGGCGCCTGGTGCGCCAAAAGGGAGTGTTTGAATTACTCGCGGCTTATGCCAAACTGGAGAGCGGTTTGCGCCAGCAGATCGGCTTGGTATTCGTGGGCGACGGATCGTGCCGCAGTCTCTTGGAGGAGCGATCCCAATTGATCTCGCCGGGGGTGGTCAAGTTCGCCGGCTTTGTCCAGCGAGAAGAGTTGCCCATCTATTACGCGCTTGCTGAAATGCTGATTCTGCCGACGTATACCGATACCTGGGGCCTGGTCGTGAATGAAGCCATGGTGTGCGGTCTGCCGATCATTGTGAGCCAGGCGGCTGGATGCGCGGCTGATCTGGTAACGGAAGGCTGGAATGGCTACATCGTAGATCCGACGAATGTCGGTACGTTATCTGACGTGATACGTAGGCTCGCAACGCAGCCGGAACTCCAAGCGTCAATGAGTATGAACAGCCTAAAGCGAATCCAACGCTATTCCCCCGACGAATGGTCCAAGGGAATCGTTCACATGCTTGCCAAAGCCGGAGAAGTTCGTGCCTGAAACGATCCCGAAAGCCGTGACGGTAGCCGCCGCAACGTTAGGCGCAGTCGTGCTTACATATTTCGCCTATACACGTCCGGGCTACTTCACCAGCCAAACCTACATGGGCGGTCTCTTGCTTCTGGAATTAATGATCGCAAGCGTCTGGATGTACCGCAGAGTCTTTTTCCCTCTGGTGCTTTGCGGTTTTCTGCTGGCGGGAGTGGAGCTTCCCTACACGTCAATCTGGACGACTGCGCGGTGGGGAGTACTTGGCGTGGGGGCGCTGGTGGGGAGCATCCTGGTGCTCAAGGAGCACCGGTATCGGTTCAGCGCGTTTCACGGGTTCGCATTTTTCTCCGTGCTCGCTGCGGTGGTTTCCGCAGCGGTTTCCCGCTACATGGTCCTTTCATTCCTGAAAGTGCTTAGCTTGTCGCTGCTGTTCCTCTATGCTGCGACAGGGGCGAGGATCGCGGCCGGCGGGCGCGAGAATCGTTTTTTTGCCGGTCTGCTCACAGGCTTCGAAATTTTTGTGGGGATAGTAGCCGCAATGCATCTTCTGGGCAGGGAAGTCATGGGCAACCCGAATTCGTTGGGGGCAGTCATGGGAGTGGCCGCCGTCCCAATTCTTTTTTGGGGAGCACTACTGCCGCAGGAGGTTTCTTCACGCCGCCGGCACATGTTCTTCTTCGTGGTTGCCTTCTACCTGATCTTTGCCAGCCATGCTCGCGCTGGACTCTTGGCCGCCACGCTTGTCTGCTCGCTGCTCTGTTTGGCATTGCGCCGCTACGCGATGCTGGCTCAGGGCCTCGCGATCATCCTGATTGTCGGCGCCAGTTCTGCGATCTTCCAGCCGGAATCGTTTTCCCGAACGCTTTCATCCCTGACTTCCAGCGTGATCTACAAAGGCAAAGATCCTGCGCAAGGATTGCTCGGTTCCCGGAAGTCCCCGTGGGAAACCAGCATTGAGAGCATTCAAAAGCACACATGGTTTGGCACCGGATTCGGGACGGCTGACAACGGGCAGGAGGCAACCGCACCGTTCGGCAGATTCTCCGGCACCGGGACAACTACCGCAGAGCATGGCAGCAGTTACCTGGCAATCACGGCCTGGGTCGGGATTGTTGGTCTGCTTCCTTTTGTGCTGCTGTTGGCCACTCTATACAAGAAGATTTTCCAGACCATTTTGCGGCTGTTCAAAACCCGTGACGTTTGCCACGGCGCTGTTCCTCTTGCTTTGGTTTTATTGGCAGGATTGATTCATGCCGGCTTCGAGGATTGGCTTTTCGCGCCCGGTTACTATTTATGCGTTTTTTTCTGGTGCATTGCGTTCATTTTCCTGGATCAGGTGTCATTGATGCCTGTCCTGAACAATAGCGATCCTTGGTTGTTGCGGAGCACTGCCCATCCTCGGAATCTTCCAGCCGTAGCGCCGACGCGATGATGCACCTGCTGGTTAATTCCCTGGCAGTCAGTGCTGGCGGCGGGCTCACCTATATACGAAATGTGGTCCCGCAACTGGCGGCCAGGCCGGATCTGCGGGTCACGATCGTCACCACTCCCGCGGTAAGTGACGAACTCGATCGACACAGCAACATTGAATTCGTAAAGTTGGACGTTGCTCCCGGGGGGCGCCCCTGGTACGAGCAGGCAAGGTTGCCGGCATTGATTCGCAGCAGAGGGGCTGACGTGCTGCTCTCGACGGGAAACTTTGCGCTGCGAAAATCGCCGGTCCCACAAATCCTGCTGTCGCGGAATTCGATTTACCTGAGCGACGATTTCTACCGGGATCTGCGGCGACGTGGTGAGTTTCGCATGTGGCTCGACACACATTTTAGGGCCATGCTCGCAAAGCGATCCATCCGCTGGGCGGATGCGACCGTTGCCCCCAGCCAGGCCTTTGCCGAAGAGTTGCACCGTTGGACGGGCCGTCCGGTGGTCGCGATTCATCACGGTTTTGATCTGGAAGCCTTTACCGCGGACCCATCGCCGCTGACGTCGGAACTTGAAAAGAAATTGCGCAGTACAGATGGCAGTTTGCGGCTTCTCTTTGTCAGCCATTACAACTATTACCGTAACTTTGAAACTCTGATCCGGTCCCTCCTCCTGTTGCGAGATCGCATTCGCGACCGTCCGGTCCGTCTTCTTCTCACTTGCCGCCTGCGCGCGGGCGAGAATCCCGGATCGTATCAGCCGACCGAAGCGGCAGATCTGATCAAGAAATTGGGCGTTTCGGACCTGGTGGTTGAACTGGGTTCGATCCCCTATCGGCAACTGCATCAGCTTTATAAAGACGCAGACCTATACGTCACGCCCGCTTACACGGAAACTTTTGCCCATCCGCTGGTGGAAGCAATGGCCAGCGGAGTTCCCGTGGTCGCTTCCGATCTTGCGGTACATCGCGAGATTTGTGGTGATGCGGCCGTCTACTTTCCAAAGTTTTCACCGGAAACTCTGGCCGAGACTGTCGCCACCGTCGCACTTTCTCCGGAGAAGATGCGGAGCATGAGCACGATTGGACTGCAGCGGTCCCAACAGTTTTCATGGGTAGCTCATGTCGACGGCATTTTGAAGCTCTGTCGGACTCTGCTCGGCGTACAGAATTCAGCAGTTGTGCGAGCGGCCGTCGAGACCTAACCACACGGCGTGCCAGCGATGGTTCCTGTTGATTTGCTCACTGCGTTAGCGGTTTACAGCGCAGGAGGAGCAGCCCCCCCGTGTTTGTTTGCTGCTCGATCTGCAAATAAGACGACAGACGTGACCGAACGAAGCTCGGATGGGCGAGGTTATCCACCACGAATATTCGCTTGTATTGCGAGAAAAATGTGCGCACTTGCGCATCTTTTTGTTGCACGCTGGCGAGCCGGGGAATGAGGTCCGTCTTTAATTCGTTGATGCCAACGGCGCGATCGGAAGAGTCGCTTGTCGCCTGCCCCAGGAACATCAGGCGCAGCAGGTCATTTTCAGACCGAGGGTCCTGAATGACGTGGTCGACCCAGCCAGTGTCGCGCCCAGTAAAGTAAAGATATAGCGCCTGCCGAAGCCGATGAATGTCGCGATTTTGCTCGGGGCTGAGCAGAACCTGCGCGTTGCGACAAAACAGAACATGCGAGTCTGTGAACAGAGGCACCCATGCGCAGTTGTCGTCAACTACTACGGCGCGGGCGATGACGAGATCATCCGCTTGCGGCGGATCGGTTTGCAACGAGCGCGCCAGTTCAGCGTTTTCGCGGTTCTGCGGCAGCGAGGCAAGATAGGTGGCTTGTGCGATCAGAGCGCCATTCAGCACCAGGAGCGCTATCGCGGCCACGACCGCGACGCGCCAAACGTGACTGTTCCGGTTCAATAGCCGAAAGCTCGTTGCTAAGCCAAACATCAACAGAATCGATGCGGAGAAATGGATGAAATAGCCTGCGTGAACTGATACCTGCAATAACGTCTCCGAAAAAAATGCGTCGCCGAGCATAAGAAGCAAGTTGGTCGCGCCCAATCCCGCAAGCGGCCATTTGATTTCCGGGGCGAGATCTCGGATAAAGAAAAGAGAAGCGGTAAGCGCCGCCAGCAGCATCCACATGCCTCCAATGCGATGCGGTAATGTCGAAAGCTGAACGTGGATAAGAGAGTACTGACCGCTGCTGCCGGTGCGGGCGACTCCGGTGCCACGTAGAAAAAACCCCAGATCGCACACTCCGCAAGTAATGCCGTACACCAATGCCGTCGGCCAGGGAAACTGTTGTGTGCGTTCAAACAGAATTCCGGTCAGGGCAATCGCGGTGATTCCCGCCATCATCAGCATGGCGTAGGGAAAGATCATGAACGCAAGCAATTGCGTGATCGCCATTGCCGTCCAAGCCCACGCCCTTCGTTGCTGCAGCGCTTTGATCTGCACGCCGAGATACAGAAGCAAAAGTGGAATCGGGAGCTGAGGAAAGAACGGGCGTATGTAGGGAAACTCGACGCCGCGAAATCCTCGCAATGAGAGCAAATGGATCCAAGCCGCAAAACAACTGCGAAGGATGCCGAAGTTGAAGAACATCAGAATCGCTAGCCCTAACAAGGTGATCTCGACAGAGCGCTCTGGAAGGAACTCCTGAAAGAACCACCAGGCAAGTGCGCACAGAGCTGCCCACCAGAACAGGTTCCACGTCAACTGACTCCACCAGAAATTCCCTGACAGCAGATGGCGCAGCTGATCGAACAGAACGAACGCAAGGCGGAATTTCGAGTATCCCATGCGAGCGGTAGGAACCGTGACTCCGTAATAAGGGTCCACGAGTTGCCCGCCGGCAGTGGTCTTCATTGCGCTGATGTTTAGGTACAGACTCAAATCAGGGGCGGTTGCCGGCGGCAGCGCGCGAAGCCCAGTGACCGCTGTAGTTTTGATCGCAGGGTACGAATAGATGGCAAGCGTGAGTACAACTGCAGCGATGGGGAGCAGATATCTTTGGAGGATTGTCGGATAATTGTTCAAACAATCTCCCAGAGTTCTAGGTGGAAACGCAGACTTCGCGCAGTGCCCGCGCAACTCGCTGCTGCTGCTCGTCGGTCATTTGGGAAAAGAGCGGCAGAATGACGCCCCGTTCTTGCGCCGCCTCGCTTTCATGAAGACTGGGGCAAATGGTGGAAGGCTTGCATCCGATTTGTGCGCAGCGCCAGGTTCCTGCAGCCGCGTACGCCTGCTCGCGATGTGCGCACATGATTCCACGGCGCGTCGCGATGCCGCGGTCCAGCATCTTCTGCATCACATCAAGTTGGTTCAAATGCTCCGGCAGCCGGACGCAGAAGCTTTGCCAGTTCGTACGGGCCCAGTCGGGCTCGGACGGCAAAATGAGGCCCGGAATGTCGGCCAACAATTCGCGATATTGGGCTGCCAACTTCCTTCGCTGAGCTATCGCCTCAGGCAGGCGTTTCAACTGCTCGCGCCCGATCGCCGCCTGAATGTCAGTCAACCGGTAGTTGAACCCAAGTTCCGGATAGGATTCGAATACTACCGTCGGTGACGAGTGGCGAACTGTATCGGGGACACTCATGCCGTGCTGCCGCCAGAGGCGGAACTTCCGATCTATTTCCGCGTCGGATGTCGTTAGCATGCCTCCATCACCCGTCGTAAGAAGTTTGCGCGGATGAAACGAAAAGCAGGCCACGTCTCCGTGGGGCTTGCCGATTTTTTGCCACGCTCCCTGCCAGAAAATGTCACTTCCGACTGCGCAGGCGGCATCCTCCACGACAGCCAGGCGATGCTCCTTCGCCATTGCGACAATGCCACTGAGGTCGCACGGCATTCCCATCTGATGCACGCACAGGATCGCACGCGTCTGCGGGCCAATCGCCTCCTCGATTTTCTGCGGATCGAGGTTGAACGTCGGAGGTTCAATGTCCACAAAAACCGGAGTGGCGCCGCAATAGCGGATGCTGTTCGCAGTTGCGATATAGGAGTGACTGACGGTGATAACCTCATCCCCGGGACGCACTCCAACGGCTAACAGCCCGAGGTGAAGGGCGGTAGTTCCGCTCGAGACCGCGCAGGCGTGAGGTGAGCCGACGAACGCTGCGAATTCGCGCTCGAATGCAGCCACCTCCGGGCCTTGTGTTACCCAGCCCGACAAGATTGCCCGCGCGGCAGCCGACACCTCGCGTTCATCCATGTGCGGGCGCGCGACAGGAACGAAATCCTTAGGCTGCATTGGTTGGGATATCTCGGAACTCCTGACCGCCCTCGATTTCCTTTTGCAGGAGCGCGTCCGCAGACTGTCCTGACGAAGAATACCAGTCGCGAAGTCGGGCGAGGCCCTCGCGCATCGCTATGGCCGGTTCGAACTGCAGGAGCTTGCAAGCTCTGGAATTGTCGCAGAGCAGCCGCACAACGTCGCCTTTGCGAGGTTGCGAATAGGCGATCTCTGCGGATGGCCGTCCGACAACTTCGGCAATCATCGTGGCGAGGGATTGGATTTCAATCTCTCGGCCACGTCCTATGTTGATTGTCTGACCGATGCAATCATCCGACAAACCAGCTTTGACGATGGCCGATACAGCATCGCTGACGAAAGTAAAATCGCGAGTCTGTTTACCGTCGCCGAAAATCTCCATCGCTTTTCCGGCAAGGCAGTGCAGCATGAAACGTGGAATCACTCCTTCGCCGTCATCCTGACGGCAGCGTGGTCCATACACGTTGAAAAGGCGCAATACCGTTGTGGGATAACGATAAGTGTGCCAAAAGGCGCGGGCGTACGCCTCGCCAGCCAGTTTCGAGGCTCCATACACGGTGTAAGGCTGCGTCGGATGATCTTCTGAGAGCGGAGTTGCGCCGACCATGCCGTAAACTTCAGAGGAGGATATGTTCACGAAACGGCCTACGCCCTCGCCGCGCGCAATCTTCAGAAGGCCCAACGTCGCCGAGGCGTTAACTTCCTGATTCTCGATGGGTGAGCGCAGCGAGTGATGAGCGTCGAGGCAAGCGAGATGGAACACTACATCCACATCGCGCAACAACAGCGCCATGGAGTTGAGGTCGCGAATGTCCGCAACTGTGAGCTCTACGTGATCGCAGAGAACGTCTTCGAGATTCTCGCGCGTTCCATTTACAAGATTGTCGACAACGTGAACCTGGGTACCAAATGCCGCCAGTTGCCTTACCACCTCTGAACCGATAAATCCCGCTCCGCCTGTGACTAGAACCCGATGGATTTGCACTCGGTCTCCCACTTCTGAGTTGGAAAATGGATGAGACATTCTAACAGCACAATCGCTTCAGGGCGGGGAGTGGATTTCTGATTGACTAGCGGGAATTCTGCTTCGCAATTGATCGCTCAGTCGCGTGAGGCTCAAGCCCTTCAGAGCGAGAAAACAGGCGCCCAACGACACATTGGCCACGAACACCCAGGCGTGAATCACTACCGTAAGTGCGAGAGCGCTGCTGGCCGCAAGGCCAACGAGTTTAAAGGCCTCTGTGCCGAACAGTTCATAAGTTCCCAAGCCACCGGGTGCGGCTGGGATCATCAACCCCAATCCCAGAACGGCCGAGGCCACCGTCGCGGATTTCAGGCTTATGGAGAGGCCAAGCGCGGCGGCCAGGCCCCAGATCAACACCACCTCTGTGATCCAGATTGCAGCCGTCAATACCAGCAGCCAAATCATTTGCCCCATTGAACTCACGGCACTCAGGCCGTCGGCAAATGAAGTCAGTCCGTGATCAAACTTCTCTTCGAGCGATGACAAATGCACTCGGCGAAAGCTGCTGCGGACGGCATCGATCAAGACCCGCGTGCGATAGCGAATCATCAGCAGCAACGCTAGCGTCCCTGCGAAAATCAGGGAAGCGATACGTAACAACTGAATAACCCAGTGCGGAGGTTGCAATGCCCACGCGGCAAACAACACCATCCCTACCAGTGCCAATCCATCCAGAACTTTTTCCACAGCCAATGTCGCCAGGGCGCGGCTGCTTTCGCTGAACGAGCCCGCGCGGCCCACGAGAACGCATCGCGATAAGTCGCCTGCGCGGCCGGGAAGCAGGAAATTAGCCATGTTCCCGATTCCCAAAACAATCAGGCACGAGTCAAATCCCGGACGCGATGATGGAGGAAAAATCAGCTGCCAGCGCCAGGCTCGCAAGGGCAGATTTACGAGGAATACCGACAACGGGACCAGAAGGAATGGACCATTCAGCCGGCCCAGTGCACTCCAGGATTGTCTGAGGTCCACCTGCCGCCACAGGACTGCAATGCATGCAAGGGCGATGAGCAGTCCTATGAGACTCGACTGAAGGCGCAACTTACGCCTCAAACTGTCGCTCCCATTCTTGCGTGAAGTTCCTGCTCATCATGCCGTTTTCTCTGCCATGGAAGCGGACGGGCGGTAACACTGCAAAATCAGGTGACTGTAGGGGATGCGCAAGAGGTCGTGACGAACCGTTGGCATCACGTCGCCAAACACCTGGCTTGCGATCTGCAAATACTCCTTCTCGCTGCGGACGTGTTCTCCGCGATCTCGTTTCAACAGCCATCGCGCCGCGGGACTTTGATCTGCAGTGAACACGCCGTCGATCGTAACGAGTCTGCCGCCGGGCTTGAGCGCGTGATGAGCGATCTGGAACAACTGTAGAGCTTCAGCGTCATCGAGATGATGGACAATGCCTATGGCAAGCACTACATCGAAGCTATGCGGATTTGTCAGCGAGAACTTGCTCACCCGCTCGCAAACAAAATGCGTATTTGGGAAACGCGTTCTGGCCTGAGCGATGTATTCGGCGCTCAGATCGAATCCTAAATAACCCGATTGCGGCAGATAGGGAACGATCGTGCCCGGGGCGCATCCGATCTCAAGAATCTTGTCATCCTGTTTCGGCTGGATATATTCGTCTACAAGGGTCTTTAGGCTGGTGGAACCGCCGACCGCGTTGCCCCACAACTGATAAACAACCGGAATGGATAAAAAGGAGCGAATTGGTTGAAGCATGACCTATGATTCTGCCCAGCGGTTTAGGTTCCGAAACGGCGTTCCACTTTTTGCGGCTGAGTCGCCATGTCGGACTCAGACGTTTCCTCCAGGAAATAGCTCGGGCGTTGGCGGGCGGCTTCGAGCGTCCTCCACAAGTATTCTCCAAGGACGCCAAGCATCATCATCTGCACGCCGCCCAGCACCAGAACCACCACGATCAACGAAGACCAGCCCTGGACCGGGGTCTTCGTGGTCAAGCGCAAAATGACCAGCACGAGCGCATACAAAAACCCCAGGAAGCTGCAGGTCATTCCGAGATACGACATCGTGCGCAATGGAGCGTACGAGAACGATACGAAAGCATCTGCGAAGGCCTTCAGCTTGCGTTTGAGAGTCCATTTGCTGGTGCCGGCAGCACGCTGCTCCTTCGCATAAGAGATCTGGCTAGTCGAGAACCCCAAGCGGGCGATCTCGCCGCCGAGGCTAGGGTCGCTTCCCGCTGATTGCAGGAGGGCGTCCACAGCTTTTCTGTCGAGCAGGGCAAAGTCGGAGCCGCGCGGCGGCAAATTCACTTCGCCAAGCAGATTCAAGAGCCGATAGAAAGTATTCGCGAGAAAGACGTCAATCTTCGAGACACCTCTGCGCTCCTCACGCACCGCCCACACGACGTGATGACCTGCTCGCCATAGATCGAGCATCTGAAGGATGAGCTCCGGCGGGTCCTGCAGGTCGGCAGCGAGGAATACGCCGCAGTCTCCGCGAGCCTGTGCGAGTCCAGCCAAGATGGCGACATGACTCCCGCTGTTTTTCGCCAGGCGCGCAAAGCGAAACCGGGTGTCGCTGCGGCAGATTTCTTTCAACAGTTCGGGCGACCGATCGGTGGAATGATCGTCCACCAAAATGACTTCAGTGACCAGCGGAGTCAGCCGCTGCGTGAACGAGCGCAGCCGCTCCACCAGCGCGGGGAGTACGGCCTCTTCGTTAAAGACGGGAACGATGATGCTGAGTTCGGATCCGCCCATAAACCTTGCTCAAAAGCGCTACTAGTGTAGCGGACTTATGCCGCCAAGCGCTCAGCGTTTTTGCACACACTTTCTGCACATCGATCCACCCATAGACGATCGACAGTTGCATCCACCCACAAATTCAAGACTCGGCGCGCAAACTCACTCGCATTGGGACAAAGGTCGCTCGGCCGGAAGAATTCGTTGACCGGCCAATAGAGGTTCGACGCGTGGAACCCGTCGCGGCGAACAGATTCGCTTAACTCCACTAACCTCTCCGGGATATCGAACAGCAAGGAATATCGCCAACAGACGCCGCTCTGTTTCCAACCGCTCAAAAGCTGCCATGGCCCGGTGGCTAATTTCTGATTGTATTCCTCTGCATTCTCGTAACGGTGCTGCAGGATTCCCCGCAATCGGGGCCACGCGTTGAGAAGGGCGTAAGGGTCCTTCATCCCCTGCAGGTACAGGCCCTGAAAAGAAGGCTGGAGTTTGAGGAATGCGACTGAGATATCCTCCGTCGCTCTAGACCGTCTGAGACCAACCATAGCGTGATGAAGGTTTCGATAACTCAAGGCCAGCGTTCTAAGCCTCTCGGGATCTGGACCGGAGGTGATCGCATCCGTTGCCACTGAGCCTGCATGAGCCGAGCGCAATTTTTCCGAACGAATGACCAGCGCTCCGCCGCCGCACTCCAGGATCTTTGTTGGATTGAAACTGTATACGCAGAGATCGCCAATTGAGCCCGCAGCCGCTCCGTCCGGCAAGCGGGCACCCAAGGCCTGTGCAACGTCTTCGATCAGAACAACATTCTTGACCAGGCACCATTCCTTCAACGGTGTGAGGTTCGCGGTCTGACCGTAGAGATGGATGAATACAACAGCACGCGTCTGCGCGGTCCACCGTTCTTGTATGGATTGCAGCGTGGCCATCCCGCTGGCAGGATCAACGTCCGCGAATCTCGGAACTAACCCTGCGGCCAGCGCTGCGTTTGCGGGAGTTGCACAGGAAATTGACGGCAGAATGACCTCAGCCTCACGAGCGTTTGCTCCGTTGATCATCCTAGCCATGCGGTAGGCCCGATAGAGAGCTGTCGCGGCTCGGCCGAACCATTCAACGGTTATGCCACCTGTTTGATGCAATAGATCAGCTTCTATGGGTTGCAGGACTTCCATTCCCGCCGAGTTATCGACCAGGGGACTCATTTTCAAGCCTTGTTGAAGCTTCTCCATTCCGCCGCAGCATGCGAGATCGTCAACCACTCAAACTCGTGTTGTAGCCCGTGCAACGTCTCGGCAAACGAGGCCAGATTCGCGGAAAGATCGTGCACCGAACGGGAATACAGTGGATCGGGCGCTTGATTCGGATCTACTTCGTCAGGATGAAAAATCATGACCCACACGAGCAGCGTTTGTGTCAACCCAGTGCAGGCATTCTCCCAAGTTTTCAGTGCCTTTGCAAAAAGCTTTGGGTGCACTGCGGGATTCATGTACCGCACGCGGGGAGACGGATCATCCGGTCCCTGCAAATGCCAAGTGTTCATCGGAAGCTCTAGCATTGGTCGCATTGTCCCGGGCGTGCAAAGGTCGCTGGGGTTTGGGAAGTAAGGCTGGTTCGGAGCCTTCTCCCAGTTCATAGGGTGCCCGTTTCCACCCCGCCGTCCAGGGATTGCGGTTGAGTCGCAAGCAAAACCAAATCGCTCAACCACCGCGTACGTCAGCGGGGTGTGCCAGCCCTCCCCGTTGCGAAAAGCTCGAGGACGAAAGCGGCTCTTGATCCCGATCCACAGGCGTTCGAGTTCATCCTCTGCTTCGGCGGGATCGCTGATGAGGTTCGCGGGCTCTGCTCGCGATGCCTGACGATAGAGGTGTGGATGCCAGGCCAACTCGTGCCCGGCCTTCTGTAACTCGGTCCAGGCAGCATGGTATTTCTCCAGGAGATATTCCGGACATCCCAGAATGCTCTCCAACTGTCCGTCTGCGCGGATGAACCATGTCAGGGGCCTATTGCCTAGCTGGCGATGGTGTGCACCCTCTCCGAGCAGTTGGAGTAGATTCTTGAGGCCTTCAAAGCTCAGTGTTTGGCGGTTCATGACTCGACCACTCAGACCGTCTGGGTCGGTATCCACGGTCAGACACATAACATGCTTCACCGCAGATAACCCCCGGCGTCCTGGTGAAACATCTGGACACAGAACTCGAAGGCGCGATAGTCGTGACGGATCACGACGCGCGAGGCGAGCGATTTTGCGATTCCGAAGATTTGCTCGGGAGAGTAGTAGAAGAGATCCGGATTGTGAAAATCGACATACGTGGACAGCATATCGACCGATGCTGACAGACGGCAATGTGCGAACGCCAGTTCAAGCGCTCTCCGCATGACCTGTAGATTGTCTGACTTTTGATAGCGATTGTTGAGCACTTGGGACATGATTATGGTGTCGTAAGAACCCGCAATGCCGTCCTCAAATATATTGCGTACTTCGAACTTTGCCGCCGGATAAAGGCTCCGGCACTCGGCGATGTATTCGGGAACGATGTCGTATCCGTGGTACGAGCAGTCGATGTGGCGCGAGCGCAGATGTTTATAGAAGTCTCCGAGTCCGCAGCCGACTTCTAGAATCGAGGATCTGTCGGCTTTCAAGGCGGAAGCGTGGACCTGGTGCCGCAATTCTTGTTTTTCTGGGTTGCCGGAGTTCAGTGAGGCGAAAGTCGTGCCGTGTTCAGCAATCCGCTGCTGATAACGGCGAACGACTTGCGTGACGTCATCGGGGTCGAGGACGCGGGCGATCATGAATGCGCCAGCTCCTGGAAGTCCATCAACTCAGCGGCGTGATGAACGCTGCCATCGGCATAGCGGATGGAAATTTCGCAACAGCCATGATCGGCTCGTTCGACTGCTTCGGCCAAGGTGTCTCCAACGGTTACGAGAAAGCCCGCTCGCTCGGAGGTGCTGCGAAGAGGACGGATGTCATCGCCGCGGCGCAGAGTTAGGTCAACATCGAGAACATCACGTGAATCCATGAGCGCCTTGGGAATACTCACAGCCTCGACCGTGCCCGGCGGAAAAATCAGGAACCGGTAGTCTGCGCCCCGGCGTGATGCCGGAACGAATGGATCAGGCGCGAGGCCACATGCCATGCGGCAGGCTTCGACGACCTCGTTGACGCCGCTGACGTGATGGGCGATCTGCGGAGTGTGTCCGCCGCCACAACGCGCACCCAATTCAAACAGAACGGGCCCGTGATCGGTGTAAGCGAACTCCACGTGCGCCACACCCTGAATCAGGCCTAAGGCCCGTACGGCCCGCTGGCACATCTCTGCGACCTTCGCTTCCTGAGACGGCGTCAACGGCGCTGGATATTGCACGCTTACATCCACGCGGTAGGGCGGCAGAGACTTGACCTTTTGTCCGATGCACAGCAGGGAAGTGTTGCCATCCCAAATAAGGACCTCCGCGCTGTGCTCTGTGCCGTCGATGCACCGCTCAATTACGACCCCCGAATTCGGCAGGCCGCCGGCTTGCGCGGCACGGAAGGCTTCCGGCAGTTCATCGATCGTTTCGAGGCGAGTCACCCCCCGGGATCCGCCGAAGCTGCGGTCCGGTTTCAAGATGAGCGGAAATGCCATGTCTCGCGCGGCTTGCTGCGCCTGCTCGCTTGACGATGCAACAGTGAAGTCAGTGGTGTACTCCCCCAAATCCCGCCAGAGTCGCCGCATGGCGGCCTTACTGGTGCAGTTTGCCGCAGTCTGTTCCGAGATTGACGGCAACCCCAGGCGTTTGGAAATGCGTGCGGCTGAGCGTACGCCGACCTCCGCCATGCTAACGACGCCGTTAATTCCGCCATGCTCAGCGACAGCTCGCAACAACGGGTCGCAATCGTTGAGATCGATCGGAAGTGGCAAGTCGGCAACTGCGAATCCAGGGGCATCCGGATTCTTGTCGGCGACAATAGTGAAGAATCCCGCAGCCCGCGCCGCCGCAATGGATGGCACATTGTACCGGCCGCCGCCAAGAATGAGGATTCGCTTTCCCTGCATAGGGCTGACCAGATGCTGTCTCAAATTGCGGGCGTGGCGGCTAAGTGTGGAGCGACCAGCCTGCGGTTGATTTCCGCGCGCACGTGGCGCACTCGCTCCTGATCTTCCGGACTGAACTGGAAGCGGACGCCGCCGCGTCCATCGCAAATACCGATCACGCGCGTGGGATAGTGAACGCTGTCGACGATCACATCGCCGGATTTCCCCATCGCCCCGCCGGCAACGACGGTGACGCCATCCATCAGTTCCCAGCCGAAAGCATGTTTATTTTGCATCAGCGATTCATGCGCTGACGATAGACAACCGGTGAGAGCAGGCCAGATGTTGACACGCAATATCCGGCAGTGCCGCCGCTGCGCTTCGGCTAGGCCCTCGGGCAGAATCGTGCCGACACCGGCGTCGACCAGGTAAGAGTCAGAGGGAATTCTGGTGGCTAAGTCTGCTCCAAACCACGCGGCCTGCGCCGGCCAAACGACTACGACGTTTGCAGCTGAGATGCTCCTGCGTGCACAATCATCGTCATGGCTCAGGATCTCAAGTGCGAGCGACTCGCCTCCAAGCGACAAACGATGCATGCCGTCAAGACTGGGCGTGGTCGCATCCTGCCCAGGATCTACTAGCACTGTGACCCGCGCTCCGCGTTCGGCAAATCGCAAGGCAAGGGAACGGCTTCGAGGATGATCGCCTGCAATGACGATCTGTGAATCGCTCAGCGATTCGTCTAGGAGCCGGACGACCTGATCTTCCACGGCTTCCACCCAAACCCGGCTATCGAGATACGTGAGAAGCGCAGTTTTGTGCAGCGTCGCGCGCGCGGTTGCGGCCGCATCAACGGGGGCGAACGGCTTTCGGTCGAGATCGAGCAGCACGACATCGGCGGATCCTTCGACCGCATTCAGAATATTCTGCAGTTGTTCCTGCGAGGTGAACTCCACCGATCCGACGACGTGAGACTGCGTCGAGTGGATGTTTCCCGAGACGACAAAGTCCTCCAGCGGCCGCTCTCCAGTTACGATATTCAACGCCGAGAACTTGCCTGATTTCACCGATCGCGCGCGCAGTTCCTTGAGCACAAGGCAGAGCGCTTCTGCCGGTGTGCTGGCTTCATCGCGTTCCACGCGGAAGGCCGGAATCGAGAGCACTCGCGGCACTTTCAACACCGCCAATTCATGGCTCAGGCGTTCCAGCAAATCATCCGGCGCGGAAACTTGATCTTCCTGGCAGAGTCGCACGATCAGATCACGCACGTCGATGTTGTGCTTGCGGGCATAGTGTTGCACCTTGCCGGTGAAGGAAGAATGAAATTTAGCGAGGCCGCTCGTGATCGCCATGGAATCGACGCCGCGCCGTCCTAGCAGAGGTTGAATCAAGCCCTGGCCGACGTCCATCGCCGCCATCAGATCGATGTGCGATAACGCGCCACGCTTTTGCAGGATCGCGACCAACACCTCAGTGATGGCATTTCCGGCGGAGCGCCCCATGCCTTGCAGAGATGAATCGACGAGGACTGCTCCTTCTTCGATGGCGCGAAGAGTATTAGCCATGGCGAGCGACAGGTTGTCGTGGCCGTGATAGCCGAGAGGAGAATTGCTCTCGCCCTTCGCTGCGCGCAAATATTCCGCAACGGAGTCGGGGTCCATGCTCCCTGCAGAATCCACCAGGCAAGCGATGTCCGCTCCCCAGCGATTGACCTGCGCTACGACTTTGCCAAACTCCGCCGGAGACACGGCGTACGATTTCATCGCATTGTAGGAAACGATGAAGCCCAGTTCTTTGGCGAGCGCAATGTAAGGCTCTGCCTGCGTGGCTTCAGTCACGTTCGTGCCGATGCGCACAAACGACATTCCGTAATTTGCGGCGAGTCGAAGATCTTCTTCGCGGCCGATTCCCGGAATGAAGAACATGCCCCATTTCGCGGTCTTAAGAGCCTGAGCCGCGGCGGCGAGATATTCCTCGTCCGAGGCGGCAGCGACTCCCTTGCCCGCCTGCGACGCATTCAGGCCGAGGCCGTGCCCGACTTCGACCCAGCGAAAGCCGACTCTTTCGAGTGCGGCGGCGATGGTGGCCGTGTCTTCCGCCGTGAATTGAAAGTCGATGAGATAGGAGCCGTCACGTAAGGTAACCTCGAGAATATCGGGCGTAGATGCGAACGTTGCCATATGGGCCTGATTTCTACCGCGACAGAGCGGCCGATCGATTGGCCACCGCTTTTCTTACTGCATGCGCAACGCATTCGACGGACTGCGACGAGAGCTCAGGATACAGCGGCAAAGACAGGACTTCTCTTGCTGCCTTCTCCGATTGAGGGAATGCGCCTGGCCCATAACCGAGATCCGAGTAAGCAGGCTGCAGGTGCACCGGCACAGGGTAGTGAATCCCCGTCTGAATTCCTTCTGCTGTGAGCGCAGTCTGGGTGGCGTCGCGATTCTCAGAGCGGATCGTATACACGTGATAGACGTGATGCGCCCAGGGCATTTCCGCCGGTGTTTCGAGGTCGCAGCCGTCCAGCAGCGAGTTGTATTGCTGCACGATAGCGCGGCGAGATTCAGTCCAGCGATCGAGATAACGAAGCTTCACGCCCAGGATCGCACCCTGGAATCCCTCCATGCGGTAGTTGTAGCCGCGCAGCAGGTGGTGATACTTGCGGTCTTGTCCCCAATCGCGCAGCATGCGAATCGTACGCGCATATGCTGCATTGTTGGTCGTAACCGCGCCGCCTTCGCCGTAAGCGCCGAGATTCTTCCCGGGATAGAAACTGAAGCAGGCCATGTCGGCGATGCTTCCCACCGCACGGCCCTTGTACTTCGCTCCGTGCGCCTGGGCCGCGTCTTCGATGACGACCAGGCCGTGGCGGCGCGCGACGTCCATGATTGGATCCATGTCGGCCGGCTGTCCGTAAAGATGCACGGGCAGAATCGCCTTTGTCCGCGGAGTGATCGCAGCTCCGACCGCCGACGGATCCATCGTGAACGAGCGCGGATCGATATCGACCAAAACAGGCCGCGCCCCCGCGTACAGAATTGCGGCAACGCTGGCGACAAACGTGAAGGGAACGGTGATGACCTCGTCGTCGGGTTCGACGCCGGCGGCGAGAAGTGCCAGGTGCAGGGCGCTGGTTCCAGAGTTCAGGGCGATGCACTCAGCCGTGCCGCAGTAGCCAGCAAAATCCTTTTCGAAGTTCGCGACATCGGCGCCGAGCACGAATTGGCCGCTCTCCAAGACGCGAGCAATGGCTGCGTCGATCTCCGCCTTGATGCTCAGATACTGCACCTTCAGATCGAGATAAGGTACTTTGACGTTTGCCATTGAACTTCTATTGTCTCACCCACCCGTTGCGTCAGGCGGTGGCTTTCAACATAGTCAGGCGCAATTCGATGGGGCGCCCGCGTTGTGCAATCGACTGCGAAGCGGCCTGCAGAATCTCGACTACCCGCAGCCCGGTGTTCCCGCCCGTGACGGGCTCCTTCTGTTGCTCAACGCAGTCGAGGAAATGCTGAACCTCGCGTCGCAGCGCCTCGGTTCCCTCGATCTGCGGAGCCAGCATGTCTCCGGTACGATAGCCGACCAGGACCTGATACAGCTTCTCGGGATTCTGCTGACTGTTCAGCGTGATGCCCTTGTCGTAAACCTTGATCTTCTCGCTCTGTTCGAGGTCGTCGTAAACAATCATCTTTCGGCTGGCGCCAATCAGCGTGCGCCGCAGTTTCACAGGGGCAAGCCAGTTGGCATGAATATGCGCGATCTGGCTGCCTTCGAAAAACAGTGTCAGATAGGCGATGTTCTCGGTCCCTCCCGGCACGTGGCTGAGTCCGGCGGCCGAAACGGCGCAGGGACGGAACGGCAAGACGTAATCCATGATCGCAAGATCGTGCACGGCGAGATCCCAAAGCACATTCACGTCATGCTGAAAAAGGCCGAGATTGACGCGGACAGAATCGTAGTAGTAGATCTCGCCCAACCCGCCGCTTTCGACCAGTTCGCGAATCTTGCGGACTGCGCCCGTGTAAACGAACGTGTGGTCGACCATCAACACGAGATTCCGTTTCTGAGCGACATCGATCAGATGCTGCACCTGATCAGTGTCGGACGCCAAAGGCTTCTCGACGAGCACGTGCTTGCCTTCCTGCAATGCGCGTAGAGCGAGATCGTAATGAGTCGACACAGGCGTGGCGATGGCGACGGCATCGATGGAATGATCTTCGATCAGTTCGCGGAAATTCGGGGTAGTCCTGATGGCTGGATATCGGCTGTTCAGAACAGAGAGGCGGTCGCTGCGCAGATCACAGACGCACGCAACCTGCGCGCCTTGCGCTTCGAAAAAATTGCGTACCAGATTCGGACCCCAGTAGCCATAGCCGATGACCCCAATGCGTATCAAAATCCCCCCTATGGGCTCGCTCACTTTTTGGAAAACATTCTCTCCCCAACCTCGCCCCCGAGCCGCGCTGGAACGCCCTTTGCGACTTTGCCGGCGGGCACGTCGCGAGTTACTACCGCGCCGGCGCCGATCATCGCGTCTTCACCGATGGTGATTCCTGCGAGAATGACCGCGCCGCTGCCGATTGACGCACCGCGCTTCACCCGTGTCGGAATGACTTTCCAGTCTTGTTCTGATTGTAGGTGGCCGTCGATCGTCGCCCTCGGATAAAGATCGTTGATGAACATTACGCCGTGACCGACGAAAACATCGTCCTCGATCGTCACGCCCTCACAGATAAATGTATGCGAGGAGATCTTGCAGCGTTTTCCAATGAAGGCGTTCTTCTGAACTTCAACGAAGGCTCCGACCCGGGTTTCATCCCCCAGCGAGCAGCCGTATAAGTTCACCAGATCGGGCTGAAAGATCTTGACTTCGCGGCCCAGCACCACGTTGGGAGAGATCGGCATGAAACCCATTTTCCGGCCGTCCGATACTCTGAAGGACCGTCCACACACTTATGCCGCGCGGCTTCGCATCAGCAAAACGCACGATACAACAGATTGCAGACTGCTTCAACTGCCGCGTAAGCAGTGCGAAGGGCACGCCGCTAGCCTAATCCCGAGCCTTCGATTGTCGAAATCACGGCGAACGCCTTACAGTAGCCATGCACTCCTTCGTTACATCAACACTCGCAATCGAGGTGAAGCCATGTTTGCCTTCGACCGGGTTGCTGTCCGACTGATTCGCTCGTTGCGGACGCACGCGCGGATTCTCGGCATTTCCGCGATAACCTTGCTTTTGGCTTTGGCTATCGATGTCCTAATTCATCACGGGCACGCCGCTGCATCGGATTCTGGTCCCCTGGCGACGAATATCGTCCGGTCGGCCTCCGATTCTAATTGGCGGCAAAGTCCCACATCGACGCTGGCTTCCCCGGGAAATAATTCCGTGACCCTCGATTCCTGCCCGGCCGGGGTCCTCGCGTCTGAACCGGCCTACTTCGTTTACATCTCGGGAAGTGGCACGCCCGAGGCGGTGCGCGTTACCGGTGGAACCTGCAAAGGCGATGGCCATCCGGGCACGCTGGAGTTCACCACGAAGAATTCTCATCCTGCGGGCTATGTGGTCGGCACCGCCTCCGGAGGAATTCAGGAAGCCTCGATCGCGGCGCGCTATGTGCCGCTCAAACAAGGGCCACAATCAGGGAAAGTGGTTGTGCCTCCCGGCGAATACGATGTTTTCGCCACCATCTCAATTCACGCCTCGAATCAGACCGTTGATTTTTCGGGCGCAACCCTCAACTGCTACACTCCGGACGATCCCTGCATCTTCGTCGGAGATACCAAATCCGTGAACGACTTCGCTAACATCACGCTCGTCAATCCGCGCGGCCGCCCCATGACGACAGCGGGCACCAAGCCATTTATCGAAGTGAACGGAGAGCAGACGCGCATTTTCAATGTCTCCATGCGCTGGCCGCCAAAGGGCGGAAGTTTCGGTTCCTTCGTTCAGGTCGATGACGATCAGGCCTTTCTACTGGATGGACTCGATACTGCCCTTGGCGGCGGCGGCGTCACCTGCAATCCCGCTTTCTGCGGCGCCGTCATCTCCGCCCCGGGGCCTTTCAATCATTGGTCGGCCGTCGGATGGCTCAAGAATCTCAACCTTTCGCTGCAGTGCGGTGGCAAAGGCATCGAGTGGATTTCAGGCAATGGCCTGAAGGTTTCCGACAGCGTGATTCAGGGATGGTCCGTCTTCGGCATTCGCGTCAGCAATCATCGTGGCGGCTACGCTGGGCTGATGACTGACAATGTTTATTTCGAAGCGTCTCCGGGTTGTCGGCAATACAGCCCCTATGGCAACGTGGGTAGCGCCGCGATCATCGCAGAAGGCATACAGGTCAAGGTGAGCGGCCTGAACGCGAACAGTCCCAGCGGATCTTTTCCGAATTGGGGCGGCGAATCGGGATCGCACCATTGGCTTTATTGGGTCGTCCCAGTTCACGAAAAGTTTGGGGAAGGGATTCCGCTTCCGGCTGGGCAGGCGCTTAATAATGGTTCGGGGACGATTAAGGGTACCTTCCCCAAAATTGCGGGTGCTTCGAGCTACAAGATTCTCAAGATAGATTGGGATGGTGGTGCGCCTCGACCTTTCCCGGAGGGCACGGGCGATTATTTGCTTACCACGGTGGCGCAAAGTTCGTGCGCAACCCTGACCTGTTCGTTTATCGATGACGGACAGGCGCTCACGTCGTATACGAACCTGGGGGAGAATTTCGCGGCGCACATCTACATGCCGCGGCTGGATTTCTGGCCGGGCGGGGTCGTGATCAGTCCTGCAGAAGATATGTCATCGGTACAGTACGCCATTTCACCCATCCCGCTTCAGGCCGATACCATTGGCGTGGGTGGTATCGTGACGACGCAACCAGCTTGGGCTGTCGCAGCAGAGGCGAGCACGATGTTCGGTTCTGCGGCGACGCCACCGGCGGCGGCCAACGTTGAAGCGCTACACACCAACGGCCTCAGTTCCTTCCCCGGAGCGACTATTCTGAATCAATCGAACCTTCCGCAACAATTCCAGACGGGTCACAAGGGGAGATTAAATTTCGGATTCGCGGGGCGCCCCGCGGCGTTTACTCCCGTGATCACACTGGGCGACAGTAACTGGGGAAAAACGTGGGCGACCTCCGGCCACCGGCCCAAAGCGGACGTCAATGACCTTGATCTCGGCTATGAAGGCAATATCGATACCTTCTACAGCCGGGCGCAAAACGAAGTGCGCGAGTATATCGGAAAGTTTCCCGACGGCAAACCGCAAGAGGCGCTGACCTCTTCGGCGAAGACCTTCAATGTTCCCGTTACGGTAAATGGAAATTTCACCGTGACGGGAAAGTGTGTGGGCTGCGGTGGGACCAGCGCCGGCATGAGGTCCGTCTCGCTGACGGGACAGAAGGCTGCCATTGCTCCCACGAGTTTGTGTCCTGCCTCAGCTTGCGGAGAAGGTCAGTACAGAATCAGCTACTACATCGACTCCACCGCTCAATGTGGCTCGGCAGGAAACGCGGCCGCTACCGTGAGTCTCAGCTGGAAGGATGAGGCGGGTGCGAAATCGATCCGGCTCCCGCTCTCTGGAAATGGAGTGAACGGCGCCACCAGCCTGGCGCTCGGCTCGACCGCGAATTTTGCCAGCGGCAGTTTTTCGCTGTGGTCGTCAGGAACTGCGCCAATTACGTATTCCACGAGTCTTACGGGATGCGCGGCCGGTGCTGCAAGTTACGGCCTGCACCTCACGGCTGAGAGGGTGCAATAAGAATTGAATTGTAGGCGTCTCTTTGCAGGTGGTCCGCGGGAGTAAATTAACACCTGATGTGTGGAATCTTTGGCATCGTCGCCTATCAGTCTCGAATCCCAGTTGGGGTACTCGAACGCGGCACGGCAAGCCTTGCCCATCGCGGACCCGACGACTCGGGCACGATCGTTGTGCGTGCCTCTTCACCCGATCCTATTGAGATTGGCCTCGGCAACCGTCGGCTCGCGATTCTCGATCTCTCCCCGTTAGGCCATCAGCCGATGCATGATCCGGCGACAGGGAATTGGATTGTCTACAACGGCGAGATCTACAACTTCCGCGAAGTTCGCGCTGAACTCGAGAAGTGTGGCGCGACATTCGTCAGCCATTCCGATACCGAAGTTTTGTTGAAGGCGTATGCCCGCTGGGGGGAACAATGCCTCGTTAAATTCCGCGGTATGTTTGCCTTCGCGATCTGGGATTCGGCGAAGCAGGATTTATTCCTGGCCCGTGATCCCATGGGCATCAAGCCCCTCTACTACGCTCAGGCCGGATTGCACTTTGTTTTCGCCTCAGAGGTACGCAGCATCCTGGGCACTGGCCTCCTGCCGCGTCGTTTGGACAAGGCCGGACTCGCAAATTATCTGACGTTTGGCTCTGCGTACGATCCGCTTACGCTGATCGATGGGATTCGATCGCTGCCTGCAGGCCACAAGCTGACTTGGAAGAACGGATCGTTACAGCAATCGGCGTACTGGGATCTGATCGAAGACTCGTCAGCAGGGAATCACACCGGGCGGACGGAAAACAGAATCGCAGATTTGCGTGGCCTTCTCGAGCAGGCTGTGCAATCGCAGTTGGTCAGCGACGTTCCGGTGGGAATATTTCTTTCCGGGGGCATCGATTCCAGCGCACTCGTGAGTTTTGTGAGCCGTGGCGGGGTGAAGCCAAGCACGTTCTCGATCGTATTTCGCGAGGCGGATTTCTCCGAGGCCGACCACTCTCGCGCTGTGGCGGCAAAATTCCACACCGACCATCACGAGATCACAGTGTCACAGGCGGACGTGCTCACTGCGATCCCCGATGCCCTTGGCGCCATGGACCTGCCAACGATGGACGGCGTGAACACTTACTTCGTGTCCCGCGAAACGAGAAGGGCTGGAGTGAAAGTAGCGCTGAGCGGTCTCGGCGGCGACGAAGTCTTTGCCGGATACTCTTCATTCCGCACCGTTCCCCGCATGGAGCGGTTTTCGCGGATATGGAAGCACCTTCCGAAATCGGTTGGGCGCGGCTTTGCCTCCGTCTTCAACGCGATGCTCCCGGCCAGCGATCAGAACCGCAAACTGGCGGTGCTTGCCCGTGCAAACGGCCGAGGCCTGCACCCCTATTTCATCACCCGCATGCTGTTTACGCCGGAACAGCTTAAGCTGCTGCTCCGCATTGAAAACACTTCCGTCTCGGACTCAGCATCCGCTTCCCAGCGCGAATTGCTTAATCGCGCGCTCGCGCTCGATCCGGTGAATCGCGTGTCCTATCTGGAGTCGCGCTGTTACATGCTCAACACACTCTTGCGCGACGCCGATTTCATGAGCATGTCCCAGGGCCTGGAAGTGCGAGTCCCTCTGATCGACCATCAACTGGCGAAGGCTGTTCTGCAGATTCCAGGGAAATTCAAGCTCAATGGCACGCCAAAGAGGCTGCTGGTCGATGCTCTCGAAGGATCGCTCCCGGATGAAATCGTCCATCGACCGAAACGCGGTTTCACGCTGCCCTTCGAGCACTGGATGCGGCAGGAACTGCGAAATGAGATTGAACCTGTCCTGGATTCACGGAAAATCGATGCAGGTCCATTGGCCGGGTTGCTGAACGGCGGCGCAGTCTGGCGGGTCTGGCGGGATTTTCTCGGCGGTTCGGTTTCGTGGACGCGGCCGTGGTCTTTATACGTCCTGCAGCGGTGGTGCGAACGCAATTCGGTCTCGGCCTGAATACATTCGGAAAAGCAGGTTCCTCACCAGGCCCTCGCGCGGGTCGGAATGACAAGCACTAGCAAGATTGACTAAGCCTGTCGTGGCTTTGTTGCTGTGATCAGAAGGAATAGTCCCCAACGCCGTCCAAATCCTTTCACCAGCCATCGTGGAAACATCTTCCACACAATTCGATAGAAGAACGATTGAAAGCGGGCAGAGGGCTGATGAAGTAAAAGGTCTCCCGGGCTGAACTCTATTCGCATCCGCACATCCTCGAATCCATCCAACATACCGAGCGCTTCGGAGCGGGTGTAAGACTTGGTGCCGGGACTCTCCAGGTGATCGTAAACCGATTTTCGCAAGGATTTTCCGCGAAGGATGCCGTAACGCAACCAGAGCATGCCGCCCGTGATCGAAGGATGGTGGTAGACCATGATCTTGGCCGTTCCGCCCGGCTTCAACACCCGCCGCGCTTCACGAATGCATTTCGGAGTATCAGGGCTGTGGTGCATGACACCATAGGAGTAGATGACATCGAAGGAATTATCAGGGAAGGCCAGGTTCTCAGCGTCGGCGACACGCAGGTCGCATCCGTAGCCCGCCATTTCACAACGACGACGCGCCTGCTCCACGGAAATCGCTGAGAGGTCCACGCCCGTTGCCTGAGCGCCCGCCTTCAGCCACTCCAGATAATCTGAGCCCATGCCTACTCCGATTTCCAGCACCTTCAATCCGCGCGCCCCCCGGAAATTCGCGAAGTCAAAGATGAAGGGTTCCCGCGAATATCGGGCGCGCGCGTGAGATTCAAAGTCGTCGTTCCCGTCCAGATACCGGGTTCCACAGGGCTCGGCATTCCAGAACTCGCGGACTTGCGCTTTATGGGGGGCCGCCAACAAATTGGGATCGCCTGAGTTCACGGAAAAATGTTCTGTCAGTATAGCCGCTTGGATCCGCATCGCGAACAGAGTCTGAATCGTGCTCCACAGGTCGTAATCGGGGTAGAATGCTCGAAGCCTATCTGTGTCCTCCCTAGCCAAACTGGACGCCGCAAAACAAGAGCCAAGCCGGCGCTCCGAGCCATTGCTCCCTGTGACAGTCATTGTGGCTGCGCGCAACGAGGCTCGAAACCTCCCGCGCTGTCTCGAGTCCCTTCGGGACTTCGACGAAGTTTACGTCATCGACTCGCAAAGCACCGATGGAACCATTGAAATTGCGGAATCGTACGGCGCTCGCGTGGTTCAGTTTCATTATCAGGGTGGCTGGCCCAAGAAACGGCAGTGGGCGATGGAAACCTTGCCTCTGAGTCACGACTGGATTTTCCTGGTAGACGCCGATGAAGCCATGACCCCGGAGCTCTCTGCTGAGATCACTTCGGCGATTCGCAATCCAGCCTGCGATGGCTATTACGTCGCACTACGCATGTATTTTCTAGGACGTGAACTGCGCCACAGTGGCGCCAGTTTTTACAAGCTATCGCTGTTCCGGCGCGGCAAAGGCCGATTCGAGTGCCGGTTGCGAGATCAGGACCAGTCCATGGCCGATATGGAGGTTCATGAACACATTGTGCTCAACGGCACGGCACAAAAACTGCGCCAGCCCCTGCTCCATCACAACGTCGAGTCTCTGTCGCACTATATTCGCAAACACGATGAGTACTCGAACTGGGAAGCCAAGGTGTGGCTGGAAGGAGAGGCGAACAGCAAAGAACTCAATCCCTCGTTGTCTGGATCGCAGGCGCAGCGCAGGCGATGGCTTCGAAAAAAGTTCTTTTCGCTTCCGGGTTCGCCGGTCCTGTTTTTCATTTACAAATATCTCTTCAACCTGGGATTTCTCGATGGAATACCCGGCCTGATCTATTGTGGACTGCAAGGCGTGCAGTTCTTCCACATCAAAGCCAAAATTTATGAACTGAGGCGCCAAAAGGTGTGACCTGGCATGTGCGGCATTAGCGGGTTGGTGAATTGCGGAGATCGGGAAACGCTGGCGCGGATGACGCTGGTCCAGGGACATCGCGGTCCGGATGACTCCGGCCTGTGGGAACGACGGTTTCCTGACGGCACTTACATCGGGATGGGCAGCCGCCGCCTCGCGATTCTCGATCTTTCTTCCGACGGGCACATGCCCATGTGCAATGAGGATCGCACGCTCTGGATCACCTATAACGGCGAGGTCTACAACTTTGCGGACTTGCGTCGCGAGTTGGAAGCGAAAGGCCACCGATTCATTTCGCACACCGATACCGAAGTGATTCTGCATTTGTACGAACAGGAAGGTCCGGAGTGCGTAAAGCGGCTGAGCGGAATGTTTGCGGTCGCCATCTGCGACCTGCGCGGGGCGGCGCCGTTGGTATTTGTCGCCCGCGATCACTTCGGCGTCAAACCCTTTTACTATTTTCATGATGGTGAGCGTTTCGCATTTGCGTCGGAGATCAAAGCCTTATTGCAGGTGCCGGAGCTTCGGGCAGAACTCGATCCGCAATCACTGCATCAGTTTCTGACCTTCCTGTGGGTTCCCGATCCCAAGACCATGTACCGGCGAATTCTGAAGCTGCCGGCAGGGCATTACGCCACATTTCAGAATAGCGAGCTCAAGCTCAACCAATATTGGGATCTGACGTTTCCTCCTGCGAACCACACTTTTGTGCGTTCAGAGGCGGAGTTGATCGACGAGGTGCGAGAACGATTTCGGCATTCCGTCGAAGCGCAGATGGTGAGCGACGTCCCCATCGGTGCGTTTTTGAGCGCGGGGCTCGACTCCTCCAGCATCGTCGCCATGATGCGGCGCGCTACCAACCAGCCGGTGCGCACGTACACAATTACGTTTCCTGAGAAATATCGGGTCGGAGAAACGACGCTCGATGATCCTGAAGTCGCGGCCCGATGCGCTCAACAGCTCGGATGTGACAACCAGCGAATCGTCGTGGAGCCCGATGTGGTCGAGTTGCTGCCGCGATTGGTTTGGCACATGGACGAGCCCACCGCAGATCCGGCCATCATCGCCGCTTATCTGGTGTGCCGCGAAGCGCGGAAGCAGGCGACTGTTCTTCTTTCCGGCGTAGGCGGCGACGAACTTTTCGCAGGCTACCGCAAGCACCTTGCGCATTACTGGGCGGAAGAGCTCGCGCGCGTGCCTGGCATCGGACGCGCGGCGCAATCTGCACTAGCCTTCTTACCGACTTTTCGCGGGACACGCCTAAAAGGTTATGTGCGGCTGGGAAAGAAGATGGCCCGGAGCGCATCACTGGATCCAATCGAGCGCTTTATCGCCAATTGCACGTACCTAGACCGCGATCAGAAATCAGAACTTTACTCCGATGAACTCGTCGGTGGGTTGGGTGACTGTGATCCCGCGTCACAACATCGCGCCGCGTTCGAACGCGTGAGCGAGGCTGATTTCCTGAACCAGATGTTGTACCTCGACAGCAAGATATTTATGACGACCCTCAACCTCACCTACAACGATAAGATGAGCATGGCGTCGTCGGTGGAAGTGCGGGTTCCATTCCTCGATCGCGAGTTGGCGGAATTTGTGGCGTGGAACGTGCCTCCGGATCTCAAGTTGAAGGGCAGGACTCGGCCGACCACGAAATACATCTTGCGCCGGGCGATGCGCGACATCCTGCCCCGGGAGGTGTTGCAATATCCCAAAGCCGGGTTCGCCGCTCCGGTAGACTATTGGCTGGCCAACGATCTCAAATCTATGGTGGATGACGAGCTTTCCGTGTCGCGACTTCGCGAGCGTGGAATGTTCAAGCCGGAAGCTGTCCGTCACCTGATCGACGAGCATCGCAGCGGCCGCCAGGATTGGTCGATGCAGATCTGGCAATTGCTGACATTGGAGTTGTGGATGCAAACTTTTCTCAACGGAGGCGCGCAGAAGTTCGAAGCTGAGGTGCTCGCGCCCCCGCAAGTGGCCACCGCATGAAACAAGTTCTGCAACATGCGCGCTCGGGCGAGATCACGGTCGAGGAAGTTCCAGCGCCGCAACTTCTACCTGGCTGTGTGCTCGTGCAGGTCGCAGCATCGGTTGTTTCCGCAGGAACGGAGCGGGCATCGGCGGAGTTTGCGCGCAAGAATTTGTTGCAGAAAGCGAAATCGAGGCCTGATCTGGTTCGCGAAGTCGTTCGCAAAGTGCAGCGGGACGGCCTACTCTCCGCGATTCAGACCGTTCGTAGTCGTCTCGATCAGCCGCAGACTCCTGGTTACAGCAGTGCGGGAAGTGTCGTCGCGGTAGGCGAAGGCGTGACTGATCTTCAGCCGGGAGATCGAGTGGCCTGTGCCGGTGCGGGTTTTGCGGTGCATGCAGAGTTCACTTGTGTTCCGCGGTTGCTCGTAGCGCGGATTCCTGCGGGCGTTTCGGGTGGGGAAGTTCCATTCGATGAAGCGGCGTTTTCTACTCTTGGTGCGGTTGCGCTTCACGGCCTTCGCACTGCTGAAGCGAAACTCGGAGACATAGTTGCCGTGATTGGCCTTGGCTTGATCGGCCAGATCACAGTTCAATTATTGAAAGCCGCCGGCTGCCATGTGCTGGGAACGGATCTTGATCCCTCGCGAGCGCATCTCGCTCGTAACCTCGGAGCCGATGCTACAGCTAGCTCCGATTCTGCATTTCGCGATCTGTGCGCTGAGACCTCGAACGGCATGGGAGTCGATTCCGTGCTCATCGCCGCCGAAACCTCGAGCAGCGATCCCGTGAATCTCGCTGGCGCGATTGCTCGTGACCGGGGCATCGTCGTTGCTGTCGGTACCGTTGGGATGGAGATCGAGCGAAAAGCCTATTACGAAAAAGAACTCGACTTCCGCATTTCGCGATCCTATGGACCCGGCCGCTATGACAGCGCGTACGAACAAAAAGGGCGCGATTATCCCATCGGTTACGTTCGCTGGACCGAAACGCGCAACATGGAGGCGTTCGCCGCATTGCTGGCGCAGAAAAAAATCAGCATCGCGCCGCTGATCACACATCGTTTTCCGATTGAGCGAGCGCGAAGTGCGTACGAACTCATCATGGGCCGATCCCACGAGCGCTATCTTGGAGTAGTGATCGGATATCCGGGTCCCGCTGAAGCTTCGCATCAGCTTGAGCTTGTTGCGCGGTCGGCGGTTAGGCCTCGTTCTTCGGCAATCAAGAATGCCGAGGTCTCGGTCGGATTGCTCGGCGCGGGTGGCTTCGCGAGCTCCACGCTGATCCCGGCGATGAAGGCATGTTCGAGCACAATGCTGAGTTCTGTGTGCACCTCAACCGGGGCGCGGGCGAAACATGCCGCGCAGACGTTCGGCTTTCGCAACTGCACCACGGACGAGATTGCTCTTATCGAAGATTCGAACGTCAATACGGTTGTAATTGCTACGCGCCATCACTTGCATGTCAAACAGATTCTCGCGGCGTTGGCGGCAGGCAAACATGTCTTCTGCGAGAAGCCACTGTGCCTGACCGAAGCCGAGTTAGTCGAGATCGTGGACCGCTATGAGGCTATTCTCTCTGCGCGTCCGCTGCTGATGGTCGGTTTCAATCGCCGATTTGCTCCCATGACGATTCGGGCGAAAGAATTTCTGAGTTCGATTGCAGAGCCACTTGCGCTGCACTATCGCATCAATGCCGGATACCTGCCGCCCGATCATTGGATCAACGATCGCGAGCAGGGCGGTGGACGGATTGTGGGCGAAATTTGTCATTTCGTAGATCTGCTGTCGTTTCTTGCCGGGTCCCCAGTCAGCGAAGTGGACGCCCGCGGCGTGGGCGCCTCCGCACGCTACAGTTCCGACAACGTTCTGATTTCCCTTCGTTTCGCCGACGGTTCGGAAGGAACGATCAGCTATCTGGCCAACGGGGATCGCTCCTATTCGAAGGAACGCATCGAGATTTTCGGCGGCGGACGCACCACGATGCTTGACGATTTTCGAAGGCTGGCGCTCGTTCACAACGGCCGCAAAGAGGTCTTGCGCTCACGCTGGCGCCAGGATAAAGGTCACCGCGCGGAATGGGCGGCATTTGCAACCGCAGTACAGCAGGGAACCGATTCGCCGATTCCGCTCGAAGAGATCGTCAACGCTACCCTGGCGACCTTTCGCATCGAAGAGTCTCTTGCAACTGGAAAGCGCATGACGGTTGATGCGGCCGCTCTCCTCCAGCGCAGACAAAATTCCATCCCGAATGCCAGCCTCGACCAATGATTCGAGAGTTCACCACAGGAGTCCAAGCCGTTTCATGCTGATTTTGGGCCTCAATATGTTCCACGCGGATGCCTCGGCGGCGATCGTCCTCGATGGCGAGCTCAAGTTCGCGATTGCGGAGGAGCGCCTCAACCGCCATAAGCATTTCGGCGGATTTCCGGCGCTTGCTATCAAGGCTTGTCTCGACGCGGTGGGGGCGAAGATTTCCGATGTCGATCATGTTGCCGTAGGCCAGGACAAAGACGCGAATCTCGCGAGAAAAGTTCAATACGCATTAGCCAATCCAGCCAAAATTCTTAACTTCATTCGACTTCGCCAGCGGAAAGAAGCGATGCGCGACGTGCGCTCGCTGATTGCCAGGGCGCTCGAAGTCGATCAAGCACGATTGAAGTTTCAGGAGCATCATCTCGAGCACCACATTGCGCATATCGCCAGCGCCTATTACTGCTCGCCATGGGAAAAAGCCGCAGGTTTCAGCTATGACGGCTCCGGTGATTTTGTCTCCACGATGACGGCGCGTTGCGAGGGAAATGACATTGAAGTACTCGATCGAGTGTACCTTCCGCATTCGCTCGGCAGCTTCTACACCATGATTTGCGAATTCATCGGGTATACGAAGTATGGCGATGAAGGCAAGGTCATGGGGCTCGCTCCCTACGGCAAGGAAACCTTTTGCGATGAAGTCGCGAACATGGTGCGGCCAAAAGGCGAGGGGCTTGAGCTTGATCTGAGTTACTTCAAACCGCTCGGAAGCAATCAGGGCATGGAGGTTATGGCAGACGGATCCGTGCGTCTGGCGCGTCACTACTCCGATCGCATGCAGAAGTTATTTGGCGAGCCGCGCAAGGCGCACACGGAAATCTTGCAGCGCGACATGGATCTCGCGTACGCGATGCAGCAGCGCTTCGAGGAGATATTCTTCCATTTGTTGAATCATCTACACGCATGTGCGCCGCTCGACAATCTGGCGATGGCAGGGGGTTGCGCGCTGAATAGCGTCGCAAACGGGAAGATCTTCGATCGCACACCATTCCGGCAGACATACATTCAACCCGCGGCCGGAGATGAAGGATTGGCGATTGGCGCCGCACTGCATACCTATCATTCTGTGCTGAAACAGCCCCGCCGGCACGAACTGAAGCATTCGTATCTAGGTCCGGACTTCTCTGAATCGCGGATACAGTCCGCTCTTGAGCGAGCAGGCCTCGAACCGCGCAAACTCGGTCGGACAGCCTTGCTCGACGAAACCGCAGATCAGATCGCTGCCGGCAACGTGGTCGGCTGGTTTCAGGGACGCATGGAATGGGGGCCGCGTGCGCTTGGAAATCGTTCCATCGTTGCGCATCCGGGACTGCCTAATATGAAGGACGTTCTTAATGCCCGTATCAAGCACCGCGAATGGTTTCGTCCTTTCGCCCCGTCAATTCTTGGCGAGTACCAGCATGAATACTTCGAGCACGATCATCCTTCGCCATTCATGCTGCACGTGTACAAGATTCGGTCGGAAAAGCGTAAACAGTTATGCGCGGTGAACCACGTTGACGATACTGGGCGTTTGCAGACCGTGACGCCTGAAGAGAATCCCGTTTATTACGACTTGATCGGAACCTTCCACCGCAAGACCGGCATTCCCGTAATTCTCAATACCAGTTTTAACGAGAACGAACCGATCGTCTGCACGCCGGAAGAGGCGATTGATTGCTTTCAACGAACGCGAATGGATGTGCTGGTTATCGGGCCATTCATGGTGATTAGGGCAGAGCGGCCGGAAGAGACCACAGCTGCGGCTTCCATTGGCAAAGCAGATGCTTAGCAGTTTTCGGCGATTCCATCACTCGCCCATGACTTTCACGATGACACGCTTATCCCGCTGGCCATCGAATTCCGCATAGAAGATTCGCTGCCAGGTGCCGAAATCGAGCTTGCCGGCAGTAATCGGCACAATCACTTCGTGATGGATAAGCAAAGCTTTCAAATGTGAGTCGCCGTTATCCTCGCCGGTTTCGTGATGCTTATAGTTCTTGCGAAATGGCGCCAGATGCTCCAGCCACTCGTCGATGTCCTCGATCAGTCCGTTCTCGTTGTCATTCACATAAATGCCGGCCGTGATGTGCATGGCAGACACCAGCACCATGCCTTCCTTCACGCCGCTTCGTCTGACGATCTCTTCCACCTGAGGAGTGATATGCACGTACGCGCGATGGGTTTTGGTATGAAACTTCAGATATTCGGTGAAAGTTTTCATGGGACAACCTTGCGCACCTTAGCGGAGTGCCTTCGCTATGATGCCGCCTGCAATGAGGTCGGAGACCCGAGCTAGGTCGGTGTACATCACGCGGTCTTTGTCCACGCTTGCACAGACCTGCCGGATCGCGGCATAGGCGGACTGTGCGCGCTTCGACGGTTTCAACGGTGCGAGGAAATCGAGCGCCTGCGCGCTCGCCATGGCTTCGATGGCCAGCACATTGCGTGTGTTTTCCACGATTCGTTTCAGTTTGACGGCAGCGGTCATGCCCATCGACACATAGTCTTCCTTGTTACCGGAAGTGGTAATCGAGTCGACCGAAGCCGGATGCGCCAACACTTTATTCTCGCTGACCAAAGCAGCAGCCGTGACCTGCGGCAACATGAAGCCGGAATTTAAACCCGCGCCTGGAGCGAGGAATGGCGGCAATCCCTCGTTGAGCGCCGGATTCACGAGGCGCTCGATGCGGCGTTCGCTGATTCCAGCAAGTGCACTTAGAGCGATGGCCAGAAAATCCAAGGCAAAGGCCAGGGGCTCCCCATGAAAATTCCCACCGGAGATGACGTCGCCTTCTGCATTCTTTGGATCAGTGATGAATACGAGAGGATTATCGACCGCGGAGTTCGCTTCGGTTTCAAAAATGCCGCGACAGTGAGCCAGCGTGTCGCGAACTGCGCCATGCACCTGCGGGATGCAGCGCAAGGAATAAGCGTCCTGCACCCGGCCGCACTGGCGATGCGACTCGCGAATCTGGCTGCCTTCCAGCATGTGGCGGAGATTCGAGGCGGTCTTCATCTGACCGCTATGCGGGCGCGCGTTGTGAATACGCTCGTCGAAGGCGGTATCTGTGCCCTTCAGGGCGTCGCAGGAAAGCCCTCCGATTACGTCGGCTGACTCGACAAGTATTTCGGCCTCGAGCAGCACGAGCGTGCCCACGGCCAGCATCGCTTGAGTCCCGTTGATAAGAGAAATACTTTCCTTCGCCTCGAGCAGGATTGGTTTGATCTGCGCCCGCTTAAACGCGTCGCCGCTGGGAATACGCCCGCCCTTTTCGTCGAAGCATTCTCCCTCGCCGATCAAAGCCAGGGCGAGATGTGCGAGGGGAGCGAGATCACCGCTCGCTCCAACGCTGCCCTGCGATGGGATAACCGGGGCCACGCTACGATTGAGCAAATCGCAAATCGTGTCGATAATGACGGCGCGCACGCCGGAGTGACCTTTCGCAAGTGAATTCGCGCGTAACAACATCATCGCCCGGGTCTCAGCAATCGAAAGAGGGGGTCCCACGCCGAATGCGTGCGAACGCACAAGATTGATCTGCAATTGGCGAATCTGGTCGCCCGCGATCTGTACATCGCTCAGCTTGCCGACCCCGGTGGTGATTGCATAGGCAACTGTGTTGTTGGCGACAATGTCATCGACCACGCTGCGAGCCAGGTTCACGGTTTCGCGCGCGTCGGGTGCAAGTAACACGGCTCTTCGCTGGACAGCGACTTCGTGTACGGCTTCGAGAGTCAGATCGTTTCCGGTGATGTGGAGTGCGTTCAATCGCTGTCCTTCATTGAGTGTCATTCCGAGAGGGCGAAGCCCCCGAGGAACCTGCTTCACCTTCCCACAGCGGCGCGAAACACCCGCAGATATTTGTCAGGGAGAGATGCAACTTTCATGCTTGAGTCAGTCACGATGTGAGTCGTCTCACCTTCCGCCAAAAGCGTTCCGTTGCTCGCCCGGGTCAATTCGTAACTGAACCTGATGACCGATTCGCGCACGGTCTGCAAGCGTGTGCGAACCAATACTTCCTCGTCGTAGTACACCGGAGCGCGGTACCGGCACTTGGCCTCAGCGACCGCGATGTAGCGTCCATCCTCACGTTCCATATCGCGATAGGAGAAGCCCAACTGCCGTAGAAGTTCGACCCGTCCGACTTCAAACCAGATGAGATGGTTCGAGTGATAGACGACGCCCATCTGATCGGTCTCCGCGTAGCGGACACGCAGGCGAGTCTCGTTCACGGCGTGATGGTTCCCGCTCATTTGCCAGTCCACACCGGTTTGCGTTTTTCTAGAAACGATGTGATGCCCTCGCGAAAATCCGCCGTAGTGCGGATGGCTGCATTCTCGCGGACAGCGGCGTCAATCTGCGCATCCAGTTCAGCTCGGGCCTGATTCGTCAGCAGTTGTTTCGTAGCGCGCAGTGAGGCCGCGCTGTTCTCCATCAGAAGAGCAGCAAGGGCCCGAGCGCGGGGCAATAAATTCGCAGCAGAAACGAGTTCGCTGATGAGTCCCATCCGTTCCGCTTCTTCTGCGCCGAAGACTCGACCGGTCAACAGCAGATCGCGGGCCTGTTTCTCGCCTATCTGACGCAGCAGAAACGTAGAAACGATCGCAGGTACGAAGCCGATGCGGACTTCGGTATATCCAAACTTCGCTTCGGGCACAGCCAGAGTAAAGTCGCAGAGCAGCGCCAGTCCTGTACCCCCCGCGATCGCTGGGCCGTTGACAGCGGCGATCGTAATCTTCGGAAACTCATAGAGCGAACGGAACAGCTGCACCATCGTCTGCGAGTCTTGCAGGTTCTGTTCGGGAGTACGTCCGAGCAGCGCTTTCAGGTTCTCCAGATCCAGGCCGGAGCAAAAAGCCTTCCCGGCGCCGGTGAGGATCATCACGACCGCATCCGACTTTTCGACTTCTGCCAAGGCACGCATCAGGTCATCGATCAACTCGAAGCTGATGGCGTTGCGTTTCTCCGGACGATTCAGGGTGATGGTCGCCAGTGCCCCATCAAATGCAAGTTCAATCGTGCGATAGTTCATAAGATCTGCAGGCCAGTTTCAATGAACTGTTGCTCCTGCGTGTTCGTTAGTGACCCTTGTGGTGAAAAAACATTAACCACAAAGGGCACGAAGGTACACGAAGAGAGACCAAATATCAATCGGCCGCCAGTGATTCCGAAAATCTCGCCGCGATACCGCCCGTTGCCTTCAGCAGAGTGTCGAGCGGTTTCAGGGGAGGCAACTGCGCGCCGCGCTGCCGCAGTGCCTCGATCATTTTCTCTGTTGGAATATTTCCGACTAGTGCGTTTTGGGCAAATGGACACCCGCCGAGCCCACCCAGAGCCGAATCAAAGCGCCGACAACCTGCATCGTACGCCGCAAGGACTTTCTCGACCGCCTGTTCGGGGTGGCTATGCATGTGAACGCCGATTTCCAAATAATCGTACTTCGTCATGACCGCCCCGATGACTTCTCGAATTTTCCCAGCGTCGGCCAACCCGACCGTATCGGCGAGGGAGATCATATGGAAGTCTTCTCCCTCCAGCAGTTCAACCGCGTCGACAACTTCGTCGATACTCCACGGATCTCCGTACGGATTGCCGAATGCCATTGAAACGTAAACGACTGTGTCGAGTCCTGCATCGTCCGCTTTCTTCTGCACTTTCTCCAGCTCTTCGAGCGCATCTTCAGGCGACTGGTTTTGGTTCTTGCGCAAGAACGTCTCGGAAATCGAATAGGGAAACCCAAGCGTCGAGACGGCCTGCGTCTCAATGGCGCGCTGCGCCCCTTTCTCGTTGACTACGATTCCGATAATCTCGACATCATCTGGCGGATCCAGTTCTTTCAGAACTTCTTCCGAGTCGGCCATTTGCGGAACGGCCTTGGGCGACACGAACGAGACGGCGTCGATGTGCTTGAAACCGGCGCTGATCAAGGCCTTCAGATAATCCGTCTTGAGATCGGCAGGGATGATTCCTTTCAGCCCTTGCCAGGCGTCGCGCGGACATTCGATGAGTTTGACGGTCTCGTTCAACTCATCCACCACGGAGAAACGGAGGCACGGAGGACCACATAATCTTGCTTCTTAGAACCGCGTTCTTTCCGTATCTCCATGCCTCCGCGGTAAATCACGTTTGTAAGACTCCCACCTTGAACTCCGCCACGTCTGGATTCAGCGCCGCGGCCTCCAACCCCTGGGTTATTGCATCGCGCGTTTCCATTGGGTCGATGATCTTATCGATCCACAACCTTGCAGCACCATAGCGCGGATCGGTTTGTTCATCGTAGGTGCGCTTTACCGAGTCGTACAGCTCCTTCTTTTCTTCGTCGCTCAATTTCTTGCCGCCGCGCTCGAGTTGCTTGACCTTGATCTCAACCAGAGTCCCAGCTGCTGATTCACCGCTCATTACGGCGTAGCGCGCCGTTGGCCAGGCAAAAACGAATCGCGGATCATATGCCTTTCCGCACATCGCATAATGCCCGGCCCCGAACGATCCGCCTATGATTACCGTGATCTTCGGGACAACGGAATTCGAAACCGCATTCACCATCTTCGCGCCGGCTTTGATAATGCCACTCCACTCGGCATCGCGGCCCACCATGAATCCATTCACGTCGTGAAAAAAGACCAGCGGAATCAGGTTCTGGTTACAGTCCATAATGAAGCGTGCGGCCTTTTCGGCCGACTCGGTATAGATCACGCCACCGAATTCGATACGCTTGTGGCCTTCATGATCGGTCTGCTGCGCATGCAGTTTCTGATTGGCGACGATGCCGACTGCGAAACCGCCGATGCGCCCGTAGCCGCAAAGTAACGTCTTTCCGTACTCCGGCTTGTACTCGTCGAAGCGGCTGCCATCAAGCACGCGGGCCAGCACTTCTTTCATGTCATACGGCCGCGCGGGTGACGGATCGTAGATTCCGTAAATCTCTTCCGCCGCGAGTTCCGGTTCCACCGGCTTTTTGCGGTCCCAGGGCGAAAGCCGTCGGTATCCCCATTTCTCGACGATCGAACGAATACGCGCGATACACGCTTCATCATTCGCTTCACGGAAATCGACCGTACCGCTGATCGCCGCATGCATGGCAGCGCCGCCGAGATCTTCCGCAGAGACTTTTTGCCCGATCGCGGCCTGTACCAGCGCGGGACCAGCAAGGAATAACCCGCTACCATCGGTCATCAGCACGTGATCGCACATCACCGGCAGATACCCGCCTCCGGCAACGCACATGCCCATGATGGCGGCAATTTGTGGAATGCCCATGGCCGACATGACCGCATTGTTCCGGAAGACGCGGCCAAAGTCGTCGGTGTCAGGGAAAACGTCTTCCTGGAGCGGAAGAAAAACTCCGGCCGAATCGACCAGGTAAACCGTTGGGACTCGATTCTCGATCGCGATATTCTGCGCCCGGATCACTTTCTTCGAGGTCATCGGGAAAAACGCGCCGGCCTTCACCGTGGCGTCATTCGCAATGATCATCACCATGCGGGTGTGCACGCGTGCCATGCCGGTGATCACGCCGGCGGCGGGGGCGCCGCCCCACTCTTCATACATTCCATGCGCCGCATACTGGCCGAGCTCAAAGAAGGTGCCGGGATCGGCGAGCAATCCAATGCGCTCGCGCGCGGTCAACCGCCCTTTGGAGTGCTGGCTCTCAATGGCCTTTGGGCCTCCACCTTCGCAAATCTTCTCGCCCTCGTTGCGCACCTGCGACATCAGGTCCGCGAGAAAGCGCATGTTGGCTTCGAAGCGCGCCGAGGTGGGATCGACTTTCGTGGTCAATACCGTTCCCGCAGTCGAGCCGTTCGCGACCAGAGCTTCGTTTCCGTTGGCCATAGAGGACCGTTAAATGTCGGTACAGGCGGACTTTTTACGGTATACCAGCGGGGTCGAAGCGCGCAATCAAGCGTTCTCCGCATCCGGTGAGGACGTTTGGCGACCTTGGCGCAGTGCCGAGGCGACGGGATCCTCGGCGATCGCGTCGATCAACCCGATTTGAAGCGCCTGCTCGGCACGGATCTTCTCAGCGGCTAAGAACATCTCGAGCGCACGGCCCTTGCCTATAATCCTCGGCAAGCGCTGCGTTCCTCCCCAGCCGGTGATCAGGCCGAGAGCTGCGCCCCGATGTCCGAAGATTGCATTCGGAGTGGCAATCCGGTGATGACAGGACAGCGCGAGATCCAGTCCGCCGCCCATGCAATATCCCGAAACCGCGGCGTAGACCTGAGCGGGGAAGTCGGCGACGAGTTGCATCAGTTCCTGCCCCATTCTCGCGAATTCGTAGGCGGTGGGACCGGTGAGCGCGGCGATTTCATTCAAGTCGGCGCCGGCAGAAAAGAAATGCTCGTTGCCCGTGATGATCAGCGGCCGATTGTCGCCTGACAATTGCCGGACGGCATCCGTCAGAACGAGAACTGTCGCGCCTGAGAGACGGTTTGTGCCATCTTCCGAGCGAAAACGTAGAATGCGAGCCTGCTGAAAATCTTCAATCTCGAACGCGGTATTCATCGGCGACGGTTATGTCTTCCGCTCGACCCACTCAGCCAGCCGGCAGCCGTCCTCTTCCAGTAGAAAGCTTCCGACTCCGAAGCACTCGCCAACCATGCGGTGCGACTCGGGATCGCGAGCCACGCGGGTGATCCAGTACTGCCCCACTCGATATTGCGCCGCCGTGAACCACCGCTGCGGGAGAATTTCAACCAGCCCGGCGTGCAGGTAGAAAACGAACAGCGCGAACGCGGGATCGTCATTCGACATGGCCTTATAACTGGTCGGCGCGATCACTTCGTCAATCTCAGCAAATTCCGACGGCACTTCGATTTTGTGTATGCCGGGACTCAGAGCAAGAGGAACTTCGAAATCCGCGATCGGTGCGGCTGCTGAATAAATGCGCTCCGAAGATTGTTTAAACCAGCCCGCAACTTCTGAGAGATCGAAAGCTTTCAGCTGATCCGGGTCGAAGCAAGTCAGCCGGATACTACGGCCTTCCGGGCACCAGATCCCAAGGAAATGCGGAGGCGCGAAAAACGGCCGGCAATACGTATTTAATGCGAGCCGAATGTTTTCCGGCTCCTGCTCCAGAGCCAGAGTAACAAGGTGCGCGATTGGTCCTTCTGTGCCGTGATGCTTCCAGACGAAGCGCTGGCCGGAGTGAGAACGAAAGGCAGGAAAAGTCTCCCAATACCAGGGGGCTGGGCCGACTGTTTGCGACAGGATTTTCCGCAGGCGAGCGGTATCGAGCGGCGACATCACCCCGCCGCCGGCACGCCCGGTTCTTTCACGTGCGTGCGGATGAACTGGACGATCTCGTCCATGGCTGTCCCCGGCTGAAAAATCGCAGCTACTCCGGCTTTCTTGAGGCCGTCGATGTCCTGATCCGGAATGATTCCGCCGACCAGCACAATCACGTCATCCATCTTGTTTTGCTTGAGCAGGTCCATCACGCGCGGGACGATTGCGTTGTGCGCTCCGGAAAGAATCGAGAGGCCGATCACTTGCACGTCCTCCTGCAGCGCCGCCGTGACGATCATCTCCGGCGTCTGCCGCAGGCCGGTATAGATCACTTCCATGCCAGCGTCACGCAGAGCTCTCGCGATAACTTTCGCACCGCGGTCGTGCCCATCGAGGCCGGGCTTGGCCACCAGCACGCGAATCTTGATCTCAGCCATCGAACTTTATTTAACCACAGAGCCCATGCAGGATCACAGCGGGCGAGATGTCACATGGTCTTGATATCCAAACTCCGCCACATGTACCAGCAAGCCACGCTGCGATAGGGCTCCCAGGCGCGCGCGATTTTTTCCATGTCTTTCGGCTTGGGAAGCTTGCGTTTCCGGTAATGCTTCTTCACCGCCATCTGCACGCCGTAGTCGCCGGTCGGCAGCACATTCGGACGCCGCAACGAGAACATCAGAAACATGTGCGCCGTCCAGACGCCAATGCCTTTGACCTGTGTCAGGTGCTCAATGACTTCTTCATCCGACAAATCGGGCAGCTTGGCAAAATCGAGCAGGCCAGCCTCCGTCTTCGCCGCAAGATCCTTCAAATATGCGGATTTCTGCCGGGAAAGGCCAACGCTGCGGAGTTGCTCGTCGCTTGATTTCAGGATACCTTCGGGCGTGAGTGGGTCGCCCGCAAGCGCTGTAAGACGCTTGTGGATTGTCTCGGCGGCTTTTCCATTCAGTTGCTGATAAAGAATTGCCTCAGCGAGGCTGGCAAACTCGGCCGGGCCATACTCCATGCGAAATGGACCGACGCGCTTGATGATAGCGCACAGGATGGGATCGCATTTCTTCAGGTGATTAATCGCTTTGCGCATGAACTCGGTTTTATCACAAAGCGGTACTGCGAGGCGAATAAAATACGAATCACACGACACCGGGTTCGTGTTCTGTTACTTCAGGGGAACCAGAGCAAGCAGGATTTCTGCGACTCCCCCGCCCAGCACGATCCATGCAGGACTTCGCTTCCAGCGCAAAAGCGCAGCAAGCGCCAACGCGGCGATGACCCAGGCTCGCCATCCACGCAAAGCATCGATTCCGAGGCGCACTGTGACCCCTACCATCAACGCCACGGCGCAAATGTTTACCGAATCAAGAAAAGCGGCAACCCAGGGCGACTTTCTCAGCCGGAACAAGACCGGAGCAAGCAGCGCGACATAGAAAAACGATGGCAGAAAAATCCCCACGGTTGCGACCGCCGCGCCCGGAACGCCGCCGAGAATATATCCAATGAACGTCGCTGTCGAAAACACAGGTCCCGGCGTGAACTGCCCGATCGCCACTGCATCGAGCAGTTGTTGCTGGGTAAGCCATGCGTGCTGGCGCACGAGTCCTTGTTCGAGAAAGGCAAGCAGGACGTAGCCACCGCCATAGAGGATTGCGCCGAGTTTCAGGAAGAACACAGCGATCTGCTGGATTGATGGCGGCACAGCCGCCGTTCCCAGAATCAACGATCCGACAATCAAGCCGAGTGACCGTCCAGAGATGTTGGGGAGCGGCCGGGGAATGAGCAGCAAACTCGCGGCCGCCGAACGCAACGACCCATATCTCCGTGCCAACATTCCCAGCAATCCGCCGCCCAACAGAATGATGATCGGATTCATGCCCAGAAAGAACGCGCCCACAGAAATTACGCCAAGAACCGCCAGCCCCACGTCCTTCACTGCGGTCCGGCCGAGGCGCGAGATCGCAATGGCAATGACCGCCATGACCGCGGGTTTTATTCCCGCAAGCATGGACGCCGCTTGCGGCAGATTTCCAAATCGGACATAGGCCCACGCAAAAGCACCTGTAATCAAGGCGGCCGGCAGTATGAAGCTGATTCCAGCAACGCCGAGTCCCGGCCAACCGGCGCGTACATAGCCGGTATTGATAGCCATTTCGGTGGAAGTAGGGCCGGGAATCAGATTGGCGGCGCCCAGCATGTCAAGAAACTGCTGCCGCGTCACCCATTGCCGCTTGTTAACAATTTCTTCTTCGATCAGTGCAATGTGCGCTGCCGGGCCGCCGAAGCCGATCACGCCCAACTTCAAAAACAGTAGAGCGAGTTCGCGCAGACGAGATGAGATTGAGCTCTCCGGCTTTCCGCCGGGGATGTCAACGGGCTCGGGCCCACTCTGGCGGTTCGTGTCCGTAGGAATCGCGTTAACTCCTCGGTGGGCCAGAAATCACTAGGAATAGGAGACACATCAGCATGGCGAAATCGGTGCGCGCATCGCTGACCATGAACCAGAATCCCTGTGCGGGCCGGATCATTTCCGGAATCTTGGTTGTCACAATTGCTGTCGAGATAATGATGAGTAGCGGAATCGTCGCGATTTTGGTAAAGCGTCCAATCAGAACCAGCAAGCCGCAGATAATCTCGAAGGCTCCCACGAAATGCGCAGTAAATGCGGGATGGGGAAAGCCAATGCGCGTGAAGCGCTCTACTCCCATGTGCGGATCGATGAATTTCAGAATCCCCTGCGTGAAAAAAATTAGGCCGACTGCGATCCGGATGAAGATTGCGCCCCTTAAGCCAGAAAATATGCTGCGAGTATTCATTTCGACTTGCTGCGCATAGCCATTTCGAATAATGAAAGGAGGCTTGGGGCATACATGATGACTCCTCGGCTCCTCCGCTCTGCCTGGGATGTCAAACTATGACAGGAATTTGATTGTTTGCTCAACCAATGTCGCTGTCGGTTTGTACGGATCGCCCGGCGCATCGTATTCGATCGAGCAATATCCCTTATAGCCGTGCCGTTTGAGCACTGCGAACGTTTTTGCCAAGTCAACATGCGAAATCTTGCCTTCGTCGACTTCGCCATCCTTCACGTGGCAGATGCCGTAGGAGTGGGCGAACATGACCTCCATCGCGCGATCCTGAAATTCCTCGTCATGCGCTGCCAGCGAATTGCCGAAATCTGGAAGGGCCCGCAACCAGGGACTGTTGACCTTGTCGATGATTTGCACGATGAAAAATGGGTCTTCACTGACCGGATTATCGTTTTCGAGATGAATAACTACACCCTTCTTGGCCGCATATTCTGCGACTCGCGCCAACGTGTCGGCGGCACGGCCAACATCGGGTTTCGAATCCTTCGCTTCGTCGATGTGCGTGCGGATGCTCGGTGAGGCCAGGGCTGCACCCACGTCCACCCAATGTTTGCTTCCACGCAGAGACTTCTCACGCTCCGCCGGATCTATCGCATACTGACTGTACCCGGCATCGACCGCGATATCAACCACTGCAGAATGCGCCTTCTCCACGGCGGTACGCAGTTGTTCAAGATATGCAGGATCGGTAGACGGGAAGATCGGACTCCAGGGCTCGATTCTGTGGACATTGAACTTCTCGGCGACGTGCGCCGCGAAGTCGGTCAACTGCATTTGTTGTGATGCGGGCACTGAACTCGGTGTCTTGCCATCCCAGCCCTTCCATCCCACGATGTATTCGCGAAACGGATACGCTGCCACAGCGACTCGCTCGCGCGGATCGGTAGGGAATTGGAAGGAAGGTCCGGACGACGCTCTCGCGAGTGACGGTAGAAGCGATACTCCGGCTGTCACGCCCGCGCATTGCCAGACAAACTGTCTGCGTGTAGTTGCGCTCATGCGCGCCAGTGTAGCAAGGTTCCAGAAGACGATACCAGTATGCCGCGCGGCAAGAACTGACGTGGGGGAAATCCCGATTGAAAAAGTTCTCTTCCCAGTTAAGGATTGCCTCACTGACAGGGTATTATGTCTAACAAAATGCGGCGCAAACCCAAGACCTCGGAATTGCCGGAATGGGCCGTTCAGATCACGGCACTGCGCGAACGTTTCGGCATCAACCAGGCGGAGCTCGCGCGAAGGATGGCATGCTCGGCGATGACCATATCGCGCTGGGAGCGAGGTTTACTCCAGCCTTCGGCGGAGCATTTCATTCAGCTGGGAAATCTCGGCAACAAAACGCAGGCCTGGTTCTTTTGGGAGATGGCGGGGATTCAACCGGCAAAGATGGCGGGAGCGTTAAGCACTGCTTCGAATGCAAGGCGATCAGGGGAACTTCTCGAGAAGGGCAACGACGGAGGCGCCGGCACAGGGTCGAACAAAAAAGTTCGAACGGTGAGTGTCCCTTTGTTGAAGGCGTTCATCGGTGCGCACGGCCAGGCAGGGGATAAACGGAGCTTGAGGACGATCCCTGCCGCCGACGCCATTTCTGTTCCCATTCGATGGTGCCCAAATCCGGACTACACCAGCCTGGTGTCGGTGAAAGGCCATGCGATGGAGCCGCTGATTCGCGACGGAGACATCGTTGCCGTCGATTCTTTTCAAACTGACCGACAGACGCTTTACGGAAAAGTCGTCGTCGCAGCCAGTCCAACCCAGGGACTCTCGCTTGCGTATCTTCGCCGGTATGACACTGTCGACGTGCTGGAAGCCGAAAATCGGCGCTACGATCCAGTGATCCTTAACAAGAGCGACAACTGGCGCATCGTTGGAAGAGTGCTGTGGTGGATTGTTACAACGGGCAACTGAACTCCGTGTTCAATCCCGCAGCCCGCAGTGCGAGCATCCACCCCGATCAGGCGTTGACGCGTTTTGGCGCTTGTGTTTCCGCAAAGAACAAACTTATATTGCAAACAACGACCGGCAAATCCAATGCCAGAAATTAAACTCATCTCCGCCCGGCAAACTAGCGACGGCTTTCTGTTGTCTCGCACCGGAAGCGCCGCTAGTCTGCGTCTGCAATTACAGAAGGAGATTGACAAGTTGGCTTTGCTGATCGAAGAAGTAAAAAAGCAGAGCGACAGAGTCCAAGCCACTGCCGATGCTATTGCGGACAGGATCTTGTTGGAGGCTCCCCGGCAGCACTCTAGAACCCGCCGCAACGGACTCAAAGGCGTGAACGCTCCTGACTCAAGAAATTCCACGACAAAGCCGATTGGTTCCGCAGCTCTGCTGTAGTTAGAAATTCAAGAGCTGCGCCCTTCTTTCCTCGCCCTGTTCGGACGTCCTTTACTCCTTGATCTCCAGGAAACTGTGCTGTGATTAAATCGCCGGTTATAGCAGCTTTTGATACATAGTTAACCGTATTGTTGTTCCTTGCCTTATGCCGTGTACTGTCGCAGGTCTCCAAAAACCACGGTTGTCGCTGCAAACGAAAGAACGTCATGCAATTGGCAAGTCACGTACAAGCGAGCGCGTCTCCTGCAGTTCCGGCTCCGGAGTGGTATCACGCGTATTTCACGGCAGTTCTGGAAACAGACGAAGGGAAAGCGCTGATCAAGATGGGACGCGCCAGCCGAGCGATAGAAGATCGTCTGCGGCAGTTGAGTGGTAGCGCGGCTGAGAACGCACGCGAGATCCAGGATCTCAATAGCGCACTGACATGTCTGAGACTCCTTCTTCAAAACATGGATTCAGAAAGCGAGAAGCTTCCATGGCATTAGCCAATGTTCCGCATCAGCTTCCTTCCGAGGCCGGGGCCCGTGTCCTGACTCCCGACGTTGCTTAGCGGATGGAGCCATGGTATGAGGCTTATATGACAGCGCTCTTCGAGCCCGAACGAGCGAAGATCGCGGGGAAAGTCAGCCACGCCGAAAGGCTAATGGTCAGGCGTCAGCGAGAGCTATTGAACCAATCGTCGGCCATGCCGGAGAGGAAAGCTTTGGACAAGGCGTTCCATGCGCTGCGGGCGTTGCAACTCTGCCTGAAGCTGTAGTCGTTCTGCGTCCATTCTTGATGAGGTAGCCCCCGAGATAATCATTTTCGCTCTCGTTCCAGCGGGAGCTTCCAATCGCGCGCCGAAACATGCCCTGCATAGATCCATGCGATCCGTGTGACCAGCGATCCGAGGATCGAGGACCATGCGGCATATCGCCGGAGCGAGCGGGATCGCCCCTGTCCAGCGAAAAGGCTGGCGGTTCGCAGCAGCGTAGGAATCGGACCAGCCAGCGCGCCGCCCGCACGTGTAATCCAGCCACTGGGGCCGTGTTTGAGCGGGTCGAGAGAGGCATGGCTACGCGATTCCAGACTGAATCCCTCTAACATTTCAAAAATGGCCGCACCCAAGCCTAACGCCTCGAGTGCACGGCTCTTGCGATGCCCCATCAGTTCCAGGAGTCCAACCGCTGCGCCCAGACCTGAAGCGCCGAAGTGAATCGGTAGACTGCCGGCATTGCGGTTCCAGGCCGGAATCGCGGTCGCGCCGATCAGCACGCCGGTATAGTTTGAGAACGGCAACCCAAACGCGAGCGATGCGGCCTGCCCTGCATTCTCAAGCACACGCAATGGAAGCGAGGGTCCATAGCGATCGCTCAGGTATCCGGCAAATGCTGCCGCGGCAGCGCCCGTGGAAAATCCGACAAGAGTCCAGACGCCCACCGACATGGGGCTCTGCGGTTTGAACACGCGCAGCATCGCCAGGAATCGTTCAGGGCGGCCGAGGTCAGAAACTAGTAACGCGGGGGAAATGACCGATCCGGCGGCTGCGATCCAGCGGGCATCCCGTACGAGCCGGCGGTCGGCGCCCGTGTAATCGGCAATTGCGCCGATCACTGCCGCTGCACCGGCCGCACCACCAACAAAAAAGTACAGCGGGATTTCCCATGTCCACGGCGGTTCCTTCAGGAGAGGAATCTGATAATAGCCGTTCTCCGGCGATGCCTGCGGGAATGGTGCTCCGGCCGGTCGGGCGCCCACGACGTGTAACTGCCCCTGTTGTTCGGCTTGTCTCCGAATTTCTTCGAGACGCTGCTCGCGACTGAGGAAGCTCTTCACATCACCGATAGTCAGCGGATCGCTCATCGTCGTTGCTTTTCGTTCAATCCCTGCCATTGCGCCTGCTGTCTGAGAGAAACGCCAGCAGCGTGCCTCCCAGAAGAAGTCCCGCTGCTATTGCGGAAGACGTCCACGCCTTCTTCAGATACGACGTCGGCACCTCCGGAGACGGCGGCAGATTGTAGGTTCGCGGGTCGCCGCGGACAATAAACACGGCATGTGTTCCCCGCACGCTCGTGTCCGCCGGATCGTAGATCACTGCATCGTCGATCCCCCGGCGGTGCAGTTCCTCGATCCGGTCTTCAGCCTTCTGCCGCAACTCGGTAATCTCTCCGAAAATGATCGACTCCGTTGGACACGCCTTCGCACAGGCGGGCATAAGCCCGACTTTTTGACGGTCGTAGCAGAACGTGCATTTGAATGCGCGTCCGTCTTTTTGATTGCGCTCGACCACGCCGAAAGGACATGAAGTCACACAATAACCGCAACCATTGCACACGTCAGGCTGGATGAAAACCCCGCCGAATTCGGTTCGCACGATTGAGCCTGTCGGACAGGCTTCCAAACATCCGGCTTCTTCGCAGTGCTTGCAGACGTCGGAAGAGAATGTCCACGATGCTTGTTCGCCCGCGTTGCCTCCCAGTCCGGGGATCGGCGCTTGCTCTACGAATTTCACATGCCGCCAGGTCGATGCTCCCACGGCGCCTGTGTTGTCGTACGAATATCCGCTCCAGTCGAGCCCGTCCTCGCTGATGCCGTTCCATTCTTTGCACGCGACTTCGCATGCCTTGCAGCCGATGCACAACGTCGAGTCAGTCAAAAATGCGGTGACGCTCATGCCCTCCGTCCAATCTGAGATGCGAGTTGATCGAGTGCTTCACGCTTACGCGCGCGCCGTCCCGGCGTGATGTTGCACGTGAGCGCTTTGGTCTCCATGATGCGAACATTCGGTTCTTCGCTGATGACGAGCAGATCGTTGACGATGTCGCCCGTCACGCCACCCTGATATCCCCAGTGATAGGGAAGTCCGACTTGATGAACCGTGTGCCCATCGATGCGAACCGGCTGCATCCGAGGCGTGATCAGCACACGTGCTTCGATCAGCGCGCGCGCCGTCGTGATCGTCGCCCAATCGCCATGCACGAGCCCGACTTCGGCAGCTAACTCCGGCGAGACTTCGGTGAACAACTCCGGCTGCAACTCCGACAAATGCGGAAGATGCCGGGTCATTCCACCAGCGGTGTGATGCTCGGTCAAACGATAGGTAGTGAGCACGAAGGGGAAGCGCGCGTCATGCGCGGCTGCGTACGGATTGTCCGGACGCTTCTTGCGATCCGCGGCGGGATTCGTGCTTTGGCCATACAGGGGGTTGTCGATCAGCGATTCCAAAGGCTCATAGTGAGCAGGCAGTGGGCCGTCCTTAAGCCCGCTGGCGACATAGAGCCAGCCCACGCCGTCGGGATGCAACGTAAAAGGCCGGGCGCCGCCGAGAGCCTCGGTCCCGTGTCCCTCGTGGATGCTTGCCGGAGCATCAGGAGGAGTCTTCTTCTCGTAATCCGCATTATCGAGTCCGGTCCATTCTCTTTTCGCTTCGTCCCACCAGACAAGCTTCTTCCGCTCGCTCCAGGGTTTTCCGTCTGGACGCGCCGAGGCGCGGTTGTAGATGATCCGGCAATCATTTGGCCAGGAAAATCCCCACCCATGCCCCAGCAGATCTCTCGGATTTCGCTCGTTGGCGCGATTGCGATTTTCGTCTGGGAAGACTCCACAGTAAATCCACGCGCCACATGCGGTGGTTCCATCGTTTTTCAAGTCTTTGATGTGAGCCAGCTGCTTATGATCGGGCAGCGACCAGCCATTGATCTCGCGTAAGACATCTTCGGCGCTCGGCTCGGATAGCGGACCTTCCGTCGCATAGTCCCATGTGAGCGCACGGAAACCTTCATTCCTGCGGCTCTGGTCATTCTTGACGCGCCCTTTCAGACGCCGGCCAAGGTGATATACGAACCATGTTTCACTGCGTGCGTCGCCCGGCGGCTCGACCGCCTTCTCGCGATGCTGTAGAAGCCGCTGCGTATTGGTGAATGTTCCTGATTTTTCCGCGGTGCCTGCGGCCGGAAATAAAAAGACTTCCGTGCCGATGGACCCCGGCGAGAGCTCTCCACGTTCGACTTCCGGTGCCGCGTACCAGAAGGAAGCGGTTTCCGTCTCTACCATATCGCGCACGACCAGCCATTTCAGATTGGCCAAAGCCTTGCGCTCAAGACGTCCATTCGACGCGCCGACTGCCGGATTCTGACCCATGACGAACAAGCCTTCCAGCTTGCCGTCGGCCATGTCGAGCCAATATCCGAAATGAGAGTGATCGCCGGTGACGCGCGGCAGCCAGTGGAAGCCCCATTCGTTCTCGGATGTCGCGCCATCGCCGTAATAAGCTCGCATCAAGCTGATGAAGTATTTGTCGAACGCTGACCACAGTCCCGTCCGCGCGCTGTGCTTCTTGATGTAGTTGTCCAGCTCGCGAGAGTCTTCCTCGAAAAACGGCATTGGCAGGTAACCGGGCAAGATGTCATACAAGGTCGGGATGTCGGTCGAGCCTTGGATCGAAGCATGTCCGCGGAGCGCGAGAATGCCGCCGCCGGGACGTCCTATATTTCCCAAGAGCAGCTGAAGGATCGCAGCCGTGCGAATAATTTGTACTCCCTTGGAGTGCTGCGTCCATCCCACCGCGTAACAAATCGCGGCAGTCTTCTCAGGGCCCGATGCGGAAGAAAAGATCTCTGTGACTTTCAGGAACAAATTTTTGGGAACGCCGCAGAAGCGCTCCACCATCTCCGGCGTATAGCGGGAAAAGTGGCGCTTGAGCACTTGAAAGACGCAGCGTGGATGTTCGAGCGTTGGGTCCGATTCATACTTTCCGGTGTCCTGCCCTTCTCCGCCGCGGTCCTTGCCGTGCCCACCGCCAACGGCGGAGTGACCCGGCTTTTGCTCCGACTCTTTAGACGGCGCGCCCTGATAGAGCCATGACTCCGGATCGTACTTTTTCTTTTCCTCGTCCCAGCCGGAGAACAAGCCATCGAGATCCTCGGTGTCGCGAAAGTCCTTTCGCAGGATGGTCGACGCATTCGTGTAAGCCACGACGTAGTCGCGAAACTCTTTCCGACTTTCGAGCACGTAGTGAACCAGAGCCCCGAGAAAGATGATGTCGCTGCCGGCGCGCAGAGGCACCCAAATATCAGCCATAGCGGAAGTCCGCGTGTAGCGCGGATCGACGTGGATGATCTTCGCACCCTTCTCACGCGCTTCCATCACCCACTGGAAACCGACGGGATGATTCTCTGCCATCGACGATCCCATGATGAGGATCGCATCGGAATTGCTGAGGTCCTGCTGTGCCGTGGTCGCCCCACCGCGCCCAAACGATGTGCCCAGACCGGGCACCGTGGAGCTATGTCATATACGCGCCTGATTGCTCAGGCAAACCATTCCGAGCCCCGCGGTGAAGAGTTTCTTGATGAGGTAGTTCTCTTCGATGTCGAGGGTCGCGCCGCCGAGATGCGCCAGGCCCTTGGTCTGCATCAGGGATTGGCCATCTTTCGATTCCTGAAAAGTTCGCTCGCGCGTTTCCCACACGCGGTCCGCAACCATGTCCATCGCCTGTTCGAGCGGAATCTCTTGCCACTTGCGAGAAAATGGCGCGCGATACCTGACCGTTTGCAATCTTCCGGCGTGCGTGTGCAGTTCATACGTATCAGCACCCTTTGGGCACAAGTGGCCGCGCGAAATCGGCGACTGCGGATCGCCTTCGATCGAGATCAGCTTGCCATCTCGGTGGTAAACCAACTGACCGCACCCGACCCCGCAGTACGGACAGATGGACCGCGCGACTTGCGCACCGCTGGTTTTCGGCTGCAAGTTTCGGGTCCGCTCGGTCATCGATTCGATGCCGGTTCCATCGGCGCCTGTTCTGAGTTGCTGAATCAGCGGCCAACGGGAGAGAAGCTTTCCGATCATGCGACTTCCTCAGAATTGAAATAGAAGCCATGTGAGACTATCACCTGGCTCTCCAATCACGCGGCCTTTTTCTGATCGCCAAACTTGATCAGAACTTTGGTGTATCCATCGGCTCGTTTATCGAACCGCTCGTAAGCCGCCGGAGCATCGTCAATCGCAATGTGATGGCTGACGATCTTACTGGGCTTGGTGCGCCCTTATAACTTACCGCTTTCACAGGGAACCTCCTCTATCCTCGATCTTCAGCACTCGGAAACGCCTACGTCCATACAGCGAACGGTGTAAAGATTCGCCGCGCAGAGAGCGTCTTTTCGACGTGTCCGTCTCATTTGCTCGCTATCTGAACCGTGGCTTACACTCTGCTAACAACTCAGGCGATTTGACGATTCAGAAATCAGTGAGGAGTTTTATGAAAACTGGATTTATTGGTCTGGGCAGTATGGGTTCGGGCATGGCACGCAATCTGATCAAGGCGGGGCACGACGTGACCGTCTTTAATCGCACGCGAAGTCGTGCCGAGCAACTGCGGCCGCTTGGCGCAACAGTCGCCGAGAGTCCTGGTGAGGCTGCATCGGGCGTCGACGCGTTGTTCACCATGCTGGCCGACGATCACGCGCTCGAAGATTGCATTTTCGGTGCCGGTCGAGCGTTGGAGTCGCTCGCCGCCGGAGCGGTCCATATCGGCGCGAGCACCATCAGTGTGGCGCTATCACGCAGACTGGCGGCGGCGCATCGGGAGAAGAAGCAGCACTACATCGCGGCGCCGGTATTTGGACGCCCCGAAGCGGCCGCAGCGGCGAAGCTATTCGTGGTCGCGGCCGGGCCGCAGGAGCAGATCGATCGCTTCAAAGTATTGTTCGATGCCATCGCGCAAAGGACATTTATTCTGGGCGAGGATGCGGCAACAGCGAACGTGGTGAAGCTGACGGGAAACTTTTTGATCACAACTGTGCTGGAGAGCCTGGCCGAATCGTTCTCGCTGGTGCAGAAATCCGGCATCAAGCCGCAAAAATTTCTCGACATCATGACCTCGACGCTGTTTGGCGCGCCGGTCTATCAGAATTACGGAGCGATGATTGCCAACCGGCAGTTTCAACCGGTCGGATTCAAGCTTCCGCTGGGATTAAAAGACAATCGGCTGGTGCTCGAACTGGGCGAGCAAACGGCAGTTCCACTACCCATGGCCAGCCTGATCCGCGATCGATTTCTGGCGGCAATCGCGCAAGGCCTCAGCGAATCCGACTGGAGCGCGATCGCCAAAGTGTCTTTCCTGAATGCCGGTCTCGAAAGGCCCGACAAAGCCGCGTAAGCCACGAACGCAGCCGATCACTTGTTAGCGGGATTGCTCCTGCGTAGCCTTGCACACCAAAGTAGTGTGCCCGGTCTTCGCATCGATTCGCGTGGTGACCGCCTGACAGCTGCAGGTGACGGTATTCTCATTTTCTTGCTTGACGACGACGCAATGCTCCACAGTTTCCGCGGTAGGCGGCGGAATCTCGCTGCGAATCGGCCCGGGAGTTGAAGCAGTCACTTTCTTCTTCGCTGAACATCCAGTGGCCAGACACAAAGCCAAGCTGACGGTGAGAATTGCTGTACGGACGTTGCACAGCCGCCACATCTTCGGAGGAGATTATCACACGAGTGGGAGGCGATAGAGTCCCCGCCGAGAGTCCGCCCAGCCTGCAAGTTGAACTTGTTTAAGCCGCCTCGCCCGAGCGGCAAAAGGCAGAATTGCCGATTCCATGTACGCTGTATGTTTATAGTACGACGAGCCTGTTCTCCGAAGATCATCCCTCGCTGCTGCCACTCATCACAAACGTAACGAAAACCGCCGCTATTTCGGGCATCATGAAGGAAGCTCACAGGCGACATGCAGTTCGGGTTCAACAATATAAGGCGCGAGGCATCCTATGAGAAGGTATTGGGCCTATCAACTGGCCGGGTGGCTTGGGTACTCAGCGGTCGGGATTACAATCAACCTGATCGGCGGCGCTTCGCTCCAGCCACTTGTTATTGGGCACGCTGTTTTGGTGTCATGCGGAATCGGGCTGACCCATTTACTCCGGGACCAGATTCACCGGCATCGAAGGCCGGACGAGCCCATTAGCCGTCTCTGGCCCAGGCTGATTGTTGCCGGCATATTGATAAGCGTCGTGCTAGCGGCGCTTGTCATCGGCATCAACCTCGCCCTCACTCATGGACAATGGGATTTGATCTCCGTAATCGCCCTCTGGTGGGGCATGTTCCTGGCCACAGGAGTTTGGATAGTTCTTTATGTCCGCTTCTCAGAGCGGCATGGGCACCAGCTTCGGGAAGGGCAACTTCAGGTCGCATTTCGCGAAGCGCAGCTGCAAGCGCTGGAACTACAGATCAGTCCGCACTTTCTGTTCAACGTTCTCAATTCAATCCGAGCCCTCGTCGAGCTGGATCCAGTCCGAGCCCAAGACATGCTCACGCGGCTCTCCCATGTGCTTCGACATAGTCTGCGCCGTGATAACCAGCACACCGTCACATTGGGATCTGAACTTGAAGCTGTCTCGGACTATCTGGCATTGGAAACCGTCCGCTTCGCCGACCGGCTACGTGCGTCGATAATTGCGGAAGAGGGTTCTGCGATGTGCCGCATACCACCGATGATTCTTCAAACCCTTGTCGAGAACGCGGTTAAGCACGGAATCGGGCAGACCAAGAGCCAGGCTGATTTGTCGGTTCAGACCTCCCTGGATGACCGTAGGCTCTTGATCGCAGTCGAAAACAGCGGAAAGCTGGTCGAATCTCGGGACGACGGCACCCACGTCGGCCTAAAGAACATCCGCGAACGCCTCAAGCTACTGTACGGAGACCGCGCAAGCCTCAGACTACAGGAAAAGGCTGGTCGTGTGATAGCTACCGTCGCCATCCCAGTGGACGGGTACCCGTGAGGGGGGAAGCACAGCACATGCAGATCATCGGAGATACCGGCGCAGGCAAGACAGCCATCATGCTGCAGATCCTTCGACAGATAAAAACTCGTGGCGATTCTGCGATCGTTTATGACCCCGCACGAGAGTTCGTCCAGCGCTTTTACGACCCGAAAAACGGAGACGTGATCCTGAATCCGCTCGACACCCGGTGTCCTTATTGGGGTCCCGCGGAAGAGCTGCGCCGCCGCTCCGAGGCAAAGGCTCTGGCGGTGTCGCTGTTCCAGCCGCCGCAGGACAAGAAAGGTGAGTTTTTCATCGAGTCCCCACAGAAAATCTTTGCATTTCTGATGGCCTATGGCCCAACACCCGAGGAATTAGTGAAGTGGATGTCAGACCCGCAGGAGATCGACCGAAGGCTGAAAGGGACGGAGCATGCCCACCTCATTGATCCGAAGGCGGAGCATCAGCGTGCCGGTGTCCTGGGCTCGCTTGGATTGGTCGCTGACAGCCTGCGTTTGCTTCCAAAAAAGGGCCAAGGAAACGGCGAGTGGTCGGCCACGGAATGGGCCGAGACACGGCAGGGATGGATCTTTATTACTTCGCTGCCTGCAGAGCGCGAAGCCCTTCGTCCGCTTCAGAGTCTGTGGATCGATTTGCTCGTCTTGCGTCTTTTGAACGAGCCGAAGGACGGACAAAAGCGCGCATGGTTTGTGATCGACGAGTTGGCAAGTCTGCAAAAGCTCCCCCAGCTCCATACTGCCATTACCGAAAATCGGAAGAGCAAGAACCCGGTGATTCTGGGTTTCCAGGGAAAGGCGCAGCTGGAATACCTGTACGGTCACCTCGCTGAGGTCATGCTGTCCCAGCCAGCAACTAGCATCTGGCTCAAGACAAAAGAGCCGAGCGCTGGCGAGTGGGTCAGTAAGTTCATTGGGAAGGTTGAAATCGAACGGCTTCGCGAGACACACTTCGACGGCTCCCGTGCTGGACGAAACTTTGCCTTGGACCGGCAGATTGAACCGTTGGTGATGGAGTCCGAAATCTCGGGCCTCCCAGACCTCCACGCCTACATGAAGTATGAGAACTATGTGACACGCTTCTCATTTCCGTACTTTGATATGCCGATTGTCGCGACCGACTTCGATCTGCGAAGTACGCCCGAAGATAAGCTCCCGTACGATCCCAAATCCATCGGGGCAGCTAAGCCGCAATCGCGGTCAGTCGAATCGAAGCACGAACCTGGTGTGCCCAATCCGCCGCAGCGAAAATCGCCAAGGATAGCGACGGAGATACCGCAGGACACGAATCTTGATAGGAGCGTCAACGCTCAACAGAGCCTCAATCTTCGGGGATAGTTACCTGCAATGTTGACCATTTCGAAGCCACTCTCCGCTGGCCAGGCCCAGACCTACCACCAGAAGGAGTTCACGGCAAAGGAGCAAAACTATTGGTCACAACGCGGCGTCATTGCGGGTGAGTGGCAAGGGCGGCTGGCCCGTGAATTCGGACTTTCCGGGGCGGTCTCTTCCGAGGACTTCGCGAATCTTAGCCAGGGCCAGCATCCACAGACGGGCGAACAGTTGGTGCGCCAACGATCGTCATATGAATATCAGGATGCTGAAGGCAAGACCATCAAAACGATGGAGCACCGGGCGGGATGGGATGCCACCTTTTCCGCTCCGAAATCTGTCTCCCTCACCGCTCTTGTCGGCGGCGACGAGCGCGTCCGCGAAGCGCATCGGG
>Ga0335081_10000524_pt1 | contig 65092 bp, 77 predicted proteins | sample Lox_Sample_35_FD_206713 | JGI IMG/M metagenome (GOLD analysis project Ga0335081, IMG submission 206713) | Soil microbial communities from Loxahatchee National Wildlife Refuge, Florida, United States - Lox_Sample_3.5 | ecosystem: Environmental > Terrestrial > Soil > Wetlands | place: USA...
ACACGCAAGAGCGAGGAGCGCCAGCAGCGCAACGAAAGAGCGGCCCGGCATGACGGGCACAGTTTATGCCAAGGGCGCGCGGGAGTTCAGCCGATTTCGTGCGCGAAAACGCGGGCGGCGCGTCATTGCGCCGCCCGGCCCGCAACCTTGTCGGAAATAAGGCGGACCGGCTCGGTGCCGCAATCGGCCGGCAGGCGCCAATCGTCGCCTTGCGCGGCGGCCGGCATACCCTCCCAGTGCGGATTGAGCATCGCCTGGAAGACGCGCACGCCAACGGGCCAGCGACTCTTTATGAAGGCGACCGTGGCGACAATGTCCGCGTCGGCGATCTTTCCATCGAACGCCGGCATGGGCGAGACAACGCCCGGCGGCTCGAGATCGGCGAGGCCGAACTTCACGAGGTGGAAGATCATCTCGTCGTCGTGCATCCAGGTGTGACCGGTCTCGTCGTGTGGCGGCGCTCGCGGCACGTCGCCGGGTCTTGTCTCTTGCCAACCCGGCGCCCCTTCGAGATGCGCGCCGTGACAGGCGGCGCAGTTGGCGGCGTAGACCGCGGCCCCGCGCGCGACGAGCGCGGCATCCCCGGCATCGGCGAAATGGCCGCGCGCGTCGAGCCGGCCGAGCACGGTTCCGCCGCCGAGCGCGGCCGCCGCGAAGAGCAGGAACAGAGCGAGAAGTCTCGACATCTCCCTATTTCATGTTCATGCCCGGCATGTCGCCCATGCTGCCGCCGCCCATGGCGCCCGCCTTCTCCACTTTTACCTCGGTTTCGACCTTCCCCGCCTTGGCAAAAGTAAGGGTGAGCGGAAAGTGATCGCCTTCCTTCAAGGGCTGCTTCAACTGCATCAGCATCAGGTGATAGCCGCCCGGCTTCAGCGTCAGCGGCGCGCCCGGTTTCACGTCGATGCCGTCGACCGGCCGCATCTTCATGACGCCGTTGTCGCTGATCGTGTTGTGAAGCTGGGCCTTGCCGGCGGCAGGCGTACTCGCCGAAACGAGCCGGTCGGGCGCGCTGCCGCCGTCCGTCACCGTGAAATAGGCGGCGCCGGCCTTGGCGCCGGGCGGCGTCGCGCGCGCCCAGGCATCGGTCACTTTGATCGGCGCCTGCTGCGCAAAGGCCGGAACGGCGAGCGCCGCAGCGAGCACTGCAGCAGCGAAAGATGCGCGTATCATGCGAGCTCCTTTTCTCACGAGGCGCTGACGAGTTTCTTCAAACGCTCGGCCATCTCGTTGGCCGTCGTCTCGTGCGTGAATGTGGCGACGAAGCGCCCGTCGCCCGGCCGCATCACATAGATGACCGAGCTGTGATCCATGAGGTAGCCGTCGGGCGCGTCCTTGTCCGCGACCTTGGCGTAGTAGACGCGAAACTCGCGCGCGGCGGTGGCGATGGCGTCGGCCGAGCCGGTCAAACCTATGATGCGCGGATCGAACGCCTTGACGTATTCGCCCATCACCTTGGGCGTATCGCGCGCGGGATCGACGGTGATGAAGATGGGCTGCACCTTCGCCGCGTCGGGCCCGAGTTGCTGCAAAGCACCCGCGATCTCGTTGAGCGCGGTCGGGCACGCATCGGGACAGAGCGTGTAGCCGAAATAGATGAGCTGCCACTTGTCGTGGTAGGTCTGGTCCGTGACCGTCGTGCCGTCGCTCGCCTGGAGCGCGAATGGGCCGCCGATCTTGATCGAAGGCAGCTCCGGCGCGCCGCCATTGCCGAGCCAGGCACTGCTGAGATAGACGAGCCCGCCGGCAAGGACAAGAAACGCCACGACGCCGATCAGCAGATTTCTCGATTTGAACATGGATCGAAACTCCGGTTCGTCATGCGAATTACCGCCGCCGGCGCAGCCAATGGCGGCGCAGGAGGCAGCAGCCGAATGGGACGCTAGACGACGGCCGGCGGCGCGCGCGGCTGCGCGGCGCGGTGGGGTGTGGGCGCAGCCTCGGCGCTGGCCGGCCACGCGGTCAGCGGCGCGCTTGGCAGCGCGGCGAGGATAAGGCCGCTAGCCGGATCAGGCGGCACGAGTGCACTCGCTGCCGCCGCCAGTCCGAGACAGATCGGGCAAAGCGCGCCGTGGTCCGACGAGGCGGGCGCAGGTACGTGCCGATCCGCGCCGATTCCGCCGACATGGCACAGCGGCGACGCGAATCCTTGCGCGAGCGGTTCGTGCGCGAGCGGCACGCCGAGCTGCAGGAGAAGCGCGAGAATGCCCAGAAACGCGCCAAGCCGCCCGGCGGGTGCACGCGGGCGCAGCGCCGCGCGCGTCATTGCCCTGCTCCGCTCACGGGCGGCAAGGGCGTGTCCGGCGCGGCGATATGAAGGCTGCGCAGGCATTCGCGGCGATAGGCCTCACGCTTCGCATTCGCCTCGGGCGTGTAGTCAGGGTATTTCTTGAAGGCCGCCGCGCCGCATTTGTCGGTCTGCTTCCACTGATTTTCCGGGCCTTGCACGCCCTGATCGATCGCGCGCGCGGCGAGCGGAAGGCCCGTCACCCAGATACCGAGAAGGAACGCCGCCCAGGAACGCCTGCGCATAAGGTCAAGTGTAGCGCGTCCGCGCGCGCCGCGGAATGACTACGCCTCGCGCCGCCACGTGATGATGATCCTGACGCGCCGCCCGGCGAGGTTGGGATGGGGCTGCGGCGGCCCTTCGAGATGAAGGCGCTCGCCCTCGAAGCGCATGATGCGCACCTGCTCGGTCCCGACCCAAGCCTCGTTCCACGCCGCCTCGACCTTGGTGACGACGCGGTCGTCCTCGACGCGATAGCGCCCGGTATAGGCGATCATCGAGCGCAGCGCGGCCGCGCGCTCGGCGTCGTCTTGTGGCACCGGGCGCGATTGCGCGGTGACGACGGCGATCCAGCGCCCCTCGCGCGTCGCGATCTGGCAGCCGCCCGGATGAAGGCCCAGCGGGTGCCCGCGCTCGCCAGTCGCTTCGTCCTCGTAGACGGCGCTCTCGAGCGCCCAGGTGCCGACGATCTGCTCGCGATAGTCGCTCATCGCTTCGTCTCCCGTTTCGCGGCGCGCGGCAGCCCTTCGAGCAGCGGCACGAATCGCACCGGCCCCAGATTTTCGATGTCGAAACTTTCGCCCGCGCGCGCCACGCGCAGCAACTGCTGCTCCTCGCGCTCGTGACCGACCGGCGCGACCAGGACGCCACCCGGCGCCAGGCTTTCGAGCAGGTTGCCGGGGACGTCAGGGGCCGCGGCGGTGACGATGATGCGGTCGAACGGCGCCTGCTCGGGCCAGCCCTTCGTGCCGTCGCCGTAGAGCGTCGTGATGTTGCTGAGGCGCAGCGCCTTGAAGCGCTGCTCGGCCGCACGCAGCAGCGTGCGGTGCCGCTCGACCGTGAAGACGCGCCGGCAGAGCCGTGCCAGCACTGCCGCCTGGTAGCCCGATCCGGTACCGATCTCCAAAACCTTGTCGCGCTCGCGCACGTCGAGCGCTTGCGTCATCAGCCCGACCACGAGCGGCTGGCTGATCGTCTGGCCCTCGCCGATGGGTAGGGCGACGTTGGCATAAGCCTGCTCACGCAGCGCCGGCGGCACGAAGTCCTCGCGCGGCGTTGCCTCGATCGCGGCAAGGACACGCCGGTCGCTCACGCCTTCGCCACGCAGCTCCATGACGAGGCGCGCGATCTCCTCGCTGCGCGCCTTCACGGAAACTCCTTCCTGAGCCGCGTCAACGCCGCGCGGTTGGTGAGATCGAGCGACACCGGCGTCAACGTCACCTTGCCGGCGTAAATCGCGCCGAGGTCGGTGCCAGGGCCGCCTGACGCGCCCTTGCCGGCCTCGGCCTCGGACATCGGCCCGATCCAGAAATAGGGCCGGCCGCGCGGATCGATGCGCTCCTCGAGGTTGTCGCCGATCTTGCGCTTGCCTTGCGACGCGGCAACGATCCCCGTCACCTTGTCGGGCGGCACATCGGGAAAATTGACGTTGATGAGGGTCTGCGGCGGCCATCGGAACGCGGTGAGCCGCTTGATCACGTCGGGCGCATAGCGCTCCGCCGTGGCCCAATGGATGGGGCCACCATCGCTGCTGTGCTGGCTCATGGCGATCGCCGGAACATCGAGGAGCGTTGCCTCCATCGCCGCCGCCACTGTGCCGGAATAGGTCACGTCCTCGCCGAAATTGCCGCCGGCGTTGACGCCCGACAGCATAAGAGTCGGGCGCTTGTCCTTGAGCAGCACATTCACGGCAAGGAGCACGCAATCGGTCGGAGTGCCGTCGACGGCGAAGCGCCGCGGCCCGAGCTTGCGCACGCGCAGCGGGCGGTAGAGCGTCAGCGAATGGGAAGCCCCGCTCTGCTCCTGCTCGGGCGCCACAACCCACACGTCGGTCGAAAGCGTGCGCGCGACCTTGGTCAGAAGCTTCAATCCGGGCGCGTCGATGCCGTCGTCGTTGGCGATGAGGATGCGGGCAGATGCGAGATCGATCGGACGGTCAGCCATCGATGCCGATCGTGTCGATCCCGCCCATATAGGGTTGCAGAACCGCCGGCACCGCGATCGTGCCGTTGGCGCTCTGATAATTCTCCAGGAGCGCGATGAGCGTGCGGCCGACCGCAAGAGCCGAGCCGTTCAAGGTATGGACGAAGCGCGTGCCCTTGCCGTCCTTCGGCCGGAAGCGCGCCTTCATGCGCCGCGCCTGATATTCGCCGCAGTTGGAGCAGCTCGAAATCTCGCGGTAGGCGCTTTGCCCCGGCAGCCAGACCTCGATGTCGTAGGTTTTCTGCGCCGCCGCGCCCATGTCGCCGGCGCAGAGCAGCATGACGCGGTAAGGCAGGCCCAAGCGCTTCAGCACCTCCTCGGCGCAGGCCGTCATGCGCTCGTGCTCATCGGCCGCATGATCCGGATGCGCGATCGAGACGAGCTCGACCTTCTGGAACTGGTGCTGGCGGATCATGCCGCGCGTGTCCTTGCCGGCAGCGCCCGCCTCGGAGCGGAAGCACGGCGTCGCCGCCGTGAAACGCAGCGGCAGCTGCGCCTCGTCGAAGATCGTGTCGGCGGCGAGATTGGTGAGCGGCACCTCGGCCGTCGGGATGAGCCAGAGGCCGGTCGTCGTGCGGAAAAGATCGTCGGCGAATTTCGGCAGCTGCCCGGTGCCGAACGCGGTCTCGTCGCGGACGAGCAAAGGCGGCGCCACTTCGGTATAGCCGAACTCGCGCGTGTGGAGATCGAGCATGAAGGAGGCGAGCGCGCGCTCCAATCGCGCCAGCGCCCGCGACAGCACGACGAAGCGCGCGCCCGAAAGCTTCCCGGCGCGGGCGAAATCCATCATCCCGAGCCCTTCGCCAAGCGCCACGTGATCCTTCGCCGGAAAGGTGAAGGACGGCGGCACGCCGTGCTCGCGCACGAGCGTGTTGCCGCTTTCGTCGGCGCCATCCGGCACGTCGTCCGAGGGCACGTTGGGCAAGGGCGCCAAGGCCTCGTCGATCGCCGCGCGCAGCCGCGCCGCCTCGGCTTCGAGGCGCGCTTCCTCGTCCTTGCTCTCGGCGACCTGGCGCAGGATCGGCGCCGCGTCGAGCCCTTTCGCCTTCGCCGCGCCGATTTCTTTCGAGAGCTTGTTGCGCTCGGCCTGGAGCTGCTCCGCCTGCGTCTGGACCGCGCGCCACTGCTGGTCCCGGGCAAGGATCTCCGCCCCGAGCGGCTTCATGCCGCGACGTGAAAGCGCGCGGTCGAATTCGCCGGGGTTTTCCCTGATCCAGCGGAGATCGAGCATCTAGGCGCCTCCCGCCGCGTCGGCGGCTTCGCGCTCGGCGCGCTTCTTCTCTACGAGCTTGCAGCAGTAGATCGAGATTTCGAACAGCACCAGCAGCGGAATCGCAAGCGAGACCTGGCTGAATATGTCGGGCGGCGTCAGCACGGCCGCGACGACGAATACGCCCACGATGGCATAGCGCCGCTTCTCCGCGAGCCACGTCGAGGTGACGAGCCCGACCCGCGCCATGAGCGTGAGCAGCACCGGAAGCTGGAAGGCGACGCCGAAAGCGAGCATGAGGCGCATGACGAGCGTCAGGTACTCGCTGATCTTCGGCAAAAGCTCGATCGGCAGGGTGCCGTCGCCGCCCGGCGTCTGGAAGCTCAGGAAGAAGCGCCAGGCGACCGGGAAGATGACGTAATAGACGAGCGCGCCGCCCATGATGAACAGCACCGGCGTGGCGAGGAGATAAGGCAGGAACGCCCTGCGCTCGTCACGGTAGAGACCGGGCGCCACGAAGAGCCAGATCTGCGTCGCGATGATCGGGAAGGCGAGGCAGAACGCGGTCCAGAACGCGACGCGCAGATCGGTGAAGAAGGCTTCGGTGAGGTCGGTGTAGATGAGGCGGTGCTCGCCCGTCGCGCCCATCGCGTTGTAGAGCGGCTGCGCCAGGAAATTGTAGATGGGCTTCGCGAGATACCACGACGGCGCGAACATCACCAGAAACGCGAGAAAGGAATAGATGAGGCGCTTGCGCAGCTCGATCAGATGCTCGAGGAGCGGCATCTTGCCGGATTCGAGATCCTCCTCGCTGCGCGCCACGCGCCTACCTCCCGCTGCCGCCCTCGACCGGCGGGGCGGCATCGGCATGCGCCGGCCCCGCGGCGGGCTCGGGAGCAGGCGAAGCGGGCGCCGCCTCGGCCGCGGGCTTGGGCAGGACGGCCGCGGCGGTCTCCGCCGTCGGATCGCTCACAATGCCGCGGATTTCACCTTTCGGATCGACGTGGCGTTCGATCTCGTCCCTGATGTTGAAGCGGGTCGCCTGCTCCACGGTCTGCCGCACGTCCTCGAGTTCCGCCTCGCGCACCATCTGCTCCAGGTTGCCCTGGAATTCGCGCGCGACGGCACGTGCCTTGCGCACCCACATTCCCGCCGTGCGCATGACACGCGGCAGGTCCTTGGGGCCGATCACGACCAGCGCCACCACCGCGATGAGCGCGAGTTCCGACCACGCGAAATCGAACATCGCCCTTGATATAGGGCGCGCCCTGCGCCTGCGTCCAGCCGGGGCGAGCGGCTATTCCGCCGCCTCGGGCGGCTCTTCCTCTTCGTCTTCCACCGCCTCGGGCTCGCGCGCGAATTCCGGCGCCGTGTCGGTGAGCGCGGTCGCCGTGCGCGGGCCGATCAGGCCAGCCGCGCGCAGCTCGTCCATGCCGGGAAGGTCGCCACGGTCGGCCAGGCCGAAATGGGACAGGAAATCGTCGGTCGTGACCCAAGTCACCGGGCGGCCCACGGTCTCCTTGCGGCCCTTGGGCATGATCCAGCCCGCCTCCATCAGCGTGTCGAGCGTGCCCTTGCTGATGATGACGCCGCGGATGTCCTCGATCTCGGCGCGCGTCACCGGCTGGTGATAGGCCACGATGGCGAGCGTCTCGACCGCGGCGCGAGAGAGCTTGCGCCCGACCTTGCGCTCGAGCTTGAGCCGGGGCCCGAGGTCTGGCGCGGTGCGGAAGGTCCAGCCGTTGGCGACGCGCACGATGTTGACGCCGCGCGCGCCGTAATGGGCCTCGAGCGCGGCGATGAGGGCCACGACATCGGTGCCGTCGGGCAGGCGCTCGGCGATCGTCTCCTCGTCGAGCGGCGCGGCCGAGGCGAAGAGCAGCGCTTCGACGAGGCGCAAGTGATCGGGGTCGAGCGCCCCTTCGGTCTCGGTCTCGGTCTCGGTCTCGGTCTCGATTACGGTTTCTTCGGTTTCGGTGTCGGGGCTCATGGGGCCTCGGAGGGACTGCGGAGATAGATCGGGCCGAACGCTGAGTCCTGGCGCAACTGCAGCTTGCCGGAACGCACGAGCTCGAGGCTCGCGGCGAAGGTCGAGGCGATCGCGGAGCGCCACACCAGCCCCTCGCCGGGCGCCGGCGGCAGGAAGCTCATCAGGCTGCGCCACTCGGGGATGCGGCCGAGCATGCGCGCGAGCCGCGCCAGCGCCTCATCCATCGAGTGAAGTTCGGGCGGCTTGATATGGAGGACGGAAGTCTCGCGTTGCTGACGCCGCTCGCCATAGGCCTTGAGCAGATCGTAGAGCGAGGCCTCCCAGACCGGCACGATGACGCGCGGCAGGCCTTCGGGTGCGCCGCGCCGGAACACATCGCGGCCAAGGAGCGGCCGTGCCATGAGGCGTGCGCCGGCCTCCTGCATCGACTCGAGGCGGCGCAACTGCTCGGCCAGCGCCGCCGCCATCTCCTCGCCCGTCGGCTCGTCGGGGCCTTGCGGCTGCGGCAGCAAGAGGCGCGATTTGAGATAGGCGAGCCACGCCGCCATCACGAGATAATCGGCGGCGATCTCGAGGCGGAGGTGGCGCGCGGCGGCGATGTAGGCGAGATACTGGTCGGCGAGCTTCAGGATCGAGATGCGCGTCAGGTCGACCTTCTGCTCGCGCGCCAGCGTGAGCAGCATGTCGATCGGCCCCTCGAAACCTTCGAGGTCGACGACGAGGTCATCCGATTCGGCGATCGGCCGGCTGTCCTCGAACGACTCGGCGTCAGTCATAGTGCGCGCCCGATACCCATTGCATCGCGGTCATCAGCCAATTTAGCGGGCGATCCATCACGTAAGCTACCAAATCTAGTTGATGACCCGACGCCGACGCGACGATCGGCACAAGCACGATGAGCGTCACCAGGATGAGAATGCCATGGCGCTCAAGGCGCGCGAACGGCACGGCCAGGGCCTCGGGCAGGAGGCCGACGGCGACGCGGCCACCGTCGAGCGGCGGCAGCGGCAGCATGTTGAAGACGGCGAGGATGAGGTTGACGAGGATCGACACATAAAGATTGGCCCCGACCCAATCGAGCACCGGCCCCTGTGCCGGCACGAGCGCGAGGCACCGCGCCAGCACCGCGGAAACGAGTGCCAGAGCGAGATTCGCCGCGGGTCCCGCGGCCGCGACCAGCACCATGTCGCGGCGCGGGCGTCTGAGCCGCGCGAACGCCACCGGCACCGGCTTCGCGTAGCCGAACATGAAGCGCCCGCCCGAGATAAGCAGCAGCAGCGCCGGCATCAGGATCGTGCCATAGAGATCGATGTGACGCAGCGGATTGACCGTGACGCGGCCGAGCTTCCACGCGCTGTCGTCGCCGCAGCGATAGGCGACGAAGCCGTGCGCCGCCTCGTGCAGCGTGATCGCGATGATGACCGGCAGCGCCGTCACCGAGAGGCGCACCAGCAGGTGGGACAGGTCCACCTACCCCTCCCCGCCCATCAGCGCGGCGAATCGTAGCTCGCCCTCGCGGCGGTCGAACGGGGCGAGATGCGCCTTGCGCAGCGCCTCGCCCGAGTCGAGCCGGCGCCGGCCCGCCTCCGCGAGCGGGCGCGCCGATGCCGCGACGTCCGTCATCTCGTCCATGTGGCCGTTGCAGTGCAGAACGACGTCGCACCCGGCCGCGAGCGCGCGGCTTGCGCGCGCACCGATCGTGCCGGCGAGCGCCGCCATCGAGAGGTCGTCGGAGACGAGGAAGCCATCAAATCCAATTCTACCGCGAATCGTGCCCGCGATCAGCGGTGCCGACACGGTCGCGGGGTCATCGGGATCGATCGCCCCATAAACGACATGCGCAGTCATCGCCCATGGCATCTGGGCCAAGGCGCGGAACGGCAGGAAATCGCGCGCCGCGAGCGCCGCGAGCGGCGCCTCGACCCGCGGCAGCGCGCGGTGGCTATCGACGGTCGCGCGGCCATGGCCGGGAATGTGCTTCATGACCGGCAGCACGCCGCCCGCGAGCAATCCCTCGCATACGGCGCGGCCCATCGCGATGACCGTATCAGGCCGCTCGCCATAGGCGCGATCGCCGATGATGGGGTCGGCATCCGCCGCGGGAAGATCGAGCACCGGTAGGCAATCGACGGTTATGCCGAGCGCGGCGAGATCATCGGCGGTGAGGCGCGCGCCGAGCCGGGCCGCCTCCTCGCCCGCCGCCGCGATTCTCCGAGCGGAGGGATATGCGCGCCAGTGCGGAGGGCCGAGCCGCGCGACGCGCCCGCCCTCCTGGTCGATCAAGACCGGCGCGTCGTCGCGCGCAATGGCCGCGCGCAGCTCGGCGACAAGCCCGCGTAGCTGGTCGGGTGTCGCGCAGTTGCGGGCAAAGAGGATGAAGCCCACAGGGTCAGCATCGCGGAAGAAGGCGCGCTCGTCAGGCGTGAGCACGGTACCAGCACAGCCGAAGATCGCAGCGAGCGGCTCACGGCCGGACAAGGATGCACCCGACCTTGCGCTCTTTAAGCCGCGTGCACAGCGTTCGCGCTGCCGCTTCGTCGGCGATGGGGCCCGCCTCGATGCGGTAAAAGACGCCGCGCGCGCCGAGATCGGCACGTTCCACCGTCATGTCGAGCGACCGCAAGAGATCGGCTTCGGCGCGCTTCAGGTGCTCCCGCTCGGCCGTTGCCGCGCGCTCTTCGCGGAGCGCGGCGAGCTGTAGCCTCCATCCGCCCGCACTCGTCGGCGCCTGGGCGCGCGCGGGCGCAGCCGCGGGCGCGACCACCGCCGGCGCGGGAGCGGGAGATGCAGCGGCGGGGGCGGCGGCGGGGGCGGCGGCGGCGGCAGGCGCGGCGATCGGCGCCGGCGTCGCGAGGCTCGCCACCGCCGGTGCCGCGGGCAGCGCTGCCGTGTTCACCGCCTCGGCCGGCGTCGCCTGCGGCGCCGCGGCGAGCGAGGACGCGGCCGGTGCCGCCGGAAGATCGGTCATCGCCGGTGCGGGCGCCGGCGCCGGGCGCGGCAGCGGCGTCTCTGGCGGCGGCAGAAGCTGCTCGACCTTGGGCTCCGGCGCGTTGAGGCGATTGAGCACGTCGATATTCTGATCCGGCACGTGCATTCCGCCGGGATCGGCGGGCGGCACTTTGAGCGGCCGGTTGTCGGCGTGGATCACCGGAACGGCGCCGGCCGGCACGGGAGCGTGGAGGGTGCGCCAGCCGGCCCAAGCGCCCGCCGCAATGAGCGCCGCAACGAGCAGCCCCATGGCCGTACGCATGCCCGGACCCTGGCGCCGCACCGACCGCAAATCCTCGGGCTCGAGATCCACGCGATAGGACATCAACGCATCTCCTCAACTGGGGCGACGCCGAACACGGCGAGGCCGGACGCGACCACGAACCTGACGCCCAGGACGAGCGCGAGCCGCGCGCGCGTCAGATCGCGCGTCTCGCCAATGATGAATCGCAAGCCCGGCTCGCTCATGCCGCGCGTCCACAGGCCGTGGAACGCGGCGGCAAGATCGTGCAAGTAGAAGGCGATGCGATGCGGCTCGTGCGTTTCCGCCGCGCCCTCGACGACGCGCGGCCAGTTCGCGAGCTGGCGCACGAGCGCTATCTCGTCGCGATCGGTGAGGAGCGCGTGCGGCGCCTCGGCCAGCGCGTCGGGGAGAAGCTCGGCCTCGGCGAACATGTCGCGCGCGTTGCGCAGCACCGAAGAAGCGCGCGCATGCGCGTACTGTACATAGAAGACCGGATTGTCCTTCGACTGCTCGACGACCTTTGCGAAATCGAAATCCAAGGTCTGGTCGTTCCTGCGCGTCAGCATGACGAAGCGGAATACGTCCTTGCCGACCTCTTCGACGACATCGCGCAAGGTCACGAACGTACCCGCCCGCTTCGACATCCGCACCGGCTCGCCGCGGTCGTAGAGGTTCACGAGCTGGCAGAGTTTCACGTCGAGCGCGTCACGCCCGGTCAATGCCTTCACTGCCGCCGTCATGCGCTTCACATAGCCGCCGTGATCGGCGCCCCATACATCGATCATGTCGTCGAAGCCGCGCTGGTGCTTGTCGCGGTGATAGGCCATGTCGGTGGCGAAATAGGTCCATGCGCCGGTGGACTTCTTCACCGGCCGGTCAACGTCGTCGCCGAACTTGGTGGCGCGGAATAGCGTCAGGGGCACCGGCTCCCAATCGTCGGGCACGTGACCCTTGGGCGGATCGAGCGTGCCGACATAGATGAGGCCTTGCGCATCGAGCTCGGCGATCGCTTCCTCGACCGCGCCGGCGGCGACGAGCGCGCGCTCCGACGTGAACACATCCTGCTTGACGCCGAACATGGCGAGATCGTCGCGGATCAACTGCATCATGTCGGCGACGGCGAACTCGCACAGCGCCGGCAGCCACGAAGCTTCCTCGGCGCCGAGCCATTTGCGGCCATCGCGCGCGACAAGACTTTGCGCCGTGTCCTTGAGGTAGTCGCCGGGATAAAGGCCCGCGGGAATGGCACCGATCGCCTCGCCCAGCGCCTCGCGGTAGCGCAGATGGAGCGAGCGCGCGAGCGTGTCGACCTGGGCGCCGGCGTCGTTGATGTAGTATTCGCGCTCGACCGCGAACCCTGCCTTGGCGAGCAGCGCGGCGAGCGCATCGCCCACCACGGCAACGCGGCCGTGCCCGACATGAAGAGGCCCGGTCGGATTGACCGAGACGTATTCGACATTGACCCTGCGGCCCGCGCCCATCGTCGAAGCGCCGTAAGCCGCGCCGGCGCGCAGGATCTCGGCGAGCCGCGCATGCCAGAAGGAATCTCCGAGCCTGAGATTGAGGAAGCCCGGCCCCGCGACTTCGGCCGACGTAACGTCGGCGAGGCGCTCGAGCCTCGCCTTCAGGAGTTCGGCGAGCGAGCGCGGCGGCATCTTCGCGCCCTTCGCCAGCACCATCGCCGCGTTGGTCGCGAGATCGCCGTGCGCCGGATCGCGCGGCGGCTCGACCGTGACGCGCCCCGTTTCGAGGCCTGCGGGAAGCGCGCCCTCGCGGATCAGCTCCGCGACCGCGGCCCGCACCACCTCCTCGAAATGCTGAAAGAGGTTCATCACGTCGTCGCGTAACGGTCGAAGAGCCGGTAGTGCTCGTCGAGCGCGAAGCGGTCGGTCATGCCGGCGATATAGTCGGCGACGACGAGCGCGCGTTCGGCCGGTCCCGCGCCCTCCGTCTGCGCGCGCCACTCGGTCGGCAGGCAGAGCGGCTCGGCTGAGAGCGCCTGGAACAGCTCGCCGACGATGCGTCTTGCCTTCACGGCCATGCGTCTCACGCGATAGTGGCGATACATGCGCTCCATCAAGAACGTCCTGAGCGCGCGGTCGTTGGCGCGCATGTCGGCGGAGAAGGCGACGACGGGCTTGCCGAGCGCGCGGATGTCGTCCGCCTGCACGATCTTCGCCGCGGCAAGGCGCGCCTTCGTCTCGGCGATGCAGTCGTTCACCATGCGGTCGATGAGGCGGCGGATCGCCTCGTGGATGAGGCGGCTTTCCTCGATCCCGGGATGGCGCGCCGCGACCTCGGCGAAGGCGGGTCCGACGAGCGGCAGGCCCGCGAGATCGGCGACGGCGAAGAGCCCGGCACGGAGCCCGTCGTCGATGTCGTGATTGTTGTAGGCGATGTCGTCGGAGATGGCCGCGACCTGCGCCTCGCCGCCGGGCCAGGTCGTGATCTCGAGATCGTGCCGGCGCACATACTCGGCGATGGTGCGCGGCAGACGCGCCGGGTCGAGCGGGCCGTTGTGCTTCACCGTGCCTTCGAGCGTCTCCCACGTGAGGTTCAAGCCGTCGAACTCGGCATAGCGGCGCTCGAGCCGCGTCAGCACGCGCAAGGTCTGGTCATTGTGGGAGAAGCCGCCGAACTCGCGCATGGCCGCGTCGAGCGCCTCCTCGCCGGCATGGCCGAACGGCGTGTGGCCCAGATCGTGCGCGAGCGCCAGCGCCTCGGCCAGATCCTCGTCGAGCGCCAGCGCGCGGGCGATGCTGCGCGCGATCTGCGCCACTTCGAGACTGTGCGTGAGGCGCGTCCTGTAATGGTCGCCCTCGTGCGAGACGAAGACCTGCGTCTTGTATTGGAGACGCCGGAACGCGGTCGAATGAATGATGCGGTCGCGGTCGCGCTGAAAGCAGGACCTGGTCGCGCTCTCGGCCTCGGCGTGAAGGCGGCCGCGGCTCGCTTCGGGACGAGAGGCGTAAGTGGCGGGCATCGCGGCGAAACTAGCTCCCGGCCGCGAGTCGAGGCAAATAAACCGCCCCTCGCCCCTGGGTCGAACGGCGGCGCGGTTTGACAATCGCGCCCCGGCACCTAGATAAAGGGGGCGCGAAACCCTGGGGAGTGCGCGAATGGCCGAGGGACACGGCGTCCCGCCGGACTGGCAAGTGACCCTGACCGAGCGTGCGGCGCGACGAATCGCCGAGCTCAAGGTCGCGGAGAACACGCCCGCCGCGTTCCTGCGGCTCGCGGTGTCGGGCGGCGGCTGTTCCGGCTTCCAATACGGCTTCAGCTTCGACGACGAGCGCCGCGACGACGACGTCGTGTTCCAGCGCGAGGGCGTGCTGGTCGTGATCGACGAGGTTTCGCTCGAGCTCGTGAAGGGCGCCGAGATCGACTTCGTCGAGGACCTGATGGGGGCCTATTTCCAGGTCAAGAACCCAAACGCCGCGACCTCGTGCGGCTGCGGCAACTCGTTCTCGGTCGGCTGACGCCCGACGCGTCGCGGTGAAGATCGCCACCTGGAACGTCAATTCGGCGAAGGCGCGGCTCGCCAACATCCTCGTCTGGCTCGACGAGGCGAAGCCCGACGTGGCGTGCCTGCAAGAGATCAAATGCCTCGACGGCGAGTTTCCGGCGCTCGAGATGACGGCACGCGGCTACCGCATCGAAACGCTGGGCCAGCGCGCTTATAACGGCGTGGCGCTGCTCTCACGCGAGCCGATGAGCGACGTGATGCGTGGGCTGCCCGGCGATGACGGCGATCCGCAGGCGCGCTATCTCGAGGCGACCATCGCCGGCGTGCGCGTCGCCTCGATCTATCTGCCGAACGGCAATCCCGTCGGCACCGACAAATACGACTACAAGCTCGCCTGGATGCGGCGGCTCCGCACGCGCGTGCGCGATCTCCTCGACCGCGAAGTCCCGTGCGTGCTGGCGGGCGACTACAACGTCGCGCCCACCGACGACGACGTCTATGACCCGCTGGCCTGTGCCAAGGACGCCGTCACGCAAGCCTCGGCGCGCGCCGAGTTCCGCGTCCTGCTCAATCTCGGCCTCGTCGACGCCTATCGCGTGTTCCATCCCGAGCCGCACAAATACACGTACTGGGACCATTACGGCCGCAAGTTCTTGAGCGACGAAGGCCTGCGGATCGACCATCTACTGCTGTCGCCGCAGGCCGCGGACCGGCTCGCCGCGTCCGACATCGACCGCGTCCCGCGCGGGCGCGACAATCCGTCCGACCACACGCCGATCTGGTGCGAGCTGAGTTAGATCGTCAGATCCGCACGCCGTCTTCGTTTGGAGCCGCAAGCCCTTCCCGTCATGCCCGGCCTCCGTGCCGAGCATCCGCGTGTGTTTCGCCGAAGAGGAAAACGTGGATGGCCGGGACAAGCCCGGCCATGACGCGCGGAGTGTAGCGTGGGTTGCGCTTCTAAAACTTCAGGCCGTAGCGCAGGCGCAGATTGTCGAGCTCGCTGCGCTCGGCGAACGGATCGGGCGAGGTCTCGTGATCGAGCGAGAGCGTGAGGCTGTGCCGGTCGCCGAGCTGATAGCCAAGCTCGAACTCCTGATGAAGTCCGACCGTCGGACCGAGATAGCGGCGGTACATCTCCTCGGGCCCCGGCCGCGTGACGCTGCCGGCGATGCTGAGGTTGCCGAAGAAACCGGCGTGGTCGAACAGGTTCCACGTCAGCCCGGCATAGGAGCGGCTGGTGCCGGTCGTAGGATCCTGGGCGAGGCCGAAGCGCGAGCGCGGCGAGAACAGGAAGCTGAAGACGCCGCGGTCAGGCGAGTCGACCGAGATCTGCAGGTCGTGGGTGGCAGGCGGGCCTATCGGATCGAGCAGCAGGTTCGGGAAATCGAGCCGGAACTCTGGCAGCGGCGCGCCGCCGGGCACAAGCATGCCCGAACTGCCGGCCCGGGCCGGCAAAGCCGCGAGCAGGAGCGCGGCCAGAAGTGCCACGCCCAGACCAGCACGCGCGGCGTTAGGGCGGCGCAGGAAGCGGGCCGCGACGGCGGAATCGAGTGCGCCCACCATCGCGGACGAGGGCTCGACGAAGCGGCAGGCGAGCAAACCCTCGCGCTTGTCGCAGCGGACCGCCTCGGCCGTGATGGGGAAACCTTCCCCGCGATCGGCCACGCGAAGCTCGCCCGTGACCTGGCCACCGATGGCGACCGCGGGCCCCGCCTCGAGCAGGAGTCCGCCCAGCGACCAGTTCCGCGCCCGGTATTGGGTCCCGCCCAACGTCACCGCGACGGCCGGCACGGCATAGCGTCGGTCGCGTCGCATTTCCTTATGCGTCAGTGAGATACGGGTCGTTCTTAACATCAGCTCACGGCGCGGGTGGCAAGGGGTATTTGAGGCGGGCGACCTTAATGCAACGTAAATTCCGAAAATTTGCGTTAGATTACACCTTCCGCACCATTTCGGGCAACTTCGACGGGAGAGTTTTGCACCGCGGTTTCGGGGCCGGCGGATAGGCGTGCGTGCACCCCTCCGGGTCGGAAACCTGCCAGCCCGCCCCGTCCGCCCGGGCATAGGTCGGGCCAACCGGCACCTTGCCGTGCCCGCCCGGCACATCGAGCACGTAGCTCGGCTGGCACAGACCCGAGACGCGGCCGCGCAGCGCCCGCATCAATGCCTGACCTTGGGCCAAACCGGTGCGGAAATGGCCGGTCCCGGGCGTGAGATCGAGGTGATGGAGGTAATAGGGCTTTACCCGCATCGCCACGAGGCGCCGATAGAGCGCTTCGAGCGTCGCGGCGTCATCGTTGACGCCTTTCAGCAGCACCGACTGGGCGAGAACCGGGATGCCGGCGCGCACGAGACGCGCGACCGCGCCGTGCACCGCGTCCGTCAGCTCGCGCGGATGGTTGGCGTGAATTACGACATGGACTGCCTTCTCGGCCGCGAGCGCCTTGACGAGCGCGGGGCCGACCCGCTCGGGCGCCGCGACGGGAACCCGCGTGTGGAAACGGATGGCGCCCAGATGCGGGATCGCATCGAGCGCCTTGACGAGCGCCGCGATGCGCCGCGCCGACAGCACGAACGGGTCGCCGCCGGTGACGATCACTTCCCAGATCGCGGGGTTCGCGCGCACATAATCGAGCGCCGTCTCGAGCTCGGCCGCGGTGAGCGTTCCCGCTTTGCGCCCGACATCCTCGCGCCGGAAGCAGAAGCGGCAATAGACCGGGCAAGTAAGCGTCGGCTTCAGCAGCACACGGTCGGGATAGCGGTGCACGATGCCCTTGACCGGCGAGAGGCGGCGATCGCCGATCGGATCGTCGATCTCCTCGGGCGCGGTGTCGTTCTCCGCCTCCTGCGGCAGGAACTGGCGCGCGATCGGATCGTGCGCGGCGTCACCCTCGATGAGCGCCGCCAGCGCGGGCGTAATCGCAAAGGGATAGGTTTCGTGTGCCATGCCGCGAGATAGCTGCGGCTGTCTGCGCTGTCCAGCCCGCGCCTTGTGGTTGCGGGCTTCCTTCGGCAACGCGCGCATGGCAGCATGAGCAAGGTGCGGCGCCACAAGTTCCTCGACCTCGACGACGGCAGCGCGGGCGACGATCCGTTCGCGCGCAAGCGTCGCAGCGTCATCGTCGCGACGATCATGGTGACGCTCCTCGGCGTGGTAAGTCTCGTCATCGGCGCGCTGCTGATCTATTCGGACCTCGCGCCCACGCTCGGCTATGCCTTCATCGCCGTCGCGTTCGTGCGCTTCCTCGGCGTTCCCCTGAGCCGGTTCGGCCACGAGAGCGCGGCGTTCCTCACCAACGTCGCTGCCGGCTCCGTGCTCTATTGCGCCGCCTCGCTCGAGTTCGGCCCCAATGCCGGGATCGACATCTGGGCCCCGGCATTCGTGGCTCTGCCGCCGCTCGTGGCCGATCGCCAGCACCCGCGCGTCCGGATCGCCATTGCCGCGATGAGCTTCACGGTCGTGTTCGGCACCTCGGCGCTCATGCGCATCTATCCGCCGGGCATCGCCGTCACGCCGCAGACGCTGCTTATTATGCGCCGCTTCAATCTCGCCGCCGCGGTGCTGCTGACGGCGACGATCCTCCTCATCTATCGCCGTCTGCTCGACCGCGCCGAGCTGCGCGTCCAGGCCGCGCAAAAAGTGTCGGAGCGGCTCCTCGGCAACATCCTGCCGAGCGCGATCGCAAGCCGCCTCAAGCGCGACGAATACCCGATCGCCGACCAGTTCCAGGAAATCTCGGTGCTGTTCGCCGACATCGTCGGCTTCACCGAGTACGCGGCGCATCGGCCGCCCGAGAGCGTGGTCGAGCTTCTGAACCGCGTGTTCTTTGCCTTCGACGACATGGTCGAGCGGCGCGGGCTTGAGAAGATCAAGACGATCGGCGACGCCTATATGGCGGCGGCCGGCGTGCCCGACGCGCGCGCCGACCATGCCGAGGCCGTCGCCGACCTCGCCTTTGAGATGCTCGATTTCGCGGCGAGCGCCGGCGTCGGGCTGCGCATCGGGATTCACTCGGGCCGCGTCGTCGCCGGCGTCATCGGCAAGCACAAATTCAGCTACGACATCTGGGGCGGCACGGTGAACGAGGCGGCGCGGCTCCAGACCACGAGCGAACCGGGCCGCATCCAGATCTCGGCCGAGACCGCGCGCCGGCTCGGGCCGGGCTGGCGCCTCGAGCCGCGCGGCACGGTCGAGCTCAAGGGCTTGGGCGAGGTCGCGACGTATTTCCTGCTCGGACGCGCGGATGCGAAGCCGCGCGATGCTGCATCTCAGATATCGGCGTAGCAGAATGTCTCGGCGCGCGCGCCGGGGTGGGTGACGGCGCCCTTCTCGGCATCGCCCACGGTCTGCGCATAGCGCCAGATCGCGCCCGACTGGTACTCGTTCGGGCGCGGCTTCCACGCCTTTCTGCGCGCCGCGAGTTCGGCGTCGGAGAGCTCGACGCTGAGCGTTCCTGCCGCGGCATCGATCGCGATGATGTCGCCGTCGCGCAGAAGGCCGATCGGGCCGCCGACCGCGGCCTCGGGCCCGACATGGCCGACGCAGAAGCCGCGCGTGCCGCCGGAGAAGCGCCCGTCGGTGATGAGCGCCACCTTGTCGCCCGCGCCCTGACCCGTGAGCGCCGCCGTCGTCGACAGCATCTCGCGCATGCCGGGGCCGCCGCGCGGACCCTCGTAGCGGATCACGAGCACGTCGCCCTCTTTCCACTTGCGCGCCTCGACGAAGGCGAAGCAATCCTCCTCGCGATCGAAGCAGCGCGCCGTACCGCGGAATTGCAGGCTCTGGTTGCGCATGCCCGCGACCTTGCAGATCGAGCCTTGCGGCGCGAGGTTGCCGGTCAACACCATTTCGCCGGCATGCGGCAGGATCGGCCGCGAGACGGGATGGATCACGTCCTGGTTCTGCGGCACGACGATATTCTTCAGATTCTCCGCGATCGTCTTGCCGCTCACGGTGAGGCAATCGCCGTGGAGATAGCCGCCGTCGAGCAGCGCCTTCATCAGTACCGGCACGCCGCCCACCTCATGCAAATCCTTCATCACGTATTTGCCGCCCGGCTTGAAGTCGCCGATATAGGGCGTGCGCTTGTAGATGCGGCCAAGCGCGTGGATGTCGAAATCGATTCCCGCCTCGTTGGCGATCGCCGGGAGATGGAGGCAGGCATTGGTCGAGCCGCCCGAAGCCGCGACCACCGTCGCCGCATTCTCGAGCGCCTTCAATGTCACGATATCGCGCGGCCGGATGCCGAGCCGGATGAGGCTCATCACCATCTCGCCCGAGGCCTCGGCATACTGGTCGCGGCTGTCGAGCGGCGCCGGCGTCCCGGCCGAGCCCGGCAGCGCGAGCCCCAATGCCTCCGACACGCACGCCATGGTGTTGGCGGTGTATTGCCCGGCGCAGGAGCCCGCCGACGGGCACGCGTTGCACTCGAGCTCGTGCAGATCGGCATCGCTCATGGTGCCGGCGCTGTGCGCGCCCACGCCCTCGAACACGTCGACGATGGTGACGTCGCGCCCTTTGAAGCGGCCGGGCAGGATCGAGCCGCCATACATGAAGACCGACGGCACGTTCAAGCGCAGCATCGCCATCATCAGGCCGGGCAGCGACTTGTCGCAACCGGCAAGGCCGACGAGCGCGTCGTAGGAATGGCCGCGCATGGTGAGCTCGACGGAATCCGCGATCACCTCGCGCGAGACGAGCGACGACTTCATGCCGGCATGCCCCATGGCGATGCCGTCCGTCACGGTGATGGTGGTGAACTCGCGTGGCGTGCCGCCCGAGGCCGCGACGCCGCGTTTCACCGCCTGCGCTTGCCGCGACAATGAGATGTTGCAGGGAGCCGCTTCGTTCCACGTCGTCGCGACGCCGACGATGGGCTGGCGCAGCTGCTCCTCGGTGACGCCCATGGCGTAAAACATCGAGCGATGCGGCGCGCGCTCGGGCCCCACGGTGATGTGGCGGCTTGGCAGCTTCGCCTTGTCGAACCTGGGGTTACGCGCATCGTCCGGCATCGAATGTCTCCCGTCGCTTGCGGCTGGCGACCTTACCGGGGCAGGGCGCGGGTTGCCACCCCCTCAACCGCCGCTATGCTCGCGGCATGAGCCGCGGAGCCTTCTTGGCACTCGCATCGGCGGCGCTCTTCGGCGCGAGCACGCCGCTCGCAAAGGCGCTCATCGGCGCTGTGGCACCATGGCTCCTCGCCGGGCTCCTCTATCTCGGCTCGGGCGTCGGCCTCTTCATCGCATCCTTCGCCATGAAGGGCCGCGAAGCGCCCTTGCACCGCAGCGATCTGCCGTGGCTCGGCGCGATCGTGCTCGCTGGCGGCGTCATCGGCCCGGTGTGCCTCATGTTCGGGCTCGCCGCGACGCCGGCCTCGTCGGCCTCGCTCCTGCTCAATCTCGAAGGCGTGCTCACGCTTGCGATCGCGTGGACCCTCTTCCGCGAGAATGTCGACATGCGGATCGGCGCCGGCGCGGCCGCGATCCTGCTCGGCGCCGGTCTCCTGTCGTGGAACGGCCCGGCCCAAGGCTTCGGCTGGGGCGATCTTGCGATTGCTGCGGCGTGCCTCGCCTGGGCCATCGACAACAACCTGACGCGGAAGCTTTCAAGCGCCGATCCCCTGCAAGTCGCGATGGTGAAGGGCCTTGCCGCGGGCGCCGTCAACGTCGTGCTCGCGCTTGTGCTCGGCGCAGCCTGGCCGGGCGCGGGAACGATCCTCGCGGCCGGCGCGCTCGGCTTCATGGGCTATGGCGTGAGCCTCGCGCTCTTCGTGCTGGCGCTCCGGCATCTCGGCACCGCGCGCACCTCGGCCTATTTCTCCATTGCCCCGTTCGTCGGCGCGGCGCTCGCGATCGCGCTCTTCGGAGAACCCGTGACGCCCGTCTTCGTCGCCGCGGCGGGGTTGATGGCGATCGGGCTCTACCTCCATCTCGCCGAGCGGCACGCGCACGAGCACACGCATGACACGCTCGTGCACGAGCATCGCCATGAGCACGACGCCCACCATCGCCACGCGCACGCGCCCGGCGATCCGCCGGGCGAGCCGCACAGCCATGTCCATGCGCATGCGCGGCTCGTGCACAGCCATCCGCACTTTCCCGACATTCACCACCGGCATTCGCACTGAGCGCGGCGCATGCTAGCGTGCAGGCAGTAACGCAGGATTCCGAGGCAATGGCGCACGCCGACGACGACCCACCGACCGAGCCCGGCACGGCCGACGCGCCGACCACACGAGCGCCCTCGCCGCCCGCTCACGGCGGTTCGCCGGAAGGTGCCGGCACCGGCGCGGGCGAACCGGCCACGACACCAGGCGCCGAAGCGCCGCAGCGACGGCGTCGCCGGCGCAGGCGGCGGCGCGGCCCGCGCCCGCCCGGCGAAGCTGGTGCACCTCTTGCGGCCCAGGCCGGCGAGCCCCGGCCCGAAGGCTCCGCGCCGGAAGCGCGAGAAGGAGCAACGGCCGCGCCGGAGGCCGCCACGCACGCGCCGCGCGAACCCGGGCCGCCAGGCGCGCAACCATCGCGCGGTCCGCGCCGGCGCTGGCGCCCGCGGCGAAATCGCGGACCGCACCCGCCGGGCGCCGCTCCCGGCGGCGAAGGCCAAGCCGCCGGCGCACAAGGCGAGGCCGCGCCACCCACCGACGAAGCGCCGCGCGCGCCGATCGGACGCGGCCGCCGCGAGCGTGATTTCCGCGCCGAGCGCCGCGCCGCCCAGGAAGCGACGCAATCCCCGCCGCGCGAGGGCGAACGCGACCGCGGCCCGCGCGGCAAGGGCCCGCGCCGCGACCGTGACCAGAACCGCGACCGCCGGGGCCCGCCGCGCCGGCACGGCAAGGGACCGCCCGGCCGCGGGCGCGACGAGCGCCAGGCGAAGCCCGAGCCCAAGCTCTACACGACGGAATCCGTGGTCGATCGCGGCTTCGAGGACGTGCCGAACCCGGAGGCCGAGGGCGAGACGATGCGCGTCCATTGGACGATCTCGAAACGCACCGTCGCCGACCAGCGCACGACGAAGCCGGTGTCGATGCTCTATATCCTGAAGCGCGGCGAGACCGAGGCCGAGTTCGTCAATCTCGCGCTCGCGCGCGCGGCGGTGAACAAGACGATCGTCCATCCCGAGAAGCTGACCTTGTCGAAGGAGCAGCACGCGCTCGCCCGTACGAAGAAGTGACCGCGAACGCTCTATCCCAAATCCGTGGATGGCCGGGACAAGCCCGGCCATGACGAAAAGCAAACCCGCTTCAATCGCCGGGGTAGTTGATCTCCAGGATCTCGATCGCCTCGGGCCCCTGCGGCGTCTTGAGCTCGACCGTATCGCCCTCGCGCGCTTTGAGGAGCGCGCGCGCGATCGGCGAGATCCAGCTTACTTGGCCCTTTTCGAGATCGGCCTCGTCGATGCCGACGATGGTGACGACGCGCTCGCCAGAGGACGCGCGGTAGCAGACGCTCGCCCCGAAGAACACTTGATCGCGGTTCCGCTGCTGCGCCGGATCGACCACGTGCGCGCCCTCGAGCCGTTTCGTCAGGAAGCGGATGCGCTTGTCGATCTCGCGTAAGCGCTGCTTGCCATATATATAGTCGCCGTTCTCCGAGCGGTCGCCGTTGCCGGCCGCCCACGACACGGTCTCGACGATCTTCGGCCGCTCGATCCGAGCGAGCTGCTCGAGCTCGTCGCGCAGACGCCGGAACCCTTCGGGCGTCATGTAGTTCTTGACGCCTTCGGGGAGATCGGGCGCGTCGTCGGGCCCGCGCGCCTCGTCGCCGGCATCATTTTCCCGCGTGAAGGCCTTGCTCATGCCGTGCCGCCACCCCGCGCGAGCACCGTTGCGGCGTCGTCCTTGCGTCCGTGGCCCTCATCGAGCCGCGCCTTGGCCTTGGCGAGAAAATTGTCGCGCCGGCCTTGGCCCTGGAGGCGGAACATACGGTCGGCCATGTGCGCCACCCGTTCCGCCGATACTTCGATGTCGCCCGACTTCGCCGTGAGCTTGGGCATCGCTTGCTCCTTCCGTCGTGCCGAGGGCGCACCATAGCGAGAGCACGCGGGCCGCGCGAGTTCAAGCCCCGATACGCTGCAGCGCCGCGGCCACGCGCGCGAGCGCGGCGTGCGCCTCGGTCTCGCGCTCGCGCTGCTCCTCGATCGCCTCGGGCTTGGCCTTGGCGATGAATTGCGGATTCGCGAGTTTTTGCCCGATCTTCGCGATCTCTTTCTTTAGCTCCTCCGCTTCGCGCGAGAGCCGCGCGATCTCCTTTTGCACGTCGATCGCCCCCGCGAGATCGAGCACAACCGTCACCCGCTCGTGCACCACCTGGAGTGCGCCGGCCGCTTGGCGCGCGGCGGAGCCTTGCTCGAGCGAGGAAAGCCGCGCGAGGCGCAGGATTTGCGCGCGGTGACGGGCGAGGAAATCGCGCTCGTCGGCGCCGCTCTCGGCGATGAGCGCCTTCAATTCGGCCGCCCCCGGCACGTTCATCTCGGCGCGCGCGGTGCGGATCGCGGAGACGAGCCCCACCACCCACTCCATCTCGGCCATCGCCGCCTCGTCGCTGAGCGCCGCGTCATAAACGGGCCACGGGCGCAGCATCAGCATGCCGCCCTCCTCGCCTGCGATATGGCGCCACAGTTCCTCGGTGATGAACGGCATGATCGGATGCAGGAGATGACACAGCTCGCCCGCCACCCACGCCGTCATGGCGCGGGTCTCGGCCTGCGCGGCGGTGTCGCCCTCGGCGAGGATGGGCTTCGTGAATTCGAGATACCAGTCGCAGAAGGTGTGCCAGATGAAGTGATAGAGCGCATCGGCCGCGTCGTTGAACTTGTAGTCGGCCAAGGCCGCATCGACGCGCGCGGCACAATGCGCGAGCGCCGAGGCGATCCAGCGGTTGACCGTGAGCTTCGCCGCTCCAGGCGCGAAGTCCCGTTCGAGCGCGCAGCCGTTTATCCCGGCATAACGCACGGCATTCCACAGCTTCGTGCCGAAGTTGCGGTAACCCTCGATGCGGCTCTCGGCGAGCTTGATGTCGCGCCCTTGCGCCGCGAGCGCAGCGAGCGTGAAGCGCAGCGCGTCGCAGCCATAGCGTCCGATCACGTCCAAGGGATCGACGATATTGCCCTTCGACTTCGACATCTTCTGGCCGCGCTCGTCGCGGACGAGCGCGTGGATGTAGACGGTGCGGAACGGTACGTCGTCCATGAACTTGCAGCCCATCATCATCATTCGCGCGACCCAGAAGAAGATGATGTCAAAGCCGGTGACGAGAACGTCGGTCGGGTAGTAGCGCTGGAGCTCCGCCGTGCGCTCGGGCCAGCCCAAGGTCGAGAACGGCCACAGCGCCGAGGAAAACCAGGTGTCGAGCACGTCGGCATCCCGCTCCAACGCGACCTCGTGGCCATACTGCGCGGCCGCCGCGGCTTTCGCCTCGTCTTCCGTTTCCTCGACGAAGATCCGGCCGTCGGGCGCGTACCAGGCCGGGATCTGATGGCCCCACCAGATCTGGCGCGAGATGCACCACGGCTGGATGTTGCGCATCCATTCGAAGAACGTGTTCTCCCATTGCCGCGGCACGAACACGGTGCGACCGCGCTCGACCGCCTCGATCGCCGCTTGCGCCAGCGTCTTCGCGTCGCAATACCACTGGTCCGTGAGCCACGGCTCGATCACTGCGCCCGAGCGGTCGCCGTAAGGCACGGTGAGCGTGTGATCGTCGATCTTGTCGACGAGGCCCTGCGCTTCGAGATCGGCGATGATCCGCTTTCGCGCCTCGAAGCGGTCGAGCCCGCGATAGGCCGCGGGCGCCGCATCGTTGAGCTTCGCGTCACGGTCGAACACGTTGACGAGCGGCAGCCCGTGGCGGCGGCCCACCTCGAAATCGTTGAAGTCGTGCGCCGGCGTGATCTTGACAGCGCCGCTGCCGGTCGCGGGATCGGCGTGGGGGTCGGCGACGATCGGGATACGGCGCCCGACGAGCGGCAGGATCACGTGTTTGCCGACAAACGCCTTGTAGCGCTCGTCGTCGGGGTGGACGGCGACCCCGGTGTCGCCGAGCATTGTCTCGGGCCGCGTCGTCGCGACGACGAGGAACTCGCCCGCATCGCCCTCGACCGGGTATTTGAAATACCAGAGCTTGCCCTTGGTCTCGCGGCTCTCGACCTCGAGGTCGGAGACGGCCGTGTGCAGCTTCGGGTCCCAGTTGACGAGGCGCTTGTCGCGATAAATGAGGCCTTCCTTGTGCAGCGCCACGAACACCTTGCGCACCGCGGCCGAGAGCCCCGCATCCATCGTGAAGCGCTCGCGGCTCCAGTCGGGCGAGGCGCCAAGCGAACGAAGCTGACGCGTGATCGTGCCGCCCGACTCTTCCTTCCACTTCCAGACGCGCGCGATGAAATTCTCGCGACCGAGCTTGTGGCGGTCGGACTGTTCCTCGGCGAGCTGGCGCTCGACCACCATTTGCGTCGCGATGCCAGCGTGGTCGGTGCCCGGCTGCCAGAGCGCGTCACGTCCCTTCATGCGCTGGTGGCGGATCAGAATGTCCTGCAGCGTGAAGGTGAGAGCGTGCCCCATGTGTAGGCTGCCCGTGACGTTGGGCGGCGGCATCATGATGCAATAAGGGCGCTGCGATCCGTCCGGATGCGCGGCGAACGCACCCGCGCGTTCCCAGGCGGGATAGATCTCCGCCTCGATCTCGGCGGGACGGAACGTCTTGTCGAGTTCGGCGCGCGCCAAGGTCAGACGCGCCTCAGCGGGTCTCGGCCTCGCGCACGAGGCGTGTGATCTCGTCGCGCACGATCCGCTCGACGAGCGGCGGCAGGTTCTCGTCGATCCAGGTCTTGAGCATCGGCCGGATCAGCTCGCGCACCATGTCCTCGAGCGTGCGGCCGAGATCGCCGAGCGGCATCTCGGCGCCCTTGTCGCGGGGACGCGAGACGAGCTGCGACAGCGAGGCGACCGACGCGGCGGCGCTTGCGCTCGAAATAAGCCGTTCGCGCGCGCTCGCCGATGCGGCTTCCTCGATGATCGACGGCTCGTTCTCAAGCCTCAGATCGGGCTCGGCGCCATTCTGGGCCGGCGCCTCGACAGGATTGGCCACCGCTTGCTCCTCCTCAACGACTTCCGTCAATTCGAGAACGTCATCGCTCGCCGCCGCCTCAGGCGACGCAGCCGCGGTGAGCGACGCTTCGGCCGAGGCGGCGTCGGCTGGTTTCGGATCCGCGGCGCCGGCCTCGGGCGTCTCGTCTTCGGCAATGATGCGGCGAATGGAGGCGAGAATCTCCTCCATCGACGGTTCGTGTGCACCCTTCTCTTCGGCCATGGCTTAGCGCTCGCTCGGGCGCGCAGAGACTAGGCGATGCGCCGCGAAAACGCCAGCTTTGCCGGCCGCCGCGGCGACCAAACTCAGACGATTGGTTTGAGGTCCTTCGTGCGCTCGAGCGCTTCTTTCAATGTGCTCACGGGATAGATGCGCCCGTCGCAGTACTGCATGAACCCCGAGCGAACAAGCACGTCGCGCACGGCTTCGATGCTGGGCGCGTCGAAGACCAAGAGAGCACGGTGCTCGGGGTCGAGGTGGTATTCGGCCACCAGGCTTACGCCGAGCTCGGCCATCAGTTTTGGCAGGACTTCGTGCGTCTCGCGCGCGCGCTGCCGCGCCGCGGCGTTGGCCGCCGGCGAAATGCCGGGATCGTGAAAAAGCTCCGCCAGATAGCGGTTCATGCCTCAGTCCTTGGCGCCGAATCCGATCCACTTGTCGCGCACGGAATCATAGTGCGTGCGCGCGTCGTAGAGCTTGACGGGAAGACCGAGATTTACCGCCGAAAGCGAGCCGATCTGCTGCGCCAGGTTGAATTCCGCGACCGCGAGATCGTGCTGCGCTTGAACGAGCGAGACCTCGTCGCTGAACAGCTCCTGCTGCTGGTTCAGGACGTCAAGGATGGTGCGCGCGCCAACCTGCTGTTCCTGGCGCACGCCTTCGAGCGCCACCTGGTCGGCGCTGATCGTCGACTGCAGCGAATAGGCGCTGGCGCGCGCCGACTGGATCGTCTCCCAGGCCTGGGTCGCGCCCTGCACCGCGGCGTTGCGCGCGTCATCGGTGAGGCCGATGCTCTGCGCCACCTTCTCCTCGGCCTGGCGCGTCTGCGAATAGATCTGCCCGCCCTCGTAGAGCGGCATGGTAACGCGGAACACAACCGAGCCGGTCGTGGTCTCGCGGCCGTTCGTAATCGTCTCCTGCCCGCGGTTGAGGTCGGTGACAAGATTGAGGCTCGGCAGGAGCTGCGCGCGCGTCGCGACAACGGTCGAACGGGCCGCCTGTTCGGTGAAGACCGCCGCCAGCACGTTGGGGTTCTTGGTCGCGGCGACCGCAAGCGCCTCCTCGCGCGTCAGCGGCAGCACGGGGTGGAGTTCGGGCCGCACCAGGTTCTGCGGCACGTGGCCGACGAAGCGCGCGAAATTGGCACGGTCGCTCGCGAGCGTGCCTTCCGCCTGCTGCCGGCTCGCACGAGCGGCCGCGAGCCGCGCCTCCGCCTGCGCCACGTCAGTGCGCGTCAAGGAGCCGACGCGGAACTGGTCCTCCGTCGCCTCGAGCTGGCGGCGCAGGACCTGCTCGTTATTTATATTGAGATTGACTGTGGCCTGGTCGCGCAGCACGTCGAAATACGATTGCACGGTGCTGAAGAAGATCGTGCCTTCGAGCGCGGTATAGCGGGCGCGCTCGGCCTCGACCTGCTGCTCGGCGGCGGCGGTCTTCGCCACCGTGCCGCCGCCCTGGTAGATCGGCTGCGTGATGTTGACGTCAGCCGTCTTCGGCTGATCGGTCTCGTGCGGCGGCGCGGCGGGCGGCGTCGGCGGCGTGTTCTCGAACTGCTCCCAACCGGCCGAGCCAGTGAATTGCACGGTCGGCCGCCAGCCCGCGAGAGCCTGCGGCACGCCTTCGTCGACGGCACTGACGTTGGCACGCTCGGCCAGGAGCTGCGGATTTGTGTTGTAGGCGGAGACGAATGCCTCCTCGAGCGTCTCTGCGTTCGCCCCCCTTGCGCCCGCAAGGAGCGCGAGGATGGCCGACGATGCAAGAAGCGGGAAACGCGGCATCTTCATTCCTAGAAGACGAAGCTCGGCGCGGGCGTGAATCCGGGGAGAAACGGCGTGCCGGCGTCGAAAACCGCGCGGCGCGACAACGCCCCCGCGGCGCGCGTCATCAGCATCGCCTGTCCCAGACCCGCCCCGGACTTCACGACGGCCACGAGCCGGCCGCGATCGGCAAGTTGGCGCGCGAGCGCATCAGGGACGAAACCCACCGCGCCTGCAATGACGATCGCCTCGTAGGGCGCCCCCGCGGGATACCCCTCCTCGAGACGGCCCTCGAGCAGCGTGACGTTGCCGGCCTGGAGCTCCTGCAAGCGCGCGCGGGCAATGGCGGCGAGCTCCGGTTCGCTCTCGACCGCGACGACGCGCGCGGCAATGCGCGCAACGACCGCGCTCGCATAGCCGGTCGCCGCGCCGATCACGAGCACCGCATCCTGGGGCCCTATCGCCGCGAGCTGCAGCAGGCGCGCCAGCACCATCGGCTCCATGAGGAAGCGGCCCCCGCCCAACGGAATGTCCTCGTCGACATAGGCGATGCCGCCCAGATGCTCGGGCACGAAGCGCTCGCGCGGCACGGCAAGGAAGGCGTCGAGCACGGCCTCGTCCGTCACCTTGTTGGTGCGAAGCTGGCTCTCGACCATGTTGAGACGCGCGGCGCGGTAATCGAGCATCGGATCGCGAGAGTGAAGAACGGAGCCGAGTTATAAGGCTGCGCCGCGGCCAAGACAACGGACATTGCGGGCCAGCATAGGCCGCCCTATATGAGCCGCCGGCCCGGCCGGATGGCAGAGTGGCTATGCAGAGGACTGCAAATCCTCGTACAGCGGTTCGATTCCGCTTCCGGCCTCCATCACAAATACCATGTCGCGAATCTCCGACATCGGAAAAACTTCCCGCGGGACTGACCACCATACCGCGGACGCAATGCCGCCCATGACCTTTGCCGTCATGCTCCGGCCGGTGGGCCGCGCCGACTACGTGGCGGCGGGTCACATCGCTCTTGCCGCGACGCCGGCGCGCGGCGCTTCGCTCTCATTCACGTGGGACGGGCGAACGGTGAGCGGCACGGTCGACGCGCTCGTCATCCCGCCGGGGTGCGAAGAGAACTGCATCGGCACGGCGTTCGTGACCGAGGCCTGAGAGGTCTCGTGGGCCAGCGCCCATCCAGTTCGTTGCCAGTCCATGTCCCACTCATATAAACTCGCGGCAACAACGGAGGGGACGGCCAATGACAAGGAAGACGCAGCATCCATCGCGCCGCAAGGTCGTGAAACTTCTGGGCGCGACGGCGGCTGGCGCGCTCGCCGGGCCGGCGCTGTTCACGCGGCCTGCGCGTGCCGCGGCGCGGCCGATCAAGATCGGCTTCATCAGCCCGCAGACAGGCCCTATCGCCGCCTTTGGCGAGGCCGACAACTGGGTCATCGGCGAAGCGCGCAAGGTGCTCGAGAAGGGCATCGTGGTCGCCGGCGAGACGCATCCCGTCGAGATCCTCTACCGCGACAGCCAGTCGACCGCGAACCGCGCCGGCGAGGTCGCGACCCAGCTTATCAACAATGAGAACGTCGACGTCATGCTCGCGTCCTCGACCGGCGATACGACCAACCCGGTCGCCGATCAGTGCGAGCTCGCCGGCGTACCGTGCATCACCGCCGACGACCCGTGGGAGGACTGGTTCTTCAGCCGCAAGGGCGACCCCGCCAAGGGGTTCGAGTGGACCTACCACTTCTTCTGGGGCTTCGGCCAATTCGCCAACATGTTCGCCGACATGTGGCAATCGCTGCCGACCAACAAGCAGGTCGGCGTCATGCTGACGAACGACCCCGATGGCATCGCTGCGCATGACCCGCAGCACGGGCTCGGCGCGACCTTCGCGTCGAAGGGACTCAAGGTCAGCGACCTCGGCCTTTATCCGCCGCTCTCGGAGGATTTCACTTCGCAGATCACCAAGCTGAAGCAAGGGAACTGCGAAATCGGATGCGGCATCTTCAACCCGCCGCAGTTCGCGATCTTCTGGACCCAGTGCGCGCAGCAGGGCTACCAGCCGAAGATCATGACGCCACCCAAGGCGCTGCTGTTCCCATCGGCGGTCGAGGCGCTGGGCGATCGCGGCACGGGCCTCACGACAGAAGTGTGGTGGTCGCAGCACCATCCCTTCAAATCCGGCCTGACCGGCCAGACCGCGCAGCAATTCTGCGACGCCTTCTCGGCCGCGAACGGCAAGCAGTGGACGCAGCCTATAGGCTTCAAGCACGCGACGATCGAGGTTGCGGTCGACGTCTTGAAGCGGGCGGCGAAGCTCTCGCCCGAAGGCATCCGCGATGCGATCGCGGCCACCGACTACAACTCGCTCGTGGGGCCGATCACGTGGAAGGCCGGCGGTGCCATCAATCCCGTCAAGAATGTGTGCGCGACGCCGCTCGTCGGCGGCCAGTGGAAGCCGGGCAAGAAGTTCAAGTACGACCTCAACATCGTCTACAACAAGACCTCGCCGAACATCCCGCTCGACAGCGCATTCGAGTTCATCAAGTACTCGTGAATGCCCGAACTGTTGGAGCTCGACGCCGTCTCGAAATCCTACGGCGCGCTCAGGGCAACGAACAGCCTCACCCTCGCGGTCGAGGAGGGTGAGGCGCTTGCCGTCATCGGGCCCAACGGCGCCGGCAAGACCACGATGTTCAATCTCATCACGGGCGACGTGGCGCCCGACGAGGGCCGCGTCGTCTTTGCCGGAACCGACATCACGCGCTTGACGCCGCACCGCCGCTCGCGTCTTGGCATCGGCCGCTCCTACCAGATCCCGCACCCGTTCGCGAACATGACGGTGTTCGAGAACGTGCTGGTGGGCGCCATCTTCGGCGCCGGATCGAGCGAGCGCGAGAGCTACGCGCGCTGCGCCGAGGTGTTGGAGCACACGCATCTCATCGACCGCGCCAACGCGCCCGCGCGTACGCTGACGCTGCTGCAGCGAAAGCGGCTCGAGCTCGCCCGCGCGCTCGCGCTCCGGCCGAAGCTGTTGCTCCTCGACGAGATCGGCGGGGGGCTTACCGAGCACGAGTGCCAGGACCTCGTCGGCACGATCCGCTCGATCCACGCGCGCGGCACGACGATCGTGTGGATCGAGCACATCGTCCACGCGCTCCTGTCGGTGGCGACGCGCCTCATCGTCATGAATTTCGGCGAGATCCTGGCCGCGGGCGAGCCGCGCGCGGTCATGGCCGATACCCGCGTCCAGGAAGTTTACATGGGTCTCCCCGGCACATGAGCCTCTTGAAGACGACGGGGCTCTGCGCCTTCTACGGCGATTTCCAGGCGCTCTTCGATCTCGACATCTCGGTCGAGACGGGCGAGACGATCGCCGTCATCGGCGCCAATGGCGCCGGCAAGACGACGCTCCTGCGCTCGATCGCGGGCGCGCTTCATTGCGGACGCGCGATGGTCGAGTTCGACGGCGAGGCGATCGGCGGCCTTTCTGCGCACGAGATCGTGCGGCGCGGCATCGCCATGGTTCCGGAAGGCCGCAAGCTCTTCCCGAGCCTCACGGTCGAAGAGAACCTGCTCATCGGCGGCTATTGCGGCCGCGGCGGCGCCTGGACGCTCGCCCGCGTCTACGAGCTATTCCCGATGCTGGCCGAGCGCCGCGCCATTCCCGCGCATGCGCTTTCGGGCGGGCAGCAGCAGATGGCGGCCATCGGCCGCGCGCTCATGTCCAATCCGCGCCTCCTCCTCTGCGACGAGCTGTCGCTGGGCCTGGCGCCGCTCGTCATCCGCGAGATCTATGCGCGCCTCGGAACCATCGCCCGCGAAGGAACGACGCTGCTCATCGTCGAGCAGGACATCAACCGCGCGCTCGATCAGTCGGCGCGCTTCTATTGCCTGCAGGAAGGCCGCGTCGCGCTTCAGGCCGCGTGCCGGGGCTTCGCGCGCGAGACCATCACCAGGGCCTATTTCGGAATCTGAACCCGTGACGGATTGGCTCAACATCCTCATCCAGGGCGCGCTCTTGGGCGGGCTCTATGCGCTCTTCGCGGTCGGGCTGTCGCTCTCATTCGGCATCATGCGGCTCGTCAACATCGCGCATGGCGACCTGATCGTGCTCGCCGCCTATGTGGCGCTCGTCGTCATCAATGCGACCGGCCTCTATTCGATCGCGACGCTCCTGGTGGTCGTGCCGGCGATGTTTGCCTTGGGCTATGCGCTGCAGCGGTGGCTCCTCAATTACACGCTCTCGGGTGGCCTGCTGCCGCCGCTGCTCGTCAGCTTCGGCATCTCGGTCATCATCGAGAACCTGCTGTTGCAGATTTTCGGCGCGAGCACCTATCGGCTCCAGGCGGGCGCGATCGAGACGCAAAGCTTCGCGCTCGGCGGCATTTATATCGGGGCCTATCCGCTCCTCGTGTTCGCGACCGCCTTTGCCGCGATCGCCGCGCTGCAGGTGCTGTTCTACCGCACCGGGCTTGGCCGCGCCTTCCGCGCCACCTCCGACGACGCCGACACCGCCGAGCTGATGGGCATCGACAACCGCCATCTCTATGCGGTGGCGATGGCCATCGCGATGATCTTCACGGCGGTTGCGGGCGTGCTGATGGCGATCCGCGAGACGTTCGATCCCGCGGCCGGACCGATCCGCCTCATCTTCGCGTTCGAGGCCGTCATCATCGGCGGCCTCGGCAGCCTGTGGGGGACGCTTTTGGGCGGCATGGTGCTGGGTGTGGCGCAGGCAGTCGGCGGCGCGCTTTCGCCCACCTGGGAGATTCTCGCGGGGCATTTGGCCTTCCTCGTCGTGCTGCTGCTCCGGCCAAGCGGCCTCTTCCCGCACACGAGGGATTGATGGCGCTGAAAGTCGAACGCTCTACGCCGGAGAGCCGCGGCTTCGCGGTGTTCCTGGTACTCGCATTGGCGGCGCTTGCCGCCCTCCCCTACTACGCCGGCCCGGGCGCGATGCGGCTCGTGGCGGAGATGGCCTATTACCTCGCGCTGGCGCAGCTCTGGAACCTGCTCGCCGGCTATGCCGGGCTCGTCTCGGTCGGACAGCAGGCGTTCGTCGGCCTCGGCGGCTATTCGCTCTACTACCTCACGAGCGAGTTCAACGTGCATCCGCTCGTGGCGCTCATGCTCGCGGGACCGATCGCGGCGGCGATCTCGCTGCCGATGGCGTTCGCGGTGTTCCGCCTGCGCGGCGCCTATTTCGCCGTCGGCACTTGGGTGCTTGCCGAAATCTTCGCGCTCGCGATTTCGCTCGTCGAGCGCCTCGGCGCGGGCTCCGGCATGAGCCTCACGCCGGCGATCGTGCGCCAGATCGCGCCCGACCGCGCCGGCCGCGAGCTCGCCGTCTATTGGATTGCGCTCGCGATCGTCGTGATCGTGTTCGCGGCAGCCTATCTTCTGCTGCGCTCGCGCCACGGCCTTGCGCTGACCGCGATCCGTGATTCCGAGCCCGCCTCGGAAAGCCTCGGCGTCGACACGTTCCGAACCAAGCTCATGGTCTATGTCGTGACCGCCGGTTGCACCGGGTGCGTCGGCGCCTTCATCTTCCTGCAGAAGCTGCGCATCTCGCCCGAGGCCGGATTCAGCGTCAATGACTGGACCGTCGTCGTCATCTTCATGGTCGTCATCGGCGGCATCGGCACGCTCGAAGGGCCGATCGTCGGCATGCTGGTCTATTTCGGCCTACGCGAGACGCTCGCGCAGTACGGCACCTGGTACTTGATCCTGCTCGGCATGGCGGCGGTCGCGATCATGCTCCTGGCGCAGGACGGGCTCTGGGGCCTCGTCGTGCGGCGCTTCAACCTGCACCTTTTCCCGGTGCGCCGGCACCTCGCACGGTAGGCTTCAGATCAGCGGCGTGTTGGGCTTCAAACCGAGCACGACGCGGCCGTACATCTCCTGGTTCGTCTCGAGCGTCAAGAGCCCGTGCATGTTGACCGCATGAAGATCGCGCCACGCGCGCTGCACCGGGTTGGCCTCGCCGATGCCGGAGCCGCCGTACGCGAGGAACAGGATCTCGGCCGCGTTGAGGCATTCGCGCACGGCATGCGCGCAATCCATGCGCACGCGGGCGCGCGCGACGAATTCCATCTCCTCGCCTCGGGTGGCCGCGGCCGCGATGTCATCGGCGCAGCGATGGAGGAGCAGCCGCGCCACGTGGATGCGGGTTGCCGCGTCGGCGACCTGGCGATGCGTCGTCGGGCTTTCGATCTGGATCTCACGCTGGGTATAAGCGATCTCGCGCCCGGGCAGGCGCTCCTTGAAAGCGGCGAGCGCGCCTTCGGCCATGCCGAGAGCCGCCGGTGTGATCGCGAGCGCGAGCACCGGCACGGCGGCGCATCTATAGAGGCTTCCCTCGTGCCGCGCGGCGCCGGGCGCGCGGCCCTGGATGATGCCCGGCAGCGAAAGATAGCGATGGCGCGGCACCAGCACGTCCTTGGCGACGACGCTGCAACTGCCGGTGCCGCGCAATCCCACGACGTTCCAGTCGTCCCTGATCTCGATGTCGGAAACCGGCACGAGCAGGTCCGCCTCGTCGACGATGGCACCGCCTGCGCCGACGACGCGCGCGCCGAGCAGCAGGAAGTCCGCGTGCTCGCAGCCCGACGCGAATGGCCAAAACCCGTCGAGGCGGTAGCCGCCGTCGGCCTCGCGCGCCGTGCCGCGCGGGCCGATCACCGCCGAGATCACCGTGTCGGGGTTAGCGCCGAAGGTTTCCTGCTGCGCCGCCTCGGGGAATGAGCCCATGAGCCAGCTATGCGCGTGCATCACGCCCATGCACCAAGCGGTCGAGCCGCAGCCCCTCGCGATCTCGGCGACAACGTCGATATGCGCATGGAGCGACAGCTCGAGCCCGCCATAGCGGCGCGGCTGCAGAACCTTGAGGAGCCCGGTCCGTTTCAGGTCGGCGATATTGGCGTCGGGCAGCCGGCGCAATTTCTCCGCCTCGCCGACGCGTGCGTTGAGGATCGGCGCGAGCGTTCTCGCGCGCTCAACGATCTCGCGCTCGTCCGGCATGTTGGGGCTCTCCCTTTTCGGCGTTGCCCGCGAGTTTAGGGCCGCCGAGCCGGCCGTGCCACGAGCCCCCGCGCTCTACTGCGGAAAGAGGTGGATGGTGACCCGCAGCGGAATGCGCTCGGGATAATCGGCGGGCGGCGCCGGAAAGGGTGTCGCCGCAACGATCATGCGGCGCGCCTCTTCGTCGAGCAGCGGCGAGCCCGAGGAGCTGACAACGTCGAGCTCGTCCATGCGGCCGCCGCGATCGAGCAGCAGCTTGAAGACGGTGGTGCCCTCGAGATGGAGGCCCGCCGGTCCGACTGGAGTGGTGGGCTTGCGATTGCGCTCGATGCGCGACCACAGCGCATTGAGATAGGGATCGCCGGTCGCGTCCTTCTCGCCAAGGATGCGATCGATCGGTGGCGGCTCGACATTGGGCGCGCGCAGCGCGAGCTTGGGCTTGGGCGTCTGGGGCGTGGGCGGCGTCGGCGCCTTCGGCTTCTCCTCGGGCGGCGGCTCGAGGCCGGTGGCGACGGGCGGAGCTTCCGGAGGCTTCGCCGCTTCGCTCGGCGCCGCAGCAGGCGGCGGCGTCTCGGGCGCGGGCGCCGGCTCGGCGGCGTGCGGCGCCGCCGTGGTCACCTCGTCGGGGCCTGATTGCCGCGCCGAAAGCTGTTTCTGTGGTGGCTGAGGCGCGGGCGGCGGCGGCGCGGGCGGCGCCGGCGGCGGCAGCGTGACCAGCGTCACCTCGATCGCCGGCGGCTCGGGTGCCCCTTCCTCGCCCCAGCCAAACAGCAGCCACAGCGCGATCAGCACATGCAGCAACAGCGCAAGCGCAATGGCGATGCGCGCCGGCCGATCCGGCCCCGCGCTCGGACCGGCGATCCGCAGGGAGAGATCGGTCTCGCTCACCGCGCGAGATTAGCGCATCCCCATCCGCTGTGCGGACCGCACTCGATGTGTGGATACAACTGCCTGTGCGGTCCCGTGCGGAATCGTGACAGAGGCGCGTTCTTGCGCTATGGCGCGATCCACGCCTCTATTCCCGGGTAGCTCAGTGGTAGAGCAGGCGGCTGTTAACCGCCGGGTCGGGGGTTCGAATCCCTCCCCGGGAGCCACCTTTAGAGAGCACTCCTCAGAAACTGGATTAAGTCGGGGCAGCGTCAGGGGCAGCGGGTGCGCTGCTCAGTGCCTCACGACGGGAGGCGCGGCATGAGCGCGCCCCTCGACGGCATTATCGACCTCGCCAAAGCGCGCGCCGAGCGCACCGCGTCAACGCCGAGCGAGATCGAAGACGACGTCATCGCGCACCGAGAACTCTTCGTTGCGCCGGGGTATCCGGTTGATCGTAGCCCCGTCAAAGCCGGGGAGATCGCGCAGGCCGCGCAGCGCCGATATGAAGAGTGGCGCCGTGCCGCTTGGGAGGCGTTCCGGGCGACTCACAACAGAGGCGAGCGCGCCAAGTATTCCGCGCCCGACCCGTCGCGCCCGTGGGACGTGTCCGACCGCGGCGGCGAGACCGTCACCGAAGATATCGCGCGCCGCTGCGAAGAGGCGATGCTCGCGCTCCTCGGCAACGATCCCGGCGAGGCGTTCGAGAAATTCAAATATCTCGCCACCATCATCCGCCGCGCGATCGAGCGCCACCATGAGCGCGAGGCTCGAGCGGCGAAGGCGGAACGTGAGGAGCGGCGGCGGCTCAAAGAGCGGGTTCAGATTGAGCGCCAGGTGCGCCGCCAGGAGCATGAGCGCGAGCGGGCCCGCAAGCGACTGGCGAAAGGGGGTGCGCCATGACGCGCCCTCTCACCGCGCTCGTCGCGGCCCTGGCGCTCGCCGGCTGTACCGCGGTGGCGCCGCCAGCGAAGCCGGTCGGGCAGTGGAACGTTGATCCGCTCGCCGATCCTGGCGGGTATCACCCGCCGGATTTGGACCACACGAGAAACTATGTCGCGGTCCTGCATGTCGAGACTGACGATTCCTTCGACGCGGACGCATTGCGGCTTAGCGCGCCGTCAGTCCGCTCGCTCGACGCGCTCGGGTTCTATGTCGAGCCCGGCCGGAGCGCGTCAGGGCAGTGCGAGATTTATCTGCGCTCGTTCGAGGTTCGGCCGGACAACTGGCGAGCGGTGGGCGCCGAGCTGCAGCATGAGATCGACCATTGCGAATACGGTCACTGGCACGTGGGGGATTAAGCCGGCACGAGCGCGGGCGGGCTCTGCGACATGTCGACTTTGGAGCGCCGGGGATGGCCCTGGCCGTTCCACGGAATGATGCCTTCGCCCGCTTTCGCTTGGAGCGCGAAGTCGCGATCGGCGCAGATGCCCCAGCGCCGCACCTCGCCGGTCGCCGCGTCAAAGACGATGTATCGCCGCATCATTTTTTGATCTCCGCCAACACGACCGAGCCGCCAGAAAGCGTGAGGCTCGCGCCTGTGGGCATTTGCGTGATCTGGATTGCGATGCCGTAACCGAGCGCTTGGCCCGTCGAATCAAGGGCGAATTCCGTGAACGTGCCGTGAAACGAGTCGCTGACGGTAAAGCCGCCAGCGGGCGAGCCGTAAAGTGATGTGTTGAAATTCGGGAATGGGCTAAAGTCCCAGGCAGTCGGGAAAATATCGTTCGCATCGCCCGAAACCGCGAATGCTTCGTATCTCACGCCCGACGAAGCCGTGATCGCGCTGTAGCTCGCGTCCATTGTGAAATTCGCGGGATCATCCGTCGTCGGAATGTGCGAGATGGTGTAAGTCGCGGAGTAAGGGAGGAAGAGGCCGAGCGCGGTTGTCGTGTAGGTCGTGCCGGAAAAGCTCGCGAGGCCCGTCGCGGCGGTGTCCGCGATATTCGTCGTCGCCACCGCGCCCACGCCGATATTGGCCGAGGCGATTGTTGCAGTCCCGACATCTGCGCCTTGAATTAGTCCCATGCGGTTCGCTCCTCAGATATCGCGTGCAATCGTCTCGACTGTGACGCTGTGAGGCGTGATCGTCGCGAGAACGAGATCGCCGCCGATCTGGACACCCGGATAGAGACTGCGCAGCCATGCCGCTTGTCGCCGCGCGGCCGCTGTGATCGCGCCGGGCTGGCAGAGTGACTCAACCGGCTTGGGCCCGAGGACTTCTCTCGACCACGGGGCAAGACCGGAATTTGTCGGCGGCATTTCCTGACGCGAAGACCCTTCGGCATTTCCGCTCAGGAAGGTTCCGTGCATCCTGCCGATGCGGTCGCTGTGGCCGACAATCAGCACCTCGTAAGCGTCTCGCTCGCCCTCGACCCGGCCGCGGCGTTGCGGCAAGCGCCTGTACGCGGACTCGGCAATTTCGGGAGCGGCCGCGGTGATCGCGTCGAAGGTGGACAGCTTGTCCGCCTCGTCGGCGACGGCCGTTTGTATGGCGTGATCTCCGCGCGTCACGATCACGGTGCGCGCCGCGGCAATGATCCGAAGCTTCGACAGATGGACCGCGCGGCCGTCGTATCCCCATGTCACCGTGTCCGCGGCGACGTACGCGGTTAGGGGCATCACCAGCGAAACGAACATTGTCATGCGGCACGCTGCCCCTGAGGTTGCCCCGAAAGCGCCATCGCGACGGGAAGCGCCCTAAGTCCTTGCACTGTCGGCTCGCTCGCGGCTGGGCCGGGCGGTTGCAGAGCGCTTGGTCACAGTGAGGGGTTCAGCGCGAGGCTGCGCTGCACGCCCGTCATTCCCAGCCGCCCGTGCGCGTGACCTGGCTCAGATGCCGCACGTTGATGGCGCGCAGGCCTTTCGGGCCGAGCTCGGTGTCGCATTCGACGGCGTCACCGTCCCGCACCATCTCGGGCTCGATGTGGGCCGCGGCCAACGCGTTCGACCCGAGAAAAATCTCCTGGCCGTCATCGAGGCGGATGAAACCAAAACCCTTCGCGACGTTGTAGAATTTTACGAAGCCTCGCATTTCAATCGTCCTTTGAGAGAGAGGAGAAGCCTGCCGCGCGGGCGGAGAATCCCGCCGCAGGCTGTCGGGGTTATTTCGGTCACTGGCCGACTGAACCGGGCGCTCGCGGAAACCATGACCGCCGGCGTGCGCCAGCCGCGCCTCGCACTCGATCGATGCGAGACGGTAACGAGGCGGAAACGGCGCCGCCAACCGAAGCGCCGCCCCGCGGCAACGGAAAGCGAGAAATGGAGGCGAACCCGCCCCGCCGCGCACCGACGCTGCCGACGTCGGTCTCGTGTCTTCATGACGCCACGTTATCAGGCGTATCGCGGAGCGCCGCCTCGTGCCGGAGTAACAACGTGCCGCCTCGATCTGTCGCGACTACCTTGCGCCGCGCCAGATCGCGCGACATGCCGGGGTTCGCTTTCTGCATCCCGTCGACGTGGCGCTCGAGCTCGTCGCCGAATTGCGTGCGGCCGGGCTTCGACGGAAACGGCTTCCCGCCAGGGACGGCCGGGTGCGGCGCTTGCCCCGCTCGTCCGGGGACCGCCGGGAACGGTGTTTTGCCTTCGCCGTCGGGGTCCGAAGGAAACTCCGCCGCTTTGGCGACGTGACGCGCGTGCTCGATCAGAAGCTGCTGCGCCTTGGGATTCGTGTTCAGCAAGTGATTGCGCACCCGCGCGCGCGAGCCGGCCTGAGGGTTTGCGGCGTGAGCGGCGTCGACCATCGCCTCGAGCGTTTGCTTGGCCGGGCTGTCGCTGTCCTCATAGCGCGCGCTCGAAACTTGGTGTTGCGTTGGCCGCGTCTGCGCGGCCTTGTTCGCCTCCTCGCGATAGGCACGCCACGCTTCGATGTGGTCGGGGTCGCGGCTCTCGGCAATCTTGGCGACCAGCACATCATCCGACGCGTGCGCGAGCTTCGGGTCTTTCTTGCGCAGCTCTTCGACGCGCGCCTGCAGCCGGTACGTGGCCGGATTCGCGCGCGCGAATTTCAATGTCTCATGGAGCGCGCGCTGCTCTTCTTCGATCGCCGGGAGGCGTTCCACCGCGTCCTTGAGCTTCGCGAGCGTTTCGGCCAATTCCTCGTTCATGCAACCTTCGTCTCGGGCGAGCGCGGCCGCTCACCGCAGATCGCGGAAACCTCGCGCTCGATCGCGCTTGCGTAATTTTCGATGAGCGTGGCGACTTCGACGCGCTGGCCTGGCGCGACCAGGTCGTGCTGCAGGCCAACGGGCGACAGGCTCGTGTCGAGTGCGCGACGAAGATTGCTGCGAAACAAGTCGAAAGAAGGGGCCCGCACTCCGAGGCGCCCGGCTTCGGCCATGTCCGCCTTGATCGCGGCAAGCGCCGCGCCGAGCTGGGCAATCGCGTCGCCAACGCGCCTCCCATTCTGTCGGAGCTTGGCGGCGCATGGCAGCGCCGCGCGCGCCTGCTCACGCTTCTCCTCGAGCGCGTCCTCGCGCCGGGCTGCCGCGAGCTGCGCCTTCGCGCTCGTGATCGCGGAATCCAGATCCCCGATTTCGAGATCGATCCGGAGCGCGCGCTCGCGAAGCTCGGCGAGCTGCGCCGCGCCTTTGCCAGCGGTGAGGGCGCCGAAGGCCGAGCGGCCGCGCTCGTCGGCGATTGCATCCTTGCGCTGCGCCGCCTCGCGGCGCTTGCGCTCGAGATCGGCCAGCGCCGTCATCAGCTTTCCGGTTTTCGTGCTCATGCCGGCAAAGCTACGCGCACGCGGCTCCGACAAAACCGGTTTCGTCGGGGTTTTTCAGAGCTTGCGGAAGAGCCGGCGCGCGACGCTGGCGCGCGTCGCTTCAGTGGTGGCGCGCGCGACGATCGAGCATGCGCTCCACGGGGCGCGCCCGATCCCGACCAGGCGCCGCACGTCCGCGAGCCTTGTCGTGTCGTCGATGAGCGGCCGGCCGCCGACGCGCTCGCCGCGCAGCACGCGCAGCACGTGCCGGTGCGAGGGCAAGCCGCTCTCGGCGAAGAGACGGTCGACCGCGCGGCCCGCGTCCTCGAGGGCGAGGGCAATCGCGAGATTGTGGTGCCCGGTGCTCGGCTCCGGCATGCCGCGATCATGGTAAACGCGGTTTAACGAAGTCCTACGCGCGGCCGGCGGCGAGTTTTTACCGCCTATCAAAAGGCGCTCGCGCTGCCCCGATGGTCGCCCCGACCCGCCGGCGCTTAACCGGAATCGTGGTTAACGCACTGTTTTAGCGTCGATTATCAGCGCATGGCCGGGCGGTCGCGGGCCGTCAGGCCCTCATTCAAGGGCTAATTTCGCCCTGTTGATGAGACACTCCCTCTGATAATCCAAGCGCGCGGATCATCCGCTCCCAGGCCGTCGGGGCGAAGCTCGATCTCGTCGCGCTGTTTCAAAAACCTGCCATGCCGCCACAGCCTCTATCGCGAATGCGACCCAAAGCCGAACCACTAATCGAGGGTTCCGACTCGTTGCGTGCCCGCCCGCAACTCGCGGCGCTCGTGTCGGAAGCGATCGCGAGCTGGGCAGACGTTCAATTCGGGCTCGGCGTCGTACTATCGGCACTGACCGGTGCGGGCGCCGAACAAGCCGTCGCGATGTTTCTCGCGCTCACGAGTAGCGCTGCCCAGCTTGCCGCGCTCCGCGCTGCAGCAGAAGTGAAGCTCACACGAGAAGAGCTAGAGCTTTTCCAGGCGGTGATGATCGCTGTTGGAGCCGTCGAAAAACAGCGTAACAAGCTCGCGCATCACATATGGGCGCACGCTAAGGAATTGCCGAATGCCCCTTTTGCTGGTCGATCCCGTTGAGCGCGTGAAACATATCACGCGCCTCCGCGCGAAAAGCCGCCGCCCCGGAACCGTGACCGCCGATGATCTGGCATTCAACAAGGGACGAATTTTCGTCTATCGGCGGCCGGACCTTGAGGCGGCAATCAAGGAGACAAACCGTGTTAGCGGGCTTGTCGCCCAACTCGACGGGATTCTCCTGCGCGAGCGGCAATGGCCAGCATACGCTGAACTATTCCACCAGCTATGTAACGAGCCTGAGATTCGTCCAGTGCTGCGCCGGTTACGTGAGGGTCAGAAAAATAGTCAAGCAATTCCGCCACCGCCGCGTCGCGCAGCGCCGCGGAAAAAGTCCTGATCTCGTTGCTTTTGATCTCATGTTCGGGCGCGTTCGGCATGGGCCGATTCTACAGCCGGTGATTAAAGAATTTCCTCCCGGCTGCGGCGCCGATGTCACACCTTGAACCCGTGCCGCCTGAGAAGCGGCATCACGCCAATGACCCACGCGTCATTGGCCGCGTCGTCCGCGGCGCGCCAAGCCTCGGCCTTGCGCTCATAGGTGCTCCACCGCATGCCCTTCGGTTTCGGCGGGTCTTCCTGTCCGATCGCCTGCCCGTCGCCGCCAAGCGCGCGGTGCAGCTTGCGAGCGCGGCGCATCAGGCGATCGCGCCGTGTTTCGCGCTGGCTCGAGTACCCCAGCCCGTAAGCTTCGCGCGACCAGAACTGATGGCCGCCGAGGGGGAGATAGAGCTTGAACACGCGCCGGCCAGAGCGCGGGCATACCCACCACCACCGGCGCCCACCGAAGCCGGCCGGCGACGAGATCGCGCGGACCCCGTACGTCGTCATCTTCGGCTCTGGGGCGCGCGTGGGATGGCTGAACTCGAAGGCGAGCTCGGCCGGCGAGACGGTCAGCGTCCATTTGACTTCGAAGCCGCTCCCGAAAACGAGCGCGCCGCGCCACATGCCAACGGGTTCGGATCGACCGCTGATCGCGCGCCTGATCCGCTTCACCTCCGACGCCGGCAGCACCAGGGAGACGGTCTGCTCGATCGTCGGATGGCCGCCATACCGGCCCGAATTAGGGCCGCCCATTTTCCGAAATCATCCGCGGATCGTAGCGCCTTCACACCGGCAGGAGGAGCCGCATCCCCCTTGCCGATTCGATCATCGCGTCAGCCGCGCCATTGAGCCTTCGCACGGCCGCTGCCGTGGCCCCGCGCGCATCTTCCGCCTCGGCGGCGTCGACCGCGCCCAGCGCGTTCCGTAGCGCCGTCCGGTAGGACGCGAACGGGATGCCAGATCCTTGCGAAACTTTAACCGGTGCGCGCCAGCCGGCTGTCATCGGCGCTTCATCAGCATGTCGCGGGTGATCGGCTCGAGAAAGAGGCTCGTCGCCACGGGTGGCGGCGGCATCGGAGCTTGCCGGCGAAGTTCCGCCGGGGTGGGCGCGCGGAGGGCATGGCCGCGCGGGCGGCCGGCCTTCCGGCGCTTGCCGGGGGCGGCGTCAAGGTTCTGCTTCGGCCGTGCCACGGGCCGATCGTACCACTTTGGAACTATTCGAAAAATGCCGATCAGCGATGGCGCTTCCGCAAGACGCCGCCGCAATGCGGGCAGCGCTCGACGTAGGTGCGGGCCTTCCCCATGCGGCGCTTGAGCATGTCGACAAAGCGCGTTGTCGACATCGGCTTCCCGTCGGCGTGCATCGCCGCCAGCGTTTCCTCGAAAATCTCTTCGGGAACGCTTGCCATGAACAGCACCCGCCAGAGGTGCGCGCGGGACCAGCCCAAGAGCCGGCAGACCTCGGCCTCGGAATAGACCGCCTCGCCGGTGCGGCACATTTCGAGATAATCGGCGGCCGTATAGTTCGGGCGGTCGCTGTGCGGGTGCTCCCCGGGGGAGCAATCATCCTGAGGGCCGCTCATGCCCGGCTCCCTCGGCGAAGCGCCTGGCCGCCGCGGCACGTCCCGATGCTGAGTGAGGCGGGCTCGGCCTGGTCACGCCTCGCGGCGCGGGCGAGCTCGGCATAGCTCGCAAGAAGGCGGCGACGTCGGCGTGAGGGCACGGCGTCCAGCGCATCGAGCGCCTTCCCGGCCGCGGCAGGATCGCGCTCTGCCTCGAGGAGCGCGGCGCCGAGCGGATCCTCGGGCCCGAGGAGCACGAGCGCCAGCGCCCGCAGCGCGCGCAGCCGGGCAAGTCTCTCCATCGGCGAGATCGCCACCGCCCAAGGTCCGAAGCCGCCGGTGGCGCTCATTTCCTGCCCCGGCGGTGCATAGCCGCTCGGCCCCCTCGGCAGAGCGCAAGCGCGGCAATGACTTGTGCCGGCGCCGATCGCCCGAGCGCGCGACGGGCAGCCGCCGGGGCTGCATCAGCCTCACCCATTCGTCGCCTCGGCGAGCGGGTCCAGGTAGCGGCCTGTCCGAACGTCATAGCGGAGCCGCGCCACTCCCACTTTCCCGACCGCCTTGAAGCGGACCTTTCGCGTATAGATGCAGGTCATGGGTGAAGTCGCGTCCGGGTCGCGATACACCACCAGACCGACGTCCGCCTTGTTCGCCCAGTTTGCCGAGCCCGAAATGTCGTAGAGCGTTGGCGGCGGGATCGTCTCACCCTCGCGCGGCATTTTCGCCGGGTGCGCCACGTACCACACGTGAACACCGAACCGTTGCGCGAATCGCTTTACCTTGCCGAGCCCATGCGAGACGTACTCAGTCTCCGTCTGGTTGCTCGGGCGATGGTGCTCGATCTCGTTGTGCGGGTCGATCGAAAGGCCGTCGATCTTGTGTCGCGCGTGCGCATTGGCCGCCTCGGCCAGGATCCAGTCGAGTGTGGGCGCGCTATTCTCGGCGCGGATAAAGAAGAAATGGCTTTTTGCCCAATCCATCGCGCGCGCCAGCTCGCGCTCGCTCATGCGCATGGACGGCCCCTCCCAGAACGGTAGGGCGAGATATTTTTCGGCAATCTTCGCGATGTGCTCGGCCGGCGGGTTCTCGAATGAGCAAAGAGCGAAGCGCCACCCGTGCAGCATTGCGAGGTTTACGGTGAGCGCGTCAACAAATTCGGATTTCCCGTGGTTTGGGATGCCCGTGACAACGCTCAGTTCACCGCGCCGAATTTTCATCAACGCGTCGACCGAGCGCCACCCGGTCGCATACGCGCGCTCTCGGCCGTGGTGATAGAGTTCGAGCGTGTCGTCGCGGTAATCGTCGATCGTTTTTAATTCGGTGCCCGTCGGCGCCGCGGCTGCGGACGTGAGACGTTCGGCAAATTGCCGGGCGTCGGCTTCAAGGCTGCTGTCGAGCTCGAAATTGCGCGCCCTGTCTGAGATTGCCTCGCCGAGCTTTATCATTTCGCGGCGCCGGTACGAATCGACAATGCTCGCGGCGTAATCAGGCGTGTTGAGGATTGTCACGACGGAAACCACGAGACGCGCGAGGTACTGTGCCCCGCCAATTTCTCGCAGCGCGCTATCTTGGTCGAATATGTTTTTCAGCGTCACCGGATTGGCGACCTGGCCGCGCTCGACGAGCTTGCCGATTGCTTCGTAGATGCGGCCATGCACCGGCTCGGCGAAATGCTCGGGCCGCAGGAACTCGCTGACGCGGTGAAAGGCGGCGTTGTTCACGAGGATCGCGCCGAGGAGCGCCATCTCGGCCTCGAGATTCTTCGGCGGCGCGTCCCGCAACTCCTCGCCGGAGCCCGTGGCACCGTCACGCGACATGGCGATTGCGCCGGCCATCGTCAGCAAATCCCCGCGCGAGGCTGCCATGCCGCGCGCATCGACTTCCAACGCTCCTCCTCGAGCCACTTTATCGGCTGGGCGACAAAGCGCGGCTCTGGCGGCTGCAGCGCGAAGCGATGGACGGCCGCAAGCAGCTCGTCAATCGTCGCGCCGCCCATCTCGACAATCTCCTGGAATTTCACCGCGCAGAGGTGCGGCGCATGTTTGTGGTCGCTTGGCGGGTAGACGGCCCAGAATTCGTCGAAAGCCTCCTGGACACGCGCGGGAGAGACTCCGGCGTCGGCCGGCCTCGGCCTCCTCCCGATTGGCCGCATGAGCCTCAGCTCTCGCTCCGACCCCTCTTCCTGCGAAGAGCGCGCGCCTGTCTGTGTGTCTGATTCTAACGTCTGAGATATATTGTGCGGTTCCGCTGTACCGGAACTGATGTCGGCGAAGAGTTCCGGTGTAGCGGAACTGGGTTCCGGTGTAGCGGAACTGAGATCGGCGCCCGCCGGGGTGACATCGAAGGCGAAATTCACATGGTAAACATCATCGCGGGCCGGTCGCCGGATGAGTGTCAGCGCGCCGCGACGGGTGAGGAGTTCCACCGCCTCGGATAAGCGCTGCTTGTGGATGCCGAGCGCTTCAATGATGTCGGTGGGATTGACCCTGTGTTTCTCGTCGTCGGAGAAGGGGGCCCTGCCCGTGGTGCCGTCGGCGCGACTGGCGATGAAGATGAAGACGCGGAGTGCAATCGCGCTCCGAGCGATCTCCGGGTCCAACGCGATCCCGACTGGCACCTTACCCCAGTGAGCGGCGTGCGCTCCTAGGGGGACGGCGCGGCATTCGGCGCTTGCGCGCGGTGCGCACGCGCGCGCATAATTTCCCCGGTCTTGGTCTCTGGTCATGCGAGAATTCCGCCGGCCGCGAGGTTCGCCCCTCTGCGGCCGGCTTCATGTTGGGTCTCCCGTGGCGTCGTTGCGCCGTCGAAAGGGCCGAGCGGTTTCCAACCATCTCGCCCGCGTGCGGAAAGTCCGCGCGCTGCAATGATTTTTCAGTGGTGCCCGAACCGCACGAGCCGCGGCGGGCAGCTTTGGGGCGGCACGTCATCGGCTCGCGGTGACCCGATTTTTCAGCGCTCCGACCCGGCCTTCCAGAACGTCGAACATCAATCCGTCGAGAACGGCAAGCGCCTGCTCGGCCGAAATCTCGGGGAAATCGTCCAGCGTCTCTTCCAACGCTTGCTTCATGTAAAGGTAGAAGCAGTTTTTTTGGTGAGCCGCCCTGCATTGCTTCCTCGCGGCGGGATCGCCCTTGGCCATACCCTCCCAGTCCGGGGTTTCGAGGTTCATCGGCGCGCCCTCCTGCCCTCGTCACGGTCGGCGAGCCGCGCGCCAATCCATGCGTCGATTTCAGCCTCGGCCCAGGCGATGCGCCCGTGGCCGCCGAAGCCGATTTTGATCGGCGCGGGGAATTTCTTAGCGGCGACAAGCCGCTCGATTTGCCGGCGCGACAAGGAAATGCCCTTGTCCTGAGCGAGGCCGTCGAACGGAATCAGTTTCGTTTGTTTTCTTGGCATTGCAGCGGGCTCCATCGTCATCGCGCGGCACGATGCGACGACGGGGCGCCCGGAAGCAACTAGCCGGATGGGGGAAGGTTAGACAGTGGAGCGCGTCATGCTCGGAGCGCGATCACGTTCCCGCCGCGCGGCGTTGGCGGCGCCAGGATGCCTTTGAGCCGCGCCTCCCATAGCTCGAGACACTGGCGCTTCTCGTCCTGATAGCCGTGCTGATCGTAGACGCGGTGCAGGCCGGGCCGCGCATGCGCGATCACCAGCTCGCGCACCATGTCCTGCACCGGCAGCGCGGACAGGTGAGTCCGCATCGTGCGCCGCAGATCATGGAAAACCCACCTTTCGAGTTTTTCCTTCGGCACGTCCTTCCCGGCTTGCTCGCAATCGTAGGCGTGCACGATCGCGGCCCACTGATCGAGGCGGCGCTTGATCTTGGAGAACCCGTTGACCGGCTTCTTGCCGGCGGTGGTGCTGAACACGTAGTCGCCGCCCTTCCAATCCGGCAGCGCCTCGAGGAGCGAGAGTGCCGCCGGGGCGAGCGGGATCTCGTGCGCGCGGTCGCTCTTCATGCGCTCGGCCGGGATCGTCCAAAGCTGCTTGTCGAGATCGACTTCGGCCCAGGTCATGTCAGCAACCTCGCGCTCGCGCTGGCCGGTGAGGATCAGGAATTGCACGAGCGGGCCGTAGGGATAGGGGATTGCGTAGGCGGCGCGCCAAACGCGGCGCAGCTCCTCGTCGCGCAGCACGCGCACGCGCGGCTCGCGCGCGCCGATCAATTCCGCGGGGCGCAGCCGCGAGACCGGCGACACCTCGATACCGTATTCGCCCGCCGCGATTGCCCAGTTGAACAGCCGGCGCAGATAACCAAAGGCGTTGTGAGCCTGATACCGCTTGCCGCGCGCGACGATGGCGCGGATTGCCTGCGCCGCCTCGAGCGGGCCGACGTCGACGATGGGCCAGTCCTTCCAGCGCTTCACAAACTCCGCATTGATGATCGCCTTGGCCTGCTTCGCCTTGCGGAGCTTCGAAGTGTGACGGTCCATGAAATCGGCGGCGACGGCGCCGAAGGTGATCGAGCGCTCGCGCTGTTCGGCGGCGCGCTTGCGGCGCTCCTCGCGGCGCGGATCGAGACCCTTCCTAAGCAGCTTGCGCCACTCTTCCGCTGCCTCGTGCGCCTCGTCGAGCGTCATGTCGGGATAGCGGCCGAGCGCACGGCGCGCAAACACGGGGCGCCCGGCCGCGTTGGGGAAGCGCGCACGCAGAACGAAGCTCTTCGCGCCCTTCTCAGTGACGCGCAGCGCGAGCCCGCGGCAACCGGCGTCCATGTATTCGTAGCGCTGCCCCTTCGGAGCTTTCGGCGCGTTGTCGAGCGTGAGCTTGGTGAGCGTGAGCTTCGCGTTCTCGGGTTTCAGCTCAGCCTTTTTCCTCTTCGCCATGCGGTCCTCGCGATCGTCTGGGGCAGCGCTGGGGCAGCATTTGCGAGCGTCTTGCCCCGTCGCCCCGTGTCGTATTATGCTGCACGGCGTCGCGATTTACCAAGGAGAATCAGCATGTTTAGGAACGGGTCTCGGCGTATCATGTCCTATGGTGTCCAGGGGGGCCAGGCGGCTGTTAACCGCCGGGTCGGGGGTTCGAATCCCTCCCCGGGAGCCACTTCCGCAAATCCCCAAATTCGCGACCATTCGGAAAAGGCCCGAGACCGGGCCTTTTCCACGGCTTTTCTTGCGACGGCTTCCAATGAGCTGGCGGCGCGTCAGTACAAGAACATTCTGCCGTGGACGAAGATGTCGAGGACCCGCAAAGCCGCGGGACCGGCAACGATCAGAAAGATCGTCGGCATCACGAACAGCATCATGGGGATCGTCAGAAGCACGGGAAGCTGATTGGCTCGCTCTTCGATGCGCAGGAGCGCATCGTCGCGGAGATCGGCCGCGACGCTGCGCAGCGCTTGCACCAACGGGGTTCCGTAGCGAAGCGTCTGCGACAAGGTCGTTACGAGAGAGTGCACGCTCGGGGCATTGACGCGCTCCGCAAGGTTCGCGAGCGCCTGTTCTCGGCTCGGCAGGATCTTCCAGTCGGCGGACGTCAGCGCGAGCTCGGCTGCGAGCGCCGGCTGCGAGTGCCGAAGCTCCAGCACCACGCGATCGAGGCCATCGTCGAGCGAAAGGCCGGCCTCTACGCACACAACCAGCAGATCGAGCGCATCCGGCAAGCCCGCTACGGCCTTTGCCGCGTGGCCCTTGATCTCCCTCGCGAGCACGATCGAGGGAGCCATCCAGGCGACGAGCGTCGCGGCAAGTCCCGCCAGCAACCCGATGCGGACGGTCGAAGGCGGCGGCACCAACTTCAGCGCCGCAATCAGTGCGGCGAGGCCGACCAAAATCGCCAGTATTGCCCGTGCGATGCGATAGAAGGCGAGCGCCGCCCCCGGCGACAGTCCAAGCGGCGTCAGGCGGCGCACGATCTCGCGCGACTCGCGCGACAAAGTCTGCATCGGAAAGCCCGAGAACCGATCGGTCTCGCCGTGCAGACCCGGCGGCTCCTGAACCATCGGCCAATGCAGTTGGGCAAGCGCTATCCGCGCGCTCAGTTGTTCGCGACGGTATCCGATGCCGCGCGCGATCATGATCGCGCCCGCGGCGAGGAAAGCGAGCGCGCCCAATAGTCCAGCGAGATTTCCGAGATTCATCTGCCGCCCCGCCTATGCAGAATCGACGCTGCGCATCAGCCGTTGCATCGATACGAACCCGAGAATGAGCAACACAATGGCCAATGCCACGATGAATTTGCCGCGAGGATCGGTGATCAAGGGCGCAAGATAATGCGGATTGAGCAGCAGCAGCAGACCAGTGACGATCACCGGCATGGCGCCCAGGACGATCGCGGACAGGCGGACCTCGGCCGTCGCGGCGTGGGCCTTGAGCCGCGCCGCGCGCCGGCGCCTGATGATCTGCGCCAGCGACTCCAGCGTTGCCGCGAGATTGCCGCCGGTCGAGCGCTGCAGGGTCACGGCCGCGGCAAAGAAACTGAAGTCGGCAAGACCGACGCGGCGGCTTGCCGAAGCGAGGACCTCGTCGAAATCGACGCCGATGGCGAGCTGATCGGTGATCTCGGTAAAAAGGAGATCGACCGGACGCGCCGCCTCCTGCGCGACCGTGCGAATCGTCCCGCTGATCGGCAGGCCCGCGCGGAGCATCCGCACGATCATATCGACCGCGTCGGGAAAGAGCGTCAGGAATTCGGTTTCCGCGCGGGTTTGCTGCCGACGCAGTAGAACCCTCGGCGCGCCGAAAAAAGCAGCGGCAGCGAGAGGCAGCACGATGAGCGGCGGAAGTCCGAACCACAGACCGAAACTTGCCTCGGCCACGCCCGCCGCCGCGAGGCCAAGCCCCGTCAGCGTCAGCGCGCTGGCCGTCATTCCCCAGCGCTTCGCAATTCGAAATGCGAACAACCGCCGGATAGACGAGTTGAAACGGCCAAACCACACGCGCCATGAGGGTTCCTCGGGCTCGGTGCGCGGCTGCGACGCCGCCAGAAGTCCGATCCGATGGTCGAGCGCCTGCCGCGCCTGCCGCGTCTCGTGCAAGGCCGCGGCCAGTACGACGCCGCTCACCGCGAGAACCAGAAATGCGCCGAGGAGACCGACATAGCCGCTCACGGAAGGGCGGGCCCTTTCACCCCGAGACATTCCAGGAAGGGTGTTGCGAGGCCGTAATATTCGAGCCGTGTGAGGAAACGCGGCCGCACCGGCATCGCCTCGAATGTCCCGCGCAGCTTCCCATCGCTGTCCTCTCCCTCGTAGCGGAAGTCGAAGAGAGAGCCGAGCAGGATCGTGTCTTCCTCGATGCCCGCTACTTGCGAGACTTCGACTACGCGGCGCACTCCATCGCGCATCCGCTCGGTCTGGATGATGAGATCGACGGCGCTCGCGATCTGGCCCCGAATGGCGCGGAGCGGCAGGCTGACGTTCGCCATCAACACCATGTTCTCGAGCCGCGCCAGGGTGTCGCGCGTCGAGTTGGCGTGAATCGTCGACATCGAGCCGCTGTGGCCGGTATTCATCGCCTGCATCATGTCGAAGGCTTCGGGGCCTCGGACCTCGCCGACGATGATGCGGTCCGGCCTCATACGAAGCGCGTTGCGCACGAGGTCGCGCTGCACCACTTGCCCCTGGCCTTCGATGTTGGCGGGACGCGTTTCGAGCTGGATGACATGCGGCTGCTGCAACTGCAGTTCCGCGGCATCTTCGATTGTGATGACCCGTTCCCCGGGGTCGATCATGCGGGAGAGCGCGTTCAGAAACGTGGTCTTGCCCGACCCTGTCCCGCCCGAGACGATGATGTTGAGACGGCAGCGGGCGGCGATCTCGAGCGCACGAGCGAGCTGCTGCGACACGGTGCCAAGCTGAGCCAGCTTCGAGAAATCCATGATGCCGCGCGAGAACTTGCGGATGGAAATACATGGACCTTTGAGGCTCAAGGGCGGAATGATGACGTTGACGCGGCTGCCGTCGGCGAGCCGGGCGTCGAGCATGGGGCTCGACTCGTCGATGCGCCGGCCCACCGAGGATGCAATTCGCTGCGCCACGTGAAGCACATGTGCGTCGTTGCGGAAGCGGCGATCGGTGAGATCGAGCTTGCCGCGCCGCTCGACATAGATCGTGCGCGGGCCGTTCACCAGAACGTCGGAAACCGTGTCGTCGCGGAGCAGCGGCTCGATCGGCCCCAACCCGACCATGTCGTCGACGATCGAGCTCGCGAGTATCGCCTGTTCCTGCTGGTTGAGCAGGAGACGCTGCGATGTCGCAATGTCAGTCACGAGCTGAATGACGCGGGCCTGGAGCTGCGGCGACGTCATATGAACGGCGAGCGCCGGCTCGATCTGCATAAGGACCTGGTCGCGGACGAAATTCATGGCGGTCTGATCGGGCCCGGCCATGTGGGACACGACCGGAGCCAAGCGCGCCGGCGCTTCGGGAAGCACGCCGACGACCGCTTCCTTCATCTTCGCCTTTCTGCCGAAGCTGGTCATCGCATCACCCGAACATGCGTCGAAGCAGCGACGGCCGTGCGGCGTCCGCGCCCTCGCCGGCAAGCCGCTGCAGCAGCGGGGTGAGTTCGCGGCGCAGCCATGCGGACTGATAGATCGCGCGGACTCCCATGTTCGAGGCAAGCCCGATGTCGCGGCTGTATGGAATGACCATGTCGGGCGCAAGACCGGCCGCGCGCGTGAACTCTTCTTTGCCGAGACTGTCCGGGGCTCCGCTCTTGTTCAGGATGCGAAGAACGGTCCGTTCGGCGCTGTTCGATCCGATCGCGTCGCCCCACCGCGCCATGTCCCGCGCCGAGACCAGGCTGCCGGTCGAAACGAGCAGCACAGTGCCCGGAAGATGAAGAACACGCATGAGGTGCGGCGCGATGACTGCCGGCAGGTCGACGAAGACGTAGCGATAACGGCGCAACAGTGTCTCGAGCAGGGCCAATACCGCGTCCTCGGCGGGCGACTGGGTTGCCCCGATCGGCTCGAGTGCCGCGAGCAGGTTCAGCCGGCGCGTGATCTGGATGGCGCCGCGCTCGAGAAAAAGATCATCGACCCGCTCCGGGTGTTCGAGCGCCTCGCACAGTGCATGATTGGGCCCGGCGTCAAACTGCAATGCCGCGTCGCCGAAATTGAGATCGAGGTCGATCATCATGACGCGGCGCTGGCGCGCTTCAGCCAAGTGCCACGCGGCCGTCGCCGCTATCATCGTACCGCCGGAGCCGCCGCGGACGCCGAGCACGGTGACGAGCTTGCCGGAACGCGACGAAGGAACCTCGGCGCTGCCCGAAAAAACGCCGCTGAACGAGCGCTTCAACAGATCGCCCATCAGCGGCTTGAAGAAATACTCATCGATGCCGGCAGCTTTGAGACTGCGATAAAGACGGATGTCGTTCGTCTCGCCAATGACCACGACCCCGGTTGACGGGTCGCACACGGCGGCCAGCGCCTCGATGCGCGTTTCCGGCTCATCGACGCCGACAATGTCGACGACCAGAAGTCGCGGCGACGGGCGATGCGCGAGCTGTGCCGTCGCGGTTTCAATATTGCCCGGGACGAATTCGGCGCGCGCGACCCCAAGGTCGCTCAAGGCTTGACGGACGACGCCCTCGGAATCCTGATCTCCCACGAAAATAAGCGCCTCGGGAATTGCGCGCGGCTCGCCCGCGGCCGCCATCGCGGGAACATTGTTCTTCATTGTGCCGCCCCACTCGATCCGCCAGGCAGCACAATGGACGGCCCCTGGACCGATTCACTGCCGAAACCCTTGATCTTGCCTTCTTGATAAGTCTCGACGCCGAGCGCCGCGTGCGTGCCGTCGGCCCCGCGCAGCGGTCGGCCAGCCTCCAGATCGGCCGGCCGCGCCACCATCTTTTCGAGGTTGGCTCGGTTGACGCAGCCGAGATAAGGCGAGTCGGCGTTGCTGTGCGAGTCAGTGGGGAAATAGACCCACGAAGGACAAGGTGCGTTTGCCACCGGCGGCACCGGCGGCGGCGGAGCGGTATTGTCGTTGCCGACGCAGCCCGCGAGGGCGGCCACTGCCGCAAGCAGCGCAGGTCGCACAAGCAATGTCGTGGCGCGGCTCATAGCCATTACTCCCAGTCGAAGCCGGCGGCGCCGGTCAGGTGAGGTGCGGATGCCGGAACGGATGTCGGCGCGCTCTTCTGCGAGGTCAGCCGGCCGAGCAGCTGTTGCTCGATATCATTGGCGAAGACGACCCGGTCGGTCGGCAACTGGAGATCGCTCGGCCGTGTGACCGGCTTCACCAGATAAGGGGTGACGATGATGACAAGCTCGCTCTCATTGCGCTGGAACGAGTCGGAACGGAACAACGCTCCAAGCACCGGTACATCGCCGAGCCAGGGAACCCGTTGGATGTTGGTGGTGACGTTGTTCTGGAAAAGGCCCGCGATGGCGAAACTCTGGCCGCTGGCAAGTTCGACGGTCGTGTCGGCGCGGCGGACTGCAAGACCGGGAATTTGGATGTTGTTGACCGTGACGGCGCCTTGCGTTGTGAGCTCGCTCACTTCGGGTTTGACCTTGATGCTGAGTCGATTGCCGTCGAGAACGGTCGGGGTGAAATCAACGCTGACGCCGAAGCGCTTCCACTCGATGGTTACCTGCTGGAGGCCCTGCGAGACAGGCACCGGAAACTCGCCCCCCGCGAGAAAATTCGCCGTCTCGCCGGAGAGCGAGGTGAGATTTGGCTCGGCGAGGATCGTAATCAGCCCTTCGTTCTGAAGCGCATCGATGATCGACGACACGTTGACCGAGCCGCCGCCGCTCCGGTAGCCGGCGCCGATTGAATCGAGATTGGTCGGCGAGGGAATGAAGCTGCCGAACGCGGTCGCGGGGTTGCGGCCGACGAGCAGACCGACGGCAACCTGGCCATTGTTGAAAATGGCGCCCCAGTTGAAGCCGAGATTTTTATCAACCGAGCGCGAGACCTGCGCGACACGGATCTGGAGATTGACCTGGGTCGGCGCATCGACCTTGACGTCGAAGACAAGGCTGTCCTTTTCGCCCAGATATTGGCGCGCGGCCATCTTCAGGTTGTTGGCATCGCTCGGCGAACCCACGGTGCCTGACACGATGAGGCCGTTGGGCGCGCTCGCGACCGCGAGATGCGCGTTCGGAAACTGGCGCGAGAGCGCCTCGGCGATTTCGCTGATTTGGCGCTCGATGGTGACGGCGTAGCTCGCGGTCGTTCCATCATCGCCGATCGCGTAAACGGTGGTGAAGCCCGGCTTTTTGCCGTAGACGAGAACATCGACGGAATTCGCCACTTGCACGTCGGCGATCTCGGGATTGGCCACGAATACGGTCTTCGCCGGCGAGGACAGCCGCAGATGTACCGCCTTGTCGATCTCGAGCACGACCGGACGGGACGAGCCGCCGTCTGCGGAATGTGCCTGCGGGCCGAGTGCCGACAGGAACAGTGCTATGGCGCAGAAACCTGCGTGCAGGATACGCCTAACGCATTTCGATTTTTGCGCCATGCATCACCTCGATGGGCAAGCGAGTTACGGTAACTGACGGCGCAGGAGCATCCGCTGGCTTCACAGGCGTCGGAGGGTCCAACGCTATTGGACGCGCCACCGAGATCTCGTCAGAGAAGACCGGTGTCGGCGCTCCGAGGCTTACGGCGGTGGTGTTCGCTTCGAGCGCGCGGACGACCAGGTCGATCCTGCCAAGCTGGGTTGCGACCAAGAGCTTTTCGGCGTCGCGCTCCGAAAGCTCGAGGGTGACCGTGCGCGGCGCCGGTTGCGCTTGTGCGTATGACGATGAGACCGGCGGCGGCGTTTGACCGAGGGCTTGCTCGAGCGCCACAACCCGGACGTCCTGGAGTATGACGGACGCGGCTTGGCGATTGGTAGAGCCGTTGGACTTGTCGCCGAGATTCTGCGTCAAGACGACGTCGACATGATCGCCGGGCATGATGAGGCCCGAGGCGGTCTGCGAGGCGTCCGACGGGATCGTGACGGCACGGTCTCCGGGGGCCAGCACCGCCGAGAGAAAACTGCGATCGGCTTTCCGGACCAGGCCGTCAGTGGCAAGCGGTTCGGCAGCATCGAAGTCGCGGCGCGCCAGCGCGCCGACATACTGCGCCTCGTTGCCGCTGCCGCGCTCGACATAGCTCGACTGCACTTGGGCCGCGGGAATCGAGACCCAGGTCATGTCGTCCGGCCGCAAAAGCGCGCCGGTGGTCACTCGATGCGCGGCTCCGAGCACCGAGACCAGCTCGGGCCGCTCTTCCTGTGCGAGCGAGGTACCACGCTGCGCCACAAGCCAGAGCAGCGCCAACGCCGAGCCCGCCAATAGCGCAAGAAGGCCGACGACGAAGAGGATGTTCCGTCGCATCATGAGGATAACTCGCTGAGAATGCGGTAGGCCGTCGCCGCCACGATGGCGACCCCGTAAGGGACAGGCGCGCGGTCGCGCAGGTTGCCGCGCTCGACGAAGAAGCCGACGCACACGATCCCGCCCGCGATGGCAATATCGAGAAGCAGCGTCGGAACTTCGTTAGCAGGCACATAAAAGCTCGCGGCGGCGATCAGTTTCACGTCGCCGGCGCCAAGCAGCTTCAGATGCGTCAAGCCCACCAACCCGAGATACACGGCAGCCGCAGCAAAGACGCTCGGCGCGAGGCCATGCGGATTGATCAGAAAACGCAGATCCACCCCGATGCTGAACATGAGTAGAGCCGTTCGGTTCGAAATGATCCTGCGGTCGATATCGCTCGCCGCCGCGGTCGCGAGAGTTAAGAGACTCGCGATCCGCAGCGCCGCCGCGACCAGAGGAAGGAGGAAGATCGGCATCAGTCGAGGCTCACGGAGCGGCGACCTTGCCGCCGATGTAGTTGAACAGGCCGTTGAGGTTGGTTCCGACCAACGTGATACCGACGATGATCGCGATGGCGACGAGCGAGGCGATAAGGCCGTACTCGATCGCAGTGACGCCCTGCTCGGACTCGACCGAGAGCCAGTGGGCAAGTTTCTTCGATACGTTATGCATGTGAGTCTCCGTGTTGATCGATTGCACAATTGGCATTCAACCAGAGCGGCCGAACATGGATATTGATTTATATCAATGATCGTGAGATTTTTGACTAGTATTTTTCGTGGGATGACAGTAACCATCTGGAGACGACGATGGCACGGAAGCCAAGCACCTTGGCGGTCTGGGGGATAGCCGTGACCCTGCTGGTTGAGGGCTGCGCCGGGGGCCCGGCGGAGCCTTCGTCCGGCGCGGCCGCTTCCCATGGCACGTTGGATTCGGCTTCAACTTTGCGCATTGCGCGGGCGGCCCGCGCCGCCGGTGACTACGCCTCGGCAATCAACCTTTATCGCGAAATCGCCGCGAGCTCGCACGGTCCGGCCGTTACCGCGGAGTTGGGCGACACGCTCCTCGAGGCCGGCTCGATCGACGAAGCGATCACGGCCTACGAAAGCGTGCCCGCCAATTCCGCGGGTTCACTGGCGGCCGCGCTGGGCCTCGAACATGCATACGTCATGCTCAATGAACTGCCGCAGGCAGTCACGTTCGCCGACAAGGCGAAGGCGATCGCCCCTGACGATCCGCGGACCTTGATCGACCGCGGCATCGCTCTCGATCTTTCCGGTCGGCACAGCGAGGCGCAGACGTCCTATCGTGCGCTCCTCGCGAAATCGCCGGCCAACCGGGCGGCGCGGGTCGATCTCGCGCTCTCCCTGGCGTTCACCGGCAATTACCAGGAGGCGATCTTGATCATTGATCCGATCGCCCGCTCCTCGACCGCGTCGCCGCGGGAACGGCAGGACCTGGCCCTCATCTATGGCCTCATGGGGGACGAGAACGAGGCGCGGCAGTTGAGCCTTATCGACCTCGATCAGAGCGCGACTGCGGCAAACCTTCGCTTCTACGATTTTGTCAGAACGAGCCCCTGACATGCACCACGACACTCGCGTCGGCGTAGGCGCGGTGCCAGCCGGGGAGCCGGTCGAGGAGCGCCACCGCCGGCCGGTCGGGCTTGAGCATCGTCCAGGCGACATGGTACTTCGCCAGCAGCTCGGATAGCGCCTCGCCCTTCGCGTCCAGCGCATCCATGTAGGCGCGCATGAAGCTGTCGCCGTAGAGATCCAGTCTTCCGTCGACGAACGGCGCAACGCCCGAATAGATCAGGAAATCGCCGAAATCGTAATCGTTGAAGCCGACCCCCGCGGGAAGCGCGGCCAATGCCGCGACCGGCGCGATGCGAGGATCGGCGTTTGTGGTTTCTCGTGCGACGCCAAGCGTCGTCGCGCAGAGACCGATCGCGAGCGCCAGCGGCACTGTCCATTTTGTCGGAACGACAGGCGCCCGCGCCTCGTCGAAGAACGGCCTCACGCACGGTGCGATCAACATCGGGCCAAGGAGCGCAAGCACGTCGTCGAAACGGGCATGGACGAGCGCCAGATGCATGAAGCCGAGAAGGAGCAAGAGGCGCAGCCACGGCAGCCGTACGGCGCCGCCGAGCGCGAGGGCTGAGAGGCCCAGGAGCCACAGCTCCAGAGGCTGGAAATGCGAGAAGTCGCTTGCCTGCCACTCGCCGACCAGCGACAGCGAATAGCTCATGCCCTGCAATTCGAGCGGAAATCGCCATGCCGCCAATCCCAGCGGCGTGAGCAGCGACGCGAGCGCCGCCGCGGCTATGAAGAGGCCCCAATTAACGACGCACCCGCGCCGGGCCGCAGGATCGGGTGCCGCCAGAGCGGCCTCGGCGGCAAACACACCCGCGAGCGCCAGCGCGAGCGGGAAACTGCCGTGCAAATTGGCCCAAAGCGTCAAAATCGGGAGCAAGGCATAAGAGGGTGCGCGACCGGCCGCGCGCGCCCGGAGCAGCCCGCCGGTCCAAATGACCATCATCGGCATCGCGAGCACATGCGGGCGGGCAACGAGGTGCGGCGCCACGAGGATGAAGCTTGCCGCGAGAAGCAGGGCAACACCCCGCGCCGGGAGTGTCGCGCGCAGCGTTGCGCCAAGCGCGGCAAAGGCCGCCGCAATCGCCAGCGCCGTGAGCATGACGACGCCGGTCCATTGCAGCGCCGCGAAGGCGCCGGCAAAACAGAGCTCCGCCAGCCACTCATGCGCCGTCCAGGCGGCGCCTTGCATGGTGGCCGAGAACGGATCGGTGCTTGGCACTGCGCCATGCGTCCAGATCCAGGTTCCGGCGGCGACATGAAGAAAGCTGTCGGGATCGGCGAGCAGGCGCGGCCCAAGGAAGATCGCAACCGCGTAGCTGATCGTGCCGATCCACAGCACGGCCGGATCGACGCCTGGCAGCAGCATCGGCGTCCGCTTTCGGTAATCGGCAAAGGCAGGGAACGAGGCAGCGAGAATACGCTCCTCGTTGCGTGCCCGGCGCCATTGGCACAGTGCTTGGACGGCGAAGAGCAGGACCGCGGGCAGCGAGAAATGAACGGCGACGAGACCGGCGATCGCGATCTCCTCGGCGACATAAAGAGGGTGCCGCATCCATCGGTAGGGACCCGCGACCACGAGCCGCCGCGCCGCGGGCATGACGCTGAAAGAGCGCCCGAGCAATGCCACCGAGGCGATCGCGAGCCCGTCTCCGGCCAATGCCAGTAAGGTCCCGACCACCGAGACCGCCGGCGGCACGTAGTCTCGTCCGGGCAGAAGCACGAGGAGCGCCATGAGCCAGGTACCGAGCAGCGCCACGATCTTCGGCGCGAGATCCGTTGCCGCCGCGACCGGCCGTGGGCGCAACAGCACGAGGCTCGCCTCGAGCATGAAGAGCACGAAGGTACACAGATCCACGAGCAGCTCGGCCGCGGCGAGCCGGCTTGCGAACGCCCGCGGCACCAGCGCGAGGATGGCGGCGAAAGCGAGCGCGCCAAGCAGAACGAACCCCAGCGCGGTGCCGAGCGTCGCCGTCGCCTGCCACCAGCGCGGCGGCGCTTGCCGCAGCTCTAGCTTGGATAGCATGCCGTCACGCTGATGCTGATGGTGTTGTTTGCGAACGGCGTCGTGGTACCGATCCAGGGAATGATGAAGGTGAAGGGGTATGTCCCGTTCACCTGCAAGCCGCACGCCGCCGCCGCGGCGGCAAAGGCATCCGACGAAACATTGAGGCCGTAGGCTTGGGTCACGGCATAAGAGGTGATCGCGCTCGCCGTGCCGCACAGCGTGGAATTGACGGCGCCGCAGCGCGCGGCGGCATCGACGGCGTGCGACATTGTCGTGTAAGTCCACAGCAACCGGCCGGTATCGATGATGCCGAGCACGAACAGCAAGAAAACCGGCAGGACCAGCCCGTACTCGATCGCCACGTTCCCGCGGTCGGCCAAGCGCTTTCGTGATCGCAAGCGGCGCATGGTCAATCCACGCGCACGGTCGATTGCCCGGTCAACGTGGCCGGAATCGGCAGACCGAGATAAGGAACGATGGAGTCATGCGCGATGCTGGCATTGACCTGCACATATTGTCCCGGCGAGTCGCCGCTGACACAGGTAGATGCGCACGCGACCGCGGACACACCCGTCGCGCTCGGACAGCCGCAGAACGAAACCGGCGCGGGCGAGGCGGTGATGCTGGTGTTCGCGGTGGCGTTGACGACCGCGTTGCTGATGCCCTGGACATTGAACCCGTTTGTCGCGGCGTAGAGGGCACCCGCCTCCGCCGCGTCCTGCGCCTGCATCTCCTGGTAGTTCGCAAAGCCGATCTCGACCAGGCCGGCCAGCAGCGTCAGGAGGAAGGGAGCAATGAGCGCGAATTCGATCGCGACCGTACCTCCCTCGGCACGGCAACTCGGAGCGGAAAATATGCGGAATAATGCCATGTTCTACTCCACGAGCTGCGAGGGCTGCTGGCCGATCGGCTTGACGCCGGTGCCGCTGCACTGATTGCCGAGATAGGCGTTGTTCTGGACGTTGACGATGCGAGCGATGATCTGCATGCAAGACGTGTTCAGGATCGTGGAATTGTTGTCGAACTGGATGATCTGATTGGGGAAATAGATCGAGCCGACAATCTTGAGAGTCGTGTTGTTGGAAAATTCCTGTGTAACGGATGACGTGCCGGTGCGGCTGCCGAAGATCGCAAGTCCTGCATAGGCGCCGCTCGAGGGCGCCGTAAGCGTCATCTGAACATTGTTGCCGAAGTTGACCGCGTAATTGCCGTTGATAACCAGCGTGACGCCACCGGTGCCGTTGACGTTGACGTTGTTCGCTACGGTAAGCTGCTGATCGATGTAGTAGGTGCCGGGCGCGAGATTGAGCGTGACGTTGTTCGTGAAATTCCAACCATTGCAGAAATGACCGGGACTAAGGGCGATGGTGGCGCTGCTTCCCGACCCCGATTGCGCGGTGCAGGAAGGAGCCGACTGCTGCGAAACGTTGGCATCGGGATCGGCGACAACGGGCGCGCCGCTGGTCTTTTGCTTGTTCGTCAGCGTCGCGTTATTCGCAAGCGACCAGCCGCCGTGAACAGAGACCGGACCTGCCACCGTTGCATTGTTACTGAGTATGAGCGCCCTTGAGCTGCTCGAATTGGCGGCAACGCCACAAAGCGGATTACTGACGGTGGCGTTGTTGCTGAGCTGAATGGCGCCCGAGGCGCTCGGATCGAGCGATAGGATGCAATATGCGCCGCTCGATCCCGCGGTCGCCACGGCGCGGGCGCCGACGCTGTAGGTGGCCGGGCCGAACAGGCTGATGATACCGAGCGTTTGCGGCTGGGCGAGGATCACCTCGACGGCGCTGGCATTGCCGGTATTCGGACCGTCGACGGGCGGAATGGCCACGGTCAGCGTCGTGCCCGCAACGCCGTTGGTGAAGCCTGCGGCGCTTGCCGCCGCCGTGGCTTCGAGCGTGGGCGACGACGGGTAGCCCGTTGCCATCGCCGTCGCGCCACCGAGCGCCGCTGCGTCGGCGGCCAACTGCATCGACCGATGGATGCTGAGAAGATAGGTGACTTCGGCGCCGAGCGCGCCGAACCCCATGAGGGCGAGCATCATCAGCGCGATGTGAATGGCGATGGTGCCGGACGTGCTTCGCGCGGATCGGTCAGTCATCGCCGACCTCCGCACCGAGGACCCCGCGTCCTTCGCCGTTGTCGACGAAATGGGCCAGCGCCGAAACGACGCGGCGATCGAATGTTTTTCCGGCCTCGGCCTGGATTTCCGCCAGCGCGTAGCCGATGCCTCGCGCACGCCGGTACGCGCGCGCGGATGCGGCGGCGACAAAGAAATTGGCTGCGGCTGCGATTTGCGCCGCGATCGGGATTTCGCTCCCCTTGCGGTGGTCGGGACCGTCTCCGTCCCAACGTTCGGTGAGCGCCGAAAGCGCCTCGGCCACGGCGCCGTCACAGCCGGCGCTCGACAGGATTCCGGCCGTCTCCGCCAGCGATGCACGCACACGGGCCAGCTCTTCGGCCGAAAGTGGGCCATCGCGCGACAAAAGCTCTGGCGGCACGAGCATTTTGCCGAAGTTCATCAGCCGTCCCGTCATCTCGGCCGCGTCGGCCGTCGCGGCATCGAGCTGCAACTGCCGCGCGACGCCACGGGCGAGGGACGCGACCTGACCCGATTGATGAGCCGCGGCGGGATCGCGCATATCAACGGCCGCGGTCAGCGCGCGTACGAGCTGCGACAGGCGGAGCTCGCGCGCGGCACGGTCGGCCAGCAGGTCGGTCACGTCGCTTTCGACGACAAGCGCCTGCCCATCCAACGGAACAGCAAGAATATGGATTTCGCGGGAGCCGCCGGCGCCATCCGTGGCACAGGTCGCGCGCACCTCGGCGCCGGTGGCGATGGCTCGAGCAGCGCTATCCGCCTGGCGGGCAGCCGCGGCCGGTCCCAGCAAGGCGTCCAGTCTCTTGCCGATCGCGTCGTCGCGCGCCAGGCCAATGCGCTCGCAGAACGCGCGGTTGGCGAAACGCACCTTGCCATCACGATCGACGACCGTGATGGCGTCGGGCTGGACGTCAGAGATCGACTCAAGCCGTCGGTGCTCGCTTTGGTAATGATCCTTGAGGCGCCGCAGCTCGCCTGCGAGCTCCGTCAGTCGCCGGGTCGCGCCATGCCGCCACGCCAACAACACCGACGCCACGGCGAGCAACGTCGCGAGACCGGCAACGATCATGAAGGATCGTTCCCGCGCATTCGTCTCTTCCATCGCGGCGGCGACGGGAACGGATTGGACCACCGTCCAGCTTGTCCCGATAACCGCGCGCCCCGTCGTGAGAACCGGCGTGCCACGGAAATCGCGCTTTTCCGCGAATGCGCCGGGGCTGTCGACGGCAAACACGGTATCGAGAGCTTCGGTCGCCGCGCTGATGCGACGGCGAGACGGCACCGGCGCACTGCCATCCGGCGAAAGATATTCGATCATGCTGCCGGCGCTCCGCACCAGCGCGCTCGCGGAGACAGGGTACGGCGCGTCGATCGCGAGTTTCTCGAATAGCCCGCGCCCAAAGGGCACCGCCCCGACGACATAGCCGACGGGGCGACCAGCTGCGCCATCGGTATCGACGGCGTAGATCGGGGCGACGAAGGCGAGTCCTAATCCGCCGTCCGGCAGCGGCAAATCATCGAGGAGGTCGCGCCTCAGCGTCGCGCCCGGCGACAGACGATCGTGCAGCGCGTTGACGAGCCACGACATGCCGCCGGTTGCAACGATCGGTCTCAAGTCGGCGCCGAAAATCGCGAGGCCGCCGAGCGCCGGCGCGTTTTCATTCGGCGCGGCAGTCGACCGCGAGGCGTCCGCAAAGCCCTCCCGCTTCGCCGACACCGTCAGAAGCTCGGCAAGATATTGCCGTTGTGCCGAGGCTTCGGCCCCCGTCTGCGGGCCCTCGCCGAGTTGCGTGAGATAGATCTGCAACGATGCATTGTCGGCAAGCGCCTGAAGCCCGGTGAAATGCCGTTCGATCCAGTCCGAGATCGCCGACGCCTGCTGATCGGCGACCGCGCTCATGCGCACCTGCCACGTCAGGAGCTCGCGGGCGCGCGCGAGCGCGGAAAGATGAAACAGCACGGCAAAAGTGCCGACCGCGCTCAGCAGCAAGGCGAGGATGAGGCCCGGCACGATCAGGCGCTGCCAGCCTCCGGGGTCCGATTTTCCGGTTAATTGATCCATAATGATCAAAATATCTCACATTTTTTTGGATCATTATTTGAGATAAATCAATGTTCGATCGTACCGCCGCCGCGAGACTGGCCGAAGGGCTGCTGCGGAAAGGACAGTTACGTGACGATCGAACCGGGGAAATTATTGCGGTGGGCGGTCGCGAGCCTGTTCATGCTCGCCGCGACGCCGGTCCTTGCCGCAAATCCTCCGACCTACCCTCGCCTCTTTGGCACGCACGAGACCTTCTCGGCGGACACCCACCTGTTCACGCATTGGATGGGCATGCTCGAGCGCAATTTTGACGAGGAAAAGCGCGGCGATGTTCCGTGCGTGCAGGGTGCATCGCGTGCCGCGTGCGCGGTCCAGGAATGGCTCGCGTTTATCGATCAGGAGCGCGGCCGCGACCCAATGACACAGCTCAAAGAGGTGAACGCGCACCTCAATCTGCATCGCTACGTGCTCGACATCATCAATTACGGAACCGAGAATTATTGGGCAACGCCGCGCGAGTTCGCGATCCACGACGGCGACTGCAAGGACTACGCCATCGCCAAATATTTCACGCTGAGGAAGCTGGGCTGGTCGGAAGCCGATTTGCGGGTCGTCGTGCTACAGGATCTCAATCTGAACGAAGCGCACGCGATAACGGTGGTCTATGTGGGTGCCACCGCCTACCTGCTCGACAACCTGATTTCCGAGGTGGTGCCGGCCGAAATCGTCCATCACTACCGGCCTTATTATTCGATCAACGAGGCCGGCTGGTGGCTGCACACCGGACGGACATGACCGGATAGCGCCTTAACTTGCTTGCTTGCGCCTTGTCCGCCGCCCGGCTTTTTTCGGCGCGACTGTGGGCATCGTCTCAGCGGTCCCGGCGGCCATCGCCTCGAGCCGCGCGCGGTCCAGCACGTAAAAATGATGGCGATCGATGAAGCGCACGATGGCGTGCGTCTCGAGCAGATTGAAGGCGCGGCTGACCGTCTCGATCGTGAGGCCGACATACTTTGCGACATCGACGCGCGTCATCGGAAAATAGATCGTTCCCCCAG
>Ga0335081_10000525_pt1 | contig 65044 bp, 58 predicted proteins | sample Lox_Sample_35_FD_206713 | JGI IMG/M metagenome (GOLD analysis project Ga0335081, IMG submission 206713) | Soil microbial communities from Loxahatchee National Wildlife Refuge, Florida, United States - Lox_Sample_3.5 | ecosystem: Environmental > Terrestrial > Soil > Wetlands | place: USA...
ACGGCACCTGCTCCAGAATCTCACGGCGGTAGGCTTTGAACGTCGTGCCAAAGTCGTGAATATCAACGCCGCTCAGCTTCGCCATCAGCCAGTTGGCGCAGCGCGAAGGAATGCGGCGCAGCCACAGGTTGTCGATGCGGCGTTTCCGCCATCCGCTGACGATGTCGTAGCCCTCGGCGATTTTCTCCAGGAAAATGGGAATGTCGGCAGGGTCGTGCTGCAGATCGCCATCCATGGCGATAACATAGTCGCCGCGTGCATGATCAAAACCGGCGGCCAGTGCAGATGTCTGGCCGAAGTTGCGGCGCAGGCGAACCACCACGACGCGGCTGTCGACCGCGGCAATTTCGCGCAGAAAATAGAACGTGCGGTCGCTGGAGCCATCGTCGACGAAGACGATCTCGAAGCTACCGTGGCTGGCCTCCATCACCGCTTTGAGGCGGTCGTAGAGATCGGTGACATTTTCCTGTTCGTTGTGCAGAGGCACAACAATCGAATATCGAGGCATGATTTCTTAGATTATACCTGCAGGCGTGCAGCTTTACTTTATCTCGAGCGTCCGAGGGCATTACCTCGGGTAGCTAGAACGCCAACCCCGGAATACGCGCTGATCTTGTATTCTGACCTTATAAATTGGCATCCTATGCAGGTGAAGTCCAAGCGCAAGCGGGAGGGGAGCCCGCGTCAATGGACAATATTGTGATGATTTGCTTCGCGAGTGTTCTTTGCACCATGACGGCGCTGAATTTTATCGAACTGCGACGTATTCGCAAGAAGATGGATGTTCGGCCCGCGTCGTCGCCTATGACGGCTCATGCCGATGCCCAGCCCATTCGCGGTTCAGCAACGTAAGGGCTGCTTGCCCTGATTTTCGTCATCTGGTCGGCGGACGTGACACGCCCGGTTGACCGATCCCCTATAATTCCGTCTTCTCACAAGACTTCTCAAGGAGAGACGGAATGGGCGACGGTTCCTGCATTTCTACTCCACGGCGACGCTTCCTGCAGAACACGGTCTTAAGTAGTGTGGCCACTGCAGTGCTACCCGCATTAGCTGGGGCACGTGAAATCGCACCGCCAGCGCCGGAACAATCCACAGAGCCTAAAGCGTTTGAGCTTGACGAAGCAAGCATCAGCTCTTTGCAGGCTGGAATCCTCGCCGGCAAATACAGTGCACGCTCACTTACCGAGATGTATCTTGCCCGCATCGACCAGATCGACAAGCAGGGGCCGGCGCTGGCCAGCGTGATCGAAACCAACCCTGAAGCTTTGGCAATTGCCGGATCCCTCGATAAAGAACGGATGGCAGGGCATACGCGCGGGCCACTGCACGGCATTCCCGTGTTGGTCAAAGACAACATCGACACAGCGGACCAGATGCAAACCACCGCGGGCTCGCTAGCGCTGCTCGGATCGAAGCCGAAGCAGGATTCTTTCGTGGCGCAAAAACTGCGGGAAGCAGGTGCAGTGATTCTGGGCAAGACGAACCTGAGCGAGTGGGCGAATATCCGTTCCAGCCATTCGAGCAGCGGCTGGAGCGGACGTCGCGGGCAGGCGAGAAATCCGTACGCTCTCGACCGCAATCCCAGCGGATCAAGTTCCGGCTCGGGCGTGGCGACCGCAGCCAATCTTTGCGCCGTCGCGGTGGGCACCGAAACGGATGGTTCTGTGGTCGCCCCGTCGTCGGCGAATGGACTGGTTGGCCTGAAGCCTACGGTCGGCCTGATCAGTCGGGCCGGAATTATTCCCATCTCGCACAGCCAGGATACGGCTGGTCCCATGGCTCGCAACGTCCGCGATGCCGCGATTCTGCTGAGCGCACTCGCCGGGACCGACCCACGTGATGGCGCCACCGCAGCGAGTTCGGGCAAGATCGCGCTGGATTACATGAGCTTTCTTGATCCCAACGGATTGCGCGGAGCGCGCATTGGCGTTGCCCGAAAATATCTTGGCTTCAGCGAACCGGTCGACAAGCTCATGAATGATGCAATCGACGAGATGAAGCGGCAGGGCGCCGAGATCATTGACCCAGCCGATCTTCCTACCCATGGCAAGTTCAACGACACCGAGTTTACCGTCTTGCTGTACGAGCTGAAGGCTGATCTTAATGCATACCTGGTTGGACGGCCCGGAGCGCCGCAGTCGCTCAGGGAAATCATCGATTTCAACGACAAGAATCGTGACCAGGAGATGCCTTACTTCGGACAGGACATCTTCATCAAGTCGGAGGCCAAGGGTCCGCTCACAGAGAAGGAGTACATCGACGCACTTGCAAACAATCACCGCCTTGCGCAGAAGGAAGGCATCGACGCGGTGATGGACCAATTCAAGCTTGATGCGATTATGGCTCCGACGGCTGGGCCGGCATGGTTCACGGACTGGGTAAACGGCGATTGCGCCAATGGCGGCAGCTCGAACGCTGCGGCGGTGGCGGGATATCCTGACATCACCGTGCCCGCCGGATTTGTCTTCGGTCTGCCGGTAGGAGTTTCGTTCTTCGGGCGCGCCTGGAGCGAAGGCACGCTGCTGAAAATCGCATACGGATTTGAGCGGGCTGTGCAGGCTCGAAAACGACCACAGTTCCTGGCGACGGTGAAGTATTGATGCGCTCTTTGTTTTCCAGCCAGAAGCGCGTGTCAATCGCGCTCAGTGGCGCTAATCCGGCTTGCGTTCCCACACTTCATCGCCGCTGGGGAAGACCTGCGAGCGGTAGTAGCGCTTCTCAAGGTAAACCCGAAAGAAAGCGATAGCCCTCGCGGCAGTCGGGTCGTCCGCGTCATACAAACGTGACGGCCAAACGACGAAGGGAGTTCGCGTGCTTTCTAATTCTCTGACTGCCGCGAGCACGTATTTTGGCTCGGATTCGCTATTGGCATGGATTTCGTCAATAAACACTGGGCTGCGCACCTGCAGCGGAAGAGAGAACCCAGGACCGCCAGCCTCAAACAGGAACTGCCCCGGTTGGGTGCGCTGTACGAGCCACCTCAACTCGTCGCTCTTTGACGAAGACACCGCAACCTCGCCGCCTGGCGTCGTCACGACTGCGTGATTGCCCCGTTGTGCTGCCCATGCCTGGTGAATTGCTATGCCCGCGATCAAGAACCACAAGAGCGCCAGGCCATACTGGCGCACGCGGCCCATTTGCTCCACAATCCAAAGCAAGAGAATCATCGCTGGCATTGCCACCGCGAACAAACGCAGCCAATTCAGACTGAACGCGACCTCGAGGAAAAGGGACGAGCCGACCAAGGCCAGGAGCAGAACGTTGTCCAAACGGAGGTCACCGCGTTTCCGCTTCTGCCAGAGGCGTACGAATGCGACGGTGTACGTCACAGGAACCAGCATGTAGATGCCCAGATACGCGGCCAACTGCGGCAGCTTGCCACGCGAGAAAGGCAGCCCGAGAGACCAGGTGCCGGGTCCGTGAACCATGTGCGTGCGCACATAGGTGATCTGGAAGTACCACAACTCCCGCATCCCGACTGACCCTATGAAAAGGGCATTGAGCAGAAGCAGAGTACCGGCGAAGGCGCAACCCAGAGCTGCGTATTGACTCATAAGGAAGCGCCAATCCTTCGTTTCACGCCAACTGCTCCACAACAGAAATGCTGCGAACGCGATTAACGCCATCGTCCCGCGTGTCTGAGTGAAAAACGATGCGAGGCCAAGCAGACATCCGACCAGGAGCAACGCGTGTGGAGTTCGACTCCGCATGCCGACTTTCACGGCACATAGCACCATGAGGACACTGAACAGGTGATGCGTACCGTTCAGTAATCTCCCGTAAATCACAGTGAGGAACAGAAAGGTTGCCACGCTGGCAAAATAAGGCTGCACAATCTCCTCGGCAACGGCAAAACAGGCCCAACACAATGCAACACCCAGTGCGAGATCGGCGGCATTCGTCACCCAAACGCGAAGGCCAAAGATCCGGAATAGCGCCAGATAGACCAGGTCTGCGCCCGGAGGTGTGAATTGAAAGAAATCGCGATAGACGTGCTGCCCGCCGAACATGCGCTGTGCGTACATCCAGAAAAATGCCTGATCGCCACCCAAGAGGACCGGGGTGTGCGATAAGAGGAAGAGAAGAAAATACAGATACGCGATCGCGGCGAAGGTTAGAAGAATCCACCAGCGGTGGTTAATCCGCGGAGATTGAATCGCAGCGGCGGTTTCGGCTTGAGACGCAGTGATATTCCGCACAAGCAAATCACCAGAAGCCCGGGGCCAATCCTCGACAGGTTACACGAAATCAGAGTCAAGGAGTCTCCGCCGAGGCGTCCATGCTGTCGTTGACTTCCACTCCGCCCCACCCCTACCATTGCAGCCGTGACTGAGATTATCGGCCAAACCATCTCGCACTACCGCGTTGTGGACAAGCTCGGCGGCGGCGGGATGGGCATTGCGTATAAGGCCGAGGATCTCAAGCTCGACCGCTTCGTGGCGCTCAAGTTCTTGCCCGAGGATGTCGCCAGAGATCCACAGGCGCTCAGCCGTTTCCAGCGCGAGGCAAAGGCCGCATCTGCCCTCAATCATCCGAACATTTGCACCGTGTACGAAATCGACGAAGCGAACGGCCGACCGTTTATCGCGATGGAATTCCTCGACGGCGCCACCCTCAAACATCTGATCGGCAATCGGCCTATCGAACTCGAGCGCATGCTCGATCTTGGGATTGAGATTGCAGATGCGCTTGACGCTGCGCACTCTCAGGGTATCGTCCATCGCGATATCAAGCCTGCAAATATTTTTGTTACCAGGCGCGGACATGCCAAGATTCTGGACTTCGGTCTCGCCAAGGTCACGCCGAGCAAACCTGCTGCTGCGACACTGGATGCAACAGCGACTATGGTCGCCGATGAACATCTCACGAGTCCAGGCAGCACGCTGGGAACTGTGGCTTACATGTCTCCCGAGCAGGTACGCGGCAAGGAACTCGATGCCCGCACCGATCTGTTTTCTTTTGGTGTGGTGCTTTATGAGATGGCAACCGCCACACTTCCCTTTCGGGGCGACACCTCCGGTGCGATCTTCGACTCGGTGCTTAACCGAGCCCCGGTTGCTCCTGTGCGGCTGAATCCCGACCTTCCGGCCAAGCTCGAAGACGTCATTTCCAAGTCTTTGGAGAAGGATCGTGAGGTCCGCTATCAATCCGCCAATGAGCTCAAGGCCGACCTGAAACGTGTGAAGCGGGACACCGAATCGCAGCGAATTCCGGTCGCTACTTCAGACCAGCCGCAGTCAAAGAAACATAAACGACTGATCTATGCGGCCGCCGCATTGTTTGTGATCCTCATCGGAGCCGTTGTGGTGCGGAATTACCTCTCGGCGGCACACTCGAACATCGAAACCAAAACGCCTGCCAAGCAGGTTCCGGAGAGCATTGCTGTGCTTCCCTTCCACGATATTGCGGCGGAGACAAGTGATAGTTGGGGCATCGGCATTAGCGACGCTATTATCAGCCGCTTAACTTCGCTGCAGAACCTCGCTGTCAGGCCGACCACTTCTGTCTTGAAATACGCGAAAGAAACGCCCGATCCCACGCAGATTGCCCAGTCATTGGGTGTGGAAAGTGTGTTGGAAGGTACTTATCAGCGGGCGTCGGGCGTCACCCGGGTTACGGTGCAACTTATCGATGGACATAGCGGCAGCATCAAGTGGTCGCAGCGTTATGATCTGCACAGCGCCGATATCCTGAGCTTCGAGGATGAGATTGCTGGCAAAGTGGTGGAAGGCCTGCAGATCGAAATCTCTCCGCGCGAGCAGCAGTCGATCCAACAGGTCGCGACTACCAATGTCGATGCCTACAACGATTACCTGCAGGCGCGCTTCTATCTGAATCAGTACTACATGGAGTCACAGCTTAACAGCATCGAGCAAGGCAAGCGGCTGCTGGCGCATGCAATTGAGTTGGACCCGAAATTCGCCGAGGCTTACGCCGTATTGGCTGAATTCTGCGGCATGCAGAGCGCAAATTTCATGCAGGACGCAGCTGTCACCTTGAAAAAGGGCGAGCAGGCCGCCCTCACGGCGCTGCGGATCAACCCGCAATCCTTGCAGGGGCTGATCTCGCTGGCTGCGATTTACAGCGAAGAGGGGCGCGAAGGGGAGGCAATCCGTACCCTGCGGCAGGCGACCAGCATGGCGCCCAACCACGAAGATGCCTGGCAGATGCTGGGCTACTCTTACTATTATGCTGGTCTTAACGATCTCGCCGAACGATCCTATCGCCGGCTGCTGGAATTGAATCCCGCGCCGCCGCAGTACCACTATATGCACGCCCGCATGCTGCTCTACAACGGCAAACTGAACGAGGCCGACCAGGAGATGAGGCAAGTGGTGGCGGCGAACCCCGACCACTTCAAGGCTTTGGCCTACTACGCCGGGGTATTGTACTACGAAGGCAAATTGGACGAAGCTCAGACAACCGTCGAACGCGCAATGCAACTTGCCCCGCACACCGGAGACGAGACGCCGCAGATGATGGCCGGATTTATCTATGCATCACGCCACCAACGGGACAAGATCGATCCAACACTGTTGCATTACCGTCCTGATGATGTGATTGATGGTGATGGCGCGTACTGGATCGGCGGAATCTATGCCTTGCTCGGCGACAAACAGAATTCTCTTCAGTGGCTGCAGCGGACGGTTGCTCTGGGAGATGTGAATTACCCGTGGTTTTCACGCGACAAAAACTACGACAGCTTACGCTCTGACCCGGACTATCAGAAGATCATGGCCAGCATCCGACAGCGCTGGGAAGCCTATAGGAAGGAATTCGAGAGCGGGAATTGATCCGTGGTTATTCGTACCTGAGCGCTTCGATCGGATCGAGATTCGCTGCCCTAACCGCAGGAAACATTCCGCTGGCGATTCCTACCAAGCCGAGAATCGTGGTGGCAATTATCAGTATTTTGGGCGCGACGATCAGTCGAATGTCTCCGGCTGAGGCGTGTTGCGCCAGAGCGCTGTAAAGAGTCAGGGTGCCGACAGAGAGAGAAATGATGTAAGAGAGCAGGATGCCGCACAGGCCTCCCACTGCGGTGATCACTAGAGCTTCTGAGAGAAATTGGAAGAGGATGTCTCGCTTGCGAGCGCCCAAGGCTTTTTCCACGCCGATCTCACGCGTACGCTGTGTCACCGAGACCAGCATAATGTTCATCAGGCCAACACCGCCGATGCCAAGTGTGACCGTTCCAATAAAAGCCAACAGAATTTTCAGCCCCATGCTGATGATGCCGAACTGTTCCAATTGCTTTTGGGCATCAAATACAAATATTGCTCGCTTGTCCGTCGGCTTGAAGTTGTGCGCCAGGGCAAGCGACTCGCGCACAGTGCGTTCGAGTTTGTCGTGGTCCAAGCCCTCTGAGCTTAGCCAGATTCCATTCAGATAGTGATTGTCCTGCAGCACGTCCATCGAGTTATAAGGCACGTAGACGACTCGATTATCGTCATCGTCACCTTCCTGCATGCGCGCCTGAAGGACTCCGACGACCTGAAAGGCGACGCCATCGATGCGAATGAACTCGCCCACAGCGGACCGTCCGGAGAAGAGCTTGTCCTTTGCCTCCGAACCGAGGACCGCAAACAGACCGTGGCTCAAGTTGTCCTGATCATTGAGGAAGCGCCCGTCGTCCACGTGCAAGTTCCAAATGTCATAAAGAGAAGGATCGATTCCCCAGGCCGGCAGGCTGAACGCTCGGGGGCCGTATTGCACCAGGCTCTGTTTGTCCGACTGGCGCGAGATCTGGCGAACCAGCGGGATATTGTTGCGAAGGAGTTCAATGTCGTCGTTAGTGAAGCGGATCTGTACGCCAGCCTTGTTGCCTCCGGCTTGCTCGGAAGTGCGGTAGGGGAATATGCCGACGGCAGTTGCGCCGAAGCTGTGAAAGATGTTGTCGATGGCCGTCGCGAAGCCTTCTCCGTATGCCAACAACAGAACGACGGTCGCAATGCCCCACGCCATGCCTAGCATAGTGAGCAGAGTCTTGCGAAGATCGTGGCGCATGGCGCCGTAAGCTTGTTGGAGCAGATCACCCTTCATGCTATTCCCTTCTCAGCGCTTCGACGGGCTGCAGCAGCGCCGCCTTGCGGGCCGGATAAAGGCCGGCGACGATGCCGGCAAGAGCCAGCGAGCCGATTGCCAGCGCTGCGGTCGCAGGCACCAGCTTTGGAGTGTCCCAGCCCGGCGGCGACGGCAGAGTCGACAGCGCAGCCATGAGCCCCGCGGCCCCGCCCATGCCGAGTCCTCCGCTCAGCAAAGTCAAGAACGCACCCTCCACAAAGAATTGAAACATAATGCTGCGATTGGTTGCGCCCAGCGCCTTGCGCAAGCCAATTTCGCGAGTCCGGTCCGCCACCGCCACCAGCATAATATTGATGATTCCGATGGCCCCGAGCGCGAGCGTCACCAGCCCAACGCTGCCCAGGAACATATTCATCGCATCGAAGATCTTGCCAACCTGATCCGAAGTGCGCACAGTGTCCCACTCATCGAAAGCATCCAGGTTGCGATAGTCGAATCCGTGATTGCGGGCGATCACCTTGTGAACTTCCACCTTGGCCATTTCATTGCGGTCCCGTTCCGTGGGCTGGTAGTTGATGAACGAGATGGCATTATCGATTTCGCCGACATTTAACGGACGAAAACGCTCGCGCATGGTCTGAAACGGAATGAAGATGCGCAGGTTCTGCGTATTGTTGTCGCCATGGCCGATTCGCTTTAGGGTGCCGACCACTTGAAAACGGAATCCGGCAAGCAGGACAGTGCTTCCGATCGCCGGGCGCCCAGGGAATAGGACGCGGCGCGCCTCATCACCCAAGACAATGACGTCCCGCTTCTGAGCGTCGTCCATCTCATCGAGCCAGCGTCCGTCCGCCACCGGAGTGTAGCGGACGCGGTTGAAATCCGGAGGAACCCCCATAAGGCGTCCGCTGCTTTGGTAGAACTCACTCACCGAGCGAATGTCGTCGCGCGCAATAATGGGTACGGCCACGCCAACATTCGGGCACTCGGCGACGATGTCCTGGTAATCCTTATACGTGAGATAGTACTGCCGCAGGCTGGTGAAACTGCCATTCATGGCCGGTGCGCGCCCGCCGAAGATAAACAAGACATTTTCGCCAATTTCGTCGAATTGCTTTCGGTTTCCCGACCGGAACCCCTCGCCCAGCCCGACCAGCAGCAGCAGCGAGCCCACGCCCCAAGCGATCCCAAACATGGTCAGAAACGAACGGAGTTTATGGGCCCAGAGAGTACGCAGGGTTTGGCCGAAGATCTCCAACAGCACTCGCATGACTTTACTCCAATGGTACGCCAGAAACTGACTGTCGGTTCCCGATCTCGCCCCGCACCGGGTAAGTAATAGACGGCAGAGAGGCTAAGAAGGATAGCGTCGCCCGGGCCCCGAGATTGCACTTAATGAGAAAACATTTGCACCGTTCCCAGAACGCCTTTTTTTTTCTATAATCCTTCGCCGTGGGCTCGGGTGGCCTCATCCGAGTTCGGGGGGACCATGCACTGGTTGATGTTGCTTTCGGAGCTGTGGGTTTCATTCGGAATTTTGACTGTGATCGTCGGCTTGCTGTGGACCAATAAGGCTGCAAGGGATGCAGACCAAGCTGCAGCAGAAAAGCCGTTGCGTTCTGGTCAACGTACCGATTTCGCAACACCGAACTTCTCCGAGGTTCGTTCAGCTTGAACTGAGATTCATCCTAGTTCAATCACTCATTTAACCTCTTCGGGCGTCGGGCTACTTCAGTAGCCTGACGCTGACTTGCCATTTTCCGATCATCTTCTCCCTGAAGCTGCGGCTTCACGGATCAGCTTGTCTTCAAACGAAAAGTCAAGTTGCCGACCGTGACGATTCTGCTTGTACCATTCGCATGTCTGTTCGAGTCCGGTCTCAAATGGTGTCGGCTCGACGTGAAGCAGGCGCCGCACGCGATCGGTGATCTGAGTAATTGGCGGCAGGTCAAGATACTCTCCGAAATACAGCGGTTCATGAAAAACATTTCCGCCGTTGCGCTCGATAACTTCTCGCGGGACGTGCACGATGTGCGGCTCCTTGCCTAACGGTCGCGCAAGAGCCTGGATAAACTCCAGATGGGTGATGGGAGCAGGGTCCGCGATGTTGAAAGCCAGTCCAACAGCTGCCTCCTCCTGCAGCGCGTTGATGCAAGCGGTCACCAAATCGTCGACATAAACGAACTGCATACGACGCCGGCCATCGCCCGCCACGATGATGGGACGGTCACGCTCCATCCGGTCCCAAAAGAAGGCTTCTCGATAGTAGGGATTCGCCGGGCCATAGACAAAAGGCGGCCGGAAAGTCACCACCGGCAGTTGCCGGTCGCGATGCAAACGGAAGAGCGCTCGCTCACTTGAAGCCTTGTTGCGAACGTAATCAAGGGGATGGTCGTCGGGCGCCAGAGGATCATCCTCGCGATGATTCTCGCCTCCCCCGTAGGCGGCGGTACTGGACATGAAAATGTAACGCGTGAGTTCGCCGGGAATTGCCCGTGCCGCTGCCTCGACTTGCGCTGCGGTAGTGCCTCGCTCCCAGTCGTAGGCGAAGTCGTAAACGGCATCAAAGCGCTGCCCGGCGAGGGCAGTGCGGACAGAGGCCGCATCGTTACGATCAGCTGTGAAATTGCGTACGGCGGAGCCAAACGGATTTTCGGAGCGGCGATGAAGAACAGAAATTTCGTGGCCAGCCACAAGCAAGCGCCGGACTAGCCGCCTGCCGATGAACAGCGTTCCACCAATCATTACGATGCGCATGGTTGTTCTCAGTTCAGAAAGATGCGGACCGTGTCGGCTCACGGGCTGCGTCCACTGCCAGCACGATTCCCGGATGAAATAACGTCCCGGCGATTCGGGTCGCAATGGCGATCAATTCGCCCTGTCCGCGAAAGACCTTGACCTGCCTGGCCTTTGAAAGATCCGGCAAGGTAACGGTGCGCCCGTTGCGGATTAGAGCCGTGACCTCCTCCGTCGCTGTCACGGAGGGAAGTTCGGGCAACAACCGTCGCGGATGCACGAAAAGCTCGTTCGCATCGCCTTGGGCGGCGGTGGCCTCTACTCGCTCAAGCGTATGTGCCTGTGAAATATCGAACTCGGCGACCGCTGTTCGGCGCAGTGATTGCAAATGGGCTCCGCAACCGAGCTTCTGACCCAGATCATGTGCGATCGAGCGCATGTACGTCCCAGAAGCAACCCGGGCGCGGAAGCTGGCGCAATCGCCCTCTGCACTCAAAATGTCGAACTCCTTGATTTCAACCTGGACCGGATCGAGCCTGACTTCCTTTTGCTTGCGGGCCAGTTTATAAGCAGGCACTCCTTGAATCTTCTTGGCAGAAAAGGGCGGCGGAATCTGTTGGATATGACCGCGAAATTGGCCCGCCAGAGAATGCAGTTCGTCTAGAGATATGGTTACCTGCGACATCGGACTGGTCGGTTCGCCTTGCGCGTCGTACGTGTCCGTCGCAAATCCGAAACGAATCACGCCTTCGTAGATTTTTTCGGAAGAAGTATAAAACTGAGCCAGCCGCGTCAGATTTCCCATAACGAGAGGCAGCACGCCCGTCGCCAGCGGGTCGAGCGTGCCCAGGTGGCCAACCGAGCGCTCCTGCAGAATACGGCGAACGCGGTTGACCACATCGTGGGAGGTCATCCCTGACGGCTTATCGATGATGAGAACCGCATTCATTGGGAAATTGGCTTCGGGAATTGGGTAATTGAGCAATTTGGTAATCGGGTAATTTAAAATCAAATTGCGTTGCAGCTTTTCAATTACACAATTACCGGATTACCCAATTACCAATTTAGATGATTCCCATTCGCGATGATCAGCCGCGCTTCAGCACGCCCTATGTGACGTATTTTATTATCGCGCTGAACCTCGTTGTTTTCTTTTTCGAATTGTCCGTAGGGGCGCAAAGCCAGCGCGCACTGAATAGCCTTATCGGCCAATTTGGTGTGGTGCCGCTCCACTTCGACCGCGCGCTGGCGGGATCGGGGCGCTACAACCTGGCGGGAGAGTCGATCACCATTCTGACCTCCATGTTCCTGCACGGAGGCTGGCTGCACGTCATCGGCAACATGTGGTTCTTGTGGATCTTTGGCGACAACATTGAAGACCACCTTGGCCACTTCCCTTATCTGATCTTTTATCTGGTCAGCGGATTCGCAGCGTCCATAACTCACATCCTGCTGAACTACGGATCGAATGTGCCGAGCGTGGGCGCAAGTGGCGCAATCGCGGGTGTGATGGGAGCGTATTTCGTCTTGTATCCCAAGGCGCGGGTGCTGACCCTCGTGCCTCTCATCATCTTCTTCACTTTTTGGTGGCTGCCCGCCTGGATTTTTCTCGGCTACTGGTTCCTTCTGCAGTTTCTCAGCGGGACAGCCACTTCCATCGCGGTGACCAGCTCCGGCTCAGGCGGAATCGCCTTCTGGGCGCACGTCGGCGGCTTCGTGGCAGGAATTATGCTGATCAAGGTTCTGCCGGAGCGCAAGGGAAGGTACCGGTATGCGGCGTGGTAAAGGTGGCCGCAATCAATGCATTTGCAAGCCTCAGGGGATGAAGGCAAAGCCGTGGGCGATTCCTGACTGGTTCAAGCAGTATCCAACCGCAGTGTTCTTATTATTAATGTCATTGACGTCGGTTTCCACAGCGCCAGGAAAATCGAAGCTCTTGAATCTTGATGCCGTAGCGGGCTCGGCGCTCAGCGTAAGTGTGATGGCAAGAGTAAGGCAGAGTGAATGGATCCGGGTCTCCGGCACGTGAATACCCCTCCAACTTGCAACCGAAGGTTATCGTAGACGTTCCTCGCTAGGCAAGAAAGCCGAAACCTGTTTCCGCGGCTTCATCCCGAGCACAGCCGCTTTACAGGCGGAGCGAGGGATCTCAGCGCAACGGCTTGGTTTAACTGGGAGGTCCCTCGGCCCACTGGTGAAACCGTGGGCCGTCGGGATGACTCCGCGAAACTGGAATTCAATCTGAGCCACTACGTGCTTAGGGCTTTCGCTTGCTGTCTGTACACATTCGATTTACTGAACGGAGCGCCATGCTAAATTTCTTAGATGTCTCTGCCCACGCTGCAAACTACACGTCTGCTGCTTCGTCCCTTCACGCGCGACGACATTCCTGCCCTTGTCCCGCTGATTGGTGCCCGCGAAGTGGCGGCCACGACTCGCAGCATCCCTCATCCGTACACCGTCGCTGACGCGGAAAAATACATCGCCGAGAGCGGCCAGCACGGCGAAATTAATCTCGCGATCGTGCGCCAGGCTGACGCGCAACTGATCGGCGGCGGCATTCTTCGCCCGGAGGAGAAGGATGCCAACGCCGAAGTCGGCTATTGGATCGCCGTCCCCTACTGGCGAAACGGCTATGCCAGCGAGGCCGCGCATGCGCTGGTGCAGTACGCGTTTGAAACGCTGCAGGCGCATCGCGTCTACGCCTATCACAGCTCGAACAACCCGGCCTCGGGACGCGTATTGCAGAAGCTCGGAATGAAGCACGAAGGCACCATGCGCCAGCATCAGCGCAAGTGGGGCGAGTACTTGGATATCGAGGTGTATGGGATTTTGCGAAAGGAATGGCGCTAACTGTTGTTGAGACGGGCGAGGACGCCCGTCCTCCACCGTATAATATTCGAGTGACTTCTACTTCAATCAAACAGCTCGCCAGCGCCGACTTCCCCACCCGCTGGGGGCAATTCCGCATCCTTGGTTTTCAAGGTGATTTCGACGGGCACAAGGAAGAGGCCGTGGTCCTGGTGATGGGCGACGTTCGCGCCTCGGCGCCTCTGGTGCGCATCCATTCTCAATGTCTTACTGGCGACGTTTTCGGCTCTCTGCGCTGCGACTGCCGACAGCAACTGGAACTAGCGCTGGCCATGATCGCGGAGCGGGGCTCGGGCGTGCTCATCTACGAGCAGCAGGAAGGCCGCGGCATTGGCCTGATGGCCAAGCTGCAAGCTTACGAATTGCAGGACTCTGGGCTGGACACGGTCGAGGCCAACGAGCGGCTGGGCTTCAAGGCCGACCATCGTGAATTCATGTTGCCATCAGGAATTTTGAAGGCGCTTGGCGTATCGCAGGTGCGGCTGCTGTCGAATAATCCTGACAAAGTTGCTGCCGTGGAGCGCGGCGGGATCAAGGTGGTTGAACGCGTTCCCTGCGAGGTGTCGCCCAGCAGCACTTTCGCAGAAGACTACATGAAAACCAAGAAAGAGAAGCTGGGTCACCTCTTCACCGCGAAATAAGACTCATTTCCGCTTCTACTTGACCCGTCGGAAAATTCCCGAGACAATGCACCTTCAACTTGCATGCAGCCAGTTGGCTTTCGAATCAATCCGACGTTCTCTTTTACTCTCCTAGGCACGTTCGCTATCTACTTGTGGACGCGTCCACGCCTCTCCGAATGGTTGTGGGTTCTGCCCATAGCAGCCGCGATGAGGGTCGCCTTCGCCGCGACAATGGGCGGTTTCGGCGGCTACTTTGCAGTCGCTTGGATAAGCTGGGGGACGTTTCTTGGACTGGCTACTCTCGTAGTATTGGCCGTGCAAGCACTTCGCACTTCGGCAGAGCGACGGCGCACCTATACGCGTACGTTCTATGCCGGTTCGATTTTCCCACTGCTGGCCATGGTGACGGGCTACTTCATACCTTTGAACCTCTGGCTGCGTCCAACCGTCTTCGACCCCTTCCTGTTCAGACTTGATGGCGCACTCGGGTTCCAACCCAGTTTTGTGCTGGGAAGACTACTGGCGACGAGACCAGTGGCTTGGGGTTGGACCACGGTTATCTACTACGCTCTCCCATTATCGGGAGGCATTCTGTATGCGTCGCACCGCCTGCAGCATCGCCAGCAAGTACAGATCCTGCCTCTGCTGATTTCGTTCATCCTCGTCGGGTTTGCTCTCTACAGCATTTTCCCCGCGGTAGGTCCAGCTCACGTGTTCCCGAATCTCTATCCATGGACGACTCCCAGCGCAACTGACGTTGCTTTGGAACCCATAGCCAATACGTCTGACCCGCGGAACTGCATGCCATCCCTCCATTTCGGAGCAGCTTTGTTAGTGTGGTGGAATTCGAGGTCTTGGCCAGGTTGGGGCAGAACACTTGCAGCCAGCTTCCTCATTGCAACTGCATTTTCCACGCTCGCTCTCGGAGAACATTACGTCGCTGACCTGGTGGTCGCCTTTCCATTTACGCTTGCCTTCCAGGCCGCATGGACAACCTCATTGCCACGGAGATCGAAACAACGATACATTCCCCTTCTGATTGGCGTCGTGCTGTGGGGCGTGTGGCTCGTACTCGCACGCTATGCGGTACCAATTTTCGAGAAGTCACTGCTTGGAACCTGGCTGGCCATGCTCGTGACCATCAGCGTTTCATCTCTATTGAAAGCGAGACTCGCGGGCTCAGCAAAAAAAACCTTGGCTGAAGGTATTTAGTTACTGGCCGCCGCCAGCACCGCGCGCTTGGTGAACACGCGAATCATTTCACGGCGGTACTCCGGGGTAAGAGCCGAGGTAGTAAGAGGTTTTGCGGTCTTGGCGGCCAGGTTGCCGACAATTTCAGCCAGTTTTTCGTCAACCGACTTTCCGGCGAGTGCTTCGCTCGCACCCTTCACCAGATAAGGCGCAGGATTTACTGCCGTGATCGCCACCCGAGCGTCGGCTACGTGGCCGTTCGAGCGCTTCATGGCGACCGCGACGCCCGCCAGCGGGTAATCGATCGATCCGCGAATGCGCAGCTTACGATAAACGCCACGATAATCTGCGGACGACCCTGGCAGGAAGACGCGGGTCAGGAGTTCGTTGGGTTGCAGGCTCCGGTAGTTATCTCCGGCTCCGGTGTAAAACTCACGAAGCGGAATGCGCCGGATGCCCGCGGGGCCCACGATTTCGATTTCAGCATTCAGGCAGAGGAGCGCCGGAGGCGTATCGCCGGAGAATGCTGCCCAACACTTGCTGCCGCCAGGCGCGACGTGGCACAGGTCACCGTCTTTCTTGATGCAGAATCCGCATCCCTTGCGCCAGGTGAGCGACTGGTTGTACCAAAGGCAGCGGGTATCGAGGCAGATGTTGCCGCCGATCGTGCCCATGTTACGGATCACTGGCGAGGCAACGGTGGCTGCAGCCTCGGTTAAAACCGGATAGCGCTGCCTTAGTAGCGCGCTGTGTTCAATCTCGCTCAGCGGCGTGAGCGCGCCGATCTCGACTTCACCTCGTTGTTCGCGGATTCCGCGTAGTTCTTCGATGTGGCGCAGATCCAGAACGAACTCGGGCTCGAAAAGTTTTTGCCGCATCGAGGGGATGAGATCAGTACCACCGGCAATCACACGGGTGTTGGACGCGTGGTTGTCAAGGTACGTGACAGCCTCATCAAGGGTGCGCGGGCGAAGAAGTTTGAACTGCGGGAGGCTCAATCGTCACCTCCAGCGGGTGTGGGCGCTTCCCTCCGTGCGGGATCCAGCGGATGCCGTTCCGGTCCTTTTCCCCGGAACCACAGTGATCCGCCATGCTCGCGGAAGCGTGTGGGCGAAGTTGGATCGACACCCTCAGTCAAATTAATCAGTTTGGCGTTCTTCTTGGCACGTAGAGCGGCAAGCACACGCTCCGGCGTGAATGGGCATTCATGCAAGCGCACGCCGACCGCGTCGTAGATCGCATTCGCAATAGCGGGTATCGTCGCAGCAAGAGAGCCTTCGCTACACTCCTTCGCCCCGAACGGTCCCTCGGGATCAACACTCTCGACGATAATGGGCTCAATCTCCGGCGACTCGACCGACGACGGGCTGCGGTATTCGAGCAGGCCCGGATTCATAAGCATGCCGTCTTTCCAGACCATCTCTTCTGTCAGTGCCTGGCCCATCCCCATCCACACCGAACCGATGATCTGGCCTTCGACCGAAACGGGATTCAGGGCGCGTCCGCAATCGTGAGAGGCCCAAACTTTGTGCACCGTCACTTCACCGGTGTCCTCGTCCACGGAAACTTCGGCGACCTGTGCCGAGTAGGAATAGGCGGGCGACGGACCGACACCTGCTCCCTTATGCTTGCCCCCTCGGGCTTCCGCAGGCGGTGCGTAGGAGCCGGTACCGGTAAGGGCGCCGTGGAAGTCGATCGCGGCGACGACTGCTTCTTCAAAGGTCAGCGAGTCTTTGGGACCCTCGTCTTTGCGTTTTTGCTGCAGCGAGCCGCGAAGGATTTGGCCTTCGACGCGGCCGGAAACAGAAGGTTGGGTGACAGGCCCTGCCTGGCCGGACGGGCGAGGGCGCCCGTCCCCACACAAACCGTTGCGATCTACGCGATCGTTGCGGAACCTCAACTCTTCCGCTGCACAGTTCATCTTCCGCGCTGCCGCGGAGGCAATCTGCTTCTTCACGTCCTGCGCGGCTTTCAAGGTAGCATTGCCGTTCATGAAGGTTACGCGGCTGGAGTAGGAACCGATGTCGATGGGCGTGAGATCGGTGTCGGCTGCGACAACTTTCACGCGGGACAGCGAGCAGCCTAGCGTCTCAGCAGCGATCTGCGCAACCATCGTGTCGGAGCCCTGCCCGATATCGGAAGCCCCGGTGTACACGACCACACCGCCGTCGCGATCGATCTTGATGTTGACGGTGGAGTGCGGCATGTCGGAGCGGATAATGGAGTTCGCCGCGCCGCTCACGTAATGGCTACAAGCCATTCCCAGGCCGCGCCCTTTGGGGAGCTTGCCCTTCCGCTCTCTCCACTTCGACCGCTGGTAAACCTCGTCGATGCATTCAGGCAATCCGTAGCTCTGAACACGCAGGCTATTGACCGTGATACAAGGCGGTTTCAGCAGGTTGCGCCGGCGAACTTCGATTGGGTCCATGCCAATTTTGGCAGCGAGTTCATCCAACTGTGACTCGAACGCGAACCGGACATTCACCGTGCCGTGTCCGCGCATGGCGCCGCAGACGGGCTTGTTGGTCAGAACCCGATAACCGTCGTACTGGATGTTAGGAATGTCGTAGAGAGCGCCGAGCAGCGCCCCAGAGTAAAGGATGGTGACCACGCCGTAGGAGCAATAGCCGCCACCGTCCTGGATGACTTTCGCGTTCACCGCCGTGATGTGGCCATCGTTCTTGATGCCGGTTTTAAGATCGACAATCGTGCGTGGACGTCCACGATGTGCCCAGAAGACCTCTTCGCGAGTGTAAGTGATCTTTACTGGAGCCTTTGCCTTGCGGGCTACGACTGCAGCAATGATCTCGAGCGGGATCACTTCGCTCTTGCCTCCGAAGCCGCCGCCGACCAGCGGCTTGATGACGCGAATCTGCGACATCGGCATTTCGAGGACCAGCGATAGCTTGTGCTGCAGGTAGTAAGGAACCTGGGTGGAAGATTGCACGACGAGGCGGCCGGGCTTGCCGGTTTGCGGATCAATTTCGAAAGCCGCCAGGGTGCAATGCGGCTCCATCGCCCCATGTGTGACCTCGTTGGCGATGAAGCGGGCCTCGGCAATCTGGTCCGCCTCGGCAAAGCCTTTGTCGGGATCGCCGAAAACGTGGTGATAGTCCTTTTCTATGTTGTGCGGTTTGTTGTCGTGAATGAGGTCGGTCTCGGCCTTCATCGACTCTTCGGGATCGAAGTAGGCAGGTAGAACCTCGTATTCAACATCTATGAACTCGAGCGCTTTTTCGGCGGTCGCTTCATCGACGGCAGCGACACATGCCACGTTGTCGCCGACATACCGGACTTTGTCGGTGGCCAACGCATGCTCGTCGTGGCCAACGGGGAGGATGCCGTAGGGGTTAGGAGCGTCAGCGCCGGTCGCAACCGCAACGACACCGTCAAGCTTTTCGGCTCGGCTGGTGTCGATACGTAAGATGCGTGCGTGCGGATACGGCGAGTGCAGAATCTTGCCGATCAACATGCCGGGAGCGCTGAGGTCGTCGGCGTATTTGCCTGAGCCGGTGGTTTTGCCGGCGGCATCGACCATGGCGATGGGCTTGCCGATAATGGAAAAGTCGGTCATAGGGTCGTGGGTCGTTGGTCGTCGGTCGTTGGGCAAAAACAGATTCCTCGCTGCGCTCGGAACGACAAGTGGTTTGGGTTCATCTCGCCGCTGCCGTTCCTTTTTGCTCGACTTCGATCGCAGCTTTGATCGCCTGGTACATCTGGCTGTAGCCGGTGCAGCGGCACAGATTACTGCTCAGACCGGCACGAATTTCTTCCTCAGTCGGATTGGGATTCTGGGTTAACAAATGTTTCACTGTCATCATGAAGCCAGGAGTGCAGTAGCCACACTGCGATCCACCCCAGTCACCGTATGCTTTCTGAATCGCCGCCAGGCTGCCGTGTTCACTAATGCCTTCAACCGTCGTAATCTCCTGGCCTTCGCAACTCGCAGCCAGCATCGTGCAGGACAGCATCGGCGTGCCGTCGACCAGCACAGTGCACGCGCCGCACGATGAATCATCGCAACCACGTTTCGAGCCCGTAAGCCCAAGGTCTTGCCGCAATGCATCGAGCAGCAGCTTGCTTGGCTCAATGGCAAGCTCGTGGGAGCGGCCGTTGATTTTTAGCTCTATGAGTTCTTTCTTCATCGCTTGGCAGTTAGCACTTAGCACTTAGCACTTAGCCGTTACGGTTCGCCTTTATTCCGAGAAATGGCCGCGCAGGGCCAAATGCTAAGTGCTAAAGGCTTTTTTCAATATCCAAAATCTGTCTGCGCGGCGTACGCATGCTGCTTCACACCTAACTCCGCGACTCGGCACTCGCCGAGCTGATCCACGTACCCACCGCGATCCGCAATACCGTAGACCCAGCGGTCGAGCCAAGCCGCGGTATCTTGCCGCGTTTTGGTTTGTTCGTGATAGTGGCGAAAGAAGGCATCGTCGCGCTTGTAATATCCCTGGACCGGCGAGGGATGAGCGCCATACGGGCACTCAACCACGGCGTTCACCAGGAATCCGGGAATAACAGTGCGGTTGGGATCACTGGCGATGACCTCCGGCTCGACGACCTCTTCGGCAACTACGATCACCCGCTTAGCGGCACGCACGCCCTCCATCATCACCCCGAAATTTCCCCAGCAATGCGCGTTGCCGTCGCGATCAGCACGCTGCACATGAACAATGGTTACATCAGGAGTCAGGGCGCGAACTGCCCAGAGCGATTCCTTGGGCTCAAATGGCGAAAAAATCTGATAGAAAAAGTGATTGCCTTTGACGGTGTCGGTGCCTAGCGCGGTTCGCGACGGGAGAAACGGAACGCCCATTGCACCAGCCTGCAGCGCGAGCGCGACGGTGAAATTGGTCATGTTAAAGACCTTCATCCCGTCTTCTTCCACCGCGCGACGAAAGTTGTAAGCTGAGCCCATCATGACGTTGCCGACCCAGGCCGCGATTACTTTCTCGACGCATCCCGCGCCAATGAGGTGGTCGAAAAGGATGTCGGAGATTGGTCCAATCAAGGTGAGGTTTTTCTTCTTTTGCCGGATCAGTTCGTGTCCGGCGGCGAACGGAATCATCTGCTCCATTTGCAGGCCGAGCGCAACTGATGCACCGTCAGGCACCAGATCCGCAATGGCATCGCGCATGGAGTGGAGTTTAGACATTACTTCCCTTTCCACTCCGGCGCGCGTCTTTGCAGGAAGGCGTTGATACCCTCGTGAGCGTCTTCCGTCTTCATCAATTCATCGAAATAGATCTTTTCGGCGCGGGCAAGGCCTTTATCAAAGTGCATCGAATCCCATGCGTAGAGGGCCTTCTTAGCCACCGCGAGGGCGGCCGGGCTAAGAGCCGTAAGGTGCTGCACCTCTTCTTGTACGGCTTGTTCCAGATCAATCTCCGCAGCGACTGCGTTGGCTAGGCCAATGCTCGCGGCTTCCTTGCCTGTTATGCTTTGTCCGCTCAGAATGAGGTCCGCCGCGTGTTTCTGTCCTACAAGGGCGGCCAGCGCCGTTGCTGCGACTGGCGGAAAGCATCCCAGCTTGATCTCCGGGAACCCCCAGGTGGCGAGCTCGGATGTGTAAACCAGATCGCAAACCATCGCCAGCTCTGCTCCGCCTCCGAGGCAGTGTCCATGCACGGTGGCGATGGTTACTTTTCTTGACGCTACGATGGCGCGAATCACAGCGTGAAACTTGGCCAGCATCCCTTCCACTTTGTCCGGGGTGTGGGCGGCGACATCCACACCAACGGAAAAGGCCTTCTGCGAACCCGACAGAGTGATGATGGAAATATTCGGCTGGGACTCGAGGTCTGCCAGTGCAGCACTTAGCTCGTCCATCATCGGAATGTCGATGACATTGAGCGGCGGGTTCTGCAGGCGTAACTGAGCGACCGGGGGCTGAATCTCCACGGCCAGGCGCGTCAATGTGGTTGTGGCTAACATTACCTTAAACTGCAGATCCCTCGCGCTGCTCGGGATGACAACAAGTTACCCTACTTCGTCCAAAATCCTTCTTTGTCGTACTCGCGGATCGCTTTAAGCTCGGCTGGCGTTGGTTCCGGAGTTTGCGCTACCGGTTCGGCGAAACGCAGCGGCCAACCAGTGTTCTCCAGCACATCATCAACTTCAATTCCGAGATGAACCGAGGCCAGATAGGCTTCCCGGTCGTCGCCGAAGCGAAGCACCGCTTTTGTCGTGATTACAGCCGCCGGACCGCCGCGAGGCAAGCCTACTCGGCGGCGCCAATCTTGACCATCACCGTTACCGGGGCTGGTCATGAACGACACCTGCTCTGGCAGACGCTGCTTGCTGTGCTCGAGCAAAACTACGAAGCGCTGAGCGAGAGAAGCGATGTCACAAGCTCCGCCCGAGCCAGGAAGTCGCACCATGCCTTTCGGTCCTTGAACCTGAGTCGAGTTGAGATTTCCGAAGCGATCGACTTCCGCCGCGCCGAGGAAACCAAGATGCACGCGTCCCGACTGCAACAGGCCCATCACTCCCAACATGTCGAGGCACTGGGTAGCACCCAGAATGTTCGGTGGATCTGCCATGGTGTAAATCAATTCTGGCGCCGCTGTGGCACGAATGACGCCATTCTCGAAGAGCCCAATGGCATTCGGCGCATGAGTCTTCTTGGCGACGACGAATGCGATAAGCGGCAGGCGCATGCCCACAAAGACCACTTCCCCGTCTTTGATCTCGCGGGCCGCGCTGGCGACCATAAGCTCGCCGAGAGTGTAGGCGATAGTCGCGGGTTTCGAAATGGCTGAAGTCGTCATGAGAATCCTGCCGAGCCTGGCTCGGCTCGACGGGTCAGCGACCCGTCGCTACACAAACCTAAACGGGCGGCGGCGCCGATCACCATACATTCAATGCACATTCACAGATTGATCGCCGATTTGCGCACTTCGCCGATCGTGGCCAATGGATCGCGTGCACCCTCTTTCGGTGCAATCCACTTTTTCTCATTGGCGATGATATCGAGCAGCAGCTTCTTGTCTTCCGCCGTCGGCATGTATTCCTTCACGTGCTGGTCGTAAGCTTTGTCGTCCAGCGATTCCCCGGTCTGCGCGTGGAACTTCTGTCCGGCCCATCGCCCGATATTGCGATTAAACTTGATATCCGGCGCGTATAGCTTTGGTTGGCCAGGCTTCAAGACGGTGTTGAAACGTTCAATCAGACCTGCAACTTCATCGCGATAGAGGTGCCGGTTGTAATCGTTCAATTCGTCAAGCTCTGCCGGCTTCTCGTTCTTCGGCTCATCGTAGCGTCCCTTGATCCCCCATACGTAAGACCAGTGCGCCGACGACGAATGATCCGTGCCAAAAAGATCATAAGAGCACGAGATCCACTTATTCAGATACTTCTGGATCAGCCATGCCGGAATGACGCCAGCTTCCACCACGCGACGGATGCCATCGTTGCCGGTGCCCATGTGGAAGGCTTCCTCGCGCAGCATATAAGACATCGAACGTCCCAGGGGGGCAAAGGCCGAATACTTCAGCATTTGCAACTGAAATTTACCGTCGCGATCGACAAAGTCGGTGTAGGTGTAAAAGTCCATCCAGTTGTCGACGTCGACGTTGAAGGCGCCCAGCAAGCGCTTGTTCTCGAAGGCACGCCGTTCCAGCATCTTTTGCGCCTCGACTTTTCCGGAGTAGCCAAAGTGGGCCATGAGCAGGGCGCACATCTGCCAGCCGTGGCGCATTTCTTCGATCATCACGCGAGTGAGCGCGTTACGGTCGTAGTCGCTCGGCGCCATCTCGAACAGATGCCGTTGCTGTTCGACGCTGGCGAACTCCGTATCGCCCTGGTAGACGATCAGGTTGATCAGCGCGTCGCGCATCTGCTGCGTGGGCACTTGGCGCAGGTTCTCCCACTTCTTGCGCCCCTTGAACGAGCCGAATTGAATCTCATCGGTCTCGATGGCGCCGTAGAGGGTGTCGAAGTGAAAGTTGGCGATGTCATCGTGGTTTACGCCGATGTCCTTGCGCCAATCATCGAACAGGCCGACCCAATCACTGAAGGTTCCGAGTTTTGCAACTTTTCCAGGCATAATGTTGTTCCTATTTATGAGTTCTTGGCTCTGCTTAGCAATCAGCAGGCAGCATTCAGCCCATTCTTACCACTAGCTTAAGTTCATCCACACGGTCTTATTCTCGGTATAGTGCTCCAGCGCCTTGTCGCCCAATTCACGTCCGACGCCGGAGCTCTTATAGCCGCCGAACGGAAGCGCGGCATCCATCAATCCGTAAGTGTTGATCCACACCGTGCCCGCCTTCAATTGGCGGGAAACGATGTGAGCTTTCTTGACATCGCGCGTCCATACGGCGGAAGCCAGGCCATAGACGTTGTTGTTGGCCTGGGCAATGACTTCGTCGAGATCATCGAACACCAATGTTGCCAGCACTGGGCCAAAGATCTCTTCCTGCGCGATCTTCATGTCGTTCTTCACACCGCCGAAGATCGTCGGTTCAATGAAGTAGCCCTTCCCCCCGTCTACGGACACGCGATTGCCGCCGGCAACCAGCTTCGCTCCTTCTTTCTTTCCGGCTTCGATGTAGCCAAGAACCGTCTGCATCTGCTCCTGGCTAACGATTGCGCCCATGCGGGTTTTCGGATCGAGCGGATCGGCAGGGCGCATCTTGCTGGCCCGGGCAACCAGCTTTTCCAGAAATTCATCCTGCACTTTGCTTTCAATAAAGAGCCGTGATCCCGCGTTGCAGACTTCGCCCTTTCCGTAGAAGATGCCGGTGATGGCGCCTTTCACGGCGTTGTCGATGTCAGCATCGGCGAAGACGATGTTGGGAGACTTCCCCCCGAGTTCCAGCGTGACGCGCTTCATCGTATCGGCAGCACCGCGCATGATCTCTTTGCCGACTTCGGTCGATCCGGTGAATGCGATCTTGTCGATGCCGGCATGGCGAACCATGTTGCGTCCGGTTTCCGAGCTGCCAGTGATAACGTTAATCACACCGGCAGGCACGCCTGCCTCAACCGACAATTCTCCGAAGCGCAGGGCCGTCAATGGTGTAAGGCTTGCCGGTTTCCATACGACCGTGTTGCCGCAAGCCAGCGCCGGACCCAATTTCCAGGAAGAGAGCAACAGCGGAAAATTCCACGGGACAATCATTCCTACCACGCCGACAGGTTCGCGCAGCGTGTAAGTGAATGCTGTTTCTGTTGTGTTCACGGTCTCGCCGTGCAGCTTCGTCGCCCAGCCTGCATAGTAGCGCAGGACGTCAATGACCATCGGCATGTCGACATAGCGCGATTCGAAGATGGGCTTCCCGTTGTCGAGAGTTTCGAGCTCGGCGAACTCGTCAATGTTCTTTTCCAGAAGATCGGCGAGCTTCCAGATCAGGCGGCCGCGTTCGCTGGCCGACATCTTCCGCCACGGACCGTTGCGATCGTCAAAAGCCTTACGCGCCGCGGCGACGGCGTTGTCCACGTCGGCCGAAGACGCCTGCGCGATCTGGGTGAGAACCTCGCCGGTGGCGGGATTCACCGTGTCCGACTTCTTTGCGGTATCGACCCACTGACCGTCAATGAGCAGGCGGCCGGGAGAGAGTTTAGTCTTGGTAGCTGCAAGCATTCGTTATTTCCTAGTACAGCGCGTTCATCGTCCTTCGCGCTTGAGTCTCTTAATCGGGTTAGAGGAGCGTATGTAGCGCCAGTAAACCTGGGCACCATCCCTGAACTTTCCATTGTGAAATTCATCGGCAAATAACTCGACTGACTCGTAAATTTTTGCTACTCGCCGATACACCAGATCGCCAATCGGGTTCTTGTATGGGACTTCTCGCCTACCAGCAACGCGACGAGCCTTCTTCTTCGCATCGGTATGACTTTTAGCCCGAACTAAAATAATGCGGTCTTCGTAAAGGGCAACTTGCCTGGGTTGCCCTTTTCCGGCGCAACGGATTAAGAGCCTTACTGAGTAATAACCCAAAGCATCCCCCAAGCTTCCTGACCATCTATGCGCGGACCGGGCGGCCGAAGGCGCCCGCCCCACCCAAGTTATTTCGCTCTAAACACGGCCGGGCGCTTGTCTACATAAGCCGCCAGACCCTCCTTGGCATCTTCGCTCTGGAAGAGCAGCTGTTGGTTCTCGCGTTCGACCGCCAGCGCCGACTCCATCGGAATTTCCCACCCGGTCTGCACCGCGCGCTTGATGCGGCCCACGGCCTTAGCGGCCTTGTTCGGCGGGCAGAACTGGCGAGCGTATTCCATGATGTTTGCCATGAAACCGTCGCGCTCGAAAATATCGTTGATGATGTTCAGCTCCTTCGCCTCTTCGAACGAGAAGGTGTTGCCGGTCACCATCAGCTCGATCGCCTTGCTCTTCCCTACCAGGCGCGACAGGCGCTGCGTGCCGCCGGTGCCAGGCAATACGCCAAGGTTTACTTCGGGCAAGCCAATCTTGCCTGCGTCCTGACGCGCAATGCGGATGTCGGCGGCCATTGCAATCTCCAGACCACCACCGACACAATGCCCGTTAATCGCGGCGATCACCAGCTTCGGCGTGTGCTCCAAGCGTAAGAGAGTCTCGTTGGCGTGCAGGCAGAAGTAATACTTGAAGGTCGGGTCGACGCTTGCCAGCATCTTGATGTTGGCGCCAGCGGAGAAAAACTTGTCGCCCGATCCGGTCAGCACGATGACATGAACTTCGTTATCCATGCGCGCCTTAAGGATTGCTTCGTCGAGCTGGCGGTTCATCTCGTAGGTGTAGGTGTTGGCGGGGGGATCGAACATCTCGATCACCGCGACGCCGCCGTCGGTGCGGTAGTTGATCAGGGTCTTGGTCGTCTCGCCGGTTGCCGGCTGCAATGTGGTCGCCATTTCAAAAAACTCCTTTTCGTACTCGAGTCAGTTAATCAGCTTTCGCTTGCGCGATTTCGTGCGGGAGTGCTTCTTGCCTACTCCCTGTAAAAAAATGTCACCCATCTCACGGGCAATTTCGTTCGCGTCGGGGTCGACGCGGGGCTTGTACCAAGTGTAAATCCAGTTCATCATGCCAAACAGACTGAGGACCGCCAGCCGGTTAGAAAAGCCTAGCTTGCGTTCCCGTTTGAAGTCGTCGAGTAAGCCGACGCAGATCCGATAATATTCCCGCTTGATCGCCGCGACTTCGGCGCCATAACCGTTGTTCAAGACATCGTCTTCATGAGAGAGAACGGACACCGCCTTGCGGTTGGCCAGGAAATATTCCAGATGATTCAGGATGAAGACCCGGATGCGCTGCTCGGGATCGTTGACTGCGTCAAGGCGCTCACGCAGGTTCTCAACAATGGTGGAGAAAGTGTGCTTCTGAATGAGATAGAGCAGCTTCTCTTTGGATTCGAAGTAGTAATAGAGACCGGAAAGCGACATGCCGCTGTAGCGGGCGAGATCGCGCATGGAAGCGCCTTCGTACCCCTTGTCGTAGAAGACATCGGTGGCGTGAGTCAGAATCTTGGCCAGGCGCCGCTCATGGCGCTGTTGACTGCGCGAGAGCTCTGACACGGGACGGCGGCTGGCTACAGCCGTGCTCACTGGGAAAGAAGCTACCATAAAGTTCGAACGTTCGTTCAAACTATTATAGTCAACTTGTGACCTGGATCACAAGGGGATTGCTACCAATTTCGCCGTTTTCTGAATTTGTCATCCTGAGGAGTGCGCTTGTTACACGACGAAGGACCTATGGATTTATTGGCGGCACCCAAATGCATAGGTCCTTCGTTGGGAGTCGTCCGCATGGGCCGACGACTCCACTTTCTCAGGATGACAATGCCGCAGAAACCGATGATGATAGCCAGCCCGGTCAAGCGTGTCCGCGCCACAGACGAGGAAACAGATTCCTCCCGGAACGACAGACCATAAAGAGGGGGTCAATTACGAATATCCGCCAGCAACTGCTCGATCTCCTGCTTCAGATCAGCCGTGAGCGGCAACAGAGGAAGACGTGCATTGCCGCCGTAGTATCCGTTGAAGTCCATGGCATACTTGATGGCTGGGACACCGAGGTCGCTGACGATGCGATGCGCTGCTTTGGTTACCCGCTGCTGCTTGAGGCGAGCCAGCTCAAGATCTCCTTCCTTCCACGCAGCGAAAATCTCGTAACACGCAGTGGGTGCGGGATCGGCAAAACCGAGTACGGCACCAGCGGCCCCAACCTCAAGCGACGGAGCCAGAGTGTGAGCAGCCCCGACCAGCACCTGGAAGCCGACTTCTTTTTGGCGAGTTTTCAAACCATTAATCACGCTGACACCGGATGACGAAGGCTTGGTTGCTACAGGCGTGGATGCCCGTCCATCGGCAGCTCCAATCGAGACCAGTTCCCTGCTGCCTGCTGCGGCTGCGGCGGTCATGCGAGGAGTGACAGCTTCAAAAGTTTCAGTAACAGCAGTGGAGCGCTTGATGTGGCGCGTGCCTTCGACCATGCGGCGGACTTTTTCCACATCGCCGCCGGATTCTTTGATCCCGATGATGTTGGGATGTCCGGCGAGTTCGATGACCAGTTCGGCGGCAATGTCGTAAGCGGTAAACGGCGGAACGTTATAAACGAGCACAGGAATCGGCGAGCGATCGGCGACGAAGCGATAAAAAGCGAGCAGGTTGGCGGGCTGCATCTGCTTGCGATAGAAAAACGGGGTGCGCACCAGGGCGACGTCGTAGCCGATCTTGGCAGCGTATTCGGTGAGCTGCAGTGTCTCGTCGGCCGACTCGATGCCGGTGCCGGCAATCAACACTTTGTTCGGCGCGGCGGCCTCGCGTACCGCTTGCAGAACATCGCGGCGCTCCATGTCGGAGAGCATGACCGATTCACCCGTCGAGCCGAGAACCACGGTGCCGGCAACAGGAGTTTTCGAATATCGGGCCACGTTGTGCTCGAGCTTTTTGAAATAGACGTTGCCTTCAGGATAAAAGGGCGTGGTAATCGGAGGAAAAATACCGGAAAGTAGCATGGGAAGCTCTCAGCGATTGGCTTTCAGCTCTTAGCTTAACAGGTTCGGCGAACACAATCTCACATCTTCGGTGGGCACAGTAGTGGGATCGATTCCCGTTTATTGCGGCGATAAGCGCGAAAATCAGCCTCGTCAACCGTGATGACATAGTATTTGGGAAATAACTCGCTCATCCGAATTAAACACAGGTCGGCGAGATCGGGATGACGATCTGAGTATCGGCGCGCGAGATCCTGAAGATGCTGCAAGTGGCTTTCGCAATCGAAAGCGATGCGAACCGCACCTCGCTCTAACATGGCAAGCACATGTGAGCTTGACTTCAGGTGAAATGCAGTTTCGGCAAGAACGGCCTCACAAGTTAACAAAGGCGACTGCAATTGACCAGCAAGGTTCTTCGCCCACTCGTGATACTCATCATTTTCCTGAGCTAGCGCCACAAGATACCCTGTGTCAACGATAGCATTCATATATCATTCGCGAGAAAAGCCCTTGCGCGAGGAAAGATTCCGAGGCCCCCCTTTGATGACTCCTGCGAACTGCAACAGGGGGTTTTCTTCCTGCGAAGGCAGAGTTGTTTCCAACGCGTCTCGAACAACTCGTCCGACGGGCACACCGGTTTTCCGAGACACTTGGCGCACGCGCTCCAGGAGGTCTTTAGGAAGACGAACTGTAAGTGTATTACCCATCCGACAGAAGTGTAACACAAGTGGCTACTTGCGAACCAGCCGTTCCGCATGCAGCTTCTGCAACGCTTGCACCTTCACCTGGCCCCGTTGCAAAGCAGCGATCCCTTCGGCGGCGGCGCGCGCAGCTGCGAGCGTGGTGATTGTGGGAATGCGAGCGTTGACCGCGGCGCGACGGATGGCCTGCTCGTCAAACCAGGGTTCGAGGCCCGTGGGAGTGTTGATAATCAGCTGAATGCGCTCGCCCTTGATAAGGTCAACGACGTTGGGGCGTCCTTCTTTTACTTTGTAGACCCGCTCCACTTCTAGGTTCGCACGCTCAATTACGTCGGCGGTTCCTGCGGTTGCGACCAACTTGAAACCCAAATCGGCAAACTTGCGAGCCACCTCGCCCGCGTGCGGTTTATCTTGGTCGGTGACGGAGATGAAAACGGTTCCCTGGGTTGGCAGCTTCTGGCCGGCGGCGGTTTGAGCTTTCGCAAATGCCTCTCCGAAATTGTCGGCAACACCCATGACTTCGCCGGTGGATTTCATCTCGGGACCAAGCACCGTGTCGACGCCGGGGAATTTATTCCATGGAAAGACAGGCGACTTCACGTAGTAACAGCGGCCGGTGTCAAGATCGGCGCGGCGCTCGATGAACTCTGGGAGAAACTCGCGCAGCTTGCGGCCAGTCATAAGGCGCGCGGCGATCTTAGCCATGGGAACACTGGTGGCCTTGGAAACAAAGGGCACAGTGCGGGAAGCGCGCGGATTTACTTCGAGCACGTAAACCTTGTCACCATTTTTTCCAGAACCATTGGCGCGCGGGATGGCGAACTGAATATTCATCAAGCCGACGACCTTCAATGCGCGGGCCAGTTTGAAGGTATAGTCGCGCATCTTATTCAGCAGGGCCTCGGGAATGTCGACCGCGGGCAGCACACAAGATGAATCGCCCGAGTGAATGCCAGCTTCCTCGATATGTTGCATGATCCCGCCGATGACCACGTCCTCCCCGTCAGAGAGCGCATCAACATCGACTTCGATCGCGTCTTCGAGAAAGTGGTCGATGAGGATGGGACGATCATGAGAGTATTCGACCGCCTCCTTCATGTAGCGGACGACGCTTTCTTCGTCGTAGGCGATGACCATGGCGCGACCGCCGAGGACGTAGGAAGGCCGCACCAGCACAGGATAGCCGACGCGACGCGCACCAGCGACAGCCTCGTCGATGGACGCGACCATAGCGCCAGGAGATTGCGGGATCTGCAGCTCTTCAAGAAGTTTGTTGAAGCGCTTGCGATCTTCGGCGAGGTCGATCGATTCGGGCGAGGTGCCAATAATGTTTACGCCGGCAGCTTTGAGCGGCAGTGCAAGATTCAGCGGCGTTTGCCCGCCGAACTGCACGATTACGCCGACCGGGGCACCGGAAGCAGATTCATGCTCGCAGATGGCCAAAACATCTTCTAGAGTCAGCGGCTCGAAATAGAGGCGGTCGCTGGTGTCGTAGTCGGTGGAGACGGTCTCGGGATTGCAGTTGATCATGATCGTCTCGTAACCATCGTCGCGCAAGGCGAACGATGCGTGGCAGCAGCAGTAATCAAACTCGATTCCCTGCCCGATACGATTGGGGCCGCTACCGAGAATGATGATCTTCTTTTTCGGCGTCGGCGTTGCTTCATCTTCCTCTTCGTAGGTCGAATAAAGGTAAGGTGTGAAGCTTTCGAATTCGGCGGCGCAGGTGTCGACACGTTTGTAAACGGGTTTAACACCACGGTTCTTGCGCAGATGCCGCACCCGTTCCTGGCCGTGCAGGCGCCAGGCGCCTGCCAGGCGTCCGTCGGAGAAGCCGTAACGTTTCACCTCGCGCAGAACCTCCGTCGGAATCGACTCCATGGGATGCTTCTCCAACTCAAGCTGCATGTCGTTAATTTCCTTGAGCTGATAGAGGAACCATGGATCGATAGAGGTCATCTTGTAAAGCTGTTTGACCGTGTGTCCCTGCCGCAGGGCGTATTGAATGTATGAAAGGCGCTCGGGATGAGGAGTTACCAGTCTCTGGGTGAGGATCTTCGGCTCGATTTTCTGACCGCCGACACGCTTGCCGGTGTCGAGTGCACGGATGCCCTTCATTAGGGCTTCTTTGAAAGTGCGACCGATGGCCATGACTTCGCCGACCGACTTCATCTGGGGGCCTAGGTTCTCGTCGGCGCCCGGGAATTTTTCGAATTGCCACTTAGGAATTTTGACCACAACGTAGTCGAGCGTGGGCTCAAAGCAGGCCGGGGTCTTGCGCGTGATGTCGTTGGGAATCTCGTCGAGCGTATAGCCGACCGCAAGTTTGGCGGCGATCTTGGCAATCGGGAATCCCGTCGCTTTGGAAGCAAGTGCCGATGAACGTGATACGCGCGGATTCATCTCAATGACGACCATGCGGCCGGTTTGGGGATGAATGCCGAATTGGATATTCGACCCACCGGTTTCAACGCCGATTTCGCGAATGACAGCGATGGCGGCGTCGCGCATGGCCTGGTATTCACGGTCGGTGAGGGTTTGGGCCGGGGCGACGGTGATGGAGTCGCCAGTGTGGACCCCCATGGGGTCAAAGTTTTCGATCGAGCAGATGATGATGACGTTGTCGCGCAGATCGCGCATTACTTCGAGCTCGAACTCCTTCCAGCCGAGGACAGATTCTTCGATGAGGGCTTCGTGGACCGGGGAGAAATCCAGGCCGCGGGCGAGAACTTCCATCAGTTCCTCGCGATTGTAGGCGATGCCGCCACCCGAGCCGCCGAGAGTAAATGATGGACGAATGATGACCGGGAAACCGATCTTGCCGGCAAACTCCAGGCCGTCTTTGAGATTATTGACCAACGCGGATTTCGGGACGTCGAGGCCGATCCGCTGCATCGCATCTTTGAAGTAGAGACGGTCTTCGGCTTTCTTAATTGCATTGACGTTGGCGCCGATCAGCTTTACCTCGTACTTGTCGAGAACCCCGCCGTCCGCAAGTTCGATAGCAAGGTTCAGCGCGGTCTGGCCACCGACGGTCGGCAGAACGGCGAAACCCACGCCGGGAGACATCTCGCGCTCGATGCGAATGATCTCTTCCAAGTAGTCGCGGGTGAGCGGTTCGATGTAAGTACGGTCGGCCGACTCGGGATCGGTCATGATAGTGGCCGGATTCGAGTTGGCCAGCACCACTTCGAAACCCTCGGCCTTGAGCGCCTTGCAGGCCTGGGTGCCGGAGTAGTCGAATTCCGCCGACTGGCCGATGATGATCGGACCAGAGCCGAGGATCAGGATTTTCGAGATATCAGTGCGTTTGGGCATGGAAATTCAGTCGTCGGTCGTCCGTCGTTGGTCAAACATCAGCCATCACAATTCTTGTCATTCCGACCGAGCTCAGTTGATGCGCGAAGCGCGTCAACTAACGAGTGGAGGAACCTGCTTTTCACAGCGCACCCAACAGCAGGTCCCTCGACGCCGCATCCGGATTCGCAAGCGAATCGTGATGCTCCGCTCGGGATGACAAATCAAACAATTTAATGTTCTCAGCGGCCAAGGCCCGCGCCCTTTCAAACCAAATTCTCACGCTTTCCACTCCTCCATCATCCTGGTGAAATCCTTGAACAGATAATGCGAGTCGTGGGGACCTGGCGAGGCTTCCGGGTGATACTGCACGCTGAACAGCGGCAGATTCTTGTGCCGCAGGCCTTCCAACGTGTTGTCGTTCAAGTCAATGTGCGTGAGTTCGACTTCGCTTTGCGGCAGCGAGTCCGGATCGACGGCGAAATTATGGTTGTGGGCCGTAATCTCGACCTTGCCGCTATTAAGTTGCTTCACCGGATGATTGCCGCCGTGGTGGCCGAACTTGAGCTTATAGGTCTTGCCGCCCAAGGCGATGCCGGTGAGTTGGTGGCCGAGGCAGATGCCGAAGATCGGCTGACGCCCCATCAGGCGGCGAATATTGTCGACCGCATAAGTACAGGGTTCGGGATCGCCGGGGCCATTCGAGAGGAACACCCCGTCGGGTTTCAGGGAAAGCACCTCTTCGGCTGGCGTCTGCGCCGGAACCACAGTGACTTTGCAACCCTCGCCGCGCAGCTTGCGCAGGATGTTCTGCTTGATTCCATAATCGTAGGCGACTACGTGGAAACGTGGCGGTTCGTCTTTCACACCAACCACCGCGACCGGCTCATGTGACCGTTCGCCTGTCTCCCAGACATACGGATGCTTCGTAGTCACGACTTTGGCCAAGTCGGTTCCGTCCATCTTGGGGATTGTCCGCGATTTGGCGATCAGCTTGTCGGCGTCGGTTTCAATCGTCGAGATGACGCCGCGCATCACACCGTTATCACGCAAATGCCGGACCAAGGCGCGCGAGTCGATGTCGGCGAGCACGGGAATCTTGAATCCCTCAAGGTACTCTTCCGCAACCTGTTGGGAGCGCCAGTTGGAACTTACGCGCGAGAATTCGCGCACGATAAGGCCTTCGATATAAGGGCGGGTCGCCTCATTATCCTCGGGGTTGGTGCCGTAATTTCCGATTTCAGGATTAGTGAGAACGACAATCTGTCCGGCGTAGGAAGGATCGGTGAAAATTTCCTGGTAGCCGGTGATGGAAGTATTAAAAACTACTTCCCCGTAACATTCGCCCTTTGCTCCGTAGCCTTTGCCTCGGAAGACCCGACCGTCTTCCAGCGCAAGGATCGCTTGCATTGTGTCTCCGGGGAGTGGATTTTATAGATTTTATCAAGGACAGAGAGATCGGGGAAGAAAACTTTTTACTTACAAACGAAAAGAACTCAAACCCGCAGAGGATGCGAATTCTGCAAGCTGCAATCACAGAGGAAACGGGGGGAGCACGAAGGATTATCGCACGCGGCCCATCTTATCCACAGGCCAGTAACCGAAAACCGCTTTGCCATAGATGAAGGCCTGGTCAACCGGGCCGAAGTCGCGGCTGTCGTTAGACAGGCTCCGATGGTCGCCGAGCAGAAAATACGAGCCAGACGGCACGATGACCTCGGGATAGGAACGCTGGTCTTCGTACATTCGCGGAACGTAGTCTTCCTGTAAGAGCCGGCCATTCACGAAGACACGTCCCGCTTCGATCTCAATGTGGTCGCCAGCCAAAGCAATCACACGTTTGATAAAGCTTTTCGATGGGTCGCGTGGGTAGCGAAAGACCACCACATCGCCTCGCTCGATCGGTTCCCAGCGATAGACAAACTTGTTGACGAAGATCCTTTCCTGGTCTTCGAGCGAAGGCATCATGCTGGTGCCTTCGACCTTCACCGGTTGATAAAGGAAGATGATGATGAAGCAGGAGATGGCGAGCGAGATCACCAGATCACGCAACCAGACGGACAGCACGAGATGCCGAACCGACAGCGACAGGCGCGTATTCGAATTTTTCCCGGCACGGTCCGGTGCTATGGGCTCAGTACTCTCTGGCATATCCACTTCAATTTTATACGCACAGGCTTGCGCGTGTGAGAACTAACGTTTCGAGCGGGGAGTGGCGTCGATTTTCCAGGCGCCTGCCATTCAGGGTACAATACTGCGATTGGGGACATATGTTGAAGCGTGGCTTGGCGCTGACATTTCTCTTTTTGCTTACACTGACAGTTTCTGCTCCGTGGGCCACATCGCAGCAGGAAGGTGCGGTCCCCGCGTACAACGCTGGACCGCCTCCAAAAGGTACCAAACTTCCCCCAATATTGAGCAGAGATCAGTTGTGGGGCGAAAATGCGCAGTATCCGTACCAGTTGCGCGCGTACGACTTGGCGGCTAAGATTCCCGCCGTTCTGCATCAGCAGCCGTGCTACTGCTATTGCGACCGCATGGGGCACAATAGTCTGCATAGTTGCTTTGAGAGCACCCACGGCGCGCGTTGCGACATTTGCCTGAAAGAGCTCTACTACGCTTATGCGCAGCACATGAAAGGCAAAACGGCAGCGCAGATACGAAAAGGGATTATTGCAGGCGAGTGGCATAAGGTGGACCTCCAGGCGGCGGCAACGGGAGGCTAGATTGTGTGACTCTCGGACGGCGCTTTTCCACAGGCGTTGCTGGACGATCGCTAAACGCGTTTTCTGATTCGAGGTTTTATCCACCCCCTCTGATCGAGATAAGGTTTAATTATTTCTGGTTAAGCGATAGAATCATTGGCACTTAATAATAAACAAGGACGGGTCTTGCACATGGCACCTAAGACCACACCCAAGAAAGCGGTCTCCGACGATCCGCATTTTGCACAGGCTGTGCAAAACTATGAGGCGGGCCTGCGCGCCATGCAGGAGCACAAATTCGACAAGGCGAAAACTCATTTTCAGAAGGTCCTTTCCGGGCCCAAGGAGCTTGCGGATCGAGCCATGGTGCACCTGAATGGGTGCAACCAGCAACTAGAGCGAGCGGCTGTACAGTTCAAGGACGCGGAAGAACATTACGACTATGCGATTTCGCTGATGAATGTCGGTGACTACGTCGGGGCGCGCGAGCATCTCGACAAACTCTCGAAGCAGTCTCCCAAGTCTGATTATGTCTGCTACGGTTTGGCCGCGCTGGATTGCCTGACGGGCCACGTGGAAGACTCGCTGCGTCACCTTGAGGAAGCCATCCGCGTGAACCCGGCGTTGCGCTTTCAGGCGCGAAACGACGGAGATTTTCAGAACCTCGCCGAGGATCCTCGCTTTACCGAGCTCCTGTACCCGGATCCGGGCGCGGAGACAACGGTTCCTGCTGAATCCTACGAGGACCGCTAGGCGGTCCGCATGAGCGTTTCCAGATCCTCCGGCCAAACTCACACCAGTTCTCCCGTTAGTGGCGAGTTTCGGGTTGTAGCCATCGGAGGAGGTACCGGGCTATCTACCCTGCTGCGCGGTCTGCGCCGTTTCGTGCACTCGGGTGAGGAACGGCCTCGAAGCCCGGCTCAGGCGCTGATCCGCGATCTGTGTGCAGTCGTTACGGTAAGCGACGACGGTGGTTCCAGTGGACGCCTGCGCAAGGAATTCAACATGCTTCCTCCCGGCGACATTCGCAACTGCATTGTCGCCCTGTCTGAGGACGAAGCGTTGCTGTCGAAATTATTTCGCCACCGCTTCGACAAAGGCTCAGGCTTGGAAGGACATAGCTTCGGGAACTTGTTTCTCGCGGCCCTCACTTCCATAACCGGTGATTTCAGCGAGGCCGTCCGCCTGTCGTCGGACATTCTCGCGACCTGCGGCCACATTCATCCCGCGACCAGCTCGAATGTCGAACTCGAGGCGCTGATGGAGGACGGAACGCGAGTGCGTGGCGAAACCAAAATTACCGCCAGCAAGGGCCGGATCAAAGAATTGTTTCTGGTACCGCCGGATGTCGAGCCGCTGCCACAAACCTTGCACGCCATCGCTCAAGCGGACTTGATTACCATTGGTCCGGGGTCGCTTTTCACCAGCTTGATTCCAAATTTGCTGGTGCGGGGGATTCCCAAAGCGATTGCTGCTTCGTCGGCGGTAAAGGTTTACGTTTGCAACCTGATGACGCAGGCCAATGAAAGCCTGGGGCGTACGGCCGCCGATCACATTCGCGCGCTCACCGCGCACGCCGGGGGACAGTTGTTCGACTTTGCATTACTGAACAACCGCCCCGTCTCTGCCGCGATGAAGGCAAAGTACGCGCTCGAAGGCGCCACCCAGGTGGTCGTCGACTCTGAGGCCATCCAGGAGCTCGGCGTTACTCCAGTGCTTGGGGACTATGTGGAAGAACAGGAAACGGCACGCCATGCGACCGACCGGATCGCCCAGGACTTGATGAGGCTGGCTGCCCAGGGCCGGCGAAGTCGCGCAAAACACGCCAGGACCACCTAAGCTCCTGTTCCCTTCGTTGCTCCCAATTGCGTGATCTTTGTGGTTAACTGATAAGCTCGAACCTCGCGGTATATTGAGCCAAATGGCGAAGTCTCAGAGAAACCTTCATCCATCTGCCGGCCCGCGTGTCGCGGTCGCGATCATGGCGGCGGGCAAAGGCACACGGCTGAAGTCGAAGCACCCTAAAGTACTGCACGAAGTCGGTGGAAAACCGCTACTGGCGCACGTAATCGCGGCAGCGGCGAGGGTGGTCCCGCCGCAGGACATTTACATCATCATTGGGCATGAAGCGGACCGGGTTCGCGAGGCAGTCGCTCACACCGGCGTCAATTTTGTGGTACAGGCCGAACAGCGAGGTACTGGTCACGCACTTATGGTGAGCCGGGATGCTTTGGCTCCCTATCAGATCGTGCTGGTGCTTTCAGGTGATGCACCACTGATCACCTCGGAAACGATCAAACAGTTCCGGGATTTTCATCTTGCAAAGAAAGCGGCGATGACACTGCTCAGCGCTCACTTGCATGATCCAACCGGCTATGGCCGCGTGATTCGGAAAAGTACAAAGAGCGATGAGGTGAGAGCGATCGTGGAGGAGAAATCCGCCACACCCGCACAGAAAAAAATGCAGGAGATCAATTCCGGCTTTTATGCGTTTTCTGTGCCCATTCTGTTTCGCCATATCGATCAGTTACGCACCGATAACCCCCACGGCGAGTTTTATCTGACCGACATGGCTGCGGTCCTGGGGCGGGCGAAGGAGCGAGTGATGGCAGTCGCCACCGCTGACCCGCATGAGATTCTTGGCAGCAATACCAGGGCTGAATTAGCAGAACTCGACCAGCGATTGCGCATGGCAAAATGCCGGCAGCTTCTGGTCGAGGGCGTGAGCATCTTCTATCCCCACACCTGCGTGATCGATACTGACGTTAGGGTCGGACCGGATACGGTTATTGAGCCGTTTGTGCAGCTGCTAGGCTCAACGCGTGTCGGCAGCGATTGCCGGATCCGTTCCTATAGCGTCATCCGCAATACCGTCATCGGTGACCGGGTCAACGTGCTGCCAGGCTGCGTTATGGATGACTCGGAAATCAAGGCAGATGCGATTGTGGGACCCTATTCGCGTTTAAGACCGGGCAGCGAGATCGGTGAAGGGGCACATCTGGGAAATTTCGTTGAAACCAAGAAGACGCGCCTGGGCAAGGGTTCGAAAGCAAATCACCTGAGCTATCTCGGAGACACCGAAGTCGGAGAGGGCGTCAATGTCGGTGCCGGAACCATAACCTGTAACTATGACGGGGTGCGAAAGCATAAGACAGTCATTGAGGATGGAGTATTCGTGGGCAGCGATTCGATTCTGGTGGCGCCCTTGCGTCTCGGCAAGGGCGCTTATATCGGGGCTTCGTCGTGTATCACCAAGGATGTGCCTGCCGATGCGTTGGCCATCGCTCGCGCCCAACAAGTGGTGAAAGAAGATTGGGCAAGACGGAAGCGCGCAGCCATGGCGAAGGCTGCGAAGCCGAAATGATCTACGCTTGTGCCGCGCCGTGCAAGGCGGTGATGGCTTCGTCGGTCGTCTCAAAGATCAGGAACAGTGAATCGGTTCTTGTTACCTCAAACAGACGCAATACTCGATCGTTAACCCCGCTCAACGCGAGACGCCGGCCTGCTTTCTGGCGAGAAACGCACGCGCTCACCAGCGAACCCAGACCGGAAGAGTCGATGTAAGGCACTTCCGTTAAATCCAGGACGACACTTTCGGCTTGCTCCTCTCTCCGAACTGCATGCAGGAACGAGAGAACGTTCTCCATAGTCAGGGGGCCGTGCAGGCAGAGAATCCCCATGGCCTCGGTAGCCCCCAGTCGCTCCACAGTTAATGGGCTGACAATCATCGGCAGATTCTAGGACACAATGTGCTGGCAAGCAAGCGGGGAACGAGACTTTTGTCCCTATCGCAAAGCCGGGTACGCCGAACACGCTCCCCTGTCCGACAGCGGAGGTCCATTGAGGGCAGGCGCGTAGCGGATTACGGCGTTTTCATTCGAGCAAAAACCACGGACTCCACTTTTGTTGAACCCAGAAGGAGCCCCGCCGATAGTGTAACCATCATTGACTCCGCCGGTGTTGATGGTGCCTTCGGCAAAGTAATATCCGGACTTGGCACTGGCGTTGGTGGTGGCCTGGGTTATCGACCAGTCAACCAGGCAGGCGTTGGCGGAATTCGGGGTGGTGCATCCCGTCGAAGCACTCGGCCCCAGGGCGGCAAGCGATCCCGCGTAACCAACTCGCGGAAATGTCGATTGATAGGACACTTGTGCGGTGTTGAAGGTCCGAATCGTGTTCACTGCGGAGGCCTCATTCGCCGAAATCTTGGCGCCTACAAGACTGGGAATAGCGATGGCCGCGATGATGAGGATAATGGCAACTACAATCAACAGCTCAATCAGGGTAAATCCGCGGTTCTTTCGCATGCACTCTCCAGTGTTCTAGGAACGCGGGGCACGGTAAAACTTGCAGAATTCCTTTGAAAAGGTGCGCATGCCAGAACGACCGAAACCCAGAGGGTACAGACAGGGACGGAGAAGCCCGCTATTTCTTGCGCTGCCGGAGACGGACTTCGAAGCTGACCACGCCGTTGTAGTCACGGATCCCAACAATGGAAAGGTCTTTGGTGACGTTGTATTCGCCTTGAATAATCTGCTGGGAAGTGGTTGAGACGTTGGTTGTGTAGGTAAGCGTGAGATTATCCCGTACCTGTTGCTCAATGGTCACCGCGGGCAGCGGCGTCGCCTGAGTAGGTGTTGTTTCGCTGGTAATGCCCTGCGGATTGATTTTGATGTGACTGATTCCGAAGAGGCGTTGCGCCCGGTTGCTGATGGCGGTGTTTAGCGCCTCGGCCAACACTGCACTCGATGCCTGTTGCGCGAACGGGGATTGCCCCGATTGCTGCAATTGGGCGGATTCCTCTTGGGTCTGGCCGAGTGCCAACAAGCTGATAATGTCTGCTGTCGGCAGCGGCGGCTCGGAGTGATAACTCAGGTTCAGCTTGTCGAACTGACCGTTCAGGTTGACGGTCACGTCGTAGTCCCGCACCCGGGTGGACGCCTGCAAATCCAGCACCGGAGTGGTGGTCACGGGATTCGTGAACGTGATGTCGCCTCGCTCCATGCGGTACTTTGCTCCGCTGAAATAGACTTCGCCTTCGATGATGTCCGCCCGGCCCAGGAGCACAGGTTTTGCCATGGTTCCCTGCACGTGTAAGTCGGCATCTCCCGAGAGCCGGACCACAGCGGTCTGCATCTGGAGTTCAGGAGTCGTGAGAACGTGCACATCAACGTGAATCCGATTCAACAGAGGATTGGTTTGCGGCAGAGCGGAGCTCTGTGCAGCCCGCTGCAGGTATGAGGCGAAGTCGAACCCAGGTGTAACCGCAAGCTTGGTAATGGTAGCCGTTCCCGACAGCGAAGAGGCGCTCTGCGTACCCGCCCAGCGTAGCTGCGCATCGGTCATCGAGCTTACTCCGGGAGGGTAGCGGAGCCGCACATCTTTGCCTTGCAGGGTCAAATCAAAATTGAGTTGCCGGTTGTAGGCAGTTGCGTAACCGCCGATGCTCACATCGCCGGCCCCCACATGCGCCGTCAGATTCTCGACCTGCAGCCGGTCCTGATTGAACACCAGCGAGCCATTGATGTCGCTCAACCCACTTGGCAAGTCACTGTATTGGACATAGCCGTGACTCACCTGAAGCCGGCCTTGTGCGCTGGTATGATCCAGGGTGCCGCCGAGAGATACATCGACCGCAACCGAGCCGGACGTGGTGAAGTCCGGATTTGTGTTGTGAATCAACGAAAGATCGGCGTGCCCCTCGGCGCGAAGATCGATTTGACGCTCGCCGCTCAACTGCACAGTGCCCCCCACGGCGAGGTCCGTGCCAGTTCCTATGAGACGCAGTTGCTGAATGTTCAGCTTTCCATTCGCAAAGGTAAAGCGGATTGGACCGTTGTTGCGCGCCTGAATATGTCCCAGGTCCGCGAAGAAATCGCTCAAGTTGCCGCTGACCCGCAAATTCTTCGGCTCGCGCAGCGGCCCCAGTAACTGCAAGTCTCCGGCGACGGCCGAATGACCGGTCACATACTTTCCCAAGTAGGAGCCGAGGATCGGATCAACATCGAAATGGTCGAAGTGAAGATTCAGAGTCGCAGGCCACTGCTCGCGAAGGTGAACGGTGCCGTCAATATCCAACCGGGCATTCTGGAATTGTGAGCGTCCACTCAAGCGCAAGTCTGCTCCCTGGGTGACAGCCTCCATGGTCAGGTCGCCTGCCAGTTCCTGGTTAAAGGTAAGGCCTTTTAAGCGGACCTTCGCATTGATGACAGGCTGATCGAGCGTTCCCGAGCCTTCGGCGTCGAACGCAAGCGCACCCTGGACACTTACGCGCTCGGTTTGCAGGTTCGGGATCCGGGAAAGATCGAAATTATCTCCGTGGAGATTGAGTTGAAACGCAGCGGTCGCAGAGTTGTACCGGCCGTCTCCAGTGACCGACGCCTCGTCTTGTTTAAGGTGAATGTTTACAAGCGAGAGTTCGTCGTGAGTGAAGGAAAATGCAGCATCCGCTTGCTGTAGTGGCTTGTCATTGAGGGTAGCTTGCAGGAGTTGCACGTGTCCTTGCCCGTGAGGCTCGGCCCCAGTACCCGAGACGTGCAGAAATAGATTTGCTTTGCCACGGAGCGGATAGTCGTGTCCAACTGACGCCAGAATTTCCGCAATATCGGCGTTGTGCGCCTGGGCATTTGCCTCGAAAGAGCTGTTGCCGGTGAACTGCCGATTATCGAGCCCAAAGTTAAGATCGAAATTGACGTAGGTCGCATCGTGCCGCAAAACTCCGTTGTGAGCAGCAACATCCTGCGGTGATAGTTCCACGTCTGCAGTCAGCCAATCGCACTGAATGTGCGCGGGAGGACGTCCGGTACGCGGGATGAACAGACGGAAGTCTTGCGATTGGATCTTACCCACAAAGTCAATTTCCGAAAGTCGCCCCGTGGCAGTCCCGGTAAAGGAAGCCCGGCCCGCAAGGTTGAATGGCAGTCTCTCCTGGTAACCCAGAGCGTTCAATGCTGGCTGCCACTCGGACAAGTCTCCGGTGCTGACAGTTAATTTAATGGAGGCCTGCCGCGAAAAGGTACCCGACGCGTGGACCTGCGTGGCGCGCGTCGATGCCATGAACTGCGCCACCTGTAGCTCGCCAGCCGCGCTGCGGTATAGGGCCTCCGCACGGACGTTTAAAGGCAATTGCGAAGGCGAGACTTTTTCCGGTGGCACTACAGTGACAGAAATTTGGCTTTCCGCGAAACGCGGCGCTCCCCTCCATCGAGTTTCGATGCTGCCGCTCGCCAGGCCGGCGAGGTTCAGGTGCTGCAGAGGACGGGCCGTCGATGCTACCGCTGCCGCCATCTCCGCCGCCGAGAGATTCTTCATCTTCAGATGGACAGTTCCCTTTTGTTCCTGCGCCGCCGTCCTAGTGAGCTTAGGGCCTTGGGGTGCGCTTAGCCAGTTGACGACCTCAGCATCGCCGCTGATTTCTCCGCCTAGCACTTTCGCCCCAATCGCGGAGAGAGAAAGCTTTTGCTGATCGAGCGAATAACGAGTCTCCAGATGTCCGTTGGGAATGGTCAAAGCAGGGTCGCGCCATTCCAAGTCTGTGATCTGAAACGTTCCCTGAGAAGCAAATTGTGGGCCCGCCCATGAGCCACGGCCAGTCAGGTGAGCGACGCCGCGGCGGAGCTCAGTGCGTCGTGCAACCGCACCGGCCTCAGCCAAATCCAGAGTGAGCTCATAGTCGCAGCTGACTTGAGGGTGGGCAAAACCTTCCACGTGCCCGCTGGCACGCAGGTGAGTGCGGCCAGACGTAGCGGACAATGACTTCACATTTAGATTGTCGGCCCCCAGTTGAAAGTGAACTTCTGCCATCCATGAGATTGGGCGAAAGCCGTCCCACTTGCTATCGATTTTGCCGATGAGCAGATCGCCGTCATAGTGGCGCCGAAGGAGTGAGTAGTCCAGGTTCGCAGAAATATCCTCAGCCGAGAAATCCAGGGGAAGCTTCTGGTCATTGAATAGCAAGTCGCCCCTGCGCACTTCGAGATGGCCGATAGAGGTTGAGAACAACCGTTGCGCGGGCGAGGTCTGCGATGCTCGCACTTTTGGTTCCGGCTGATTGGTGCTGCCATCCGGATAGGTAATCACGTGAATCACGAGGTGCTCGGCAACCAGTGAGTCGAACCCGAATTCGGCCCCCAGCACCGAGATGAGCTTGACTCGAGCTATCAGGCGATCGACATGAGCGTATGGGACCTGGTCAGCCGCCTCTTTTCCGTGGATGGTGAGGTCGCGAACGTCAACCGTGAAACGGAAAGGAATGGTATGAATGCTGCCTAATTCGACCCTCCCGCCAGTGATGCGCTCCAGTTCATTGGCGAGTCGTTGCCGCACCATCAATTGAAACGAGTCAGTAGTGGCGTACCATGCCAGCACACCGAGGAACACGAAGGCGGCAATTCCTGTTCCTGCGAGATATTTCCAAAGCTTGCGCCGATTTTCCTTGGCGCCAGCTTCACTCATTGTGGATCCCCGCGGGAGAGGCTGGACGGTTCAGTGCGAATTTCGCTTTCGGAACGCAAATCCTGCAGCCAGGCCAGCATCAGTTCATTCACTTTTTGCTGGGTGAGCAGTTCCTTGATTTTCGGAGTGACTTCAGCCAAGGAGACGTCTTGCGCGCCCGTTTGCCGCAGTTGAGGCAGAAATTCCTGATTGTAATAACTCTCGATGCTCTTGGAATCAATGTGAACCGTCGGACGCAAGCGGGCGTCGACCAGCCGCATCAGGTCCAATTCCAGTCCGACATTCTGGTTCAACTCGGTTTGTGTGAGTCCGCAGCGTGCCAGCACTGCCTGCCAACCTGCATCGCTCGCCGCCTCCGGATACTGCTGGCGAATCTGCTGGATGCGCTGCCCAATTTCTTCGTCGCTGGAGTGTTTGAAATCGGCCGCGTGCATCTGCTCGCGCAGCAACTCCTGGTCAATCAAATGGTCGAGTGCCGCCTTACGCTGATCAGTGGAAAGATCACCTGCCGGCCGCGCGCTTTCACAGGCCTCAAAGCGCAGAGCGTCTTCCCAGTCGCTCTGCAGGATGATGTGACCGTTGACGGTGGCCACAATGCGATCGAGCACGTCCGAAGCGTGCGCGTAAAGGGCGCTGGTCAGACCAACAACCACGCAAACCAATAAGCCCAAGCGAATACTCATTAAAAACTCTGTCCAATACTGAAATACACGTTGAAATGCGAAGCGTGTTGCGGCACGAAGTAGGAAAGGCTCTGGTTGCTATTCTGCTGGCAGATAGCCGATGGGGCCTGTCCACTCGTCCTGGGTGTTGCCTGACAACTTGGGAATGCCGGTGGATTTAGATTGTACCCGAAGTCGAACCGGACTGGCCCTATCGGAGTCTTGTAGCGCACCCCGATGCCCACCGCATGCGACACGTAACTATAGCTGCATTGTGACGCGGTTGTATCCTGCAAGCACAATTGCGGGTCCTTCTGCCGCCAGCGCAGCAGGTTGTTAAGCATCGAACGGCCATCGGTGAAAACGTTTCCCGCGTCTTCAAAGAACACAAAACTCATGTTGTCCTGAAAATAGGGCAACGAGGTTGCGGGTAGACGAAACTCAACGTTGTTCAGAAACAGCGCACTACCTCCGAGGGGAAATCCCGTAGTCGGATCGCGGGGTCCAGCCTGATTTAACCCGAAGCCGCGGTGCGAGTTGCCGCCGCCGGCGAGAAATCGCTCTGCTAGTGGGATGACGGTTGCGGACGGACAGTTGGTTTGCGTCGGATCGGGGCACGCCTGTCCGGGAGGGAGGATGGAAGTATTGCCGAATGCGTTCTCCAATCCAATTCGGGTGGAGCGGGCGATCACGAACTTACGCTCCTGGCGGGGATTCTTTCCTACCGCGTGGTAGGTTGAATTTTGTAGCAGTACACGGCTGAAATCGGCCTCCGATCCAAAGGAACTGCTCGCCACGCCTGCGGTGAAGGCGTTGTAGGTTCCTTTAGTGCTCTCGATATCGCTATCGCGAGTGTTGCGCACGTAGCTGAACCCTGGTTCGCCCACGCGTACCGGCAAGGACAACAAGGGAATTTCCGCTGGACTGATCTGGATGTTGGTGGCCTTAACTCTGCGATATGTGAAGCTGTAGTCGATGGTAGTGACTGGGGTTCCAGCCGCACTACGTGAAGCGATCTGCTCCGCTTGCACGGAACCTTCGAGGCGCTGCGAAGTAAACGTGGTGACGTCGAGAGTGTTGTCGTAGAAGCCTGTGAAGTTGAGCTGCCAGTTCCGGCTGCTGAACCAACGAGGCGCAACATAACTGATCAGGCCGCGCTGGCGTAGGCTGCCGACATCGGCCTTGAAGGTGATGGTGTGGTCCTTGCCGCGGAAATTCAGCCGGGTGATCGCCAGTGAAACGCGAGGACTGACACCGGTTTCGCCCTTCGCCTGGTTGGTTCCAATTGCCGTTGGCAACCCCGTCTGAAATTCGAAACCGAGTCCGTAGGTGAACGTGTAACGTTTTGCTTCCTGCACATCCACGAGCACATTCTTTTGCCGGTCGTCTCCATCAGGGTTCTGGACCGCCGTATCCACTTGGCTGAAGATGCCGAGATCGTAGAGGCTTTTTTGTGTTTGCAGCAGATCAATCTGGCTCAGTGCATCGCCGCTCTTGATCTGAAGCTCCCGTTGCACGATGCGCGGCCGCGTGAACTGCAGGCCGGAAGTGTAGACGTGATCGACAAATACCTGTTCACCCTCATGGATCGTGAAGGTGACTGCCATGGAATTGCTCTCGCCGGCAACCGGGGTTGCCGATGCTTCGAAGGAGGCATGCGGAAATCCGCGATTGTAGTAGTAATTCAGAAGGTTGTCGCGGTCTTCAGCGATATAGTACTCAGAGAATGGCTGGCCTTCGGCGGTGTTGATCTCGCCTGCCAGTTGCGTTTCGGAAAACGCCTGATTCCCCACAATGTGAAACGAGCCCACGCGGGTTTGTGGGCCTTCATCAATGAAGATGGAGATCAGAATGTCATTCTGGCGGCCGCGATAGTTGTCCGTGACTTCGGACCTGATTTTTACCTTCTGAAATCCATTCGCGCGATAGAGGTTTTCCAGCCCACGGACGTCATTTTCCAGGAAGCGCTGGTTGTAACGTCCATGGGTAAATAGCCGGCTGGTCGACTGCACCTGCAGGCGCGGGAGCAGGGTTTCGGTAAGAAAGTATTGATTGCCCTTAATCTCGATCTTCGCCACCTGGTGCCGCGAACCCACATCGATGGCATAAATAATGTTAAGTGTGTCGCCGGTTGCGCTGGACTGTCTCTTCAAGTCCACCTTGGCATCAAAGAAGCCGCGGCCTTGAAGGTAGTTCTGCAGATTGCGCCGCCCTTCGTTCAGGAGGTCCTCATCGATGGCATTCTCCTCGAAGATGGGAACATTCTGCTTCAGCACACCTCGTCGAATCTTAAAACCTTCAGTGAATACAACGACTTTCGGCCCGGGAGCAATCTGCAGAACATAATCCACGGAGTTATGTTCGGGACGATAAGACTTGCTCACAATCGACACTTGAGCGAGCAGGCGATTCTGTTTTTGATACTTCCGGCGCAGGCGTTGCAGCGCGTTACTGGTGCGCTGTGCCGAGACCTGGTTCCCGCTTTGCAGCTTTGACGCTCGCTCGATTTCCTGCTGGGAACATCCCGTATCGCAACGGACCGTCACCGTGCCTACCCGCGCCGGAGGACCGGGGCGAACAATGAACGTGATTGCAATCTGCTGCGTGGCTGGATCAGTTTTCTGCTCTGACGTCACTGTGGATTGGTAGTAGCCATTCTCTTCCATGAGAAGCTTGATATTTGCCAGGCCGTGTTCGAGCTTCTCCTCCGTGAAGATCCGTCCTAAATCCAACTTGGCCGCATTTACGACCTGGCCGGCAGTGGGCCGGTTCGGGGCGCCTTCCGCCCGCACCGAACTTACGAAGAAATTCGGAGTTGTAATAACGCTGAGCGTGACTGTGCCGTCTGAGGCACGTTCGGCCTCGACACGAATATCGCTGAAGCGGCCGCTAGCGAATAAATCGCGGATGCTTTCGCGTATCAAATCCCGATCCAGCGGCTGCCCTTGCTTCTGCGGGATGAGATCGAGAAGACGTTGCTGATCGACCTTGTCAGAGAGATTCGGCCACTTGATATTGCCGACTACCATTCCTTGATAGGCGGCCATGCTGTTCTCTTCCCGCGACTGTCGCGCGGCGCCAGAGGTTTGGTTCTGAAGCGTAGCCATTGCCGCGCCTGCGCCCGAGAGCGTAAATAGCAGGCCGACAAGAATTCGGGTTACCGTGCCCCTTAAGAGCAAGCCAATCCCTCGGATCCGACATGTCCGGCTGAAAAGCTTGTTGAAGTATCCTCTAGCAACGCGATCTCCGTGGATCGATGTCGTGGCGTGCGTGCTACCACACAGACCCGGTCCGACTCGGCTTTCGGTGAAAACCTATAATAATGGTTTGGATGCTGGCAAAGGGTGATCTCCTTGGAACTGGTAGATAGGTACTCAAGGCAAGTGCTCTTTCGCCGAATCGGCGAGGAGGGTCAGCGAAGGTTGGCAGCGTCGCGCATTGCCGTTGTCGGGTGCGGGGCTACCGGTTCGGCGCTGGTTTCCTTGCTCGCGCGTGCCGGCGTCGGCTTTATTCGCGTCATTGACCGTGATTACGTCGAGCCCAGCAATTTGCAGCGACAGACGCTATTCGATGAAGCTGACGCCGCCGAATCCCTGCCTAAGGCGATCGCAGCCGCGCGAAAGCTTGCTACCTTCAATTCGCAAATCGCCGTCGATCCCCAAGTCGCCGACCTTACACCCGAGAACGTGGATGCACTGTTGACAGACGTACAGCTGATCCTCGACGGAACTGACAACTTCGAAACTCGCTACCTGATTAACGACTTCGCGGTGAGAAGTTCACTGCCTTGGGTTTACACGGCGGCGGTGGGCAGCTATTGCGTGAGCCTGAATATTCTTCCTGGGCGAACGGCATGTCTCTCCTGCATATTCCCTGAGCCTCCGGGTGGTACGGTTGAAACCTGCGAGACGGCGGGAATCTTGAATTCAGCAGTCAATCTTGCGGCATCGATCGCCGCCACCGAAGCAATGAAGATCCTGGTAGGCGCGGAAGATGAAATCCGCCGCACCCTACTGTCTTTTGATGTTTGGTTGAACGACCGCGCGGAAATCTCGGCCGCTCGGCCTCGGCCTGGGTGCGTAACCTGTGACCGTCGCGAGTTCCCTCACTTGGCCGGGAAAGGCCGGCCGCACATTACTTTGTGTGGCCGCAACTCCGTTCAAATCCACGAACATAGCCGCCCAATGGACCTTGCCGAATTGAGCCTTCGCCTGAAACCGCACGGGGCGGTTCGCCACAACGATTTCGTCCTCAAGTTCTGGCGGGAGCCTTACGAGATGACGCTTTTCCCCGACGGACGGGCCATCATCAAGGGAACAACCGACACTGCCGTGGCCAGAAGTCTCTACGCACGCTACATCGGAACCTAGCAAAAGCCGCGCCCAGAGCGGCATTTCGGGTGTATGATCTTTCCGGATAGTTAAAGAAGAGCATCCAGAAAGAGCTTCTTTGGATCTGAATGCTCAGGTTTTGTGGAGGATGCTATGCGCATCGTTTCGGTTCTGTCTCTGCTCGTTCTGTTGCCCGGATTGGCTGCCGCCCAGGCGACCATCATCGGCGGCACAGCCAGCAATTGGGTTCCAGCCTACGGCGTCTATGCGGCGCCTTACGTTCCGTTGGTGACAACCCCATCGGTCACGTTGTCCACGGTTTCTCCTTCCGCTGTCGGAGCGAGCAACGCCACGTTCGGTCTGGTCGCAGGCGCGACCAACGCGACGTTATCGCCCGAGTTCGTCGGTGAGCCGCCAGTCGGCGTTTACACCCAGCCGGTGTGGTACGGTCCCTCAGCCGAATTTGGCGGAGCGCTGGCTCCTCACGGCCACATGCACGGCCCGAAAAAGGAGCAGGGCGCCTTCGACTTTGTCAGGTCATCCTGGAGTGAGCGCATGGGCGCTGCCCGCCTGATGGCTGCCGCTGGCCCGGCGAGGAAAGCCTCGCGGACCTATACTAATCAGGACATCGATCAGATGAACCAGAAAACAGGCACAGTGAAATACGGCGGCAAGACCGAACACCTGTAGGAAGCAGAAAGCCTAGAAGCGATCGGCGGGCCGCACGATACATCAATCGCGCGGCTCGCTTTCCTTTCTCGGCCTCTTACTTCACGAACTCCCCTGTCCCGCCATTCCGCCAGGGATCGTACGTGAGACAGAAGCGCACGCGCTCTGAAATCGGATCGTGAGTGTAATAGAGAAATACGTTGACTGGATTGGGATCCGGGTCGGCTAAATCGACTTCGCCTAGGATCTGGAACGACTGCGCTCCCACCTGCCCAAAATCCGGCGTCAGACCGTGTGTCACTTCCAAGCCATACTGATCGGCCTGATGCTCCAGGTAGCGGCTGAACGCGCAGGCCACCGGACTTGAAGCAAATGACAGCACCGAGAGCAAGAGGAGCAGCGCCGGCAAGGACGCCCAGTCTTCCAGGCTGCGAATTCGCCAAGCCGTTCCCCAGCGGGCCAGCACCCATCCGATGGAACGGTGGAGCAAATAGAAAAACACAAACAAAAGAAGTGCCAGAAAGATCATGCCTTTCACCACGTGGTGCAGAACGTAATGCCCCATTTCATGACCGCAGACGTAGACGATCTGCGGGGTGTTCATCTTCGCAATCGTGTTGTCCCATACCACAATGCGTTTCGATCCTCCCACACCGGTGACATAGGCATCGACAGCCGTAGTTTTCTCGCCAGCTCCCATCCAGAACATGCGCTCGGGAGGGATGCTTTGCCCCGCATGTTGCACCATTTGCTCCAGACCACCCACCAGGACCGGGTCTTTTTGCTGCAACGGCTCGAATTTGTGGAAGAGTGGATCGACTACCAGTGGCTGCAGGAAGACGAGAAACAGACCGATGGGAAGCGATATCAGCCAGAAGTAGAACCATCCCCGGCCTGGGCTGCGGCGGATGATTAGATAGAGCAACCAGATCAGAATGGTCCCGATCACCAGGAAAATCAGCTCAGCCTTGATCCAGTCCCAAGTCCACGATCCCCAGCTCTGAACCGAAATTCCATAACGCTTTTCGATCATCTCGCCATAGACATCCAACGGCAGAGTGAGTATTGCTATGGTTAGGAGCAACAAGGGAGAGAAGACAACGCTTTGCAGAAAGCGAGACGCGCTGAAACCCTCCGCCCAGTCCCGATATTTGGAGGCCAGCCCTAAACGCAGGATCAGCCAAAGAACGAGAAGCCCATAAACAAAGCCAATCAAAGCAAGATCAAAGTGAATCCGGCTTCGGTCGTGCGCTTTCTTGTAGAGATCAGGCGGCAGAGTATAGGTGGTAACCCTTTTCTGCGCGGAGACCGAAGCCGTGGGAACGCCAGCGCTGACGCTGCTCGGTGCCGACGGTTGGGTTTGGAATGCGTATGTAGGAAGAATGCACGCTGCGAGGAAGAAACCAGCAAGTATTACCCGGAACGTTTTCATGTAGGGCTCCTGGGTGAACAGATAAGTCTGGCGCAGGCGCAAGTAACGGGTCAAGGACGTGCGCGGTTCTCCGCACGCTGGACCTACCGCGTAGTGACGCTGTCCAGCGTTGCAAAGAATTCTGGGTAGGAAATGACGGCGGCATCGGCACCGCGAATCGAAGTTGGCCCATCTGCGCGTAAAGCTGTTACCGCAAACGCCATCGCAATCCGGTGGTCGTCGAAGGAATCAATCTCAGCGCCATGCAATTTCTGGCCGCCGGGGATCTGCAACCCGTCTTCTCTTTCTTCGACTTCTGCCCCCATGGCGCGCAGGTTTGTGGCCACCGCGGCAATGCGATCGGATTCCTTGACACGTAACTCGCGAGCATCGCGGATCTCCACCCCATTGGTGGTGTAGGGCGCAATGGCGGCCAGCACAGGAATCTCATCAATCAGCATGGCCGTCTGCGGAGTTTGGATCGTCCCCCCGCGTAGCTCGCCACCGGCAGCTTGCACAACACCGACTAACTCTCCGTGAATCTCTTCAATCTGTGTCACCGAGATTCGCAAGCCCATACCGGCCAGAAGGTCCAGCAGAAAACTGCGGGTGGGATTCATTCCCAGATTGCTGATGGTCAACTGCGATCCAGGAAACAGGGCTGCGGCGCACAGAAAAAAAGCCGCACCTGAAAGATCGCCGGGAACAGTCGCCTCCACGGCATGCAACTTCTGGCCACCGGCAACTCGCACTTCATTTCGCGCCTGCTTTATTTCGGCCCCGAACGCGCGCAGTGCTAGCTCACTGTGGTCACGTGTGCGAATCGGTTCTTCGACTCGGGTCTCTCCGTCGGCGAACAGTCCGGCGAACAATATCGCCGACTTCACTTGCGCGCTGGCCACGGGCATGATGTAGTCGATGGCCCTCAGCCGTCCGCCCGTGATACGCAATGGTGGGCGACCACCGTCACTTGCAGCGATCTTCGCACCCATCATTTCCAGCGGCTTGATGACTCGCGCCATAGGGCGGCGCGAGAGCGAGGCGTCACCGGTCAGTTCGCTGAGGAATTCCTGCCCCGCAAGAATGCCGCTCAGCATACGGATGGTCGAACCTGAGTTGCCGCAATCGAGAATCTGGGTCGGCTCCTGAAACTTTGAACCCCGGCCGTGAATCACCACGCGATTATTTTCGCGCGTCCAGTTGACCCCCAATGCACGCAAACAGCGAAGCGTGCTGCCGCAATCCGCGCCGGTGGAAAAATTCTCCAGCGCGCTGGTTCCCTCGGCAATCGCGCCCAGCATGGCATAGCGATGGGAGATGGACTTGTCGCCGGGTAGGCGAACCGTGCCGGAGACGTTGGTCGCTGGAGAAATGACGCGAGTGGCGCGCTCGGAAATCACCAGTCCAATATAGCGGAAGGGGACGAGTTTTCAGGTCGCAGTTTAAGAACCAGCCTTACACCAGCGCTTTGGCTTCGGCTGTAGCCTCTTTCAGGATATCGGTTGGCACTTCCTTGATGGTGACATTGAATTCAAACATCGGCGTCTCACTGCCGCGCCCCCAGCGGTTGACCTCCCAGTGAGCGCGGATGACCTTCACTTCCCGTTGCTCGTTGAGGTCAAGCAGCAAGGGATGCTGTCCACGATAAAATTTCTGGGGAAAATTGGTCAGCGCTTTAGCCGCCCAGGTAGTGCCATCCGGCGAGCCGAAAATGCTGACATCGAGGGCTTCCTGCTCGACGATGTTCGTGATGTTCAAGCTCAGCAGAAAAACGCGGTTGGCCGCGCCACTAAGGTCCGCTGCTGCGCTGTCGCCCTTTGTGGTTACAACGGTCTTGTCAGGAACCAGGAATGTGTCAATCATGCGAGAAGAATTGTAACTCAGCGACAGGGCAGAATGGACAACGCTCTTGAGTGCTCTTTCCGCAGCACCAACCTATCCGCCTCCGAGCTTATCCACAAATTGCCGCAAAATCTTGCCAGCTTCCTCCGGTTGTTCCCATGGCGAATAATGCCCCGCCTTGCCGATCACTCTCATATCGCTGCCAGCAATATGTCTTTTCATCAATTCTGCTTCCGGTACCCCTGTCAGCGTGTCCTCGTCCCCCGTAATCAGCAGGGTTGGGACATTGATGGTTTTCAAAGTCTCAAGCGAATCTTGCCTCTCCGCCATGCCGCGTTGCACAGCCGCGACGTCTTCGGGCGACATTTGGCGCATCATTTGTAATGCGCCGTCAACGAGATCCGGACGAGTTCGTCTGGTGGTTTCCGCAAACACCTTCAACACCATGCCAGCAAAGAACGGTTCTGTTCCCCGCTCCAGGACGTCAGCTGCGGATTGCAGCCGAGCGGCGCGGGCATCTGCATTGTCGGCCTGCGCCTTCGTGTTGCAGAGCACCAATGCTGCAACTCGCCCGCGAAACTTGCGCCAGAATTCAAACAGAATGTAGCCGCCGATGGAGACGCCAACGAACGGCGCTCGGCCAACCTCTTCCTGTTTGAGAATTCTGGCCAGGTCCTGCACATGCTTGTCCATGGTGGCCGGACCTTCGCCGGCATCCGACTCACCGTGCCCGCGAAGGTCAGGAATGATCAAGCGATAACGCTGCGCCAAAGTCCTTGACGCAGGTCCCCAGAATTGGTGATTGGCGGGAAAAGGGTGGAGGAGAACGACCGGCGGCCCCTCACCAGTGATTTCATAGGAAATCCGCGCGTCATCGCTACGAATTTGCTTCATCGCTGCGATTTAAACATAGGACTGGGGCGGAGACCAGCTAGGGAGACACTTCCTGCAAGAGCACAACATTCGCAGACACTGCAGAGCCTGACCAAACCTAAGCACACCCGACAGGGTTACGGATTGGTGGTGCTCGGTGCCGCATTGGGCGCTGCAATCATCAACGGCTCTTCGGGCATCACGATCCAGGCAATCGGGTAGGCCAAAAGTCCTACACCGGTCATGACCGCCGTGATCAGCCAGACCAGACGGACAACGGTCACATCGATATCAAAATACTCGGCGAAGCCAGCGCAAACACCGGCGATCTTGCGATCAGCGCGGGGGCGCATAAGTCTTTTGCGGGCCAATACCGCGCCCACCCGTGTGCCACAGTAAGCACAAACGTTGGCATCGTCCTGGATGACTTTTCCGCAATAGTTGCAATACATGGCTGCCTCCTACATCAAGATACGATAATCAGGATAAGCCGGTTCCCGTGCAAGAGCCAAGCTGCTGGGCAGGTCGCTACGGAACCAAGAAGGCTACTTTCCGCAACAACCACTACGATTGAAACTGTAGCTGCGCGAGGAGCAGGCTTGATACTCTTTTCCGGGAAAATGTAAATCCTGCTCGAAAATTACAAATTCTCATCGTAGGCGGAATTGTAGTTACTTGTGGCGCAATGACTTAATAGAGTTGTGGTTTGGTCACAGGCTTGCGGCTAGAGAATGAGAGATGGCCGTGTCTGAAGTTGCGCAAAATGAGGCTCAGGAATTCTGGCGTCCGCCCGAGGTTGCGGCGGTTCCCGCGATCCCTTCCCTGGCTGAAGCCTGCGAGCGCTGCGGTTCTGAGTACATGGTTGGCGCGAAGTTCTGTCACACCTGCGGCCGCTCCCGCCTTGCTACGGAATCTTCCTTTCTTGAAGTAGCTCTTACTCGTTCGCAGGAAGTTCTCGAGGCGCTCGATTTCCAGGGCATCCAGGACCGGTTGCACCTCACGCTCGCGTCGATGATCGCCTTTATTGCTGGCTTGGGTTGTCTACTAGGGGCAATTGCCGTGGGCTTCGTCTACTCGGTTCAAACCCTGTCGGACTTCCAGGCCATCCAGCTGTGGCGCATCGAATGGCTGCTGGGGGCGGCAGCGGCATTCCTGGCCGGGATCCTGCTTAATCGCGACCTGTCTTCGAAAAGCTAACCTACTCTTGAAATTCAAGAAAACTCAGTTTACAGGCTCGGGATCCCCTGCCACGGTTCGCCGTTGCTGGTACATGCGGTAGAGGTGATGAACCGGCCCAGTTCCACGCCCCAAAGGGTGAGCATTACTGATCGCTGCTGCAACGTAGGCCTTAGCAAGCAACACCGCCTCAGGCAGACCTCTGCCGAGTGCCAGGTGGCAGGCCACCGAGGTGGCAAATGCGCACCCGGTTCCATGGGTAGAATTCGAACGCAGCCTGGGAGACTTGAAGATCTCCTGCTCGATTCCCTTCTTTGTGGTAAAGCTCAGTAGGTCAATTGCCTTGTCCAGGTGCCCGCCGGTGATCACTGAGGCCGCCGCACCCATTTCGTGGAGTTTGTGAGCCGCCGCCCGCATTTGGTCGGCATCGGTCACCGCCAGGCCGGTAAGGGCCGAGGCTTCGTCCACGTTAGGGGTCACAACAGTGGCGAGCGGCATCAGGCTTTCGGTCAGCAGACGCGCCCCAGTCGCATCTAGTAGCGCGGCCCCAGATGAGCTCTTAAGAATCGGATCCAATACGATATTCGGTGGTTTCTGGCTCTCCAGGAAGCTAACGACCGAACGGACTACCTTTGCCGAACCCAGCATCCCAATATGAACTGCGGCGATATCAACGTCGGCCGCCAGTTCTTGTAGAGTCTCGGTGACCAGTTGAGGGTCGACCGGCTCAACCCGCCGAACCCCGCCGGTCGATTGCACAGTCATGGCCGAGATGCAAGCGACGCCGTAACAGCCATGGGCTGCAATAGTTTTGATGTCTGCCGTCACTCCCGCCCCTGAGGATGGGTCGAATCCCGCGATGGTCAGCACGATTGGCGGAGAGGATGCCATGAAATCGAAAAGCTTCTATCGGAACTTTGGGCCTGATTGATTACAACACGATTACCTTGCTAAGTCACTGAAGGCGCAAGCTGAACTTGGTATCTGCTATCTAATTACAACAAAATAAAGGCAATGCAAATATTTCATGGTGCACTGAACTTAGGTTATTTACTACTAGATAAATACTTAAGTGTTAGACATTACAGGTACATTAGGACGATTACTCAAGATATACAGTAAGTTACGTGTGATATCCATAACTCCCTGGTTACGTTATTACCGTTCATTTTGAATTGACACTCTCGAAGCCCGCCCTGTAGGATTTCAAAATCGTTCCACGAACCGGTTTATGGGAGGTCGACTTTAGAGATGAGAGGTGACTGAATGAGAGGACGTATAGCTCATGGACTGGCGACAGTTCTACTGATCGTCGGCCTGGGGGCGGCTCAGGGGCCAACCAGCTCAGGGTCTAAAGACACCCAGATAGCTGTAGCTAAGCAAGCGGCGGGGGAACCGAGAGGTAAGTCCCCAGCCAGTGTTCAACATCACGGGCCATACCAGGTAGGAACGGCGTCCTGGTACGGAGAGTACTTCGAAGGCAGGGAAACTGCCAGCGGTGAGCCCTACAACATGTACGATCTGACCGCGGCCCATCCTTCGCTACCCCTCGGATCTTGGGTACGCGTAACCAACCTGGCTAACGGACGCAGGGTCTTTGTGCGGATCAACGACCGCGGACCTATCGTGCCGGGCCGGATTATCGACCTGTCCTACGGAGCGGCCCAGATGCTCCACTTCACGGACAAGGGCCTGCAACGCGTCCGCCTGGATGTGATGCCTGCCCGCCAGGCAGAGCTGCAGCAACTGGCTATGCTTCGGCAATAGTCACACAATTCCCGGAAGATTACACTCGAAGGGATGACTGATCCGCGCCAGCGTTTGATCGTCGCCCTGGATGTTTCGTCAGCGGCCGCCGCCAGACAGATCGTGGCGGCCGTGGGCGATTCCGCCTTCTGCTACAAAGTCGGAATGCAACTCTACACCGCTGAAGGTCCGCAGGTGGTCCGCGATCTGGTGAGCGCTGGGCGCAAGGTCTTTCTGGATCTTAAGTATCACGACATTCCCAACACGGTAGCTGCCGCCGTCCATGAGGCCGCGAAGCTCGGCGTCAGCATGTTGACCGTGCACGCGTCTGGTGGCAGCAAGATGTTAAGCGCGGCGGTAAAGGCGGCAGACTTGAATCCGGGGTTAACCGTTCTTGCCGTCACCGTTCTGACTAGCCTGGGAACATCGGATCTGCCGCCTATGGGCGTACAAGGACAGCTGCAGGAACAAGTATTGCGGCTGGCGAGATTGGCGCTGGATAGCGGCTGCGGGGGGATTGTGGCCTCGGCACAGGAGGCCTCCGCGTTGCGGCGGGAGTTCGGTAACGAATTTACGATCGTGACACCAGGAGTTCGTCCCGCCGGAGCGGAGGTGGGAGATCAGGCGCGAGTGGTCACCCCAGCCGAAGCGATTGCCGCCGGGGCAACGCACATTGTCGTCGGGCGGCCGATCACCGAGGCGGCAGACCCGGGAGAAACGGCTAGAGAGATAGCGGCGCAGCTAAGTTATCGGACGGTAGTATAATGGTAGTATGAAGGAGAAGACTTCCATCACACTCTCTAAGGAGGTCCTGGCCGGCGTTGACCGCATGGCGGGATCCAAGCGGTCGCGCTCGGCGTTCATCGAGGACGTGCTGACCCAGTATTTGAAAAAAAGAGTGCGAGAGCAGCGCGACGCGCGCGACTTGGCCCTCATAAATCGTCACGCTGAACAACTGAACCAGGATGCGACGGACGCTTTGGAGTACCAGGCTCCCCTCGGAGAGTTACCGGAAGAATAAGGCTGCGGACTGACAGTATGCGACGCGGAGAGATCTATCGGGTTCACAAAGCGGAGGGGGACCCCAAGCGTTACCGCAGTTATGTGGTGGTCAGCCGACAGACGCTCATCGACTCACGGTACGCGACCGTCATCTGCGCCCCTGTGTACACCAATGGTAGCGGGTTGTCCACACAGGTGGCCGTCGGCCCTGATGAGGGATTGAAACATGATTCGTGGATCGTTTGCGACAACCTCAGAAGCTTGCAGAAGGCGGACCTGACGCAATTTGTGGGTTCGCTGTCTTGGTCCAAAATTGGTGAATTGGACGAGGCATTAAGAGTCGCACTTGCGTTGGATTGATCGAGGGCGGGCAGGGACGCCCGTCCTCCATTGCTGCTTTTACAGCTTCTCGAAGAACTCACACGCCGAACAAGAAATAAAAATCCCACCTGGAACGTTGCGTTCGCGGTCTTTCACGCGCTTTACAATGCGAGTCGGCTTGCCGCATTTGGGGCAGTCCGTGCTCTTGGTGGTATCCATGACTTTCTTGCGGTCGGCTGTTTTGGCAATTTTCATCACAATCTCCTGCCAGAGCTTCGCCAGGAAGCTCCGCTAAATTCACTAAGATTTCGGGAGTAATTCTAAGGCTGGCTCAGGGCAGCCGGAACGAGAAACTCTCCGCTATCGATTTTACATGAAAACTCGAGCGCGTCGTGGGCTAGACGAAACAGAAACCACAGAGGACACAGAGTTTCACAGAAAAGCTTACCCATTTGTCATTCCGAGCGGAGCGAGGAATCTGCTTTTCAAAGATTCTCCGTGAAACTCAGTGTCCTCTGTGGTTAAACGCTACTTCGATACTGCCGCAAACAGATCCGAATGCAGCAACGACTGAAATTGCTTATCGTCGGTCTTGAAGTGCATCTGCAGGTTTGAGCTGTCCGAATTCACCGAAACATTTTCCAGCGCCGCCTTTTCGGTCGGGCTCGCGGTCATCTTTCGATAAAGAACTCCCGCCTTCACCAGCGAAGAGAGCGTCGCCGCCGTAACCGAATCGGAGGTAACAACATCCAGGTCGAACTTGACTCCGTTGTCGAAATTCATGGTGTAACGCGAGCCCAGCACGTGCTTCTTCACCATATCGAAGTCGGCCAGTTTGCCGGCGTCACCCAACGCCGACAGCAGCATGTTCTGGGTCCCCTTCTGATCGAGCACGCTCCACACCACGCCCGACTCCACTGCCCCGATCATGTCGGCCACGTCCCGATTGGCGTCAAGCGTTGTGGCATATCCGTCTTTCGCATCCAGGGCACCCTTCAGAGCGGAGGCATCAGCGAACAGCAACGTGTTGTCGTCGGGGAAGGTCATGTCCATGCCACCGGACATCGGATAAATGTCGTCGTCGTGGTACTTGAGCGGCTTCACTTTGTTGAGGCGCATTTTCTTGAGGACGGCCTTTCCCGAAAACGAACCCTGTGCCGCGCCGATCACCTGCACGCCCTTATTGCCCGCGCGATAGGAAGCGAAAGTCAGCACGTCAAGATCTTTGTCGGGATTGATGCCGATCGACTTCAGCTGGCCTTCAAATTCCTTGAGGCTGGGCGGCAGGACTTGCTGCTTCAGCGCCATTGCCGTATCCGAGTTCTTGAGGGAACGGTAGTCCACTGTAATGACCTGCTGAATATCGGAAGGAATGGCGGTGCGCGCCGAACTGGGGATGGCGGCGCACCAACCCAGCGGCAATGAGCAGGCAACAAAACACAAAACGGCCCTTAGAGATCTCATAAGAAAAAGCCCTTGCACACAACTATGTAGATGCAGAACGACCTGTCCGGGCAAGCTTGCATCAATATCTCATTGTAAGCCATAGCCAGGGCGGGAGTGGCGGCACGAAAGTGTAAACACCTCCCAATCGAGAACGTTGCTATGGAACAAGCAAAGGAGGGGTTCCTGCACCGGCATCTCTACAGCTTCCTACCGTACCAGCCGCGCCTCTCCGAGCGCGGGCTGGATTACGCCACGATCCATGAACTTCAGGCGTTTCGAGAACCGGGTTGCGACCAAACCGTCGCGGATATGAGATCGGCCCATTGGGATCAGGCCGAGAGAACCTGACCTGGAGGTATGCTTCGCACTCGCCGGTTGCTGATGTGGAGCGACGCCATAGCAGCCTTCCCTGCTACGTCACCAGCGCGGACGACTACGGAAGATCCGTTTCCGACGTTCCGGTCCACTGATCGTGCAAGACTGTCACTTTGTCAGAGCAATGGCCCTGCTTCGAATCTGTGCCACGAACGCCGCATCCTTGATCGACTCGATATTAATCTCCACATTCGCCAAGGCACCTTCGATTGCGGCCTTTGCCAGCGCTTTTGCAGTGGTCAGGTCGGACTTCATGTTCGGATTCGTGATTGGACCCAGTTTTTCCGCAATGGCGCCCACTTCCCTAGCCTTTTCCGCCACGCCGAGCGGCACGGCGGTAGCCTGCTTGAGAGCCGCGTCGATGATTGAGTCGCTATCCGCCGATTCCTTGGCCTGCTTGTAAGCTTTCATGACGACGTTGAATGACTCGGCGTCGGCGTCGATGGCTGCCTTGAGTTCTTCGCGCAATTGAGCCAAGCGGGCAATCGCGTCGCTCAACTCACGGTCGTACTGCAGGTACGCCTTCTTGCCCCGCGACATGGAAGCAACCATCGCCGCCAAACCTGCCGCCATCGCACCGCTCGCCGCCGCCGCGCTGCCGCCGCCAGGCGTTGCAGTAGGAGCCGCCAGTTGCTCGACGAAGGGTTCCACCCCGGCTCTCAGGCCGCCCACAGCAATCTTGCCGCCCATCACCGCCGCTAGCCGGTTCTCCAGGATCAACGACGAGTCGAAGTTCTCCACTTGCAGGAACCACTCAGCCGCAGACTCTAACGCTTTCTTGGGAATGAGACCGACAATCTCACTGCTGACCGGCATCACGCCGTAGCGCGCCGCCTCGCGTTTGACCGTCTCAAAAACGCGATGGATGGGCGTCTGCTCAAAGTCGGTAAGATTCATGGAGACCTGCGCCATGCCACGCACCAGAAATCCCGCGCCCTTGACGAAGCGCATGCCGCCGCTCGAAAAACGCACTGCCTTGGCGATGTTCTTGGCAATCTGGACATCCGGCGTGCTGAGGAAGACGTTGTAGGCGATCAGAAATTTCCGCGCGCCAACCACAGTGGCCCCAGCCGTCGGATGTACTCTGGGATCGCCGAAGTCAGGCTTTCTTGCAGGATTGGTCGCGATCTCCGCGCGGATTCCCTCAAATTGTCCGCGTCGTATGTTCTCTAGATTCTGCCGCTCCGGAGTCGTTGCTGCGGCTTCGTACAGGTAGACCGGAATCTGAAAGCGCTTCCAGATCTCGGCGCCCACATGCCGCGCCATGGCAACGCAGTCTTCAACCGTCACGCCTTCGATGGGGATGAAAGGCACCACATCGGCAGCGCCCATGCGCGGATGTGCCCCTTGATGCACACAGAGATCGATCAATTCAGCAGCCTTGCCCACCCCACGAATCGCCGCCTCCTGAATTGGTTCGCGCTCACCGACCAGCGTGATCACGCAGCGGTTGTGGTCGGCGTCCATCTCGCGATCGAGCAGGTAGACCCCGTCCATTTTCATGGCTTCAACGATGGCATCAACTTTGGTCTTGTCACGGCCTTCGGAAAAATTGGGAACGCATTCAACCAGTGTGGACATAAGCAGAGAAGAATATCTGGTGGGTAGCGTGGGCGCAACCTAAGCGGTCACTATCGCGTGCGTCCGCTGAACAACCTCGAATCGTACGGATAGGATTCATGCGAGACGACCTGCACGCGTTTGGCATCGACATGCGCGGGATTCAGCAGATAATTCACCGTCTCCGGCAGAATTGCCGACGGCACTTCCAACAATGCCGACTTCCCTGCTGCCAGCCATTCATCTCCCGCATTGCGCGAGGCAAGCAGGTTCTCGCGCCAGTCGTTCGGAAGTTCAGCCTCGCCAACGCGAAAGACAGCGACGTCTTGCGGCGCTTCTGCTTTCATCAGCCGGTAAGATCCAGGCGGACGTGCAGGGTCGATTTCAAGATGTACCAGGACTTCGACCAGCGCCCCCGCGGGATGCGGAGACAGATAGACGATCGGACGCCCACGCGTATGCCAGCGCGCCGAGGCGACGGTCCCGCCGAGTCCGTCCAGCGTGGCGTGATTGCTGATTCTCCAGAGGAACACTTATGCGAACATACCTTCGTCGATTTGGACGAGCATCTCTTCGACCAAGCGCGCACCGGTTTCGGTCGACATCATTTGCAGAGGTGTTTTGCCTTCGAAGCGGACCTTGGGGCGGCGCATCCAGTCGAGTGCGGCGTCGGCCTCACCGAGCGTGGCCTGGGCACGGGCCAGAATGCGCGCGCTGCGAATCGCCCGGTCTGATTCTTCTTTCGAGAGCCGCTGATGGCTGCTCTTGCGGTGCTTGAAGGTCCGCCGGTGAATGACGAGCGAGTGGACCTCGTCACGGGTAAGGCCGTGACGGGTCATGCGTGTCACGGTTGTTAACGGCAGACCGCGCTCGGCAAGCGATGCCAGATCGAGTTCGGACTCGAATCTGGCGCCCAGCCAGTCGTGCAGGTAATCGCTGAGCTGTCGGGCTGTCGGTTGGGTGGACATTGGTTCTATGGACATTATGCCATAAATATTAGGGCAATGTGTCTATCAATACTTAGGTAGAGATTTTAAGTACCTGTGCTAGAGTTACATAGCGTTCCATAGTCGCATGTCACATCTAGAAGGCAGTTAGCTTTCCGCGCACTTAAGATCGTACCGCAGAGGTCTCAGAGAAACTCCGCGGAGAGCGCAGGAAGGTCGGTCAATGATTATCGAGGGGACTAAGCCGTAAGAAAGTTCGCCGATCTCCTCTGCGCGTTCGGCGTAACCTCAGCGATCTCTGCGGTAGAGCTTTTTAGGCAGCAAAAGCCTGCATCGTTTTCAAACGAAAAACATCTTTGCAAGTTGCAAGTCAGGTCTGAAAAGGAGAGTGCTCTTGTACCAAGTCATCCTGAAGCGCTTTGAGCATCCTGACGAAGTCCGCACTTTCGAGAAGGGCAAGTTTGAAATTGTGAACCTTGGCGGCATGACGCTTGGCCGCGCAACTTACCAGCCGGGGTGGAAATGGTCGGAGCATGTGGGCAAAGCCTCAGGCGCGAAGAGCTGCCAGGTTGAGCATGTGGGGCTGGTGGTTTCAGGAAGAGCGACGGCCGCGATGGACGACGGCCGCGTCATCGAAATGAAGCCCGGCGATTTGTTCTACATTGAACCTGGGCACGATAGCTGGGTGGTAGGCGACCAGCCTTATGTCTCGCTGCATTTGATGGGAGCGGGACAGTACGCGAAGGCGAAGTAGCGCTCAGTCTCCAATCAGCACGAGTTCTTCTTCGTTCTCGGCAGCCGGCTTCGCCTCAACGCCTGCGATTGGCGGCGCTTCAGCAACATGCCTTTTATACCGCAGCAACCAGACAAACGGCAGCATGGCGAGAAACAGGCCGCTCATCATCCAGAATGCCTCCACAAACGACAACATGCTGGCGTGCTGCTGCACCAGCACGTAGATTGCGCCCAGAGCCTTGCGTGAAGCTGTATAAGAGTCGAAGCCCATGGTGCGGAAATATGCGGTAAAGCCCTGCAGTAGGTTCCGGGTCGCAGTGTCCCCAGGTGTGATTTTTTCCACCAGCCGCGTCTGATGGAACTGCGCCCGCCGTGCCAGGAACGTGGTCATCAAAGCGATCCCAACGCTCCCGCCGATGTTGCGCATCAGGTTGAAGATGCTGGTTGCGTTGCCCATCTTCTCTTTGGGAATTTCCGACATTGCCAAGGCCATGAGCGGAATGAACAGGAAGCTGAGGGCTACGCCCTGAAAGACTTGCGGCCAGAAGATGTCCCAATATCCAGCGTTGAGATTCAGGCGCGAGAGCTCGAACATGGTGAACGAGCCGAACACCAAGCCAAACATAATAAGGCGTCGCGAATCGGTTTTGCTGGTGAGGTATCCAGCGATTGGGGTAAAGATCAGCGCCCCGATGCCGCGGGGCGACAACGCGAGCCCGGCGTTGTACGCAGGATAGCCGAGCAGCGTCTGGAGGAAGATCGGCAGCAACACCAGGCTGGAATAAAGCACGAATCCCAACAGGCTGATGAGAAACACTCCGGCGCTGAATGACCGGTTGCGCAAAGCGCGAAGGTCGACCACAGGCTCTCTCGTGTGCAATTCGCGGATCACCAGCGCAATCAAGCCAACCACGGCCAGGGCTGCAAAGAAGCGAATGTAGTTGGAGGAGAACCAGTCTTTGCGCTGGCCGGTGTCGAGAAACACCTGCAATGTGCCCAGTCCCAGGGCCAGAAATCCAATCCCCCAGAGATCAATGCGCCCCGCCGATCGCTTGATATAGGGCGGATCGAATACAAACTGGTTCATCATGAAGAGCGAGAAAATTCCAACAGGAAGATTCAGGTAGAAAATCCATTGCCAGCTGTAGTTGTCGGTGATCCAGCCGCCGAGCGTCGGGCCGAGGATTGGCGCCAGCAGAATGCCAATGCTGTAAACCGCCATCGCCTGTCCATGCTTTTCTTTGGGAAACGTTTCCAGCAGGATGGCTTGAGCGAGAGGTTGTAAGCCGCCGCCGCTCAGGCCTTGCATCACACGAAAGAAAATAAGCCATGGCAAGCTCGTCGCCAGTCCGCAGCACCACGACGTAATCGTGAATCCGGCCACGCAACTCAGGAGGAGCCGTTTGCGGCCCAGATAGTTGGCCAGCCAGCCCGAGATCGGCAGAATGATCGCGTTCGCGACCAGGTACGACGTGACGACCCACGTGCCTTCCTCCACCGTTGATGCCAGGCTGCCGGCGATGTGAGGGATGGAGACGTTGACGACCGTCGTGTCGAGGATCTCCATGAAAGTCGCCAGCATGACGGAGAGAGCGACGATCCATGGATTTACGCGAAGGTGCGCGTCAGGGCGTGCGGGGCCGGATCCTGGTTGGAAAGGGTCTTTCACCCTTTCTTATAGGCGCTAAGGAACGAGGGGCGCAGTGATGGGCATCACGGAAGGGTTACCCGTGAATCAAAGAACCTTTAACCACAGAGGGCACAGAGAACACAGAGTAACTAAATCTGGTAGTCCATGTCGGCGATGATGCGATCAAGCGCGGCGGCGGCTTCGTGATCGGCTTCGATTGTGCCTTCGAGTTTCTGCACTCGGTGGCGCAATTTCCCTACCTCGCCGGCTACGGCTGCCAAAGCTTCAGAGAGCGGATCGTTGATCTGCTTGGGGTCGGTGATGACAACGCGCTTGCCGTTGCGGAAGATGATATGGCCCGGAACTCCGACGACGGTTGAATCCTCGGGAACGTTGCGCAGAACGACTGAGCCGGCGCCAATACGGCAGTTATTGCCGATCGTGATATTGCCCAGGATCTTCGCGCCTCCGCCGACTACGACATTATCGTGAAGCGTGGGATGACGCTTGCCGTGCTCTTTCCCAGTTCCACCCAATGTCACGCCCTGGTAAATCGTGACGTCGTCGCCGACGACTGAGGTTTCCCCAATCACTACGCCCATGCCGTGATCAATAAACAGGCGGCGGCCGATCTTCGCGCCGGGATGGATTTCGATTCCCGTCAACCAGCGAGCGACTTGCGAAGAGAATCGCGCAAGAAGACAGAAGCGGTGGTTCCAGAGCGAGTGATTGATGCGGTAGAACCACAACGCGTGCAGACCGGAGTAGCAGAGAAACACTTCCAACTTGGAG
>Ga0335081_10000526_pt1 | contig 64773 bp, 61 predicted proteins | sample Lox_Sample_35_FD_206713 | JGI IMG/M metagenome (GOLD analysis project Ga0335081, IMG submission 206713) | Soil microbial communities from Loxahatchee National Wildlife Refuge, Florida, United States - Lox_Sample_3.5 | ecosystem: Environmental > Terrestrial > Soil > Wetlands | place: USA...
CAGATCGCCGCTGATGCGCTCGAACTGCCGATGACGCGCATCGCCAACGTGTTCCATGGCTCGACCGATTATGTGAGCGAAGGGTTCGGCTCATTCTCGTCGCGCTCCATCGTCATGGGCGGCTCGGCGATCGTCGACGCGGCGAACAAGCTGCGCGCTGCCATTCGCGAAACCGCCGCGCAGCGCCTCGGCTGCGCCGTCGGCGCGGTCGCAATCGACAACGGCATGGTCGTCGGGCCGAACCGCGGCGCCCTCGACTTCAAGGAATTTGCCGGGCTCTCCGCCGACGGCACTCATGCCAGCAACAAGCGCACGTATTCCTACGGCGCCCACGCAGCCTATGTGGCGGTCGATCCAAAAACCGGCCGGGTCGAGCTGCTCGACTATGTGGCCGTCGAGGATGTCGGCCGCATCGTCAATCCGCTGACCTTGCACGGCCAATGCATCGGCGCCGTGGTGCAAGGTCTCGGCGGCGCGCTACTCGAGCACTTCATCTACGACGATGACGGTCAGTTCCTGACCGGCTCGTTCGCCGACTACCTGCTGCCGACGGCGAGCGACTTTCCCAGCATCCGCGCCGTGGCGCTGGAGCAGAAGCCGTCGCCGCTCAATCCGCTCGGCACCAAGGGCGCCGGCGAAGGCGGCATCATTCCGGTCGGCGGCGTGATCGGCAATGCGGTCGCCGCGGCGCTGAGTTCGCTTGGCGTCGCGTTGCACGAACTGCCGCTGACGCCGCCGCGGGTCTGGCAGTTGATACAGGACGCGTCCGCGCGCTAACGTGACGGCATGAAACTCCCGCCATTCGAATACGCCTGCCCGACGACGGTTGCCGAAGCGGTTGCGTTGCTCGCGGCTCACGACGGCGAGGCGAAGCCGCTGGCCGGCGGCCAGAGTCTCGTGCCGATGCTGGCGTTCCGCGTCGCTTCGCCGGCGCTGCTGGTCGATCTGCGCAAGCTTGCCGAACTGCGGCAGATCAAGATTGGCCCGGACGGCGTCACGCTCGGCGCCATGGTGCGCTGGCGCGACATTCTCGATGACGCGAAGCTCGCCAAGGCCCATCCGCTTTTGGTGGCGGCGGTCCAGCACGTCGCCCATTATCAGATCCGTAACCGCGGCACTGTCGGCGGCAGCCTGGCGCACGCCGATCCGGCGGCGGAGCTGCCGGGCATCGTCATCACCTGCGAGGCGAAGATTGTCGCAATCGGCAAGTCCGGCATGCGGACCATCGATGCGGCGAATTTCTTTCAGGGCCCGCTGATCACGGCGCTCAAGCCCGACGAGATCATCAGCGAAATCCGTTTCCCGGCCTGGCCGGCCAAGCGCCGCTTCGGCTTCGAGGAATTCGCCCGCCGCCGCGGCGACTTCGCGCTCGCCGCCGCGATGCTGTTCTACGACGAGGACGGCGGCAAGGCGAAGAACGCCCATGTCGGCGCCATCGGCGTTGCCGACCGGCCGCTGCGGCTTGCCGCAGTCGAGCAGGCGCTCAACGGCAATGCCGTCGACGAGGCGATTATCGCCAAAGCGGAAACGGCGGCCTCGGCTTCGGTTGATCCGGCCGACGACATTCATGCCAGCGGCGCCTATCGCAAGGCCCTGGTCGGCGTCATGGTCGAGCGCGCGCTGCGCCGCGCGGCGGCGTAGCGGCAAAGCCATGCCGGTCACATTCGAGGTCAACGGCAAGTCGGTCAGCGTCGAGGTCGAGCCGCGGCTGACCTTGGCCGACTGCCTGCGCCACCATCTGCGGCTCACCGGCACCCATGTCGGCTGCGAGCATGGCATTTGCGGTTCCTGCACCGTGCTGGTCGACGGCGCCGCGGTGCGCTCGTGCCTCATTCTTGCGGTCCAGGCCGAGGGTGCCAAAGTCGTCACCGTCGAAGGCCTGTCGCGCGACGAAGGGCTGACGCCGCTGCAGGCGTCGTTCCGCAAGCATCACGCGCTGCAATGTGGCTTCTGCACGCCGGGCATGATCACCACGGCGCACGCTTTGCTGAGCGAAGAGCCGGACTGCGATGCGGATCGCGTGCGCGAAGTGCTGTCGGGCAATCTTTGCCGCTGCACCGGCTATATTCCCATTATCGAGGCGGTGCTTGACGCCCGCGCGGCCTATAAGCGCGGCGGGACCGGCGCATGAGGACGGTGAATGCGTTTGTCGGCCAGCCGATCGAGCGGCTGGAAGACTTCCGCTTTGTCCGCGGCCGCGGCCAATACGTCGACGATCTCGCGCGTAACGACATGCTGCACGCGGCGATCCTGCGCAGCAGCGTCGCCCACGGCCGCATCCGCAGCATTGACGTATCGCCGGCGCGGAAAATTGCCGGCGTGCATGCGGTCATCACCGCGGCCGATCTCGGCACGCCAGTACCGCTCGTGCCGATGCGGCTGCAGCCGATGCCGGAATTCGAAGCGTTCGGCCAGCCGGTCATGGCTCGCGACAAGGTCCGCTATGTCGGTGAGGCACTGGCGATGGTTCTCGCCGACAGCGCCGCCATTGCGGAAGATGCCTTGAGCGCCATCGACGTCGACATCGAGCCGCTGCCGGCTGTTTCCAACTGGCAGGCTTCGGCGGCCAACGAGACGCTGTTGTTCGAGAACAAAGGCAGCAACGTCACCATGGTTTTCCGCGCCGTGCGTGGCGATGCGGCGGCGTCGTTCAAGGACGCGCCCTATACGCGGCGCGAGCGTTTCAACACGCAGCGCCACACCGCGCTGCCCATGGAGCCGCGCGGGCTCCTTGCCGAATGGGATGCGGCGCGCGGCCGCATGACGGTGTCGGGCGCGGCGAAGGTCTTGTTCGCGAACCGCCGCATCCTCGCCAAGCAGCTCGGCCTTGCCGAGGACGCGATCGACATGATCGAGTACGACGTCGGCGGCAGCTTTGGCGCTCGCGGCGAATTTTATCCGGAAGATTTTCTCATCCCGTTCGCCGCACGCCACGTCGGCCGCCCGGTGAAATGGACCGAGGACCGTCGCGAGCATCTGATGACGATGAACCACGCGCGGGAAGCCGCCTGCGATGTCGAGATCGCCTGCACCCGCGACGGCGTCATCCTCGGCCTGCGCGGCCACGCCTTCGTCGATATGGGCGCCTACATGCGCACCAACGGTGCGGTCGGCGCGCGTAACATCGCGCAATTCATGTCGGGCGCCTATCGTGTTCCCAACATCGACCTCGACGTCACGCTCCTTCTCAGCAACAAGACGCCGGTCGGCACTTATCGCGGCCCCGGCCGCTTCGAGACTGATTTTTTCCGCGAGCGGCTGTTCGACATGGTGGCGCGCGATCTCGGCATCGATCGCGTCGCGTTTCGCCGCCGCAACCTCGTCGCTGCCGACGAAATGCCCTACGCGGTCGCGGCCATCGCGCCGTTTCCGAGCAAGGACGAGCTCGATAGCGGCGATTATCAGGCGACGCTGGACCGTTGCCTCGCCGAGTTCGGCTGGGCCGAAAAGACAAAGCTCCAAGGCCGTTGCATCGACGGCAGCTATCACGGCCTTGCGGCCTGCTGCTTCATCGAGGGCGGCGCCGCCGGACCGAAGGAGAGCGCGCGGCTCGTTCTGGAAACCGACGGTACGCTGACGGTCTATATGGGCTCGTCGGGTGTCGGTCAGGGGCTGGAGACGGCGTTCGCGCAGATCGCTGCCGACGCGATGGACATGCCGATGGACCGCATCAACAACGTGTTCCACGGTTCGACCACCTATGTCAGCGACGGCTACGGCTCTTATCACTCGCGCTCGATCGTTATGGGCGGCTCGGCGGTGCTTGACGCCGCAACAAAGCTCAAGGCCGCGATGTGCGCCGAGGCGGCGCGGCGGCTCAATTGCGGCGCCGCCGAGGTTTTGCTCGCCGACGGCCGCGCCACCGCGCCCGACGGTAAATCGGTCGCGTGGGCGGAGCTCGCGCCGCAGCCGCTGTCTATCGAGGGCGCGTTCTCCAACCACAAGCACACCTGGGCCTATGGCGCGCACGCGGCCCATGTGGCTGTCGATGCCAAAACCGGCGCGGTGGAGCTGATCGATTACGTCGCCGTGGAGAATTGCGGTCGCATGATCAATCCGCTGACCCTGAAGGGCCAGCTGGTCGGCGCCGTGGTGCAGGGGCTGGGCGGCGCGTTTCTCGAGCATCTTGCCTACGACGAGAACGGCCAACTGCTCACCGGCTCGCTCGCCGATTACCTGATCCCGACCGCGAGCGATTTTCCGCAGATCCGCGGCTATGTGATGGAGTCGCATCCGTCGCCGATCAATCCGCTCGGCGCCAAGGGTGCCGGCGAGGGCGGCATCATTCCGGTCGGCGGCGTGATCGCCAACGCCATTGCCGATGCGCTGTCGTCGTTCGGCGTCGAGCCGCGCGATCTGCCGCTGTCGCCGTCGCGGATTTGGCAGCTCATCCAAGACGCGCGGCAGTAGCCTTGTCCGTCATCATCCGCGAAGGCGGATGATCCAGTACTTACAGTCCTCCCGGCGGGGGCGGTGGCTACTGGATGCCCCGCCTGCGCGGGGCATGACAGGCTGGAATGCTTCGCCTAGACTCCGACCCAAGCCGCCCAAGATCAGGAGCTAGCCATGACCGTCGCTCGCCATCCGCGCCCGAAGGAGCTTGAAGGCGTACCGCTCGAAGAGATCATGAAGAAATACGTAGGTCGCTTTCGCGAGAAGACGGCGGATTGGGCGGCGTTCGAGGATGCCAAAGTCGATCCGTACAGGCGCGCCCAGCACCGCTTCATTGGCGCCGGCGGTTCCGGCAAGCACGACGATCCGACCGTCATTCCGGCCAAGAACTTCACGCTCTCGATCGTCTACGTGCCGCCGGGCCAGGGCAACGCCGCGCACACCCACGAATGTGAGGAGTGTTTTTTCGTGCTGCAAGGCATCCTCGACGTGTTCGTCGAGGATGAGAGCGGCCGCCAGGTCGTCACCAAGCTTGGCCCCTGGGAGTGCATCGCCTGTCCCGCGGGCGTGATCCACGGCTACCACAACGCCGGGCTTGAGCCGGTCTACGTGCAGATCATGCTCGGCCGCGGCCGGCCCGAGGCCATGGGCTATGCGGATGATGAGCTGTTTAAGCGCCGCGACGCACACCTGAAGGCGGTCTAGCGCTCAGCAGGTGATCGTCTGGAACCTGGTTGAGAAGGTGTGCATGCGCTCGGCGCCGGTCGGCGTGATCTGCACCGTTTCGGCAAAGACGCAGCCGGTCTCGCCGTTGCGCCATGCGGGATCGTAAAGGTCGATATTGAAGGCGAAGACCATGCCAGGGCGGAATTCGTCGCCGACGACCTTCAACGCGTCCTGGTCGGCCCGCAGCGCATGGAACCGGTAGCGCGGATATTCGAGCGACGCGAGGCCGTGGCCGTGGATGCCGGTCTCGCAGATCGCGAGCTTGCGCTCCTCGATGGTCTGCTTCACCGCGGCCATGGCATCTGAGATTTTGCGGCCCGGCCCGAATTCCTTCAGCCCGCGCTCGTAGGCGGCGACGCAGCCGTCGTAGATTTCGCGCTGCTTTGCTTCCGGCTCGCCAAGGCAGAACGTGCGTTCGACATGGGTGAAATAGCCGCCGATCTTCGGATGGATTTCGCAGATGATGACGTCGCCGCGCTCGAGCTTGCGCGTGGTCGGCACCCGGAACGGATGCGGATAGGGATGGCGGTCGCAGGCCCACAGAAACAAAGTCGGCTCTTCGCCACCCTGGGCAATCATCGTCTCCATCATGTGGCCGTAGACCTCGCACTCCCTGACGCCGGGCTGCGCGGTGTCGCGGCACGCCGCCAGCATCAGGTCGCCGATCTCGGCGGCCTTGGCGAGGATGTCGAGTTCCTCGTTGCTCTTGATGGTGCGCACCTTCTCCAGCATATCGTCGAGCGCGACGAGCGCGGCGCCCGGCAGCAGCTCCTGCAGCCGCACATAGACGCTGTGCGGTAGCCAGCCGTCGGGATCGAGCGGGCCGGCGAGGCCATCCATGCCGATGCGGCCCTTGTCGAGCTTCAGCTCCTTGAGGCGCGCGGCGACGCTGTCGGCCCAGGTGCTCTTGCGGGCGCGAATGTCGCCGACCCAATCTTGCGCGCTACGCCAGCCGTCGAGGAAGGTCGGCATCAGCACGAACGAGGTCGGCTCGCCGTCGCGCGGAAACACCAGCACGTTGAATTCGGCATTGCCGCCGACCGGACAGAGATAGCGCGCATTGGCGATGCAGAAGTCCCACATCAGCGGCCAGCCCCACAGCACCAGGCAGTCGAGCCCGCGGGCGTCCATCTCTTTGCGCACGGCGGTCCAGCGCCGGTCGCGCTCCTTGAGTGAGAGACGAGGCAGTTCGAGAATGTTACGCATGATGGCCTCTCTTCTCCCTCTCCCCGCAGGGGAGAGGGCCGAGGTGAAGGGGCTCGGGCCTCATAGTCGGAATTCTCCTCTCTGGGGAGAGGGAGTTCGCGTGCGCACGGTTCGCTTCCGAGTTTCCGCCATAGGACCTATGCGGCCTGCAGCTTCAGCCGCTGCAGGCTTTCCAGATAATCGGCGATGCCGCGTTCGAGATCGTATTGCGGCCGGTATCCGAGCTCATTCCGCGCGCGGGAAATGTCGTAGATGCCGCACATCGGATAGGGCGAGCCGAGGAAGTTCAAGCCCGGTCCGATCTCGATTACGGCGTTCGGCAGATGCCGACGCAGGATGGCGGCAAAGTCCTGCAGCGTGGAACCAACGCCGGTGCCGATATTGAACACGCGGCTGGTCAGGCTCTTCGCCGTCGCCGCAAGATAGATGCCGAGCGCGGAATCCTTGTTGTAGATGAAGTCATCTTTCTCATCGGCGCCCTGGGCGAGGCGGAACGGCTCGCCGCGGGCTGGCTGCTCGACGATCTGGCTGGTCACGCCCATATTGCCGTGGCGCGCGGTCTTGCCCGGGCCGTAGGTGGTGGCGAAGCGCAGCACCACGACATCGAGGCCTTGCGCGCCCCAATAGAGCGTCGCCTGCTCGCCCATCAGCTTTGCCGAATCGTAGATGCGCTTCGGCTCCTTGCGGTGGTCCTCCGTGACGAGCTTGTAGGTCGGTGCGCCGTACTCGCCGAGCATCGGGCCGTAGACGCCCTTGGCGCTGGTATAGACCACGCGCTGGACATTGGCCGCCCGCGCCGCCTCCAGCACATTGACCGTGCCCATCACGTTGATCTCGACGCTCTCGGCCGGAAACCTCGCCGACAGCGCGCCGATATAGGCGGCGGTGTGCACCACATGGGTGATGCCGCGCGCCTTGATGACTTCGGCGAGGCGGCCGCGGTCGAGGATCGAGCCGAGCTCGATGTCGACCCTGTCGACGATGTCGCCGATCAGGGATTCGTCGCGGTGGCGCGAATAGAGCACCGGCCGATGGCCTTCGCGGACGAATTTGCGGCTCGCTTCGGCGCCGATGACGCCCATGCCGCCGGTGATCAGGACCCGCATGGCCTCTCCTTCCCTACCCGTAGGTCGGCACGAACAGCTTCTCGATCGGAACGGGGTCTGCGATCAAACCCTGCTCGGCCATGTACGTGACCAGCGCCTCGAGGGTCGGCCGGTTCGGCTCGACGCCGTAGGGCCAGCAGTCGCCGCCAAAGAGGTCGTCGATCTCGGCCACGTCATCGGGCAGCCACGGCAGCATGTAACGCAACGTGCCGGAATAGCGCATCTTTTCCAGCGCCCAGTCCTTGGCGGCGTTGAACGCGTCGTAGAGGCTCGTCGCCACGAACGGGTTCTTCTCGTAGACGTCGTTGCGGATGACGACGAGGTGCATGATCGGGAAGATCTTGGTACGCCGCACGTAGTCCTTCTCCTTCGCCCGGTAGTCGGGAATGAGCCGCACCACGTCGGGGTGGCGGCCGAAGGCGCGCGGCATGTTGGAGCCGACGATAGCGTGGATTTCGCCGGCCTCGAGCATGTCGCTGAGCGACTTGCCGCTGGTGTTGTTCTTGAGATTGACGGGTTTGAGCATCGGCATGACCGAGGGGTTGCCGTAGCCGCCCGGCTCGTTGATGGCGCCCTGGATCCACTCGATCTTGGAGAGGTCGATGCCGAGGTCGTGCTGCATCAGGCCGCGGACGAAGATGGCGGCGGTCTGGGTATAGAGCGGCACGCCGACCCGCTTGCCGGCGAAGTCGGCCGGCGACCGGATGTGCTTCTTGTTGACGATGATGAAGCTGTGGCGAAATACCCGCGAGGCGAACACCGGCAGCGCCACGAACGGCAGCTTCTTGGCGGCGAAGCGGGTGATGTACTCCGAGCTCGACATTTCACAGGCGTCGAACTCGAGCCGGTTGGACATGCGGTCGAAAATCTCCCGCGGATTGTCCATGACCAGGAAGTTGAGGTCGATGCCGTCGGGCTTAACGTCACCGGTGTAAAGGGCGAGCATGCGGTCGTAGAGGCCGCAGGCGAAGGTGATTGGCAGAGCAGACATTGGCGTGCACCGTTGAGGGATCGAGGCGGCGCGCAGTATCCCACAGGCGCCGGGCGCTCGTCATCTTGCGCCGCCTGGCGCTGATGGCCGGCGCGGGCAGCGTGTCTCCGGCGCCGCTGCCGCAAAAATTTTTTAACGCCACCGTCGATTTTTCTTGCAATGCCGGATCGATGAGACTATGTGCCGCTCGCCCAAATTCGCACGTGCCTGTGGCCGTGTGTCGATCGGTAGGCATCCGGACAAGAGGCCGGACAGTCGCCTGAGGTTGGTAGTCTTCAACCTCACTACGTGATCGGCAGCCGGAGGCGAAACCGGCGCACCCCGCGCTCAACGGGGGACGCGGCTTAAAGCAACGACGGAGCGGGCTTTTTTGGTCTCGTTGGCGGTCCAAACGTCAGCACCGAAGAGGCTTGTCCATCTTGTCTTGCCGGCCGTGCGGAACGGGTCTCCCGCTCCAATCCAAGGCAGCATCTCGGCGAAAACGCCGCGCCTCCACCGTGTCCCCAACGCACGGCGACGCGCCCAGCGATTTCAGCCGCTGACGCCGGTCGTGCGCGTGGAAGCGCGCATGTCCGAACTTCAACGCTGGGCCGAAAGGCCCCTTGAACCTTGACGAAAGGAGCGCGCCCATGACCGAGCGCATCCGCGAATTCCTGCGCCGCCGCCGCGAAGACGGGCTGGACGATGGTCCGTGCCTGGTCGTCGATCTCGACGTCGTGCGCGACAACTTTGCCGCCTTTGCCAAGGCGCTGCCGGACAGCCGCGTGTTCTACGCCGTCAAGGCGAACCCGGCGCCGGAGCTGCTCAAGCTGCTGGCCAAGCTCGGCTCCTGCTTCGACACCGCCTCGGTCGCCGAGATCGAGATGGTGCTCGCCGCCGGCGCCGCGCCCGAGCGCATCTCCTTCGGCAACACCATCAAGAAGGAGCGCGACATCGCGCGCGCCTACGCGCTCGGCGTCCGGCTGTTCGCGGTCGACTGCAAGGCCGAGGTGGAGAAGATCGCCCGCGCCGCCGCCGGCGCCAAGGTGTTCTGCCGCTTCCTGTTCGGCTGCACCGGCGCCGAGTGGCCGCTGTCGCGCAAGTTCGGCTGCGATCCGGAGATGGCGGTCGACGTGCTCGAGCACGCCCATAAGCTCGGCCTCGAAGCCGTCGGCGTGTCGTTCCACGTCGGCTCGCAGCAGCGCCGCACCGCGGCCTGGGACGAGGCGCTGAAGTCGGCGTCGGCGATCTTCCGCGCCTGCTCCGAGCGCGGCATCTCGCTGTCGATGGTAAACCTCGGCGGCGGGTTTCCGACCAAGTATCTGCGTGACGTGCCGGCGGTGGAGGCCTATGGCCGCTCCATCTTCCGGGCGTTGCGCAAGCACTTCGGCAACGCCATCCCGGAGACCATCATCGAGCCGGGCCGCGGCATGGTCGGCAATGCCGGCATGATCGAGGCCGAAGTCGTGCTGGTCTCCAACAAGAGCGAGCACGACCATGTGCGCTGGGTCTATCTCGACATCGGTAAATTCGGCGGTCTCGCCGAGACCATGGGCGAGTCGATCCGCTATCCGATCAAGACGCCGCGCGACGGCGACGAGGTCGGACCGTGCGTGCTCGCCGGCCCGACCTGCGACAGTGCCGATGTGCTGTACGAGAGACGGCCCTACGAGCTGCCGATCAGCCTCGAGATCGGCGACAAGGTGCTGATCGAAGGCACCGGCGCCTATACCGCGACCTACGCAGCGGTTGCCTTCAACGGCTTCGCCCCGCTGCGGACCTTTCACATCTAGCGACGATGAGGCTGCCGGGGTGCGGCGGTTGGAAAGGAGCGGATCCATGGTCACCATTCGGGAAGAAAAGATCGCCGACGTCGCCGCCCGCGAGGCCCTGCTCGATGCAGCTTACGGCGCGAGTCGGTTCATCAAGGCCTCAGAGCGGCTGCGCGAGGGCCGGCTGCCGGCCGACGGCTTGTCGCTGGTCGCGGTCGAGCGCGGCCGCATCGTCGGCACCGTGCGGCTTTGGCACGTCGCCGCCGGGCCGGAGCGTCCGGCGCTGCTGCTCGGCCCGCTGGCCGTCGAACCGGCGCACCGCAATCGCGGCATCGGCTCGGCGCTGGTGCGCCGCGCCATCGCGCGCGCTCGTCTCGCCGGCCATCGCGCCATCGTGATGGTTGGCGACGCGCCGTATTACGGCCGCTTCGGCTTTACCGCCGCGCCGACCGGCGAATTGTGGATGCCCGGCCGCTTCGAGCGCGACCGGCTGCTGGCGCTCGAGCTTAGGCCCGGCGCACTTGCCGGCGCCCGCGGCTTGATCGCCGCCACCGGCGCCTTGGCGCCGAAGCCCGACCTTGCCGCGCTCGTGGCCCTGGACCGGCGCACCCGGCGGCCGCGCGCTCGTCGCGCACTGGCCGCCTAGCCAAGACGTCTGAAAATCGTGGACGCCGCGGCCAAAAATCCGCGGCGTCTCTTCCACTTCTGCATTGTCGCGGCTATCACCGCCCGATTGCCGTTGGAGGCTTTCGCTATGACGCAATGGCCCGTTCACGCCCGCATCACCGGCCCTATTGTCATGATCGGCTTCGGCTCGATCGGCAAAGGCACGCTGCCGCTGATCGAGCGGCATTTTCAGTATGACAAGTCCCACTTCGTGGTCATCGATCCCGAGGACAAGGACCGCAAGATTCTCGACGAGCGTGGCATCCGCTTCATCCACCAGGCCGTCACCCGCGACAATTACCGCAAGCTTTTAGGCCCGCTGCTCACCGACGGCGGCGGCCAAGGCTTTTGCGTCAACCTGTCGGTCGATACCTCGTCGGTCGACATCATGGAGTTTTGCCGCGAGATCGGCGCTTTCTACATCGACACCGTGGCCGAACCCTGGGCGGGATTCTATTTCGACACCAAGCTCGGTCCGGAAGCGCGCTCCAATTATGCGCTGCGCGAGGCCGTGCTGGCGGCGCGCCGCCGCAAACCCGGCGGCACCACGGCGGTGTCCTGCTGTGGCGCCAATCCCGGCATGGTGTCGTGGTTCGTCAAGCAGGCGCTGCTCGACATCGCCCGCGACCTCAAGCTGAGGTTCAAGGAGCCGAAGACGCGCGAGGAATGGGGCAGGCTCGCCAAAAAGCTCGGTGTCAAAGGCATCCATATCGCCGAGCGCGACACCCAGCGCGCCAAGCTGCCGAAGCCGATCGAGGTTTTCGTCAATACCTGGTCGGTCGAAGGCTTCCTGTCCGAAGGCATGCAGCCGGCCGAGCTCGGCTGGGGCACCCACGAGAAGCGGCTGCCGAGGAACGGCGCCAAGCACAAGACCGGATGCCAGGCGGCGATCTATTTGCGGCAGCCTGGCGCCAACACCCGCGTGCGCTCGTGGACGCCGACCGCCAAGGCGCAATACGGCTTCCTGGTCACCCACAACGAGTCGATCTCGATCGCCGACTACTTCACGCTGCGCGCCGGCCGCAAGGTCGTCTACCGGCCGACCTGCCACTACGCTTATCATCCGTGCAACGACGCGGTGCTGTCCCTGCACGAGCTGTTCGGCCAGGCCGGCCAGCGACAGCCGGCCATCCATATTCTGGACGAGCACGAGATCGTCGACGGCATCGACGAGCTCGGCGTGCTGCTCTACGGCCACAAGAAAAACGCCTACTGGTACGGCTCGCAGCTATCGATCGACGAGACGCGGGAGCTCGCGCCCTACCAGAATGCGACGGGCCTGCAGGTGACCTCGGCGGTGCTCGCCGGCATGGTGTGGGCGCTGGAGAACCCCAACGCCGGCATCGTCGAAGCCGACGAGATGGATTTCCGCCGCTGCCTCGAAGTGCAGCGGCCCTATCTCGGGCCGGTGGTCGGCGTCTATACCGACTGGACGCCGATCACGGATCGGCCCGGCTTGTTCAAGGAAGACCTCGACAAGCGCGACCCCTGGCAGTTCAGCAACGTGCTGGTGGGCTGACTGATGCTTCCCGGGCGCAGCGCAGCACGTGGCGAAGCGAAGTGATGCGCTGCAGAACCGGGATCGTCACATTCTCAGAGTATGCGAAGGTCCCGGAACAGCGGTGCATCGCTTCATGCTGCACCGCATCCGGGAGACGAGCTCTTACTCGATCGCAATGTTCAGATAGCCGTCGATCGCGGCGCGCTGGCTGGGATAAAGCACGGTGGTCGAGGTCTTTTCCTCGATCACCGCGGGGCCGTGGATGGTCATTCCGGTTGTCAGCGCCGAGCGGCGATAAACCGGCACTTCGATTGGATCGGCCGGATTGAAATAGGCGGCGCGCGTTTCGTGCGGCGCCGGTGACTGCGATGTCCCCGATGCCGCAGTCTCGCTGAACCGCGGTTTGGGAATTGCGCCGACCGCGGTGACCTGGAAGTTGACGATCTCGACCGCCTCGGTCTCCGCCATGTGGCCATAGCGGCGCCGGTGCGCCTCATGAAAACGCTTGCCCAGCGCGGCGAGGTCTGCGTCGCTGGCGAGCGCGGTGACCGGCACACTGACTTCGTAGGACTGGCCGCGGTAACGCATCCCGGCGCTGCGCAGCGTCGAAAGCTGGGCGCGGTCGAATTGCTCCTGGAGCAAATCCGCCAGCGCCGCTTGCTCCATGCGGGCGAAAATCTCCTCCAGCTCCGCCGGCTTTGCCGCATCGAGCCGCGTGATCCGCGTAAAACTTCGAGTCTGGTGCACGTCGGTCACCAGCATGCCGAAGGCCGAGAACGTGCCAGGGTCGCGCGGAATGAGAACGCGGCCGATGCCGAGGTCGCCGATGATTCGGCCGGCAATGGTCGGCCCCATGCCGCCGAACGGCACGAGCGTGAACTCGCGTGGGTCAAAGCCGCGCTCGATGGTGATGGTGCGCATCGCCATGGTGACGTTGGTGGCGAGCACGGTGAGGATGCCCCAGGCCGCCTCGACCGGCGTGAGGCCGAGCGGTTTTGCCACGCGCGACGCCACGGCCTCGTAAGCCTTTGCTGACGAGATCGGCATCGCGCCCTCAAGCAGTGCGCTCGGGCTCAAATGGCCGAGCACGACCAGCGCATCGGTCAGCGTCGGCTCAGTGCCGCCGCGGCCGTAGCAGGCCGGGCCGGGATCGGCGCCGGCGCTTTGCGGCCCGACCTTCAGTACGCCGAGATCGACCGCGGCGATGCTGCCGCCGCCGGCGCCGATAGTCTCGATGTCGACGGTGTGGGTGCGCAGCGGATGACGCGCCACGGCAAATTCGGACTTGAACAGCGGCCGCCCCGGTAGCACCGCCATGTCGGACGAGGTGCCGCCGGTATCGAAGGTGATGATGTTGTCGATACCTTTGAGGTCGCCGAGATAGCGGCCGCCGATGACGCCGGCGACCGGCCCCGACATCACGGTCTCGATCGGCGTCGCCGCCAGCATGCGGGCGCTGGCGGCGCCGCCGTCGGATTTCATCATCAGCGCGCGCGAGCGCGGAAAGCGGCGGAGCGACAACGCCTCAAGCTCGCGCAGATAGCGTGACACCGGCGGCCCGATGTAGCCGTTGGCGACGGTCGAGGCGGTGCGCTCGTATTCGCGCCATTCCGGATTGACCCGATGCGACAGCGACACATAGAGGTCCGGTGCGACATCGCGGATGATTTTGGCCGCGGCTACTTCGTGCGCCGGATTGGCGTAGGCGAACAGAAAGCACACCGCGACCGCTTCGATGCCTTGCGCGATTAATGCGCGGGTTGCCGCGGCAACGTCGTCGGCATTGAGCGGCTCGATCACGTTGCCGGCGAAATCGAGGCGCTCGCGCACTTCGTGGATGCGGTCGCGCGTGAGCAGCATTTTCGGCGCTGGAGCGAAAATGTTGAACACCTCGTCGCCGCGCCATTGCCGGCCGATCTCGTAGACGTCGCGGAAGCCGCGCGTCGTGATCAGCCCGACGCGGGCGCCCTTGCCCTCGAGCAAGGTATTGAGCGCCGCGGTCGAGCCGTGCAGGATCAGCGACACCGAATTCGCGCCGAAATCGGTGGCGAGATCGCGGGTGATGTCCTCCATCACCGCGGCTGGCTGCGCCGGATTGGAATTGTATTTGCGCACCGCGACCAGCGCGGCCGCGTCCTCGTCGAAGGCGGTGACGTCGGTGAAGGTGCCGCCGACGTCGATGCCGACCCGCAATCTCATGAGGGAGCCTTCGCCCGCAGCTTTGCGGTGGCGTCGGTGTCGAGGCTGAGATCGTTGTTGAGCGCCACGCCATAATCGTCGCGCGCCGCCTCGCGCGAGACATAGCCGCGCACCACGTCGTCGCGTACGCGCTCCGGTGCGCGCTCATGCGGATCGCCCCAACCGCCGCCACCGGCGAATTCCATGGAGAGCACGTCGTCTTTCTTGAGCCGCAGGCCTGCGACTTTCGAGGTCAGGGGTTGCGCCTCCGCATCTGCGGACTTGAGTGACGCCGCCGAGGCATGCGCGGGCTTGGCGCCGAAAATCCCCGGCGACGAATATTTGAAGCGATCGGTGCGCAGATTGATGACCGACTCGTCGCCGAGGATGCGCCACTGCCGGTGGACGCCGAGCCCGCCCCGATAGGTGCCGGGCCCGCCGGAATCCTGCGCCAGCTCGTAGCGCTCGACCCGCACCGGAAATTCGGTCTCGACCGCCTCGACCGGCGTATTCATCACATTGACGACGAGCTCGTCCATGGCGCTGACGCCGTCGGCATTGGGCCGCGCGCCGGTGCCGCCGCTCAAGATCTCGTATTGCGAATACCAGCGGCCGGTCTGCGGATGGCGGCCGGCGCTTGAGATCGAGCCGCCGGCGGCGCTGCCCGGCGCCGGCACCCGGCCGGGCACGGCACGCGCCAGCGCCCGGATCGCGACCGAGGTTGTGACCTGGCTCGGCCGCACGTACATGTTCACCGGCGCCGGATAGCGCGGATTGAGCAGCGAGCCTTCCGGCGGGTAGCTCACCTGGACCGGCCGCGACAGACCGTCGTTCACCGGCAGGCCAGGGATGAACACCATCTTGACCAGGCACTGGATGAAATTCTTCGACACGCAGGGCCGCAAATTGATCGGTCCGCGCGCCTGGGCATCGCTGTCGAGGATGAAATGCAGCATGTCGCCTTTGACCTCGAGCGAGGCGGAGATGCGGTAGGATTTGTTGAGATCGATGCCGTCGTCGTCGAGGTAGTCGGTCTCCGGGCCGTACAGCCCGTCCGGCACCTTGGCGATCTCCTTGCGCAGCTCGGTCTCGCAAATGTCCATCCAGCTCTGCCAGCAGGCGAGCACCTTGTCGGTGCCGTATTTGGCGAACAGCTCGGCGAACCGCGTCAGTCCATACGTATTCGTGTTCACCTGGGCCGTGATGTCGCCCCAGGTGACCTCCGGCGTGCGCGTGTTGGCGCAGATCACGCGCTCGATGTCGGCGAGCAACGCACCGCGCCGCAAAATTCGCAGCGGCGGGATCAGCAGGCCTTCCTGGAACAGGTCGGTGGCGTCGCCCGCATTGGTGCCCGGCACCTTGCCGCCGAGATCGGGCTTATGCGCGGTGTTGCCTATATAGCCGACGATGCGGTCGCCTTCGAACATCGGCGTGATGATGGTGATGTCGGTCGCGTGGTTCTGGCACGCCTGGTAGGGATGATTGACGATGAAGGCGTCACCGGGCGCGGCGTCGGCAAAACGGCGGCGGATTTCGCCGACCTGGGCGGCGAGTGGCCCGATATGCAGCGGCTGCGGGATGCCCTGGGCCACCATGCGGCCGTGGCCGTCGAAGATCGCGAAGGTGAAGTCCTGGCTTTCCTTGATGATGGTCGAATAGCCGGTGCGCAGCATGTTGAGCGTGAGTTCGCGCGCAATCTGCAGCGTCGACTGGTAGATGACTTCGAGATCGATGGCGTTCATTGTTCTATGCTGCGTCCGTTACCCTTCGCGGCGGCTGCGATCAAGCCGGGATCGCGGCGCACGGTGCCGGCAACCAGGATGGCAGCCATGGCCTTCAACGAGCGTTTCGACTTTTCCGGGGTGAGTGTCGTCATCACCGGCGGCGGCAAGGGCATTGGCAAGGTCTATGCCGAGGAGTTCGCCAAGGTCGGTGCCTGGGTCGTCGCCGCCGATATCGACGCCCAGGCCGCCGAGAACGTCGCTGCGGCATTGCGCCAGGCCGGCTTCGAGGCACTGGGGCTCGGCGTCGATATCGCGAGCGAGCAAGCGACCGAGGCCATGGTGCGGGCGACGCTTACGCGCTTCGGCAAGCTCGATGTGCTGATCAACAACGCCTCGCTGATGAGCGTGCTGCCGCGGCGATCGTGGCTGGAAATTCCGGTCGAGGAGTGGGACAGCGTGATGGCCGTCAATCTGCGCGGCATGTTTCTCACCTGCCGCGCCTCGTTCCCGGCGATGAAGGCGCAAGGTCGCGGCAAGATCGTCAACATTTCCTCGTCGCGGGTCTGGGAAGGCGCGCCGAACCGGCTGCACTACACCACGTCGAAAGCCGGCGTCATCGGCTTCACCCGCGCGCTTGCCCGCGAAGTCGGCGAGTTTGGCATCACCGTCAATGCGCTCACGCCAGGCATGACGCAGAGCGAGACGCAGGTCGCGTCGTCGTCGGGCAACTATCTCGCCTCGCGCGTCGCCGGCCGCGCCATCGAGCGGGTGCAGGTGCCGGCCGACCTGGTCGGCGCGGTGATGTTTCTGTCGTCGCCGGCCAGCGACTTCATGACCGGCCAGACCATCAATGTCGACGGCGGCAAGTCGATGCACTAAATTCGATGACGGGAGGTCGCCGTGTTTGATCGCCGGGCATTTCTTTGCGCCACGCTGGCGCTATTTTCGAACGCGGCCCACGCGCAGACTTGGCCGTCGCGGCCGATCAAGCTGATCGTGCCGAACGGCCCGGGCCTCGCCAGCGACATTCTGGCGCGCCTGTACGCCGACCGCATGTCGTAGGCGCTCGGCCAGCAGATGTTCGTCGAGAATATTCCCGGCGCCTCGGGCATAACCGGCGCCGAGGCTGCGGCCCGCGCCGCGCCGGACGGCTATACGTTCTTCTGCGCCAACGCGTCGGGGCTGACCTCGAACATGGTGCTGTTCAAGTCGCTGCCCTACGATCCGACCAAGGACTTCACGCCGGTTGCGCTGCTCACCGACACCGGGCCGTTCGTCGTCGCGGTCAATCCCGATCTGCCGGTGAAAACGCTGGCCGACCTGATCGCTTACGGCAAGGCCAATCCCGGCAAGCTGTCCTACGGTATCGATGCCACCAGCGGCTACGGTGTCGTCATCGGCAAGGTTTTGAACAAGCGCGGCGATCTCGGCATGGTGGAGATCCCGTACCGATCCACGCCGCAGCTCTTGGCGGACACGGCCGAGGGCCGAACGCAGCTTCTGATCAGCTCGGTTCCGGCATCGGACGCCTTCGTCAAGTCTGGCAAGCTGCGCCGTATCGCCGTCACCTCGGCGAAGCGCGTCAGCGGCCTCGACGACGTGCCGACAATCGGGGAGACGCTTCCCGGTTTTGCCTTCGATGGCTGGTTCGCGGTCGTCGCACCGGCCCGCACGCCGGCCGACATCGTTCAGCGCCTCAATGCGGCCACGGCGACCTTTCTCAAGGACCATGGCGTCGCCGAGCGCCTCGCCGGCTTCACCATGGAGCCGGCCTATCCGCGCAGCGTCGAGGACACCGTAGGCTTTATCCGCGCCGAGCAGCAGCGCTGGCGCCGGCTCGCCACCGAGTTCGACTTGCAGCCGCAGTAAAGAACTGCTGCGCCGTTACTTCAGCCGCTTCGCCGCCTCCTCGACCAGGCTCAAATCGGAATGCGATTTGACGTCGAAGCTTGATTTGACGAAGCCCAAGTCCTTCGTCATGTCGACGTTCTTCTGCAAAGCGACGAGGTCGGGCCGCATGTCGGGCGCGCGATAGTAGTCGTTCTTGGTGAACAGCCAGCCGAAGCGTTCCGGCGGCTGCTTGGTGATCCGCGAGGCGATCTCCGCCACCGCGTCGTGGTTCTTCGGGTCGAGATACCAGCGCTCGATGCGCATGGTGTCTTCCATGAAATCGACGATCGCGGCGCGGTTCTTGTCGATGAACGGCTTGCGCATCGCCCACATGGCGAATTGCGAGACGCCGATGGCGTCGGTGAGGTTGAACAGCGGCCGCGCGATCTTCTTGAGTTCCGGATCAAGCGCGAACGGCAGCACCGTCGGAATCATGTCGACCTTTTTCTCCGCCAGCATCGCGCGCATGCCGGGGAACGGCGCCTCGACTACGGTGTAGTCGCGATTCGGCTCCAGCCCGTGCTTGTGCAGCATGGCGCGCATGGCCACGTCGACGCCACTGCCCATGGCATTGGTGGCAAGCACCTTGCCTTTCAGATCCTCGACCTTGTGGATCGGGCCATCGGCGAGCACCTGGTAATCGTCGACGCGATAACCGGGGTAGCCATCCTGAAACTCGTCGGCGACGACCCGGATGTCATCCATGCCGGCGTTCTCGATGGCGATCGGCAGGGTCGAATAGGCGAGATCGCCGATCTCGAGCTCGTTGTTTGCCATCGCCGTGATCATCGGTGGCGTGCCGGCATAGCGGCTGCTCTCGAACACGTAGGACTGGCCGAAATGCGTGGCGAGGTCTTTCTTTTCCAGCCAGATCGATCCCCAGTTGGAAACCGGCGCCACCCAGGAGCCGCGGATTTTCAAAGGCTCGGCCTGCGCCGCCGCCCCGGCAAAAGCAATAATGCATACGCTGGCGAATACACACCTTTTCGTCGTCATCTTGTCTTTCTCCGATTTGGGTTCCGTCACCCTGAGGTGCGAGCGAAGCGAGCCTCGAAGGGCGACGGTTCGAATGTGATCATTTCAGCCGCTTGGCCGCTTCCTGCACCATACTGAGGTCGGAATAGGCTTTGACGTCAAAGCTCGCGCTGGCGAGCCCCAGCTGCTTGGTCAGGTCGACGTTGCGCTGCAGCGCTGCGAGGTCCGGCATCATGTTCGGATCGCGATACTGATCGGTCTTGGTGAAGACCCAGCCGAAGCGCTCGGGCGGCGCCTTGACGAGGCGCGCCGCGATCTGGACCGCTTCGTCGTGGTTCTTCGGGTCCAGATACCAGTGAAGGATGCGCATCGAGTCTTCCAGCCAGTCGACGATCGCCGCGCGGTTCTTGTCGATGAACGGCTTGCGCGCTTGAAAGCTGACGAACTCCGACACGCCGATGGCGTCTTTGGCGGTGAACAGCGTGGTGCCAATCTTCTGCATCTCCGGATCGAGCGCGAACGGCAGGATGCCCGGAATCAAATCCACCTTGTGCTCGGCCAGCATTGCCTTCATGGCCGGGAACGGCGCCTCGATGACGGTGTAGTCGCGTTTGCTCTCGAGCCCGTGCTTGTGCAGCATCGCCTTCATGGCGACGTCGACGGCGCTGCCTTCGGCGTTGGTGGCCAGCACCTTGCCCTTGAGGTCCTCGATCTTCTTGATCGGGCCGTCCTTGAGCACGGTGTAGTGGATGGTCCATTGATCGCCGACGCCGTCCTGGAAGTCGTCGCCGATGATGCGGATATCATCCATGCCGGCGTTCTTGATCGCGATCGGCAGGGTCGAATAGGCGAGGTCGCCAATCTCCACCTCGTTATTGGCGATCGCAGTGACCATCGGCGGCGTGCCGGCAAAATGCACCGGCTCCATCACGTAGGACTGGCCGAAATGCTTGGCGAGGTCCTTCTTGTCGAGCCAGATCGAGATCCAGTTGGCGACCGGCGCCACCCAGGCGACCCTAATTTTCACCGGCTCCGCGGCGGCCTGGCCGGCGCCAAGCGCAACGAGCGCGAGGCTCAAAAGTCCGATCTTTGCACGCATGATGTCCTCCCAGAATCCCCGGATTGCAGGCACTTTTTCGCGTCATCGGCCCGGCTGGGACAATAGTGGGGGCAAAGGCCGATCCGGCGCAAGGCTCCGGCTTGCCGCAGCGATGCGGCAAAACGGGCCGTGTGAGCGTCAGTGCTCGGCGGTCTCCTGGTGCCACACCAGGAGACGGCGGCGGACGAGCGCCATGGCCTGGATCAGCACATAGCCGACGATGGCGATCTCGACGATGCCGGCGAACACGCCGCGGGAATCGGCGAAGCGCGAGGCGGTCATCATGGCGCCGCCGAGGCCGTAACCGCCCATCGCCATTTCGGCGATGATGGCGACGATGAGCGAGATCGGCAGCGCGACCTGCAGGCCGGTAAGAATTTGCGGCAGAGCCGCCGGCAGAACGATCTGCCACATCAATTCGCGCTCGTTGGCGCCCATGTTGCGCGCCGACCAGACAAGCTCCTTCTCGACGCCGGCGATGCCGGCGAGCGTCGCCGTCACCACCGGGAAGATGGCGTCGAACACCACGATGGAGATTTTCGACACGTCATAGAGGCCGAGCCACAGCATGATGACCGGCAGGAATGCGATCTTCGGCATCGGAAAGCCGACCGAGATGATCGGGTCGAAGAACCAGTGCACGATCCGCACCCGCGACATCAGCGCGCCGAGTGTGATGCCGCCGACGGTGGCGATGCAGAAGCCGGTCATGGCGCGGTAGAGCGTCAGCCCGAGATTGATCCACAGATCGCCGCCGATGGCGTCGGTATAGATGCGCGCCACCACGGCGGAGAACGGCGGCAGCATGAACATGGTCACCTTGCCGCTGCGCGCGAACAGCTCCCAGGCGATCAACATCACCAGGATCGAAAACAGCCCGGCGCCAAACCGGAAGACCGCATCGAGTCCTCTTGCCGGCTCGCGGACGAGATCGCCCGGTTCGGCGGCAAGTCCGGCCTGGGTCTGGTCCTCTACTCGCGCCATCGCAGCAACCATTGCATGAGGAGTTGATAGAGCCGGTCGGCGGCAAAGCCGAGGAAGGCGACAGTGAGCACCACTGCGTACATGCCTTCGTAGGAGCCGGTGGAGCCGAGATAGCCGATCAGGTAGCCGAAGCCCTTCTGCGACACGATCAGCTCGGAGCTCACCAGCAGGATGAACGACAAAGCGAGCGCGGTGCGGATGCCGTTCAGCAGTTCCGGCAATGCGCTCGGCATGATGACGTCCCACATCATGCGCAGCGGACTCGCGCCCATGCTGCGCGCCGACCAGATCAGCGCGTGATCGCTGCCGCGGGCACCGTTATAGGCGCCGATGGTCACGGGGATCATGCAGGCGAGGAAGATCAGCAAAATTTTCGAGCCGTCGCCGAAGCCGAGCCAGATCACGGTCACCGGAATCAGCGCCGATTTCGGCAGCGGATAGAACAGCTCCACCAGCGGATTGACGAACACGTCGAACGTACGCCAGCGCGCCATAGCCATGCCGAGACTGCCGCCGACGGCGACGGAGAGCAGCAGTCCCATCGCGGCGCGATAGAGCGAGGCCTCGCCGTTGTCGATCAGCTCGCCGTCGCGGATCAGATCGACCCACGCCGTCGCCACATGGGTGAGCGGCGGCAGCGCCAGCGAGGAGACGATGTTGAGCCGCGCGGCGAGCTCCCAGCCGATGGCCAGCAGCAACAGCGGCAGGTAGCGGGCGGTGGTCCGCATCACGCGTGCTGCTCCTGAGCCTTGATGGCCTCGTCGCGTACCAGATTCCAGATCTGATCGGCCTTCTCGACGAATTCCTTGCTGCGCAGGATGCCGGGATCGCGCGTGCCGAATTTGGTCTCGACGATCGCTTTGATCTGGCCCGGCCGCGCCGACATCACCGCCACGCGCTCGGCGAGATAAACCGCTTCCTGCACGTCGTGGGTGACGAAGATTACGGTCTTCGGCGTGCGCTGCCAGATGCCGAGCAGCTCGGTCTGCATTAACGAGCGGGTCTGGGCGTCGAGCGCGCCAAACGGCTCGTCCATCAACAGGATGCTCGGATCGAAGGCGAGCGTGCGGGCAATCGCGGTGCGCTGCTTCATGCCGCCGGAGAGTTGCGACGGATAGCTCTCCTCGAAGCCGCGCAGCCCGACCAGATTGATGAACGACTGCGCCCGCTTCTCGCGCTCGGCGCGGGGCAGGCCCTGGCGTTCGAGGCCATAGAGGATGTTGCCGCGCACGGTCTTCCAGGGAAACAGCGCGAAGTGCTGAAACACGATGCCGCGGTCGGGCCCGGGCGCCGCTACCGGCTTGCCCTCGACCAGGATGCGGCCGGCCTCGGTGCGCAGGAAACCGCCGACGAGATAAAGCAGCGTGGATTTGCCGCAACCCGAGGGACCGAGCAGCGCTAGAAATTCACGCGGCCGGACCTGCAGCGAGACGTCCGACAGGGCCAGCACCGCCCGCCCGCGCGCCGGGCGATAGGTGTGGTTCACCCCCTCGATGACGATCTGCCCTTGGCCGTCCATGACGTCCCTGCCGCCAGCCGGTGGCCCATATTAGACGATCCGGCGAAACCGGATATATCTTGACTTGCAGACGCTTGTCTCGGATGCAAGGCCGATGGAACGCTCGTTCAAGAAGGAAGTGGATGCGCTTCGCCTCGGCGACGGCGAGACGTTTCGCGGCGAAGGCATTCTGGCCGTTACCAAGGCGCTGCTCCAGTCAGGCGTGAGCTATGTCGGCGGCTACCAGGGCGCACCGGTCTCGCACCTGCTCGACGTCATGGTCGACGCCGAAGATCTGCTCGCCGACCTCGGCGTCCACGTCGAGACCTGCACCAACGAGGCCGCGGCGGCGGCCATGCTCGGCGCCTCGATCAACTATCCGCTGCGCGGCGCGGTGACCTGGAAGTCCATCGTCGGCACCAATGTGGCCGCCGACGCGCTGTCGAACCTCGCGTCGCCCGGCGTGATCGGCGGCGCGCTGATCGTGCTCGGCGAAGACTACGGCGAAGGCGCGAGCGTGATCCAGGAGCGCTCCTACGCCTACGCGATGAAATCTTCGATCTGGCTGCTCGATCCGCGGCCCGATCTGCCGACCATCGTGCACATGGTCGAGAAGGGCTTCGAGCTTTCAGAAGCGAGCCACGCACCGGTGATGCTCGATCTGCGCGTGCGCGCCTGCCATGTCACCGGCGAGTTCACCGCCAAGACCAACAAGCGCGGCGCCTATAGCGGCCAGCATCGGCTCGCCGGCCCGCCGAAGTTCGAATACGGCCGGCTCGCCCATCCGCCGGTGATTTTCACCCAGGAGCGGTTGAAGGTCGAACAGCGCCTGCCGGCGGCGCAGAAGTTCATTCGCGAACAGAAGCTCAACGAGGTCATCCCCGGCGAGACCGGCGAGATCGGCATCGTCGTGCTCGGCGGATTGACCAACAGCGTGCTGCGGGCGCTCAATCGCTTCGACCTTGCCGACCTCTACGGCGCCTCGCGCATCCCGATTTATGTGCTCAACGTTGCCTACCCGCTGGTGCCCGAAGAGGTGAAGGATTTCTGCGCCGGCAAGCGCGCCGTGCTGGTGGTCGAGGAAGGCTCGCCGGACTACGTCGAGCAGCAGGTCAACGTCATCCTGCGCAACGCCGACATCAATACCCGCGTGCACGGCAAGGACTGCCTGTCGCGCAGCGGCGACTACAATTCCGAGGCGCTGATTCGCGGGCTGTCTGCGTTTCTGAAACAGACGCGGCCGGCCGGCCTCGATGCCGACGCCATCGCGACGCGTGCGGAGAAATTTCTCGCCCATAAGCCGGGCGTGATCGCCGCCATCGGCGACATCCCGCCGCGGCCGCCGAATTTCTGCACCGGCTGTCCGGAGCGGCCGGTGTTCGCCGCCATCAAGCTTGCGCAACGCGAGATCGGCCCGACCCATATCGCGGCCGACATTGGCTGCCACTCGTTCGCGACCTTCGCGCCGTTCTCGCTCGGCAATTCGATCCTCGGCTACGGCATGTCGCTCGCCAGCGCCGCCGCCGTCGGCCCGAACATGGCGAAGCGCCCGATCGCGGTGATGGGCGACGGCGGCTTCTGGCACAACGGGCTGATCACCGGCGTCGCCTCCAACATGTTCAACAAGGGTGACGGCGTGCTGATCGTGATGCAGAACGGCTACGCGTCGGCTACCGGGCAGCAATATCTGCCGTCGAGCGCGGCGAACCGCAGCGGCACGCCGACGGGCATCTCGATCGAGAACACCGTGCGTTCGCTCGGCGTCACCTGGCTGCGCACGGTGCGCAGCTACAGCGTGGCGAAGATGGCCGCAACGCTGAAGGAGGCGATGCGCACGGCCGAGCGCGGCCTGAAAGTCATCATCGCCGACGGCGAGTGCATGCTGGCACGCCAGCGCCGCATCCGCGCCGATGATGCCGAAAGGCTCAAGCGCGGCAAACGCGTGGTGAAGACACGGTTCGGCGTCGACGACGAGATCTGCACCGGTGACCATTCCTGCATCCGGCTGTCCGGCTGCCCGTCGCTGACGGTGAAGCCCAACCCCGATCCGCTTCGCGCCGATCCGGTGGCGACCGTGATCGAAAGCTGCGTCGGCTGCGGCCTGTGCGGCGAGGTCGCCCACGCCGCCGTGCTGTGCCCGTCGTTCTATCGCGCCGACGTCATCAGCAATCCGACGTGGTGGGACCGCAAGCTGTTCCGAGCGCGGAGTTCGGTGGTTTCGTGGCTGCGCGGCGCCGACATGTCTTCGCCCTCTGCCCAGAGGGGAGAGGGCGGGGTGAGGGGGTTCGGGCCTCACGGTGAATCTGGCGGCGACTTCCGAACTCCCCCACCCCAACCCTCTCCCCTGCGGGGGGAGGGAGCGCGTTTCAGCGAGCCGCAGTCGGACGTGCGTCCCCTGACGATCCTGATCGCCGCACTTGGCGGCGAGGGCGGCGGCGTGCTGACCGATTGGATCGTGGCTGCGGCGGCGAGCCAAAATTTCCCGGTGCAATCGACGTCGATTCCGGGCGTCGCGCAACGCACCGGCGCCACCACCTATCACATCGAATTGGTGCCGGCCCCCACCCTTCCCTCCCCCGCAAGCGGGGGAGGGTCGGGGAGGGGGCGCCGGCCGGTGCTGACGCTGGCGCCTGGCGTCGGCGACGTCGATCTGGTCGTTGCCAGCGAATTGATGGAGGCCGGTCGCGCCATCGCCGGCGGGTTTGTCACGCCCGACCGCACCACGACCATCGCCTCGACCAGCCGCTCCTACCTGGTGGTGGAGAAAATGGCGATGGGCGATGGCCGCTACGATCAGCAGCGGCTGATCCAATCGGTCGAGAAGAATTCGAAAGACGCATTGCTGCTCGATCTCGAGGCGATCGCGCGGGAAGCCGGCGCCATGATCAACGCGGTGATGCTCGGCGCCATTGCCGGCGCCGCCGCGCTGCCGATTTCGGCTGAGGCGTTCGAGGCGGCGATCCGTGCCGACGGCAAGGCGGTGGAGTCCAATCTTCGAGGGTTCCGCGCCGGCTATGACGCCGCGCGCGCCGGCTCGCACCTTCGCGCCGCGCCGGGTAAGCGGCACCACGCGCCGGCCGCATCGCTCGCCGACCTGGAAAGCAGGATCGCGGCCATGCCGGAGGCGGCGCGCGCGTTCATGATCGAAGGCGTGCGCCGGCTCGCCGCCTATCAGGATCTCGTCTATGCGCGGCTTTATCTCGACCGCCTGGCGCCGATCCGCGACGCCGATGCCAGGGCCGGCGCCGACGGCCAACTGCTCGCCGAATCCGCACGGCATCTCGCTGTGCGGATGTCCTACGAGGACGTGATCCGCGTCGCGCAAGCCAAGATCGATCCGGCGCGGTTTGACCGCATCGCGCAACAGATGGCGATCGGGCCGGATCAACCGTTCGCGCTCACGGAATTCCTGAAACCCGGCGTTGAGGAATTCTGCTCGGTGCTGCCGCCGTGGCTGGCGCTACCCATTCTGGCGCTGGCGAAACGTTATCCGCGGCTTGCGCGCGCCCATTGGGGCATGGAGATCAACACCGTGTCGATCACTGGCTTCGCGCGCTTCGCCATGCTCGCCAAGCTAAGAAGCTGGCGCCCGCACAGCTGGCGCTACCGCGAGGAGCAGCGCGGGATCGAGAACTGGCTTTCGTTGATGACGCGCGCGGCGCAATTGTCCGCGCCGCTCGCCATCGAGGTAACCGAATGCGCCCGGCTGATCAAAGGCTATGGCGACACCCATAAGCGCGGCACCGACAACTATCGCACCATCGTCGCCCAAGTCGTCGAACCAGCGCTCGCCGGTGCGATACCAGCGCGCCAGGCCGTCGATGCCGTCGCCAGCGCCCGCACCGCGGCGCTGCTCGACCCGGACGGCGAGGCGCTGGCGAAATGCTTGAGCGAATTGTCGTCGCCGCCGGCGCACGCCATCGCGGCGGAATAGCGCCACTTGGCGCCGCGCAGTACTGGCGAATGATCGGAGCCGGGATTTTCTCTATGGCGCTTGGCCGGACACGCCGAGGCTCCACGGACCGGGCGGCGTCATTGCGCCCGGCGGCGACAGAAACGCGATGGGGTCGGCGGGCATCGTCATTGGCGCATAATCTTCCTGGCGTCGGCGACGATCTTACTATGATCGAACGCGAGCGCTTGATCACGCCAATCGGCGACGAATTCCGCGACGCTGGCGTCGTCACCGGCCGCGGCCGCGTAGCCGGCGACCGTGACAAGATAGGCGATGCTGACCGTGTGGTGTCGCGGATCGCGATGCGGGTCGGAATAAACGCCGATCAGAGTGAGATCGGCCGCCACCAAATTTGTTTCCTCGCGCAGCTCGCGCGCCGCCGCCTGCGCGGTGGTCTCGCCGTAGTCGACGAAGCCGCCGGGCAAAGCATACTGGCCCTGGAACGGTGGGTTTTTTCGCCGGATCAAAAGCAGCCTGCCGGTCGCATCAAACACGACGCAGTCGACGGCGAGCGATGGCTGCTTATGGTCCAACATGGAGCCTTCAGTGTGCTTGCGCGCAGCGCGACCGCGCGGCACCCGCGGAAGTGCGTCGCCCTTGTCGCCCGCGGCCGCACTCCGCTATTCTAATCAAAGCGCGGGCGTAGTTCAGTGGTAGAACATCAGCTTCCCAAGCTGAGTGTCGTGGGTTCGATTCCCATCGCCCGCTCCAAGTTCCGCCATTAATGGCACATTCTCCCTTGATTGCGCTTGGGCGCGGATTATCCTCTTCGCCAAGAGCCGCGACGGGCTCGTTGGGCGACTTAAACCTGCGCCGGGTGGGACCCCATGAGTCAGCAATCCAGTCAGCACTCCGATGGGCAGGGCCACGAACGCTCCGGTTGGAGTTGGTGGTACCTGCTCCTCGTCATCCAATTCATCGCAGTGCTGTGGCCGCCGTTCTACAACACGATTGAACCGAGTTGGGCCGGCATTCCGTTTTTTTACTGGTACCAGATGCTTTGGGTGATCATCGCCGCCGTGCTTACGGCGATCGTCTATTTCGCGACCGAACGTTAAAGCGCCGGCCCCGCGCGCCGCCCGCCGACCGTGGGCTGGCTGCGCCGACCAAAATCCGGGGAGATAAGCCGTGCAGCACGTCAACTGGACCGCTCTCATCATTTTCGTGGCGCTGTTCGCCTTCATCACCTGGCTCGGCTTCCAGGCCGCCCATTGGCGCAAGGGCGATCTCGATCAGCTCCATGAATGGGGCCTCGGCGGCCGCCGCTTCGGCACCATCGTCACCTGGTTCCTGATCGGCGGCGACCTCTACACGGCCTACACCTTCATCGCCGTGCCGGCGCTTGCCTTCGGCGCCGGCGCGATCGCGTTCTTCGCCGTGCCCTACACCATCATGATCTATCCGATTCTGTTCCTCGCCTTTCCACGGCTGTGGAACGTCTGCCATAAGCACAATTACATCACGCCGGCCGACTTCGTGCGTGGCCGCTTCGGCAACCGCTGGCTGGCGCTGGCGGTGACGCTCACCGGCATCGTCGCCACCATGCCCTACATCGCGCTGCAGCTGGTCGGCATCCAGGTGGTGATCGGCGCCATGGGCATTTCCGGCACGGGCTACTGGGCCGACCTCCCGCTGGTCATCGCCTTCGTTATTCTCGCCGCCTTTACTTACACCAGCGGGCTGCGCGCGCCGGCCTCGATCGCCATCGTCAAGGACGTTCTGATTTACATCACCGCGTTCGCCGCACTCATCGCGGTGCCGATCGAGCTCGGCGGTTTCGGCAACATCTTCGCCAAGGTGCCGGCCGCGAAACTCCTGCTGGCGACGCCGCCCGCCAACTCGACCGGTGCCTACGGCATCTACGCCACGCTCGCGCTCGGTTCGGCGCTGGCGCTGTTCCTCTATCCGCATTCGGTCACCGGCATTCTCGCCGCCTCCAGCGGCCATGCGATCCGCCGAAACGCCGCGCTGCTGCCCGGCTATTCCTTCATGCTCGGGCTGTTGGCGCTGGTCGGCTTCTTCGCCATCGCCGCCGGCGTCGGCTCGGCTCCGGAATTTGCCGCAGGCTTCAGGCAATTCGGCAACAATTTCGCGGTGCCGGCGCTGTACCTGCACTCATTCCCATCGTGGTTCGTCGGCATCGCCTTTGCGGCCATCGGCATCGGCGCGCTGGTGCCGGCCGCGATCATGTCGATCGCCGCGGCCAATCTCTACACCCGCAACATCCATAAGGAATTCATCAACAGGAATCCGACCGACAAGGAAGAAGCGCAGATGGCGAAATGGGTGTCGCTCATCGTCAAGCTCGGCGCGCTCGTCTTCATCATCTTTGTGCCGACGCAATACGCGATCTTTCTGCAGCTGCTCGGTGGCATCCTGATCATCCAGACGCTGCCGTCGGTGCTGCTCGGCGTCTATACGCGCTGGTTCAACGACTGGGCGCTCTTGATCGGCTGGCTCGCGGGCACCATGGTCGGCATCTGGATGTTCAACGCGGCGAACTGGACGCCGAACTATCCGCTTGTCATCGGCGGCCATACGTTCCCCGGCTACGCCGCGCTCTATACCGTGATCCTCAATCTGGCGATCGTGATCGTGCTGACGCCGATCTTCAACGCCCTGGGTGGCCAGCACAGCGACGAGACGATGGCCGCTGACTATCACGCCTAGTCGGTGCTCCTGCGATCACGTTTGAAAGCCGGCCCGGGTCGTTCGTTCGCCCTCGGCGGGCCCGGCGATATTGACGCACCGATCCCTTCAGCTTTCGCGGCTGCTTGATTTCCGGCTATGGTCGCGGAAGTCGTCAGGAAGACGATGGGGGAGGGCGCGCTTGGAACAGTCGGCCGCGGTCGAAGTCGCCAAACATACATTGATGTCCGCCGGGCTCATCCTCGCCATCGGCACGGCGACCGGCTTGTTGGCGCGCTGGGCGAAAATTCCCGATGTCGCGCTGTTCCTCGTGGTCGGCATGGCGATCGGCCCGTCGGCGCTCGGCCTGATCGACATCAAGGCCGACTCGGCGCTCTATCAGATCCTGCTGCTGTTCGGTGCGAGCTATATTCTGTTCGACGGCGGCGCGTCGCTGCGTTTCCACGTCATGAAACAGGTGTGGATCACGATCGTCATCATCGCCACCGTCGGCGTGGTGATCACCGCGGCGATCACCGCTGCGGCCGCCCATGTCGTGCTCGGCGTGCCGTGGATCGTCGCGGCGCTGCTGGGTGCGGCGCTGGCCTCGACCGATCCGGCGACGCTGGTGCCGATTTTCCGGCAGGTTCACGTGCGCGACCGCGTTGCGCAGATGGTGATGAGCGAGTCCGCATTCAACGACGCGACCGGCGCCATCGTCACCTTCGGCGTCCTGACGGTGGCGATGGGCACCGGCGAATTTTCACTGACGTGGTCCGTCGCTGAATTGCTGAAGGAAGCAGCCGTCGGCATCGTCGCCGGCATCGGGCTCGGCTATCTGGCCGCGCTGCTCATCGCCCACGAGCGGTGGGGATTTTTCATGGACTACGCGCCGGTGGTGACGATCATGGCAGTGATCGGCGCCTATTTCGCAGCCGACGGCCTGCGGGCCAGCGGGTTCATGGCGGTGTTCGTGTTCGGCATCATGCTCGGCAACAAAGATTCGCTCGGCTTCAAAATCGGCCGGGATGAGGCGCAGAAGCTCGATCAATACGTCGAGACCACGGCCTTCATCATGCGCCTGTTCATTTTCATCCTGCTCGGCGGCCAGGTCGACTTCGGGCTGATGAATCAGTATCTGTTCGGCGGCATTGTCGTCGTGCTCATCTTCATGCTGGTGGCGCGGCCAGTGACCGTGTTCGCCTGCGCCCTGCCGGACCGGCGGGCGCGCTGGAGCCTCAACGAGATGCTGTTCATGTGCTGGACCCGCGAGACCGGCGTCATTCCCGCGGCGCTCGCCGGCATTCTGCTCGGCGTCAAGGCGCCGGGCGCGCCAATGATCGCGTCGGTGACGTTCATCGCCATCCTGATGACGATCCTGATCCAGGCGCCGACCACGCGATGGCTGGGCGGCAGGCTCGGGCTGTTGGCGGAGGCGCATCGGCATTGAGGGGCGGCCAGGGCGCTGAATGCGCCATATTTGCTCACCAACAGGCACGCCGCTGGTTAACGGCCTGCGGCGCTGCGCCCCGGCATATGCGCTTCCCAGGCCGCAGCCGGGCCCTTAAGATCGCACCAGGTCCAAAGCCGATGACGTCGTAGCAAAATCACGACGCTCATTCTGATAAGCCAAAGGGAGGAATAACACTATGAAACGTCGTGAGTTCTTGAAAGTTGCCGGCGCGGGCGCCGCGGGCACCGCGATCGCGGCGCCGGCCATCGCCCAGTCCATGCCGGAGCTGAAATGGCGCCTGACCACGAGCTGGCCGAAATCGCTCGACGTGCCGTTCAGCGCGTCGGAAACGTTGGCGAAGTTCGTCGGCGAGGCGACCGACAACAAATTTCAGATTCAGACGTTTGCCGGCGGCGAAATCGTGCCACCGTTCAGCGTGGTCGACGCGGTCGGCAATCAGACCGTCGAGATGGGCCATACCGCGGCGTATTACTTCTTCGGCAAGGACCCGACCTTCGCGCTGCTTTGCTCGGTGCCGTTCGGTCTGAATTCGCGCCAGCAGAACGCCTGGTTTTTTGATCATGGCGGCAACGACATGGTCAATGAGTTCGTCAAGAAATTCAATTTGCATGCGATGCCGGGTGGCAATACCGGCACGCAAATGGGCGGCTGGTTCGCCAAGGAGATCAAGACGGTCGCTGATCTCAAGGGCATCAAGATGCGAATCGGCGGCTGGGCCGGCAAGACGGTGTCCAAGCTCGGCGTCGTCCCGCAGCAGCTTCCCGGCGGCGACATCTATCCGGCGCTGGAGAAGGGCACCATCGACGCCGCCGAGTGGGTCGGCCCCTATGACGACGAGAAGCTCGGCTTCTACAAGGTCGCCAAGAACTACTACTTCCCCGGCTGGTGGGAAGGCGGCACGGCGCTGCACTTCTTCGTCAATGTCGACAAGTGGAATTCGCTGCCGAAAACCTACCAGGCGATCATCACCGCGGCAGCCGGCTATGCCAATATGTACGTGCAGGCCGAATACGACGCGCGTAATCCGCAAGCGCTGAAGCGGCTGGTCGCCAACGGCGCGGTGCTGCGCCCGTTCAGCCAGGAGATCATGGAAGCGTGCATGAAGGCGTCCGACGAGGTCAATGCCGAGACCTCGGCGTCGAACGCGGACTACAAGAAGATCCTGGATTCGCAGTTCGCGTTCCGCAACGACGAGAATCTGTGGTGGCAGGTGGCGGAATACGGCTTCGAGACGTTCATGATCCGCAACCGCCCGAAAGGCTGAGGCAAAGCCTTACCGACGATAACGGGGCCGGCGCCATGCCGGCCCCGATTGCGTTTGGGCCGCCGACAGTTATCGGCCGGGCCCGGGATCGGGCGACGGCGCCACCGGCTGCAGCATCTGATCGAAACGTCTCTGCAGGTCTTCGTCTGAAATCGCGGGCGGCTTGCGGCTGCGATCAGCAGCGCCTTGGCCGAGGTGAGTGAGCTGCGGGAGGAGCAGCACGGCAAGCAACAACGCGGCCTGCGCGAACAGATACGGCAGCAACGATCGCAGCAACGCCGGAAAGGCGATGCCCTGCTTGAGCACGGTGCGCGTCATCATCACCGCGTAGCCGATCAGCGGATTGAGAAAGCTTGCCTGCAAGGCGAGCAGCACCAGGACCGCGACCCAGCGCGCGTCCGCTACGCGGATCAAGAGCGGCGGAATGACGATCGGCACGACGACGAAGATGATCTCGAACGCGTCGAGCACCAGCGCGCTCAGCCCGATCGCCGCGAGCACGACCAACGTCACGCCGAGGGTGCCGCCGGGGATGGCGGCGATCCAAGCGGCAACCAGTTGGTCGGTACCGAGAATGCGCAGGACCAGCGTCAATGTGGTCGCGGCGACGAGCAGAAAGAACAGAGCGCCGGTGAGCGTCAGCGTGTCGCGCAACACGTCGTTCAGCACCGGGAGCGGCAAGCGGCCGCTAAGCAGGCCGGCGATCAGCAGCGTGAAACCGCCCATCGCCGCGGCCTCGACCGCGTAAAAATATCCGGTCGTCACGCCGCCAAGCAGGATGACGATCGCCAGCACGGTCACGGTCGCCAGTATCGCCTGCTGGATTGTGGGCCGGGGCGTGGCCGCTTTTGCTGTGGCTGCGTCTGCTCTGGCCCGGCGGTTGAACCACCAGCTGAGAACGAGACAGGCGGAGAGATAGAGGCCGGCTGGCGCGAGCGCGCCGTGAAACACGTCCTGCGTATTGATGACGCGGTCGTCGCGGCCGGTCGCGGTCACCGCAATGGTGTGCGCGTTGAGCATGGCGTCGCCGAGCAGGATCAGCACCAGCGACGGCGGCACGACGACGCCGAGCGTGCTGGCGACCGCGATAATGGCGGCACGGCGCGGCAGCGGCATGCCCGACGCAGCGAGCCGCGGCTCGACCGCCCGTCCCAAGGCCAGCACGCTGGCGCCGACCGAACCGTTCATCGGCCCGAGCAGTCCGCCGAGCACGATCCCGGAGACCGCGGGCGCCGCCGGCCCGGGCAGGACGGCGAGGCAGCAGCGATAAAGCGCTTCGGCAAGCGGCAGGCGATTGATCAGCGTGCCCATCAGCACGTAGAGCGGAATGGCCTGGAGCAGATCGTTGTCGAGCAGGTTGACTAGACGCTCCGGCAGCACGCCGAGCAGTTGAACCGGCACGTCGCCGCTCAGTGCTCCCATTGCGGCGCCGAAGCAGGCGACCGTCAGCAGCACAACCGCGGCCGGCAGGCCGGTGAAGACGATACCGAGGCCGACCAGCAGCAGCAGGCCCAAACCCAGCCAAGGCATGATCGCGATCATGGCCGCCGCGGCGCCCGGCCGGGCCGGACCAGTTCGATCACGCCTTCGATCAGGATCAGCGACGCCAGCAGCAGCAGCGCGATCTTGACGATAAAATAGCCGGGATTACCGGTGTCGGGGAAACGCTCGGATAACACGGCCGAGTCGCGCACGATCGGCCAGCCCATCACGAGCACGATGATCGACCATGGGATGAGACCGAGCAGCGCACCGGCGCGCGCGAGCCATTGCCGCGTCGCGTCGGAAAAGTTCCGCGCGATGATGTCGGCTGCGAGGTGGGTCTTGGCGCGCGTCGCGGCCGTGATGCTGGCGGCGACGTAAAGCGCAAACAACCATTGCCCGAGATCGTTCGCCTCGCGCGAGTAAAGGCCGACGATGCTGCGCAGCGGCCATTGCAGGAACAGCAACGTCACAATCGGCAGCGCCAGCCATTTGGCGGCGGCCAAGACCGCATCGACGAAGTGATCGAGGAATCGCAACGCGCACCCCCGAAGAAGCGCCCGGGCTGGCGGCCGTTATTTATTCGGCGACAGGTTCAGATCGAGCGGCGGCAGATCGAGCTGAGGAACCTCGATCTTGACTTTATTCAGATCCATCTGCGTCACGCCGCTCCGGTAGTGCGTAACCATGCCGGGGAATATGATCACCGTGATCACCATGATGAGCTGGATCAGCACGAACGGCACTGCACCCCAGTAAATCTGTCCGGTCGTCACCCCTTGGGTGAGCTTGCCGGTGACCCGGTCGAGGAACGGCTCGCGTGGCGCCACCGAGCGCAAGTAGAACAGCGCGAAGCCGAACGGGGGATGCATGAAGGAGGTCTGCATGTTGACGCCGAGGATGACGCCGAACCAGATCAGATCGATACCAAGATGATCGGCCGCGGGGCCGAGCAGCGGGATGACGATGAAAGCGAGCTCAAAAAAGTCGAGGAAGAACGCCAGCACGAACACGAAGGCGTTGACGAAAAGCAAAAATCCGAGCTGACCGCCGGGCAGCGAAGTCAGCATGCTTTCCACCCAGATGTGTCCGCTGACGCCATAAAAGGTCAGTGAGAATACGCGTGCGCCGAGCAGGATGAAGACGACAAAGGAGGCGAGCTTCGCCGTCGACTCGGTCGCCTGCCGCACCAGGTCCCAGGTCAGGCGGCGCTTCAGCGCGCCGAGAATGAGCGCGCCGCTCGCCCCCATGGCGCCGCCTTCGGTCGGCGTCGCGACGCCGATGAAGATCGTGCCCAGCACGAGGAAGATCAGGAACAACGGCGGCACCATGACGAACGTCGTCTGCTGCGCCATGTGAGAGAGGAAACGGAAGCCGAGGAAACGGCTGGTCAGCCAGTTCACGATCGCCACGGCGAAGGCGAACATGATGCCGAAGAACATGCATAGCACCACGAAGTCGGCGCCGTGCGCTTCGGAATTGCGCATCATGTACACGCCGAATACGGCGCTGACCAAGGTCAGGACGAAGAGCGACAGGAGCCCGCGCTCGTCGTTGCCGGCGGCAAAATAGCGGGCGAATTTCACCACCAGAGACAGCAGCAGCACAATCAGCGCGACATTGACCAGCAGAATGAACGCCTGGCTTCCCGCCCCGAAGAAGCCGTTGGCGCGCAGTTCGGGCAGCATCTGATAGTCAGTGTATGCCGCCCACGCGATCACCGCTGCGCAGCCCAGAATAAGCGGAACCGCATTGAAGCGCGTCAGCATCTGGCAACTGCGCGAGGTGAGTTCCTCCTTGAAGCCGACCGCCGCCTCGGGCAGCCCGGGCGTCGATTTCGGGAACATGATCGACATGATGAACGTGTAGACCGCGTAGAGGCCGGCGAGCGCGATGCCGGGAACGAACGCGCCCTCGTACATGTCGCCGACCGAGCGGCCGAGCTGGTCGGCCATTACGATAAGAACGAGCGACGGCGGGATGATCTGCGCCAAGGTGCCCGATGCGGCGATGACGCCGGCGGCAAAGCGCCGGTCGTAGCCGTAGCGCAGCATGATCGGCAGCGAGATGAGGCCCATCGAAATGACCGACGCGGCGACCACACCGGTCGTGGCCGCGAGCAGAGCGCCGACGAAGATCACCGCATAGGACAGTCCGCCGCGGACCGTGCCGAACAATTGTCCGATGGTGTCGAGCAGGTCTTCGGCCATGCCGGAGCGTTCGAGCACCAATCCCATGAAGGTGAAGAACGGGATCGCTAGCAGCGTATCGTTGCTCATCACGCCCCAGACGCGCTCCGGCAGCGCCTGCAGGAAATCCGGCTGGAACAGGCCCAGCGCGATGCCGAGAAACGCATAGAACAGGCCGACGAACGCCAGCGAAAACGTCGCCGGATAGCCGAGCAGCAGCACGATGATCAGGGAGCCGAACATGATCGGCGCCATGTTTTGAATGAGAAACGCTGTCATGCTGCTTCGAAACCGTGCTGCCGCTAGTGCTTCTCGATGGCCTGAACGATGTGCTCGACTTCCGCTTCGAGAGCGTGGACCTGGGCCTCGTGCGGATCGGGAATAAGGCCGCGGATAATGGCGACGCGCTTGATGATCTCGGAAACGGCCTGCGCCAGCAGCATCGCAAATCCGATCATGACCAGCGACTTCGCCGGCCATTGCGGCAGTCCGCCGGCATTGCCCGACTGCTCGTTGATCTCAACGGACTTGAGGAAAAACGGAACGCCGGTCACGACCATGATGATGGCGAGCGGCAGCAGAAAGAGCGTGTGGCCGACCAGCTCGATGGCGTTGCGGAGCCAGCGCGGCAAGAGATTGTTCACGATGTCGATGCGAATGTGCTCGTTGTTCAGGAGCGTCCATGACGCGCACAGCAGAAACACCGCGCTGAACAGGATCCATTGCAGCTCGAGCCAGGCATTGGAGGAAACGTCGAAGATCTTGCGCACCGTCGCATTGCCGGCGGAGACGACGACGGCAAGCAGGATCAGCCAGGCGCACCAGCGGCCGATTTGCGTATTGATCGCGTCGATGACGCCGCTCAGCTTGAGAAGCGCGCGCACCCTCGTTCCCCGTTCCCCTCGGCGTCCCAGAACGCCGCCCCCGATCGCCGGGCCGTCATTCCGGCAACCGGGATCGCGGCCACCTTAACAGGGATAGTGCAGTCAAGGTCAAGCGTGCCGCCGCCACGCCTTGGCGCCGTGGGCAGGGGTCAGGGCCGGCGGGGCGGGGGATTTTCGTATGAGGCCCGGGCAATCCTGGCGGCGCCGTGACGCAACTCTTCGCCGCTAGCCCGGCGCGGTCGATCGTGGCAAATTGCCGCCAGCATCGCTGCCGCATTTGGGAGGACGACATGGCCTGGGTCAAAGCTACCGATATCGCCTACGGGCGCCTGCGGGCGCCGGATCTCGACACCGAGGAGGAGTTCCTCACCCGGTTCGGCATGATCCGCACCGAGCGTACCGCCAATGCGCTTTACATGCGCGGCACCGATCCCGCCCACCACATCCACGTCACCGAGAAGGGCGACCCGAAGGTCGTCGGCATAGCCTACTATGTCGACAGCGAAGACGACCTGAAGCGGCTCACCAAAGCCCCCGGCGCGACCGGCATCGAGACCATTGACGAGCCGGGCGGCGGCAAGCGGGTGCGGCTGACCGAGCCGAACGGCTTCCAGATCGAGGTGGTGTGCGGCATCCAGCAGCTCGCGCCGATCCAGGTGAAGCGGCAAAGGATGAATTCCGGCGAGCAGCCGACGGCGCGGGCCGGCGAGCTGATGCGGCTGCCGCGCGGCCCGGCCCACGTCAAGCGCATCGGCCACGGCGTGTTGATGTCGGCGAAGTTTGCCGAGACCGTCAAATGGTTTCGCGAGACGCTGGGCTTCATCTGCTCCGACGACGTCTATGCCGAGAACAAGGACAATCTGATCGGCTCGTTCAACCGCTGCGACCGCGGCGACACCTACGTCGATCACCACGTCTTCTTCTGCCTCAACTCGGACAAGAGCGGGCTGAACCACCTGTCCTTCGAGGTGCCCGACATCGACGACGTTTGCATGGGCCACGATTACCTCAAGGAGACCGGCAAGTACGAGCATATGTGGGGCATCGGCCGCCACGTGCTCGGCAGCCAAGTCTACGACTACTGGGCCGATCCGTGGGGCCGCGTCCACGAGCACTGGGCCGACAGCGACCGCCTCAACATCGCCAACGGCTCCAATCTCATTGCCGCCGAGGAAGCGCTGCGGTCGCAATGGGGCGAGCGGCCGCCGGAGAAGTTCATCGGTCACTGCAGCGTGTGATTTTCCCCTCCCCTCGTGGGGAGGGGCAGGGTGGGGGTGGTGAGGTAATCTGAGAGCGTCGACGCTCGCCGTCGCCTGCCGACCCCCACCCCATCCCTCCCCACAAGGGGGAGGGATGAGATAGCGGAGACGCTTATGGCCAAGCAGAAAATCACCGGCTCGTTCGTCGCCCTGATCACGCCGTTCAACAAGGACGGCTCGGTCGACTTCGCGGCGTTCAGGAGCCTGCTCGCGTTCCAGGAGCAGCACGGCACCAAAGCGGTGCTGATCATGGGCTCGACTGGCGAGACCTCCATGCTGTCGCCCGAAGAGAAAAAGCAGGTCATCGTCGAGACGGCAAAGATGAAGGCGGCGACGATGCCGATCTTCTACGGCTGCACCGGCAACAGCACCGAGGCGACCATCGCCAATGTGCGGTTCGCCAAGGACCACGGCGCCGACGGCGCGATTCTGGCGGCACCGGCCTATATCTGCGCGCCGGAAACCGATATTGAGCGGTTCTTTCTCGATGTCGCGGACGCAACCGACCTGCCGCTCGGCATCTACAACAATCCGCCGCGGGTGAAGAGCGACCTGCACTGGGACAATCTGATCCGTATCTTCAAGCATCCGCACTACGTGATCCATAAGGAATCCACGGCCCGCGTCGGCCAGGTGGCGCAGGTGCTGGCCGCCAATCCCGACGTTGCGGTGATGTGCTGCGACAGCCCCAATCTCGGCCTCGTGGTACCGACCATGAGCCTCGGCGGCCACGGCACCGCCAACATGACCGGCAACATCGCGCCGGCCGAGCTTGCCGTCATCTCCACGCCGTGGGCGAGCTACGCCGAGGCCGAGGGGTTCAAGCGCGAATATCTGCGGCTGTTGCCGCTCCTGCACTTTACTTATTCGGCGATCAATCCGGTGGCGGTGAAGTCGCTAATGAAGGCGCTCGGCATGCCGGCCGGTGATCTGCGCAAGCCGCTCACCGGGCTCGACGCCGACGCGCTCGCCAAGGGGCTGCGCATCGTCGACGAGCTCGGCCTCGACAAGGCCTACGGCTACAAGCTCAAGGCCCTCGCGGCCGTGGCGGCCTAAGCGCCGCAACGCCAAGGTGGATCTCGGCATCAGGGGCAAGACCGCGCTTGTTTGCGGCGCGAGCCGCGGGCTTGGCAAGGCCTGCGCTCTGACGCTGGCGCAAGAGGGCGTCAATCTCGTCATCGTGGCGAGAACGCGTGACGTGCTGGAGCGCGCCGGCAGCGAACTCGCGCAAGCAACCGGCGTTGCAGTCACGACCGTCGCCGCGGACCTCACCACCGCGGCCGGCCGCGCCGCCGCGGTGGCGGCCTGTCCGCAACCCGATATCCTGGTCACCAACGCGCAAGGACCGCTGCCCGGCGATTTCCACGCCTGGACGCGCGACGACTGGATCGCCGCGCTCGACGATATGATGCTCGGGCCGATCGAGATGATCCGCCTTACCGTCGACGGCATGACGGCGCGCGGCTTTGGCCGCATCGTCAATATCGTCTCCCGCAGCGTCAAAATCCCGCAAGCCGAGCTCGGCCTGTCGAACGGAGCCCGCGCCGGCCTGGTCGGCTTCGCCGCCGGACTGTCGCGGCAGTCGGCGGCGCGCAACGTCACGATCAACAATCTCTTGCCCGGCATTTTCGACAGCGACGCCCAGCACCGTCACATCCGCGGCCTGCTGGCCGGCACCGGCAAGACCTTCGAGCAGGTGTTCCGCGAGCGCGCCCAGGCCAGCACGGCCAAGCGCTACGGCGATCCGGCCGAGCTCGGCGCGCTGTGCGCCTTTCTCTGCTCGGTCCATGCCGGCTATATCACCGGGCAGAGCCTGTTGATCGACGGCGGCAGCTATCCGGGTGCGTTTTAGGCGACAGCAGTGAGAGATGCCTGATGAAGCGGATTCTTCTCGGCCTCGCTCTTTTGGCCCTCGTGCCCGTCACGGCGCAGGCACAGGACTATCCTTCACGCACAGTGACGGTGATCGTGCCGTTTCCGCCAGGCGGCTCGGTCGACGGCGTCGCCCGCATCATCGTCGACCGGCTCAATCAGACGCTGGGGTCGCATTTCATCGTGGAGAACCGGGCCGGCGGCGCGTCGGGCAATGTCGGCGCCCACGTCGTCGCCAAGGCCGATCCCGACGGCCACACGCTCCTCCTCACCGCCTCGCTCCACGTCGTCAGTCCGTTCCTCTACAAGAGCGTGCCGTTCGACGTGGTGAAGGATTTCACGCCGGTGACCTTGATCGCCAAGGGCCCACTGATCGTGTCGACGCCGCCGAGCGTGCCGGCGAACAATCTGAAGGACTTCTTCGATCTGGTCCGCAAGGACCCGCAAAGATATACCTTCGGCACCACGAGCATCGGCTCGGCCAGCCATCTGGTGGTCGAGCTGTTGAAGCGCGAGGCGCAGGTCGACACCCTGGTCGTTGCCTATAAGGGCACCGGGCCGGCGCTGACCGATCTGATGAGTGGGCAGATTCAGCTCCTGGCCGATCCGATGCTGTCGTCACTGCCGCAGGTGCAAGGCGGCCGCATCAAGGCGCTGGCCATCACGAGCCTCAAGCGCCAGCCGGCGGCGCCCAACATCCCGACCATCGAGGAATCCGGCCTGCCGGGCTTCGAGTTCGTGTCGTGGTACGGCCTGTGGGGGCCGAAGGATCTGCCGGCGGCGATCACCGCAAAGCTGCAGCGCGGCGTTGCCGCCATGCTGGCGGAGCCGGAGGTGAAGGCACGGTTGACCACGCTCGGCTTTGAGGCGATCGGCTCGACGCCGGACGACTTCGCCAAATACATCGAAAGCGAAATGGCGAAGTACGGCAAGATCATTCACGACGCCAACATCAAGGCCGAGTGATTCTGCTACCGGCACGGTGGTAAGCAGCTACTCGACCACGATTATTTGTTGAGGAATGCGGCGATCTGGTCGGCGCGCTGAGCGATCTGAAACAACCCGTTGAGGTGGCCGTTCGGCCCAGTCACCGTGCCGCTCTCGACCGGCGTGCCGGTGGCGCCGATGCGCTGGATGGTCTCCTGCACGATCGGCTCCTGAAACACCAGGTCGTTTGGCGAATAGATTACGAGCGCCGGCACCTTGATGTTCGCTGGATCGACCGACGCGAGCTGGTTGGCCTTGGCGAGATAGAGGAAGTGATTGGCGTCGGCCGTGGCGGCGCGCGCCGCTGCCACCTGGTCGAGCGCGGCCTCGATCTTGAACTTGTTCGCCATGGCCTTGGCCGGGTCCTTGCCCTCCTCGGCCGGCGCGGTGCCGAAGGTCTTGCGCGCCCACTCCCAGCTGTTGGCATGCAGGGTGACGAGCTTGAGCGCCGCTTTCAGCCCTTCGGTCGGCGGCTCCTTGCCGTAATAGTCGCCGTTGTTCCATTTCGGGTCGAGCCGGATCGGTTGCGCCCATAGATCGAGCCAGCCGATCAGGAACGGCTCCGGCGTGGCCGAGGAAATCACCGCGACGATGCGTTCGACGCTGTCGGGATAGCTTTGCGCCCACTCGTAGGTCTGCGAGCCGCCCATGGAGGCGCCCATCACCGCCTTGAGCTTCTTGATGCCGAGGCTGTCGATCAGCGCCTTCTGCACCCGTACGAAATCCTTGATGCTCACCACCGGAAAGCTCATGCCGTAGGGCTTGCCGGTGTCGGGATCGATGCTCGCGGGCCCCGTCGTCACCACGTTGGCGAGCTTGGTGTTGAGGTTCACCAGCGTATCCGACGACAGCACGTAGTATTTGTTGGTGTCGACCGCCTTGCCGGGGCCGACAATGGCGTCCCAGTAGCCGGGTGCCGGATCGGTCGAGGCATATTTGCCGAAGGCGTGGCTGGTGCCGGTGAAATAGTGCGCGATCAGGATCGCGTTCGACTTGTCCGCATTGAGCGTGCCGGCGGCTTCCCAGCCGATCTTGACCGACTTGATGGTCTCGCCGGCCACGGTGGTGTAGCTCGGCAGCTCGAACGTCTTTTTCTCGACGATAAGGTCGCCGGATTGGGCGTGCGCGGAAACGGAGGCCAGGACGACGCCCAGCGCAGCGACCAGGATATGGCGGTTCATGTCAGCACCTCCCCGGTTTCCGTGTGCCGTGAAAGCTTAAGAACCGACGCCCGCCGGTATTTTCTCCCTATAATTTCGTCACGCGGGCGTGCAGCAGTGCGGCGCGGCCGGCGCGGACTTCCTTCAGGCAGCGCGCGATGGCGGCCGGCACCTCGGCAGGATCGGAAACTTCCTCACCGTAGGCGCCGAAAGCCTCGCCGACCTTGGTGAAAGCGACCTTGGGCGCGAGATTGGACTCGAACTCGTTACCTTGCTTGGCTTCGCCTTCAGGATAGACCCGCAGCGTCGACTGCTTCACCGCGTTCCAGCCGGTATTGTCCATGACGATGGAGAAGATCGGCAGCTTGTACTGCTGCGCCACCGCGAACACCGAGCTCGGATTGCCGAAATAGAAGCCGCCGTCGCCGGAGATTTGCACCATCAGCCGGTCCGGCGCCGCAAGCTTGGCGCCGAGCGCGACGCCGCCAGACCAGCCGAGCCCACCGCCGCCGGAGCGCATGGTAGTGTTCGGCCGCTTGCGCGGAATTTGCATCAACACCGCGCCCGCATTGGTGACGCCTTCGTTGAAGATGATGGCATCGTCGTCGAGTACCTTGCCGAGCTCGGCCATCAGATAATGCGGATTGATGGCGCCGGGCTTGCCCTTGTCGGCGGCGAGTTTTTGCGCGCGCGCGATGCGCTCGTCGCGCAACGCCTTGATGCGGCTGACCCGCTCCGCTGCGGCCGTCTTGAACCGCGGCGTGGCTTTCGCCTTCAGCTCCTCGAGCACCTGCTCGAGGATGCGGCCGGAATCGCCCTGCATGCGCAGGTTGCCCGGGAAGGTCCACATCGGCGAACCGGGCTTGAGCGTATCGATGTCGATGTGCGCCCAGAACGATTTCTCGTTCGCCTTCACGTCGCTCGGGAACCACGGCACGTCGACGTCGACCAGAATGCCGACGTCGGCATTCGGCACCGCCTTGTCGGGCGCGAAGCCGACGAAGCACGGGCTATCGTGGGAGATATTGTTGGTGACATTGCCCTCGTAGACGGCGATGCCGGCGAACAGCGCCAGCGCGTCGATGGCCGCCGACGCGTGCTCGTGGCGCCCGGCATAGCCGGTGATCAGCACGGGATTCTCCGCCGTGAGCAGCTTGTCGGCGAGCGCGGCGACGAGCTTCGGATCGGCGCCGCCGGCCGAGGTCGCGGCAAAGCGGTCGCCGCCGTAGCGGCGGATCTCATCGGCGGCCCACTGCTGGGTCAGCGTCTCGCGCTGCATCATCAGATAGACCGGGCCGCACGGCTCGCTCTGCATGATCGAGTGCGCGCGCCGCAGCGCCTCCTTGACCACGACGCCCGACGGCAGCGTCCACTCCCACTTCAGGTAGGGCCGCACCAGGCTCGCCTGGTCGAACGGCTCCTGGATGAAGTGCACGTAAGTGTCGCGCGAGCCGACCAGCTCGTCGTTGGCGGTGTAGGGCGCCTTGCCCGCCATCAGGAGCACCGGCAGGCGGCTGCGATAGAGGTTGTGCATGGCGTTGGCGGTGTTGGCGGTGCCGACGTCGACATGGACCAGCACGCCCTGGCCGCGCCCGGTGACGAAGGCATAGCCGGCGGCCATATGGGCAGCGGTGTTCTCGTGCGGGCAGCGAATGACGCCGGGCATCGCCTCGCCGCGCTGCCGCCGATGCGCCATCTCGTTGATGATCGGGGCGTGGTCGGTGCCGAAATTGCAGAACAGATAATCGACGCCGATCTCGGTCAAGCCTTCGAGGAAATAATAGGCCGTGGTGAAGTCGGGAACGTTGGTGCGGCGTGCGGCTGAAGTGGACATTGCTGAAGTCGACATGGGAACGCTCGTTGTTGGGGTTCTTGGATTTGGAAGAAGGCCGGCGGGTCTCAGGCTACTTTGCGCTCGGCGGCCAGACCGTCGAGATGGGCCAAGACTTCGTCGATATGCATCACGTCGGCATATTTGTGATGCATGTCGAACAGATTGACCTTGTGGCTTATCATCGAGCGGTCGTAGGTGCATTCCTCGACCACGACATTGTGGAAGCCGTAGGAGAACGCATCGACGGTCGAGGCGCGCACGCAGCCCGAAGTGCTTTCGCCGCAGATGATCAGCGAATTGACGCGCAGCTGCTGCAAATGCGCGATCAGCGGCGTGCCGAAAAAGCCCGACGCACGCTGCTTGTAGATCACGAGCTCGCCGGGCTGCGGCGCAAGCTCGGCCTTGATGTCGTAGATGTCGCTGCGCTGGCGGCCCATGCTGCGGTTGGTCGATTGCACGCCGCCGGTGTCGACGTGACGGGTGGTGTAGATGATGGGCACACGGGCGCGGCGCGCGGCGGCGAATAGTCTTTGCGTTGGCGGCAGCGCCTGCCACGCGTTCGCGCCGCAGGAACCGGAAAATTCGCGATCGACCTCGCGCACCGGCCGGTTCCCGCCCTGATAGGCCTTGTTGTAGAGGTCGATGGCGAGCACCGCGGGATTGTCGCCCACGCAAGTTTTGCGCTGATAGGCCCTGTAGATCTCGATGGTGTCGGCGTCGATGAGATCCTTCCAGCAATGATCCTCGAAATCCCGCGCCAAATCTCGCACCATGGCTAATTCCAGCTCCCGCTCGGTCGATAGCGGTTCCTTATAGCACTCCTTTTGGCTGCCGTCCGCGCATCGGCGAAGGCGCGCAACGAGCCGCGCCGTGGCCTTTGCCGCATCCCAATGGAACCCGAAGCGTGAGGCAAAATGCAACAGCACAAAAAGAGCACGGTGCTCGCACAACTCCGATAGGAATTTCTCGAAGTCCTGCCATAATGCGCCGACAGGGTGGCGAACGATCGAACGGGTGAGGGTCAGCAATGAGGTTCCGATTGGCGTTGGCCGGCGCGCTTGCGTCGGCTGTGGTTGGATTTGCGTTGTCGGCAATGGCGCCGTCGCCGGCGGCAGCCGAAGTTCGCATCGCCGGCGATCCCGGCGGCGAAGTTGCGTCTTATGTTCGTAAGTTCGAAGCGGTGCGCGCCTCGGGCGAGCGCGTCGTCATCGACGGCCCGTGCCTGTCGGCCTGCACCTTGCTGCTTGGGATCGTGCCGCGCGACCACATCTGCGTCACTCGTCAGGCGGTGCTCGGGTTCCACGCCGCGTCCTATTACGATGATGCGTCGCGCTCGCTGGTGCCGACGCGCGAAGGCACCCGGCTGGTGATGCAGGTCTATCCGCCGGCGATCCGCTCCTGGATCGTCCATCACGGTGGTTTGCGGCCGACGTTGATCGAGCTGCGCGGCCGCGAGCTGGCGGAGATGTACCCGACCTGCCGCTAGCCGTCGTCCGGGCGTCGCAACGGCTGCGGTTGTGGCTGGACCGGTTCCATCCTATCTACGGATGGAACCGCGAAGGCAGCCGATGCCCGAGACCACTGCTCCACCTTCGATGCGGCCGCTGTTTCTGGGCGCGGCGTTGATCACGCTGGTTGCGGTTGCCGGCACGCTGTTGCTTTGGGCGCATTACGGCACGGCGGTGTTCTTTGAAACGATCCGCGCCGGATTTGTCGCGTGCTTTGGCTGATGTGAGGACGGCAGTGAACGAAAAGACCTCCCGCGTCATGCTGGTGCTGGCCGCGTTTCTCAGCGGCCTCGTGCTGTTTTTCGGCGCCATCCTGTTCATCAGCGGACGCGGCTCGTCGCCGATCGGCCAAGCGGTTGCCGGTGTCGGCGGGCCGTTTCATCTGGAAGATCAGAACGGCAAGCCGGTCAGCGATCAGGACATGAAGGGACGGCCGTTCCTGGTGTTCTTCGGCTTCACCCATTGTCCGGATGTTTGCCCGACCACGCTGTTCGATATGTCGCAGCTGCTGCGCAAGCTCGGCCCCGACGCCGACCGCACCGGTGCGCTGTTCATCACCGTCGATCCGGAGCGCGACACGCCGGCGGTAATGAAAGACTACCTGTCCAATTTCGATCCGCATCTGCGCGGGCTCACTGGCGATCAAGCGTCGATCGATGCCGCGGTCAGGGCCTATCGGGTTTATGCCAAGAAGGTTCCGCTGTCCGGTGGCGACTACACGATGGATCACACCGCGGTGGTCTACCTCATGGACAAGAACGGCCAGTTCGTCGCGCCGTTCGATCTCAAGCGCACGCCTGAGGTGGCTGCTGCGGATTTGCGCCGCTACTTCTAAATCCCGCGCCCGCGCGGTGTCTCCTTGGCAGCAGGGAAGCAGCGACGACTTTTAATTGTATTGTTCAATGATGCATCTTGCTGGGGTCGGCGGCGCGCGAAAGGGCTGGTGTCGCAGCGGCAACTGGAACACAATCGTCGACGCGAAAAGTTACAACCCGCTCTCGGAAGTTATTTGCAACGGGAAAACCCGCAACCCGGGATTGCCTGTGGCGTCGAAAAGGGACAGGAAAAAGCAAGCGGGCGCGTCGCCCCGGAGGCCATTCGCCATGTCTACCAAATTCCCCAATCCGACCGACAAATATGTTGGCAGCCGTGTGCGGATGCGCCGACTCATGTTGCACATGAGCCAGGAGCGGTTGGCCGATCAACTCGGTCTGACGTTCCAGCAGGTGCAGAAATACGAGAAGGGCACCAATCGCATCAGCGCGAGTCGCTTGCAGCAGATTTCGCACATCCTCGAAGTGCCGGTGCCGTTCTTTTTCGAGGGCGCGCCGCAGGCAGGCGGCGGTGGTCGGAGCAAAGAGGAGAGTCCGTCGCTGTCCTACATCACCGATTTTCTCGGCAACGCCGACGGCCACGCGCTGGTCAAAGCGTTCATGAAGATCAAAGATGCTGGATTGCGCCGCGCGATCGTGCGCATGGTCGAAGCAATCGTCGTGAAGGAGTAAGCGCGTTTCGCGCCATCGCAGCGCGGCGAAGCTCAGGCACGACGGCGAGGAGCGCTGGCACGGACGGTTGCTGTTGCCGTCGTGGTATATACAGCCTCCCGTCGCAGCGGCCCGCCGAGTTGCCGGGCTTTCACTGACTGTCCCTTCCCCTACAACTGATGTAAATGCTGGCTCCGCTATGATTTTGCGGACATTGCCGCACGCGAACGCCGTCCGGATCGACGAGCGGCAGGTTCCCGCTCAAAGGGCGAGTGATGAATCATAAGCGCGCCTAACGGACCGTAGATCTGAAAAGTTGCCTGGGGCAGGCAAGGTTACGGGAGAGGGGAACATGCACCGACGGTACGCCAACAAAAACATACCCATCGAGCTGCTCAGGGCGCTGGTCACCATCGTCGACACCGGCAGCTACACCAAGGCCGCGGACGCGCTCGATCTGACCCAATCGGCGATCAGTTCGCAGATCGCCCGCCTCGGCCAGCTCCTCGGCGGCAGCATCTTCGCCAGGGGGCATGGCAACATCACCCCGACCAATCGCGGCACGCTGGCGCTGCAATATGCGCGCCGCATGCTGACCATCAACGACGAGCTGTTGGCCTTCGCCGGTCCCAATGCGCCGCCGCGGCAACTGGTGATCGGCCTGCCGGCCTGGCTCGAGCAGCACCGTCTGATCGAGATTTTCGGGCGTTGTTCGGCGACGCCGACGGGCGAGCGGGTGAGCTTCCGCTGTGACCGCGTCGAGCGCCTGCTCGGCGATCTCAATGTCGGCTCCATCGACATCGCCTATCTGTGCAATGTGATGGATCCGCCGCGTCTCGCCGTAGCGCGATGGTCGGAGAAGACCTTCTGGGTGAAGTCGCCGCGATTGTCGCTCGGTTCCGGCGCGCCGATCCCGCTGATCAGCTGGCCGGGCACAACCAGTGATCGGGTGGCGGTTGAATTGCTGCAACAAAACGGCATGCGCTTTTTTGTTGCTTTTTCAGCTCCGGATTTCTCGGCCCGGCTCGCCGCCGTTGCGGCAGGGCTCGGCGTGCTCGCGGTATCGGTGCGCAATATCATTCCCGGGATCGAAATCATGCACGACGGCATGCCCGAGCTGCCGGAAAACAAGGCCGGCATCTTCGTGCGCGAGGGTCTCGATTATCAGCGGCTCATGCCGCTGCTGGAGGATCTGGTCGCCATGCTGGCGCCGCAGCCGTTGCCGGCGCTGCTGCCGGTCGAAGCGCCGGTCAAAAAATTGCCGCGCCGGTCGCGCGTCAAGGAGCCGGTGCGGCCCGCACCGTTGCGCCGGGCCGGTTGATCTTCATTTTTAGGTCGGCGGTCACGCCGACCGATTTTGATAAATCATCAAAAAGAAAAATGTTGCGAGTCGGTGCAAATCGGCCACGGCTCATGCAATATAGCGGCGGTATCTGCGTCTTGAACTTGTCGAAACTTCCAGGGTGTATGGGGCGCGCCCATGGTGGCTTACACGGACATGCCGCGTGTCATATCGGCCGACGACGGCGACAAGCCGCGCGCGGCAGCGCAATATATCGGCGCCTTGACGCGGGAGTTGGCGCGGCTCGCGCGTACTGACGGCTGCGAGACCTTGTCATATTTGCTCGAGCTTGCCGTCATCGAGGCCGAACTCCTCGGCGGCAGTCCCGAAGGACAGCCCCTTTCGTAACAGGCGCTTGGCGTCCTCGCCGCGTCCGTCTCCGCGACGGCACTGCCGCAATCGCCGGCTTCCCCTTTTCCCGCGCATGCTCTAAGCCCCGCTCGGCGTGCCGATGGCACGCGGAACACCTTGGACTGCCGCGGCTCGGCCCGCGGCACATTCGGAAGCACCATGGCGCGACGTCGCCCATTTTGGCCGCCGGTCTTGCTCGGAGCCCTCTGTCTCGCCGGGGCGCTTTTGCCGCTCCTTGATGGCGCGTTGCCGGCGGCCGCCCAGGGTAGCCCCCAAGGCGTCACCTCGGGCGCCACTCAAGGGGGCACCCAAAGTGGCGCCCAGGAGGGCGCGGCGGCGCAGCCGCGCCCGGTCGCCGTTCCCGGATTCTGGGACCCGCGCCGGCGGCCGGAACGGCCGGACCTGTCGCGACTGCAGACCATCCGTTTCCTCACCGAGACCGACTATCCGCCGTTCGACTATGCCGGGCCGGACGGCAACCCGGCCGGCTTCAATGTCGACTTGGCGCGCCTGCTCTGCGACGAGATCAAGGTGACCTGCACCATCCAGGCCCGCCGCTTCGACACGCTGCTCGATGCGCTCAGCGACAATCGCGGCGATGCCGTGATCGCCTCGATCGCGCCCAGCGCCGAAGCGCGCCGCCGCGCCGATTTCACCGATCCGTACTATCGGACGCCGGCGCGTTTCGTCGCCCGCGTCGACAGCCCGATCGGCGACGTGCTGCCGGAGCTGCTCGAAGGCAAGAAGATCGCCGTCGTCGCCGGCACGGCGCACGAGGCTTACCTGAAGCAGATGTTCACCGAGGCCGAGGTGCGGCCCTATCCCAATGCGGAGGCCGCGCGCGCGGCGCTGCGCAACAAGGAAGTCGACCTCCTGTTCGGTGACGGCATTGCGCTCGCGTTCTGGCTCAACGGCACCGATTCCGGCGGCTGCTGCGCCTTCCGCGGCGGTCCGTTCCTGGAGAGCCGCTTCTTCGGCGAGGGTGTCGGTATCGCGGTCAAGCGCGGCAACGATCTTTTGCGCCAGGCTTTGAACTGGGCGCTGTTTCGGCAATGGGAGAAGGGCAGCTTCACCGATCTGTGGCTGCGCTATTTTCCCATCAGCCCGTTTTGAACGGCGGGAATTTGGCGCTATACCGCGCCATGACCAGCGCCGAAGCCCCCGCCGCCAACTTGCGCGAGATCGCCGAGCTCTCGCACGCCTGGCCGTTCGAGGAGGCGCGCAAGATCGTGGCGCGGCTGAAGAAGAAGCCCAAGGACGAGGTGATCTTCGAAACCGGTTATGGTCCGTCGGGCCTGCCGCATATCGGAACCTTCGGCGAGGTGGCGCGCACCACCATGGTGCGCCACGCCTTCCGCGTGCTCACCGACGACAAGATCAAGACCCGGCTGATCGCGTTCTCCGACGACATGGACGGTCTGCGCAAAGTTCCCGACAACATCCCGAACAAGGAGATGGTGGCGCAACATCTTGGCAAGCCGCTGACCAAGGTGCCCGATCCGTTCGGTACCCATGACAGCTTCGCCGCCCACAACAATGCGCGGCTGCGCGCCTTCCTCGATCAGTTCGGCTTCGACTACGAGTTCATGTCGTCGACCGCGTGCTACACCGCAGGCCGTTTCGACGAAGCACTCCTCAAGGTGCTGTCGCGCTTCGTCGAGGTCATGAACATCATGATCCCGTCGCTGCGCGAGGAGCGCGCCGAGACCTATTCGCCGTTTCTGCCGATCTCGCCGCGCACCGGCATCGTGTTGCAGGTGCCGGTCGTGGCGCATGATGCCAAGGCCGGCACCATCACCTACGAGGACCCGGACATCAAGGAGCGCATCGTGACGCCGGTCACCGGCGGCCGCTGCAAGCTGCAGTGGAAGCCCGATTGGGCGATGCGCTGGGTCGCGCTCGGCGTCGACTACGAAATGGCCGGCAAGGATTTGATCGACTCGGTGAAGCTCTCCAGCCAGATTTGCCGCGCGCTCGGCGGCTCGCCGCCCGAGGGCTTCAACTACGAGCTCTTTTTGGACGAAAACGGCCAGAAGATTTCCAAGTCGAAGGGCAATGGGCTCACCATTGAAGAATGGCTGCGTTACGCCAGCCCCGAAAGCTTGTCGCTCTTCATGTATCGCGAGCCGAAGGCGGCGAAGCGGCTCTACTTCGACGTCATCCCGCGCCACGTCGACGAGTATCTGCAGTTCCTCGACGCCTATCCGCGCCAGGGGCCGAAGGAGCAACTCGGCAATCCGGTCTGGCACATCCACGGCGGCACGCCGCCGAAGGCCGACAATCCGGTGCCGTTCGCCATGCTGTTGTCGCTCGTCACCGCGTCGAACGCCGAGAATGCTGAGACGTTGTGGGGCTTCATCGGCCGCTACCGGCCGGGCGTGACGCCGCAAAGCCACCCGCATCTCGCCCGGCTCGTCGAGTACGCCATCCATTACTTCCGCGATTTCGTGCAGCCGGCGAAGAAGTTTCGCGAGCCGAGCCCGGGCGAGCGCGCCGCCTTGATCGACCTGCGCGACGCGTTGTCGCAACTACAGGCGGAGTCGCCGGCGGAAGCCATCCAGGACGTGGTGTACGAAGTCGGCCGCCGCGAGCCGTTCCTCGACCCGAAGAAGAAGGGCAAGGACGGCAAGCCCGGCGTCGCGCTCGACTGGTTCAACATGCTCTACCAGGTGCTGCTCGGCCAGGACAAAGGCCCGCGCTTCGGCTCGTTCGTCGCCGCTTACGGCATCGTCAACACCATCGACATGATCGACGGCGCACTGGCGCGCTCGGCGTAAATTCTGAAACCTCCTCGCAGCGGGAGGTTAAGATCGCGGACATGACGGCCGCCGCCTACGCCATTCTCGCCCTCACCGTTACTCTGAGCTCGTTCATCTCAGGCGTGTTCGGCATGGTCGGCGGCATGATCCTGCTCGGCGTGCTGCTCAACGATTTCGACGTCGCATCGGCGATGATCCTGTTCTCGATCATCCAGCTCTTCGCCAACGGCTGGCGCGCGGTGCAGTGGCGCCATTACGTGCGCTGGCCGATCGTCGGCAAATACGTCGTCGGTGCGTCGGTCGCCTTTGCGGTCTTGTATGCCGTGAGGTTCGTGCCGAATAAGATGATGGTCTATTTGAGCCTCGGGCTCATGCCGTTCGCCATCGAGGCGCTGCCGTGCGCCTTAAGGCCCAACATCGAATGGCGCGGCGTGCCGTTCGTCACCGGCGTGCTCACCACCGTCATTCAGGTGATGGCCGGCGTCGGCGGGTTGTTCCTCGATATTTTCTTTCAGAAGAGCTTGCTCGACCGCAAGACCACCAACGCCACCAAGGCGACGGTGCAGACCCTCAGCCACGTCGTGCGCATCGCCTATTTCGGCGCGGTGTCGGGCATGGGTACCGCGCCGAAATGGATCTTGGCTCCCGCCATCGCGCTCGCCATCGCCGCAACCTCGCTCGCGCCTTTCGTCATCGAGCGCATGACCGACCACGGCTTTCGGCAATGGACGCGGCGCATCATCTTCGGCGTCAGCATCGTCTATCTGTTCCGTGCCGGATTGCTGTGGTGGCGCGGGTAGCGCCGGTATTTCCCGGACGCGGTGCAGCGCGAAGCGGTGGACCGCTGATCCGGGATCGTTACAGACTCCGAGCCTGCGAAGGTCCCGGCTCTGCAGCGCACCACTTCGTGCTGCGCTGCGCCCTGGAAACACAGCTCTTTATTGGCTCGCCCACAAGATGCGCGCCATCCACAACACGTCGGAGGCGGCGAGCGTGCGGTCAGGATGCGCGGCGTTGAGCGATTTCAGCTCGATCGATTTCGCGCTCTGCCGCTTGAGTTCCTTCGCCATCACTTCGCCGGAGCGGGTCTTGACCACGACGCGGTCGCCGCGGCGCACCGGCGCTGCCGGCGAGACGATGATGATGTCGCCGTTGCGATAGGCCGGCTCCATCGATTGGCCGGACACCGCCAGCGCATAGGCGTGCTCGTCGTTGACCGCCGGAAACGCGATCTCGTCCCAGCCGGTGCCGGCCGGGAAGCCGCTGTCGTCGAAATAGCCACCGGCGCCGGCCTCGGCGAAGCCAAGAAGCGGCACGCCGCGCGGCGGCGCGCTGTCGCCATTTTGCGTGAGCGCGACGAAGGTCTCCATGGTGGTGCCGGTCGCCGCCAGCGCCTTGGCGATCGACTCCGTGGACGGCCAACGAGCGCGGCCGGCCGGCGTGATGCGCTTCGATTTATTGAAGGTGGTGGGGTCGAGGCCCGCGCGGCGCGCCAATCCCGATGCCGAGAGCCCGGCCCGGGCGGCAAGGCGATCGATCGCCGACCAAACCTGCGCGTGCGTCAGCATCGCTACCCCTCATCACTCCCCTGATGATAGGAATTATTGCCTCAGGGCTCAAGGGCCGATAGGGTCGCGGCGCGCCAACGCGGATGGCAATGCCGTGACGATGATCTACAAAATCTGCAGCCGGACCGAGTGGGACGCGGCCGAGGCGCAAGGACAATTCCTCGGCTCGGCGGTCGATCTGCGCGACGGCTTCATCCATTTCTCAGCCGCAGCGCAATTGGCCGAGACCGCCGTCAAGCACTTTGCCGGACAATCCGATCTGGTGCTGATCGCGATCGATGCCGGGTCGCTCGGCGCAGCGCTGAAGTGGGAGCGCTCGCGCAATAATGATCTCTTCCCCCATCTCTACGGAGCGCTGCCGCTTGCCGCCGTGCGCTGGGCGCGGCCGCTGCCCGACCCGGTCGGAGGAAAAAGGCAAATTCCGGAGCTTGCGTCGTGATCGGCCTCCTCGACCGCCTTGCCCGGCCGTTCCTGCGCGCGCTCGATCCGGAGGACGCACACGGGCTTGCGATCAAAACGTTGAAGTTCGCGCCGCTGCCTGAGGCGGCGCCCGACGATCCGCGTCTGGCGTTGCGGGTCTTCGGGCTGAACTTTCCCAATCCGATCGGCATGGCGGCGGGCTTCGACAAGAACGCCGAGGTGCCGGACGCGCTCCTGCGCCTCGGCTTCGGCTTTGTCGAAGTCGGCACTATCACGCCCGAGCCGCAGCCGGGCAATCCGCGGCCGCGCTTGTTTCGTCTTGATGCCGACCAGGGGGTCATCAACCGGCTCGGCTTCAATTCGCAAGGCGCCGATGCCGCCCTGCGGCGCCTGGCGGCGCGCGCTGCCCCCTCCCACCCCTCCCCCGCAAGCGGGGGAGGGCAGGGTGGGGCCATCGTCGGCATCAATGTGGGGGCGAACAAGGATTCGGCCGATCGCGTCGCCGATTATGTGCGGCTGATCGAGCGCTTCGCCGCGGTGGCGAGCTACGTCACCGTCAATATTTCCTCGCCCAACACGCCGGGGCTGCGCAATCTGCAGCAGGCCGCGGTGCTCGACGATCTGCTCGCCCGCGTGGTCGACGCCCGCGAGCGGGTGTCGCCGCGGTCGGGCCCCACGCCGGTGCTGCTCAAGATCGCGCCCGATCTCGCGCTCGGCGATCTCGACGACGTCGTCGGCATCGCCCGCGCCCGCCGGGTCGACGGCATGATCGTCGGCAACACCACGGTAGGGCGGCCGCCGACATTGCGCGAGACCAGGACAGCGAAGGAGGCCGGCGGCCTGTCGGGCCGGCCGCTCTATGGGCTTGCCAATCGCATGCTGGCCGAGACCTATGTGCGGGTCGAGGACGCGTTTCCGCTCGTCGGCGCCGGCGGCATCGATTCCGGCGCTACCGCGCTCGGCAAGATACGCGCCGGCGCGAGCCTCATTCAGCTCTACTCGTCCCTGGTGTTCCGCGGCATCGGCCTGATCGGCGAAATCAAGCAGACGCTGCTGGCGGCGCTCGCACGCGATGGCCACAGCAACCTCAAGGACTATATTGGCGCCGACGCCGCGGCAGTCACCGCGGAGGCCTGGCCCAACTGACGGCCACGGGCACGTCGCGAGGGTAGCGCGATGACGAGAATGTTCGTTCGCTTGCTGCGTCGCGTCCTGGTGGCGGCCTTGGGGGTGTTTGCCGTCTGGCTGATCGTCTTCGTCGTCTTCAGGTTCGCCGACAATCGGCTGCCATGGATACTGGCGGCGGCCTTCACCTACGCGGTGGCGGCCTATGTGATCCTGCCGCGTGTGGTGCGCACGAGCCTGAAGATCCTGCAGCACAAGCGTGTGCCGCGCTACACCTTGACCGGCGACGGTTTGCCCGGCGATCCGGTCAACGTCGTGCTGATCGGCACGCGGCGCCAGCTCGAGGCGGCCTTCGGCGCTGCCGGCTGGTCAGTCGCCGATCGCCTGAACGCGCGAAGCTCGTGGCGCATGGTGCGCGCCTTCCTGCTCAACCGACCCTATCCGACGGCGCCGTTCAGCACCCTCTATCTATTCGGTCGCGGCCAGGACGTCGGCTTCCAGAAGTGCATCGACAACAGCCCGCGCCGGCGCCATCACATCCGGTTTTGGGCTTTGAGCCTGCAGCATGCCGAAGCGACGCTCGGAACGCCGAGCTTCTGGCGCGCCAGCCGCCGTCCGCCCGACGATGCCCGTGTCGCCTGGGTCGGCGCCGGCACCAAGGATACCGGCTTCTCGCTCACCAAGCTCACGTTCCAGATCACGCACGCCACCGACGACGATACCAATGCCGAGCGCGAATTCATTATCGCGGAGCTTGCCAACACCAAGGTCATCGCTGAGGTCACGGTCTATCGCGCGCGCCAGCATCTCAAGGTCGAGCATGTCAACCATTACATGACTGACGGTGAAGTCGCGGCGGCAACGCTGATGATCGACGGCTGATTGCCGGGTGTGACAGGAGCGACCGCGGCAGGCATACTGGCGGGTGGAACCGTCGCGTTCGGGAGGAAGGAATGATCGACTGCTACACGTGGATTACGGACAACGGCTACAAGCCGCGCATGATGCTGGAAGAGACCGGCCTGCCGCACAAAATCATTCCGGTCGATCTGCGCAAGAAGGCGCAGATGGAGCCGGATTTCATGAAGATCAGCCCCGGCCACAAGATCCCGGCTATCGTCGACCATGACGGCCCCGGCGGCGCGACGGTGACGCTGTGCGAGTCCGGCGCCATCCTCAAGTATCTCGGCGAGAAGTCAGGCAAGTTCTACCCGAGCAATGCCGCCGCCCGCGCCAAGGTCGATCAGTGGCTGTTCTACGGCTCGGCGACGTTTACCACTTTGGCGCAGCAGTTCGGGCATTGGACCATCCGCTCGGCGGTCAAGGCCCCGGTCGCGCAGCAGCACTACGAGGCCAACCTGCGCGATATGCTCGGCGTCCTCGATCGGCATCTGGGGTCGCACGATTACGTCGGTGGCGACTATTCCATCGCCGACATGACCATGTATTCGGACGTGCACATCCACGGCGTTCGCGACATCGGGCTCGGCGATTATCCCAATGTGCAGCGCTGGCACGACGCCATCGGCGCCCGTCCGGCGGTGCAGCGCGCCTGGGTGCCGTTCGCGTCGTAAAGCGCAGACAGATCGCGGGCAATGACGCTGCGTCCCTTCTCCCCTCCGGGGAGAGGGAGTTAGCGGCGCATGCTGCTTGTCCTATTCGACCTTGAAGTCGAGGTCGTGGATGAGCCGGGCGTAGAGCTCGGCTTGGTGCCGTAGATGCGCGTCGAAGTCGGCGCCGCACTTGGGATTGGGATAGAGCGCCTGCGCCACGAGCTTGGCCTTGACCTGGGGCGCCACCACGGCCGCTCTGAACCACTCGATCAGCTGCGCCACGATCTCCTTCGGCGTCTTCGCCGGCGCCGCAATGCCGAACCAGACGTCGGTCTCGAAATCCGGAAAGCCGGATTCGGCGACCGTGGCCAGGTCCGGCAGCGGCTCGATGCGTTGCGGCGCCATGGTGGCGAGCGCGCGCGCCTTGCCGGCCGAAATATGCTCGCCGATCTCCGACCAGTTCAGCACCGCCACGGTGATATGGCCGCCGAGCAGCGCATTGATGGTGGTCGCGCCGCCCGGATAGGGCACGTAGGTCAAATTCACGCCGGCGAGCCGCTTGAGGCGCTCGATGCCGATGTGCTGGGTGGTGTTCGGCCCGACGCTGGCAATCGACAACGCGCCGGGCTGTTGTCGCGCGACGTCGAACAAGTCCTTCAGCGTGCGATAGGGCGCCTCGCTGTTGACGACGATGATTTGCGGCGTCGTCACTAGGTAACAGATCGGCTCGAAGCTCGCGATCGGATCGTAATTCGGCTTGCGCAGGATGGCGCTGATGATGGTGCCGTTATTGTTGATGAGGAGCGTATTGCCGTCGGGGGCGGCGCGCGCCACGGCTTCGGCGGCGATGATGCCGCCGGCGCCGGGCTTGCTTTCCACGATCAAGGTCTGGCCGGTCGCGTTGGAAATCTGATCAGCCAGCATGCGGGCCAAAAAGTCGATGCTGCCGCCCGGCGGCACGCCGAGAATGATGCGAATGGTGCGGGAACTTTGCGACCAGGCCGCGCGATCCGGCGCCGCGAGCGCCGCAATCATGAGCGTCACTGCGAATAAGGAGGCGAAGACAGGGCGCATCGGCGTCAAATCCCCGAGAGATTTCGTCGACTCGGCAACCGCCGGCTTGAATATCGGCGGCCAGGAAGTGTTATATCTTTGGCTCGCCACGGCAAGCCGCGCCAAGCGGCGCCATCGAGCGAAAAAGGGAGGAACACCATGCCGGCAGGTGAGACGAAGCTGCTCTATCCAGGCCTTGCGGGATTTTACGAATCCTGGCGCGACATTGCCTTCACGCTGGTCCGTGTGGTGGCTGGCTACAACCTGTTTATGCACGGCTGGGTCAAGCTCAGCGGACCCGGACTCGCTGGCGTCACCGGCTACATGACCAAACAGGGCTTGGAGCCGTCTTCGGTCTTCGCCGCGGCGGCGATCTTCCTGGAATCGGTCGGCGCCCTGTGCATCATCGTCGGCCTGTTCACGCGCTTCTTTGCTGCGGCGCTCGCCATCGAGCTCCTGATTGCACTCCTGGTGGTGCATCTCAAGAACGGCTTCGGCATCGGCCAGGGCGGCTACGAATACGTGCTGCTGTTCGGCATCGTGCTATTCGCCATTGCGATCCGCGGCGGCGGGCCGTATTCGGTCGATCGGCTGATCGGCAAAGAGCTTTAGAATATTTGCTGGAGCATGATCTTTTCGGAAAGCCGGCTTCCACTTTTCCGGATCATGCACTAACGCAGCGCGCGGGCCAGTTCGCCGGCAATGGCGACGGCCGCGGGCGTGTCGGAATGCACGCAGACGGTCGTTGCCCGGACCGGGATGTCGCGGCCTGCGGTCGTGCGCACCACTTGCTCGCGCATCACCCGTAGCACGCGATCCTTCGCCTGCATCGGGTCGACGGCGTCGTGTACGCGGCTCAAAATCAGGTTGCCGTCGCCGTCGTAGTCAAGGTCGGCGTAGAACTCGGGGATCATCTCCACGCCCTTTTCCGCATACGCGTTTTCGTGCGCCGTGAAGGCCATGCCGAGAATGGGCACGCCGAACGGCCGCACCGCGTCGGCAATGGCGGCGGCAACGGCGGCATCGCGTGCCGCCATGCCGTACAGCGCGCCGTGCGGCTTCACGTGATTGAGCGGCATAGCCTCGCTGTCGAGGAAGGCCTTGAGCGCGCCGACCTGATAGATCACGAAATCCTCGACCTCGGCGGGCGTCACTGCCATGGCGCGGCGGCCGAAGCCCTGCATGTCGGGCAGCGACGGATGGGCGCCGATTTTGACGCCATGCTGCTTCGCCAGCCGCACCGTCGCCCGCATGATGCTCGGATCGGAGGCGTGGAAGCCGCAGGCGACGTTGGCGAGGTCGATCAGCGGCATCATCGCCGCGTCATTGCCCATGCGATAGAGGCCGAAGCCTTCGCCCATATCGCAATTGATCGTCATCCTCATCGGCATGACTAGAATTTTGGTTTGCGCATGGTCATATCCGAAAACCGGGTTCCACTTTTCGGCATCATGCTCTTTAAGCGCAACGCCGCTGCGCCCGGCGACGGCGCCAGCACCGGCTCGAGGCTCGGAACAAGTCGCCGCTTCTCGCGCCGCGCGGGGATGGCGCGATAGACCTGCTTGGTCGCTTCGACGATGTGGACACCTGCGAACGGCGACGCGAGCAGGCCGCCGGCGCGTTCCCAGGCGGCCGCCGAGCGCAGGAACAGGCTGCCCTCGAACGGCGGCACGTAGAGCGCTTCGTCCCAGGCGGTGGGCGTGAACCAGGTCTCGCGGAGAAGCTGCATGATCTGCGAGCGCGAATAGGGCCGGCCGTGACCGAACGGCGTCGTGTCCATGCGCGCCCACAGCCCGCGCCGGTTGGGCACGACCACGAGCAGCCGGCCGCCGCCGGCCAGCACGCGCCACGACTCGCGGAGAAGCTCGGCCGGATCGGTTGACATTTCGAGCGCGTGAACGAGCAGCACGCGGTCGACCGCGGCGTCGGTCAGCGGCAGCTCGTCTTCGTCGACCAGGGCGGCCAGCGCCGGCCGGGTCGACGGCCAGCGCACCACGCCCTGCGGCGCCGGCATCAGCGCCAGGCACCGCTCGGCCTCCTCGCGGAACAAGCCGAGATAGGGCGTGGCATAGCCGATGCCGAGCACGCGCAGCGCCCTGGTGTCGCCCCAGCGCGTGCGAATGCTGCGGCCGATCAGCCGACGGGCCACGACGCCGAGGCGCTGGGCGTAGAAATTGCGCAGGTCGACGACATCCATGACGGCAAAATAGCACGGAACGCGGTGTCGTTCCGGGGTGCTGCGGATGCCGTTAATCGACCCTTCTTGCGCCGTCATCCGCGAAGGCGGATGATCCGGTAACCATCAGCGAAGGCGGTGCAATTGGCAGCGCTCCGATGGCGAAGCACGAGTGCATCATGGCCGCGCAGATCCATCTGTTTCCCTGTCTGAAGGACAATTTCGGCGTGCTGATCCACGATTCCGTCAGTGGTGCGACCGCCGCGATCGACGCGCCGGAGGCGGCGCCGATCAAGGCGGCGCTGCAAAAGACCGGCTGGAAGCTCACCGACATTCTGGTGACCCACCATCACGCCGATCACACCCAGGGCATCGGCGAATTGAAGGCGCATCACCAATGCCGGGTGGTGGCGCCGCGCGCGGAGGCGGCCCGCATCGCCCATGTCGACGAGACGGCGGGCGAGGGCGACACGGTCCGTGTCGGCGGTCTCCAGGCCAAAGTCATCGACACGCCCGGCCATACCGCCGGCCACATCTCCTATTTCTTCCCCGGCGACAAGCTCGCCTTTGTCGGCGACACGTTGTTCTCGATCGGCTGCGGCCGCGTCATCGAGGGCAATGCCGAGATGATGTGGAATTCGCTGCTGAAACTGCGCGCGCTGCCCGACGACACGCGGTTCTATTGCGGTCACGAGTATACCGATGCCAACATCCGCTTCGCCAAGACCGTCGAGCCGAACAACAAGGCGCTCGCCGCCCGCGGCGACGAAGTGAAAAGGCTTCTCGCCACCGGCAAGGCGACCATCCCGGCGACCATCGGCGCCGAGAAGGCGGCCAATCCGTTCCTGCGCGCCGACGATGCCGAAGTGGCGAAGGCCGTCGGGCTCGCCGGCAGCCCGGCCTGGAAAGTGTTCGCCGAAATCCGCGAACGCAAGAACCGGTTTTGAGCGCCACGCTCTCTGCCGGCGACATCATCCGGCTGCTGGAATTGAAGCCGCATCCGGAAGGTGGCCATTTCCGTGAAACGTTTCGCGACGAGCGGGCGGTCGAAAGCGGCCGCGCGGCGTCCACCGCGATCTATTTTATGCTGGCGCGCGGCGAGCGCTCGCACTGGCACCGCATCGACGCGGTCGAAATCTGGCACTGGCATGCCGGCGCGCCGCTCGAACTGGAAATTTCGGAAGGCGAAGGCCGCATCGCGCACGTTACGCTCGGCAACGATTTGACGGGCGGTCAGCACCCGCAGGTAGCCGTGCCGGCGCACGCTTGGCAGGCCGCGCGGTCGCTCGGCGATTGGACCCTCGTCGGCTGCACCGTGGCGCCGGGATTTGAGTTCAAGAACTACGAGCTCGCGCCGCCGGGATGGCGGCCGTAGCGGGCTCGTTTCCGCTCGCCAGATAAGAATGCAGCGCCGCCACCACCTGCGCGCCTTCGCCTACCGCCGCCGCGACCCGCTTGATCGACTTTGCTCGCACGTCGCCGATGGCGAACACGCCGCGCCGCGACGTTTCCAGAGCGTGGCGATTGCGGCCGGCCTCGTCGCCGGTGAGCACGAAGCCCTTGCCGTCGCGCGTGACGCCGGAGCTTGCGAGCCAATCGGTGTTCGGCTCGGCGCCGATGAACAGAAACAGGTGACGAATCGGCCGCCGCACCTCTTGCGCGCTCGCGCCTATCCGCCAGCGCACCGCCTCCAAGATGCCGTTGCTGCCTTCGACGCCGCTTACCTGCGCTTCGGTCACCACGTCGACGTTGGGCAGGCTTGCGATGCGATCGACCAGATAGCGCGACATGGTTTCGTTGAGGCTGGCCCGGCGCACCAGCATCCACACCTTGGCGCCTTGGCTCGCCAGATAGACCGCGGCCTGTCCGGCCGAATTGCCGGCACCGACCAGCACAACATCTTGTTGGGCGCAGAGCTTGGCTTCGAATGGCGTGGCCCAGTAGTGCACGCTCGACGCTTCGAACTTGTCGAGATCGGTGACGGCTAGCCGTCGATAGCGGGCCCCACTGGCGATGACGACCGCGCGCGTGGTGACGCGCTCGCCGTCGCGTAATTGCAGGACGAAATGCGGCGCGGCGCTGCTGTCCGGTGCCGTCAGGGCGGCGACCTCGTCGGGAATCGCCATTTCGGCACCGAACTTTTGCGCCTGATTGTAGGCACGTGCCATCAAGGCGAGGCCGGAGATTCCGGTCGGAAAGCCGAGATAATTTTCGATGCGCGCGGAGGCGCCGGCCTGGCCGCCGAAGACCCGGCTGTCGAGCACGATGGTGGCAAGCCCTTCGGACGCGGCGTACACGGCCGCGGCCAATCCGGCCGGCCCGGCGCCGACCACCGCGACGTCGTAGATGCGGTTCGGATCGATCGGCCCGACCAGCCCGATGCAGCGCGCCAGCTCGTCTTCAGTGGGATTGCGCAGCAGTTGGCCACCCGGGCACAGCACGATCGGCAATTGGCCGGGATCGACATGGAAGCGCTCGATCAGCGCCTTGGCTTCGGCGTCGGTGTCGGGGTCGAGCAGTTGCTGCGGCTGACCGTTGCGGCGCAAGAAGATCTGCAGCCTCAGCACGTCGCCATTGTCGGACCGGCCGACGATGACCGGGCCGCCGGAGCCGGTTTCCAACAGCCCGACGCGACGGATGATCAGCGCCCGCATGATGCGCTCGCCAAGCTCGGCCTCGGCGATCAGCAGTGCGCGCAGCCGGTCCGGCGCGATGACCAAAACCTGCACGGGCTCCTGGGCGGTGACGTCGGCCAGCGCCGGCCGTCCGGCGAGTTGCGCGAGCTCACCGATGAATTCGCCGGGCCCGTGACCGACAATGGTGACGCGCTGTCCGGTTTTGTCGGCATGAGTCACTTCGACCTGGCCCGACAGAATGACCATCAAGCCCGGGCCGACATGGCCGATGGTGAGGAGCGCCGCGCCGGTGGCGAAAGAACGGCACTCGCCGAAGCGGCGCATCCGCTCGATCTCCAGCGGGTCGAGCACCGGCAGCATCTGCGCGCCGCGCTGCTCTATGACCGACGGTCGCGATGCCATGATGATCCGCCGTCCCCACACCAAGTGCAGCGGAAATGTAGCTATGCAAGACGGGGCCCGCCAGTCGCGGTCAATGTGCGGTCAAGCGAAATACTGCCCGCCGTTGGCCGAGATGGTGGAACCGGTGATCAGGCCGGCCTCGTCGGAGGCGAGGAACACTACGCAGCGCGCGATCTCCTCGGGTTCGCCGAGCCGGCCGATCGGAATCATCGGCAGGATGCTCTTCTCCAGCACGTCCTTGGGCACCGCCTGCACCATCTCGGTGTTGATGTAGCCTGGGCAGATGGCGTTCACCGTGATGCCCGCGCGCGCGCCTTCCTGGGCCAAGGCCTTGGTGAAGCCGATCTCGCCGGCCTTCGCGGCGGAGTAGTTCGTCTGGCCGAACTGACCCTTCTGGCCGTTGATCGAAGAAATGTTCACGATGCGGCCGAACTTGCGCTCGCGCATGCCTTCGATGACGTTACGGCACATGTTGAACAGCGAGCCGAGATTGGTGTTGATCACCGCGGTCCACTGCTCGGGCTTCATGCGGTGCAGCTGCGCGTCGCGGGTGATGCCGGCATTGTTGACCAAAACGTCGATCTTGCCGACGTCGGCTTCGACCTGCTTGATGCCGGCAGCGCAGGCGTCGAACGAGGAAACGTCCCACTTGTAGACGCCGATGCCGGTCTCCGCCTTGAACTTTTGCGCGGCTTCGTCATCGCCGCGGTAGTTCGCCGCAACGGCGTAGCCGGCCGCTTTCAGCGCCTTGGAGATGGCCGCGCCGATGCCGCGCGTCCCGCCCGTGACCAATGCAACGCGGGGCATGGTGTCCTCCCTGCAATTTTCCGCACCTGTCATGCTCCGCGAGGGCGGCGCACCCAGTAATCGCTCACGTTTGCCGTCCGCTCGGTGGTTACTGGATCATCCGCTTTTGCGGATGATGACAGCCGAGCGGATGTTTCGCGCTTGCTCAGCGCTCCAGGCACATCGCAATGCCCATGCCGCCGCCGATGCACAGCGTGGCGAGGCCTTTCTTGGCGTTGCGCTTCTGCATCTCGTAGAGCAGCGTCACCAGCACGCGGGTGCCCGAGGCGCCGATCGGATGCCCGATGGCGATGGCGCCGCCGTTGACGTTGACCTTCTTGGTGTCCCAGCCGAGGTCCTTGTTGACGGCACAGGCCTGCGCCGCGAACGCTTCGTTGGCCTCGATCAGATCGAGGTCGCCGATATTCCAGCCGGCTTTTTTCAGCGCCGCGCGCGACGCCGGGATCGGGCCGCTGCCCATGATCTTCGGATCGACGCCGGCCTGAGCCCACGACACGATGCGGGCGAGCGGCGTCTTACCGAGCTTTTGTGCCTCGCTCGCCTTCATCAGCACCACCGCGGCGGCGCCGTCGTTGATGCCCGACGCATTGCCGGCGGTCACCGTGCCCTCCTTGTCGAAGGCCGGACGCAATTTCGCGATCGCGTCGAGCGTCGTGCCGTGCTTGGGATATTCGTCGTCGGCGACGACGATGTCGCCCTTGCGGCTCTTGATCGTGACCGGCGTGATCTCGTCCTTGAACTTGCCGGCTTTCTGCGCCGCCTCGGCCTTGTTCTGCGAGCCGACCGCGAACTCGTCCTGCTGGGCGCGGGTGATCTGCCACTGCCGGGCGACATTCTCGGCCGTGTTGCCCATGTGATAGCCGTTAAAGGCATCCCACAGGCCGTCCTTGATCATGGTGTCGATCATCTGGAAGTCGCCCATCTTCACGCCGGCGCGCAGGTGCGCACAGTGCGGCGCGACGCTCATGGACTCCTGGCCGCCGGCGACGACGATGTCGGAATCGCCATTGAGAATGCCCTGATAGCCGAGCGCCACCGAGCGCAACCCCGAGCCGCACAGCTGGTTGACGCCCCAGGCGGGGGTCTCGACCGGGATGCCGGCGGCGATCGAAGCCTGGCGGGCCGGGTTCTGGCCTTGGCCGGCGGTCAGGATCTGCCCCATGATCACTTCGGAAACGCGGGCGCCCTCGACACCGGCACGCTCCAACGCGCCCTTGATGGCGATTTTGCCCAGTTCATGGGCGGGCAGCGAGGCGAAGGCGCCGTTGAATGCGCCGACCGGCGTGCGCGTGGCACTGACGATGACGATGTCGTCCTTCATGGGGAGATCCTTCCGGGAAATCGAGGTTAGGTTATAGGCGGGCTCGCCGCGGGCTCATTGATTTATGTCATAGGCACGCGGCCGGCCGCCGACAAGGCTGCAAAAGGCTGGATTGCTGCCATGTCGCGTTGGACTGCTTCACACTTTTGGCAGTCTGGCCGGGAACGGCCATAAAACGGTAGCCGCGCCCGGCGAAACCGCCTATTTTGATGGCAAACCCGCACGGTCGCCCAATGTCCGACACCAGTACCACCCCGACCAAATCCGCCGAGCCGGTAACAATCAAGAAGTACGCCAACCGGCGGCTCTACAACACCGGCACCAGCGCCTATGTCACGCTCGAGGACCTCGCCGCCATGGTCAAGACCGGCGAGGATTTCGTGGTCTACGACGCCAAGACCGGCGAGGACATTACGCGTTCGGTCCTGACCCAGATCATTTTCGAGCAGGAGAACAAGGAAGGGCAGAACCTGTTGCCGATCGCCTTCCTGCGCCAGCTCATCCGCTTCTACGGCGACAGCATGCAGATGCTGGTGCCGCGCTATCTCGAAGTCTCCATCGAGTCGCTCACCCGCGAGCAGGAGAAGTTCCGC
>Ga0335081_10000527_pt1 | contig 64753 bp, 45 predicted proteins | sample Lox_Sample_35_FD_206713 | JGI IMG/M metagenome (GOLD analysis project Ga0335081, IMG submission 206713) | Soil microbial communities from Loxahatchee National Wildlife Refuge, Florida, United States - Lox_Sample_3.5 | ecosystem: Environmental > Terrestrial > Soil > Wetlands | place: USA...
AAGCAGTATCTCGCCCATAAAAGCGAGCTCCCCGCCGATTACGAGCCCAAAATGAACAAGCTCATGGGCGAGATGTTCCAGAACATGCCCTGGGACGAAATGATGCAGGCGATGGCTCCGGTGTACCAGAAGCACCTTACCAAGGGCGATGTCGATAACCTGATTGCGTTCTATTCTTCGCCCACCGGTGCGAAGTTGATGCGGGAAATGCCGGAGATCTTAAGCGAGGCTATGCAGAATGCCACGCCGATCATCCTGAAGTATATGGAGACTGTGGAGGCGCGGGTGCAGAAAGAGACCGCCACAATGCTTGCTCAGTCAAAGAAGCCGGCCCATACCGCACCGGCTAGTCACAACTAAAAACCCATTTCTGTCATTCCGAGCGAAGTGGGCTCATTCGCTGGCGAATGAGCCCCGAAGTCGAGGAACCTGCTGTTCGCCGACACCGGCAATTGCCTATCGGGGAGTTCCCTGTCCGCGCCATCGAAGAAAATTCCTCGACACGCCGCTTGAAGATGTAAGCAGGCAAGAGATCCTTCGACTCCGCGAGTGGACTCGCAAGCGAGTCCACCCGCTACGCTCAAAATGACAGTGGAAAAGGAGAGGACTCGCAAGCGTCCACTGGCTGCACTCAGGATGGCAATAGGGAAGGAGTGGATCGGCAAGCGAGTCTGCTCGCTACGCTCAGAATGGCAACAGAGAAGTGGTGCTGGCAGACAATAAACTAGCGTCCACCGATTCTTGACTTGCCGTGCGGCACGGCGATTCCTTCCTCTTCCGACAGGAAGTAACGTATCCGGTCCACCAGGTCGGGGAACAAGTATTCTTTCGGCAGCCATAGCGAAACGTGTTCACATTCCACCGGCTCGTAGGCGCTCATCACGATCACCGGGAAGCGCGGATCTTTGTGGCGAATGGCGCGCGCCAGTTCCAGCCCATTCATTCCTGGCATGACAAAGTCAGTGACCATCAAATCGAAATCTTCACGCTCCATGGCCTCGAGGGCTTCCTCCGCGCTGGTCACCGCGACGGTGTGGTATCCCTCGTTGTGCAAGATGTCGCAAGCCATGCGGCAGAGCAACTCATTGTCGTCCACCACCAGAATTTTTTTCATCGCCAACTCCTGATCAAGCCGCTGTGCCTGCATCTTTCAGAGCTTTGGCTTTAGTAAATACCGGCCCACTCGGCCCCAGGCTGACGTTCACGCGATCACCGGCCACCACCTGCCTGGTGGCCACGAGGTTAGCCAGCGGATAAACAATGTTGCGCTCAATGGTGCGTTTCAGCGGCCGGGCGCCGTACCGCGGGTCGGTGCCCTCTTTCAACAGCCAACTCTTCACTTCGGAGCTGCAGGCGAACGTGAAATGAGCGTGCCCGGCGGCACCGGTGATGCGCTGTTGCACCTTTTCCAACTCCAACTCGAGCACCCGCTCCAACTGCTCCGGGCGCAGCGTCTTGAACACCACAATCTTGTCCAGGCGATTCATGAATTCGGGAGCAAACTTCTTGCGGGCTGCCTCCAGGGCAGCCCGGGCAATCTTGTCGTCAAGGTTCGCGTCGGCGCTGGCGGGATGGGCCGCGAACCCGATGCCACCTTCGACTAACCCGCCGATCTCCGTCGCACCCAGATTCGAAGTCAGGAAGATCATGCATTGTGAGAGATCGACGTGACTGTTGTCGCCGAGGGTAAGGCTAGCTTTGTCGAGAATTCCCAGCAGAAGCTGCCACAGAGTTTCAGATGCCTTCTCAATTTCATCGAACAGCAGCAGCGTGAGTTTCAGCTTATCGGTGTGCCAGCGAGCCAGGGCTTCCTGGGTCAGAAGCGGCGGGGTCTGCCCGTGGCCGACGTATCCCGGGGGCGAGCCGATCAGCTTGGCAATTTCATGATGCTCCTGAAACTCGGCGCAATCGACCTTAATGAAGGCACGGCGATTGCCGAATAAGGCCTCCGCCACCGCTTCTACTACATAGGTTTTCCCTGATCCTGTAGGCCCGAGAAAAAGCAGATTTCCCACCGGGCGGTCGGGCGAGTTCATCCCCACCAGGAACATCTGGTAGATCTCGAGCACCGCGTCGATGGCGGCGTCTTGTCCAACGATGGCCCGCCGCAGGAAGGCTTCGAAATCACGCGTGGCCTCGCCGCGTAGCGCAGGATCGAGTGCACAAACCTCTCCCCCCTCCTGGGCTGTCGCCACAATATCGGAGCTGCTCGTTTCCTCCAACATTCGTCGTCCTTAAGCCACTCGCACGGTTGCGGAGTGCGAAGCGCCGTGCTCAATCTGCGGCTGGTCAACGCTTTCATATCCGACGGCGGCAAAATACAGCGCCCGGTCAAAAAACCGCTCTACCGACTGCAGGAGCTGCCAGTCGCCATACAGATCCACCGGCTGCTCGAGCAGGCCTTCCTGTTCCAGGTAATGGCAGAGGTGCTCTTTGACCGTGTTAATGGCCCACATAAGCTCGCTGAACGGCACACCCTGGCGGGCGCGGCGCACTCCGATCCCGATATAGCGCTCCTCAATTTCGGACTCGGTCGTGCTCCGCAACCAATCGTTGAGATGGTGATAAATCTCGTAGACCCGCCGCTGCAATTCGTCATGCGGTACGTGGTGCAGCAGTTGACGGCAGCGATCGGAATGCTGCAGTTTGTGCAACAGCCCTTCCGCCAGTTTGTCAGCGTGGGTCTCAATCAGCTGGATCAGCTTTGTCGGAAACATACGCCCCTCCCAAGTCCGGAGGCTCAATAGCCCTCCGCAGTTACCCTACCCACCTTTAATTTTCGATCTCAGTGACGGCCCAGGTCAGTGACGAATGACACAAGGCAGGTGGGCGTGGGATGTCCCAGAGCCGGGTTCCCCAACAGCACAAAGCAGCAGGTCCCTCGACTGCACCATCCCTCCACTTCGGGGAGGAATGGCTCCGCTCGGAATGACAACTTGGTTGGGTTCGGTCTAGGCCACGGCGGCGGAGGCTTCGGCAGCCTGCGCTTCGCGTGCCGGAGTGCGTTTCGCGGAAAACTTGGACCGCACCTCGGCGACCGCGTCCAGGCTCTGGCGGAATTTGGCTTGCGTCACATTGCGCAGCATGGCCACCAGCGCGGAATCGCGCACGCTGCCTAAAACTTCCTCCGCACGTTGCGTGAGCTTGAGCCAGTCGTGCCAGTCGCCGAGCACGTCCTGCATGTGCTTCAGATCGTCGATCACCCGCTTGGCGGCGGCATCCTCGCCCGACAGCTCCGCGATGTAACGCGCGCGCTTGCCAAGAATTCGATATTCATGCAGCGTTTTCTCGGTAAGGGGTGCGTTGCGGTTTAAGCGCGTCAAGCGCTGAATCGTGAGCGCAAGCGGTTCCGCATCTCTCGGCACGCTGAGGCGTCCCGCGGCCCGCTTCAAGCGTTTGCGAACCTGAAGGGTGGTCTCCCCATCGAAAGCCTTTACCAGTTTTTTCTCGCGCACTGCGCGTTCTTCCATGAAGAGCTCGAGCAACTGGTTCTTGTGTCCGTTGCCAGGAGGGTTCTTCAAATCGCGCAGGGCCGCGATCTGCACCTCGAGATCGCGCACGCGTCCAGCCTTCTTGCGCAGGCGCGACAGCAGCTTGAGTAGCTTCTCGTCACTGCGATGATGCTCCAGCGCCACGTCGCTGAGCAGTGCTTCCACCCGCCGGCTGTAGGTGCGGAATTTGTGGATCGACTCCGATGCGGGCTTGCGGCTCAGGCGAGTGAGCTCGCGATCCAGCCGGCGAAACGTCAAACGGCTGCGCTTGGCGTCAAACGGCATACATTAATCGTGAGGAACAGAAAGTTACAAGGGAACGCAGCAGAATGCAAGAACAATGCCGTGCTTGCCGCCCCTGCCGCAGGAAGCGGTATTTTAACATGGCTGTAACACACCTCTGCTAGGCTCAGGGCGATGGCCAATCAAGCTTTAGGAGCGCCTCGCTTGCCTGGACCGCAACCCGTTGCAAATCAACAAGTTGTCGCAGGAAGCAGGACGGAATCCGAACCTCTCATCCGCGGGGGCGGCGGGGAAATTGCCGACCGTGTTTTCTATCTCGCTATGCTGGGTTGCGGATTGTGTGTGCTGGGTTTGGTTGGCGTCATCGTTTATGAGTTGATCTCGAAGTCGCAGTTGTCGTGGCACGCTTTTGGATGGAAATTCTTCTTCGCCAGCGATTGGGACCCGGTCAACGAGCAGTTCGGGGCTTGGCCGTTTGTCTACGGCACGCTGGTTTCCTCGATTCTCGCGCTGATTCTCGCTGTGCCCCTCGCGGTCGGGGTGGCAACTTTCATTACAGAAATGTGCCCGCGCAGCCTCAAGGGCATCCTCGCTTTCACGACCGAGTTGTTGGCGGCAATTCCCAGCGTGATCTACGGACTGTGGGCGATTTTCGTGCTCGTCCCGCTGCTGCGCCAGTATGTCGAGCCATTTCTTGGCAAGTACTTGGGCTGGACGGGCCTGTTCGAAGGCGCTCCCTACGGCATCGGTATGCTCGCTGCGGGAATCATCCTGGCCATTATGGTGGTTCCGATTATCTCCTCCATCACTCGCGAAGTGATGACCGCGGTTCCTCAGCAACAGCGCGAAGCAGTGCTTGCTCTTGGTGCTACTCGCTGGGAAATGATCCGCACTGGTGTGTTGAGGAATGCGCGAGCGGGCATCCTGGGCGGCGTGATTCTAGGGTTGGGCCGCGCTCTCGGCGAGACCATGGCGGTCACCATGGTGATCGGCAACCGGCCGGAGATTTCGAAGTCGCTCTTCGCACCGGGTTACACGATGGCGAGCGTGATCGCTAACGAGTTCAGTGAAGCAACTGGCGACGTTTATCTGAGCGCGCTGGTGGAAATCGGGCTGGCGTTGTTTCTGGTGACAATTATCGTGAACATCTTCGCGCAGTTGCTGGTGTGGTCGGTGACGCGCGGCATGCCGGCGAGGAGCAATGGCTAGCGCCCTGGGATTGCCCGAAAACTTTTCGACCGCACCAATCAGTTTCTACCGCAAGACCCTGAACAGTGCCGCCACCTTCGCTGCAGCCGGAGCAGTGTTCCTCGTTCTTCTGCCTCTTGGTGCAATCTTTGCTTATCTTCTCTACAAGGGAGTCGGGTCGGTCAACTGGGCGTTCCTGACGCAAATTCCGAAACCTGTCGGCGAACCCGGCGGCGGAATGGCCAATGCGATCGCAGGCACGGCCTACATTTTGCTGATTGCTAGTACCATCGGAGTGCCCATCGGCATCGGGGCAGGAATTTTTCTCGCCGAGTACGGACGCAACCGCCTGGGCAATCTCGTCCGCTTCACCTCCGACGTGCTGAATGGCGTGCCTTCCATCGTTGTCGGCATTGTGGCGTACGGAATCGTGGTGCTCTCGCAGGGACACTTCTCGGCGCTCGCCGGCGGTGTGGCTCTCTCGATCATGATGATCCCCACGATTGCCCGCGCTACCGAAGAGATGCTGCTGTTGGTGCCGAACGCCGTGCGGGAAGCAGCTTATGGGCTAGGAGTTTCGCGCTGGCGCACGACACTTTCGATTACACTGCGTACGGCGACCTCTGGAGTGATCACCGGGGTGATGCTGGCCTTCGCGCGCGTGGCCGGAGAAACTGCGCCGCTGCTCTTTACCGCCTTCGGCAACCAGTACTGGAATTGGAATCTGAACCAGCCCACGGCGGCGTTGTCCCTGCAAGTGTTCACCTATGCAATCTCGCCTTTTGACGAGTGGCATCGGCAAGCCTGGGCGGGGGCGCTCATTTTGATCATCCTTATTGTGTTGTCAGTGACGGCCGTGCGCATCGCTGCCAGTCGTGGCATGATGAAGGGGGCGAACTAACCATGGGTGTTGGCATCAAGGTCGAGCATCTGAATGCCTGGTTCGGCGGCACGCAGGCCCTGCACGACATTAATATGGACATTCCCGCCAACCACGCAACCGCTGTGATTGGCCCCTCGGGGTGCGGAAAGTCGACGTTCGTTCGCTGCCTCAACCGCATGCATGAGACCATCCCCGATGCCCGCGCCGCCGGCAAGGTGAGGATGGGCGAGCTCGACGTATACAACGGAACGGCGGCGGTCCAGATTCGCCGTCACATCGGCATGGTATTTCAGAAGCCGAACCCGTTTCCTACGATGTCGATCTATGACAACGTGGCGGCAGGGCTGAAGCTGAATGGTTTCCGCGATCGCAGGCGCCTTGACGAAATCGTGGAGAAGTCGCTAAAACTGTCAGCGTTGTGGGATGAAGTCAAAGACACGCTGCGCAAGAAATCCGGCGCCAGCCTGTCCGGAGGCCAACAGCAACGCCTCTGCATCGCGCGGGCGCTGGCGGTCGAGCCGCAGGTATTGCTCATGGACGAGCCCTGCTCGGCACTCGACCCCATTTCCACCGGGAAGATTGAAGAGCTGATTTTCCAGCTGAAAGAAAAGTTCACCATCGTCATCGTCACCCATAACATGCAGCAGGCCTCGCGCGTGGCCGAATTTACCGGCTTCTTCTTGCTGGGCAAGTTGATTGAATTCGATAAGACTGAGAAAATCTTCACCACCCCGTCCGACAAACGGACGGAGGACTACATTACAGGCAGGTTTGGATAATGCGCACCCGCTTTCAGCAGGGACTGGACGATCTTCGGGCACGGCTGCTCCGCATGGGAGGGTTAGCCGAACAAGCGGTGGATCGCGCGTGCCAGGCCTATATCGACCGCGATTTGGCGCGTTGCCACGCTGTCCTGGAAGGCGAGTCTCAGATCAACGTGGCGGAACGCGAAATCGACGAGCTGGCGTTTGATCTGCTCGCCATGCAGCAGCCGATGGCGGTGGACCTGCGCTTCATCCTCGCGGTCACGAAAATTAACTCCGACCTGGAACGCGTCGGCGACCAGGCGGTGAACATCGCCGAGCGGGTCATGGACATGGTCGAGTTGCCGATGGCGAACTTGCCGGTAGACATCGCGCGTATGGCGGCGGCTGTATCGGCCATGGTGCGGCGTTCGCTCGAGTCATTCATCGAGGGCAAAGCCGAGCTGGCACAGGCGGTACTGGAGATGGACAACGTCGTCGACCGCATGAGAGATGAGGCCTTCATCACCCTGGTGAAGACCATGAACGACCAGCCGGAAGTGACCCGGCAGGCGCTGGACGCGCTACTGATTGCCCGCAACCTGGAACGCGTTGCCGACCACGCCACCAACATCGCTGAGGACGTAATCTTCTGGGTGCGCGGCGCGGATGTGCGCCACAACGTCGCGCTGGAAACACCCGCCGACCAACCGGTGACGGAGCAGCACTAGATTTCTCGTCGCGATAGGCTAGGCCGTTAGGAGCGATCCGATGCGAAATCTTTTGACAAAATTGCAACGCTTTTCAGCTTGACAGGTTAGTAATTTACAGATAACGTCATTCACCGCAGTATCTTCCCTGGGGCTTCACCAATCTCTCCGCTTGGAGGCCGCATGACGTCGTCTCGCTCTCTCGCTCTCTCGCTCTCTCGCTCTCTCTTTGTCTCGTTAACCTGCTTGCTTCTGGCCAAAGTGTGACTACCTGGCACAATGACATCAACCGCACCGGCTGGCAGCAGTCGGAAAGCACGCTTACCCCTTCTGCCCTGACGACCTGCACCTCACAACCCTGTTTCGGTCTGCTCTGGCAGTGGAGCGGTCTGGCGCCGGTGTATGCCCAACCACTGGCCGTAGGTAATCTCCCGGCTTTGACCAACTGTCCCGCCCCCTGCAGCGCAGTCTTCATCGCCACCGAGGATGACACTGTTTATGCCTTTAACGCGGCGTCAGATTCCCAGCACAATCCGATAATTTGGCAGACGAATGTGGCCCAATTTCTCAACGGTACCGCAGTTGACTGCTCACAGCAGATTCAGGATTTCGCTCCCTGTCAACCGATACCCGATGGAGGGAAGGTGGGCATTACCGGCACCCCGGTCATCGACACTAGCACCAACCTGCTTTACGCGGTGGGAGCAATTGAGATGGGTGGTAACGTCGTAGAATACGACTTGTTCGCCGTAAACATATTGAGCGGGGCTGTTGCGGGGCATGTCGCCATTTCGGGAACGGTCACAGGCAAGGCGCCGGGTACGAATTGCGCATCGAGCTACGGCAGCGGTGGCTACGGCCCTATCACATTCGATCCCGACCACCGCCAGCGGGCCGCTTTGCTGTTGCTCAATAACAACATGGTGTACGTCGCCTTTGCTCCGGGCGACCCAAATGAAACTCTGAACGGCTGGATTTTTGGCTACAAGTTCGTTCCTAACGGTAACAGCGGGACGTTTAGTCAGGTCGAACTATTCAACTCCACGCCTTACGGGACGGGAGGAGGGGTCTGGCAAAGCGCCGCGGGGTTGTCGGCTGAGGTGAGGCAAGATGGAACCACATACATTTACGCGGCCAGCGGCAACGGTACTTTTGATCTGACAGGGATTATCCCCACTGCCACGGACATGGGCGATACCGCCATGAAGTTTTGGGTCAACACTACAACCGGGGCGTTGACCCTGGTTGACTATTACACTCCTTTCAATGTGAACGCCTATCAACCTCCAAACTCAAAAATCGGAGTCTGCCAAAACGATGCAGATTTTGGTTCCGGTGGGGTCATGGTGTTCCCTGATGCCTTCTACAATGGCTTGAACCTCAGCGTGGTCGGCGACAAGCAGTCGAATCTGTACGTCCTGAACCGGGACAATATGGGTCACTTCAATGCGGCGGGCGGGAACCTGGTCGAGTTGAGCCCGATACGGTACGTTGGCCAGTATGCCCCTACGGGGCAGGGGTTCTGGTCCACGCCTGCATACTGGAAGTACGTGGATTCGGGGGTAACCCACTATCTGCTCTACTCGTCAGTTACAAGCGACGACAAAATCGCCAAGCCTTTTTTCCCAATGGATATGTACGAACTGGCCACCAGCGGAACCTCGGGGCCACTCCCGAGTGCCCCGACGGCGAGTTCCTCGACTGTATTCTGCGAGTTCTCTCCGACGCCGGTATTGTCGTCAAGCGGAACGACAGCCGGTACCGGTGTCGTGTGGGGGGTGGAGCGTCCGAACACGGACAACCAGTTCAATCCTCCTTACGACTGCCAGGGAGCCGTAGTGAATTCAGCCGCGTTGCACGCGTTCAATGCGAACACCATGGCGGAGCTCTACACCAGCCGGGCACTCACGACTCTCGGGAGCGCGCCATCCTTTTCGAGCCCCACCGTTTTCCAGAGCCGAGTGTACCTGGGCACTTCGACAACTGTAAATGTATTCGGACTTTGCGCCAGTTACCCGGGAGGATGTACGCATTGAGCAAGGAGTCGAAATGACGTTGTTGAGTCGCGGCACTGCGATAGCTGTGGTTTTGATATCGGCGGTTTTTTTAGTGCTGGATGCGCGCAGCCAATCTGCGTCCACCGACGGGCATTCTGGCTTGCAACCAGCTTCCTATGGGCTCGCTCCTCACCCCGATGTGGGGACCTGTTCGCCCGCACCTTGCGTACTGTCCCCCGTTTGGCCCTCAAGCAGTTCATTTACCGCCGACGCCCCGATTGCGGCCAATCCTCGGAACCCGAAGCAGCTCCTGCTGGGCAGTGTCGACTCGGATTGTCCTGGGGTCGGGCCGGGGTTCTACCTGTCAAGCGACGGGGGCTTTAGCTGGCAGCAAAGATGCATGCCACCGTTTTCTTATAAAGGCAACGAGTACTCGCCCATCGCCAACCCGTTGGTAGGCTACGACAGTCAGGGAACCGCGTATGAGGTGGGGTCTTATCAGATCAACGACGACTTCAGTTCTGATTCTTTTGTCGCGTTTCAGAAGTCGAGTGACGGAGGCGTCACGTGGAACACCCCTGCGCCAGTCGTGGGACACCAGGACAGCGTTCCGGTTTACTCCCGACTGGCGGTTGATGCGAGTCCAACAAGTCCATTTACGGGAAGTGTCTACATTTCGGCTGTATTGATCGGCCCATTCGAAAGCCAATCAAAGAATCAGCTGGTTGTGTCGCACTCTAACGATGGCGGCAAGAACTGGAGTCAAATCGCTCTGACGCCAGTGGAACCAAATAACCTTCGTGAGCTACGCAATCCGAGTCTCACGGTGGGCCGCGATGGAACGGTGTACGTGACCTGGTTGCTTTGCGACGTTCTTCAGTCATGCGGCAGTGATGTGCACTTGCTGCTATCGCGCTCGACCGATGGAGGGAACACCTGGTCCACTCCGCGCTCGATTGCGGCATCAAACCCGATCGGCTGGCTTCCGAACACGAACTACGTGGAGGTTGCCGACACGCCTGGGATCGCAACCGATAACAGCAATGGGCCACACGCGGGGAACATTTATATCGCGATGTACAGTTGGACGGGAAGCCAGATGCGTGTAGGAGTGATTCGCTCTACGGATGGTGGTAACACTTGGTCAAAGCCAGTGCCGGTTGCGCCGCCGACCGAAACCCATGACCAGTTTTTTCCGTGGTTGTCGGTGAGCTCTACCGGACTGGTCGGCGTGAGCTGGATGGATCGGCGGAACGATCCGGCGAATGTTGACTACCAGGCGTTTGCCGCAATCTCGCGCGACGGCGGCCAGAGTTTTGGATCCAACGTGCAGTTGACTACAGGCTTTTCCGACCCAAACCGCGGTGGCGAAGGAAATGGCTGGATTGGCGATTACACAGGCAACACCTGGGCCGGGTCCAACTTCGTCGCTGCCTGGATGGACAACAGCAACACCCCCGGCATGGTCGATGTCGTCGGCGGGATCAGGCTGAAGTGAAATGAAATCCGTCTACTGCGCGATGAACGTGCTGGCATTTTTGGTCGGCATCGGATACACCGGTGTTATCGCCCTGCACGCGCAGTCGCAAGCTGCATCCAGTGCCGCTGCGGAGAGCCAAGTACTATCGCCGGCGAATCCGGAGGGGCTGTCGTGTTCTCCCGCACCTTGCGTACTGCCGCCGGTGTGGCCGGCCAGCGGTTACCTCGTCGATGCACCGATCTCCGCAAACCCCCACAATCCAAAACAGCTGCTCCTGGGCGGCACGGACGGTAACTGTCCAGGAGTCGGTCCGGAACGATCCAGCAAATATCAATTATCAGCCATTCGCTGCGATCTCTCGCGACGGCGGGCAGAGCTTCGAGCCGAACATTCAGTTGAGCGATGGGTTCTCGAACCCGAACGATAGCGGATCGGGAAACGCCTGGATGGGGGACTACATTGGCAATACGTGGGCTGGCCCGAACAACTTCGTGTCGGCCTGGATGGACAACAGCAACAGCCAATACATGGTCGATGTGGTCGGCGGGATCAGGCTGAAGTGAAATTTTTCGCAAGGAGAAATAACATGCAATGGACTACTCCGCAATTTGAAGAGATCGTGCTGAATTGCGAAATTAACTCGTACGCGAACGCAGAGCTGTAATCTCGGCTAGGGCGGGAACCGGGACGGGCGAGGACGCCCGTCCTCCATCGTTAGCCTTGGGACGGGGCCGGGACGCGTGTCCTCCCGGTTGGAGGCTCAGCACTTTTCCAGCTTGACACAGCCCTGCCTTTACCGATAACGTTTTTGACCAGTAGTTCGAGGTACCCTCCCCTTCATCCTCGATCTCCCTGGAGGTCCGCATGAAATCGTCGCGCTCGCTTCTTTCCGCGTTGGGTTGGCTTGCTGGACTTCTGTTGTTGCTGAACGCCGGCGCCCAATCGCAAGACGTACCCACCTGGCACTACGACAACAATCGTACGGGATGGCAACAGAATGAGACCGCGCTGACGCCTGCCAGCCTAGGCACTGGCTTCGGTATGTTGTGGAAAGCTTCGAACTTGGTCGGATCGGTCTACGCCGAACCGCTTACCGTCAGCAACGTTGCGGTGCAAGGCAATCCCGATTGCCCATGCGATCTGGTCCTGGTGGCGACGGAACAGGATGTTTTGTACGCGTTCATTGCGCAGACCGGCGAACAGGTCTGGAGTATCAATCTCGCCAATCAAGTTCCCGGAGGAGACTACGTCTATTGCCCGCAGACCGCAATCGTGTTTTCTCCCTGCGACGAGGGCAATCTTGGAGACTCGGTAGGCATCACTGGAACGCCAGTCGTCGACCCCAGTACGAACCTGATGTATCTGGTGGCGGCGGTGTCGCAGGCGGGCACGGTCAACTACTACCTGTTCGCGGTCAATATAAAGATCGGTCAGATTGTCGGCTACATTCAGGTTACCGGGACGGTTACCGGCCAAACGCCTGCGTCGAACAAGAAGTGTACTTCGACTTTTCCGTCGTCCGGCACGATCAGCTTCGACTCGAACCACATGCAACGCAGCAGCCTGCTTTTATTGAACGACTACACGGTTTATTTTTCCTTTGGACCGAATGGCGACGAGTTCGCAAACGGATGGCTCTTCGGCTATAGCTTTACTCCTCATGAAGGCCTCGGCACCTTCAGTCAAATCGCTGCCTTCGTTCCGACGCCCTACGGCACGGGCGGGGGAATGTGGCAGAGCGGCGGAGGACTGGCAGCTGAGACGGTCCAGGGAAACACTTACATTTACGTGGCCACCGGCAACGGCACCTTCGATCCCAACACTCTCAACACCAGAACCGTTGACCTGGGGGACAGCTTCATCAAGCTGCTGGTGACTAATGACGGGAGCCTAACCCTCGCCGATTATTACACTGCGAGCGACAATCTCTCATACACCGGAGGTCTCGGCGCGGGGCGGTGCCGCAATAACGTTGATTTTGGGTCGGGCGCAATAATGCTGTTTCCCGAAGCCTTCTATCTGGACCAGAACCACAATACCAATCCCAATATGGCGGTTGCGGCGGACAAAGAGTCGAAGCTGTACGTTCTGAATCGCGACAAATTGGGACACTTCGTTCCAAGCGGGGCAGGCGCGATTGAAACCGTGCAAACGCCGCCCAAAAACGGCGACGATGATCAGGGTTACTGGGCAGGTCCGGCCTACTGGAAGTTTATCGATGGAAGCGGAGCGCCGAATTACCGTCTGTATTATTCGGTGACCACGACCGACAAGACGGTCGCTCCCCACCCAATCGATATGTACAACCTCATCACCAGCGGCACGACGGGTCCGATTCCGAGCCAGCCGAGTGTGAGCAGCAGCACGCTGTTCTGCATCAAGTCGCCGACACCTTCGGTATCTTCGAACGGCACCATGGAGAACACCGGCATCCTGTGGGCGATCCAGCATCCCAATACTGACGCCAACGACTGCAACGGGCCGTCCAAGCGCGCCGTACTCAAGGCGTTCGACGCCACCTCGATGGCAGAGATCTACAGCAGCGACAGCCAATACACCTTGGGTCTGGCAGCTGTCTTTTCAACGCCCACGATCTACAAGGGCCAAGTATTCATCGGAACCACCTCAAACACGAACATCGGGGAACTGGATGTGTTCGGCCTATGCGGTCAACCATCCAAGTGCCAGTAAGATTGTGAATATGGAGGACGGGGAAGGTGGCCCGTCCTCCGGTGAACCGTCTCGTTAAAGCTGAGAGTAATGTTAGGCTAAAGCTTCATCGGGAGGTCGTGTTGAGAAAGTCTGCTTTCTTCTTCCCTGGGTTCTTGCTCACTCTGGCTTTGGGTCTGCTGTTAGCGCAAGGCCAGTTTCAGTTTCGTCACATTCCATTGCCCACCAGCAAGCAGTTGATTGGGCCGATGCCGGGGAAAATAGGAACGCTTAATGGTTTTACCCCGACCATTGCCTTGAGCCCCGATCGGCGATACGCGGCTTTCTTGAACGATGGTTACGGCAGCCAGCAGAACAAGGCACACCAGTCGATCGCAATTCTCGATCTCAGCACTAACCAGCTAACCGATTTTCCCGAAGAGCGCCTCTCGGACGAGTCTCGTCAAACTTATTTTGTCGGACTGGTGTTTAGCTCCGACGGCAATCGTCTTTATGCGTCGATGGCATCGCTCACCGACGCGACGGGTGAGCGGCCGGGTGACACCGGAAACGGCATTGCGGTTTACAGCTTTCAACAAGGAAAGATCAGTTGGGAACGGTTCATCAAAATTCCGCCCCAGACGATCGCCACAGACAAGATGGTCGCCTACGGCATTCGCAAAACTGCGCCAGGCACAGTCGCGCCCTATCCGGCGGGGTTGGCCGTGATCGTGCACAAAGATGGAGACAGGCTGCTGGTGGCAAACAATTTTGCGGACAATGCAGTGCTGCTTGATTCGCGCAATGGTGAAATCCTGAAGACATTCGAACTCAGTCGCCACCGGATAATTCCAGCAGAGTATCCGTACGCTGCCGTTGCGACTCACGATGGCAAGCGTGCCTGGGTGAGTTTGTGGAACGCCTCGAGCCTGGCAGAACTTGATCTGAAAAAGGGGACAGTCAGCCGCTGGATTTCGCTGCTGCAGCCCTCCGATCCGACAGCGCCGGGGTCCCATCCGACGGCGTTGCTGCTTAGTCCCGACGAGAAGCTCTTGTACGTGGCGCTGGCGAACGCCGATCGCGTGGTCACGCTCGCGACCTCGGATGCGCGTCAGGTGGGCAATTTCGATACGTCGATTCCGGGGCAGAAATTTGCGGGCAGCTATCCGAATGCACTGGCGATTTCGGCCGATGGAACGCGGTTGTTTGTCGCGGACGCTTCTCTGAACGCTGTCGCGATATTCGGAGTGTCGCAGATCGGCCACCGTCCGCTGACCATTCTGCCGGTCGATTCAGCGCTCGGCTTCATTCCGACAGAGTGGTATCCGACCGCGCTAGCGACGGTGGGGAACGATCTGCTGATCGCGACCTCCAAGGGGCAGGGAACCGGTCCCAATACGGGGCCGGGCGGAACGAACTGGGAGCGGCGGCACCACGAGCATCCTTATATTCCGACCTTACTCTACGGCTCGATGGCAAGATTGAACTATCGGGCAATCGATGCCCAGCTCTACGACCTGACGGAACGGGTCAAGCAGGCCAATTTAATGGATGCCGACGCGGGCACGATTCAGTTTGCAGGCGGAGCCAATCCCATCAAGCATGTGATTTACATCATTAAAGAAAACCGAACCTACGATCAGGTACTGGGCGACCTGAAAGTGGGAAATGGCGACAGCTCGCTAACGTTGTACGGAAACGATGTCACGCCGAACGAGCACAAGCTCGCGCTGCAATTCGGTGTACTGGATGATTTCTATGATAGCGGCGAGGTATCGGGCGATGGCCATGACTGGTCAATGGCTGCGATCACTAGTGACTACAACGAGCAAACTTGGCAGATCGCATATCGCGGCCACGAACGAACCTATGACTACCAGGGAAACGTTGCCGATGAATTCCCGCTTGAGCACGGCGAGCCCAACGTCGACTCGCCAGGAACGGGTTATATCTGGGACAACGTGGCGACGCACGGCCTGACGTACCGCGATTATGGGGAGTTCGTCACGACGATATGGTGCAATCTGGAAGGAGTGAAATCACCTAAAGAGGGGACGCCATCGCCTTTTTCAGGCGAGTGTCCGCGAGCCCAGGTGCAAAAGGGCGAAATACTGCCCGAAAACGTGGGCCAGCCGCATGGCTCAGAAAGCCCGTGGCCGTGGGCGGTGCCGATGATGAAGTCGGCCAAGGCGACCATGGCGGTTCTGCGCGATCACTTCGATCCCAAGTTTCCAGATTTCAATACCGAATACCCGGACCAGCTGAGAGCGGACGAGTTCCTGAACGAGTTTGATGGATTCGTGCAGGGCCGCAACTTTCGTCCCGGAAATGAACTCCCGGCTTTTGTTCTGCTCTATCTTCCCGACGATCATACGCATGGAACGACTCCCGGTGCCCCGCGCCCAGCTGCATCGGTTGCGGATAACGATCTAGCGCTTGGTCGGATAGTGGAGGCCGTTTCGCATAGTCCCTATTGGGATGACACAGCGATTTTTGTTCTGGAGGATGATGCACAGGACGGTGCCGACCACGTGGATGCCCATCGTTCCATCGCATTTGTCATCAGCAAGTACTCGCCGGGGTCGGCGGAGCATCCCTTTGTCGACCATCATTTCTACACCACGGTAAACATCGTTCATACGCTCGAAGCGTTGCTTGCGCTCCCGCCAATGAATCAGAACGACGGCTATGCACCCCTGATGGCGTCAATGTTCTCGGGAAACGGGGATCAGCCGCCGTACGCCGCGGACTGGAGAAACCGCGACAATGGATTCATCTATCAGGTAAATCCGCCGAAATCGCAAGGCGCGAAGGAATCGGCGGCGATGGATTTCTCGCGTCCGGATGCGGTGAATGCGCAGGTGCTGAATGCAATTCTGTGGCGAGATAGAAAAGGCGATACGCCCGTGCCAACACCAAAGCACAGTACGTTTCCGGCGAAAAACACTCAGAACCGCGATGATGACTGACCACGCATAAAGAAAGGCCATCCCGACGGAGCAGACTCGCCGGGATGACATGCATCAGTATTCCCCGGCCATGCCAGGCTCATGGCTTCAGCTTAAACACCGTTCCCTGTCCCGAGCTCCCGCCGGCGATGCTGGTGCCATAGAGGTTTCCAGCCGCGTCGCGGAGCAATGGCGCTTGCACCGACACCGGATCTGTCCCACCCGCAAAGTTGTACAGCACGGTCTCGTTACCGCTTTCCTCCATCTTGAAAATGACTCCGTGAGAATTGGTGCCGCCGCTGAGGGTCGCGCCGTAAAGGTTGCCGGAGCTGTCGCGAATCAGACTGGCGTTCGGCTGACCGCCATCCAGACCGTTGCTGAAGCTGTAAATTACGCTGAACTGTCCTTTCTTGTCGACCTTGAACACAGTTCCAAAATAATTGTGTGCGCCGCCGAAAGACGTGGTGCCATAGATGCCGGTAGCCGGATCGAGCACCAGGCTGCCGTAGTATGGGAAACCACCGTCGGTTCCGCCGCTGAAGCTATGCAACACCGTCTCCTTGCCAGATGGGCTTAGCCGAAAAACGGTTCCGTAGGAATTCAGGCCATCTCCGAAGGTTGTACCGTAGAGATTGCCGGCGCTGTCCCGAACCACGCCTGCGTAAGGATAATCTCCATCGCTGAAACCCTTGAAAGAGTAAAGAACTGTCTCACCAGCACCCGAAAGCTTGTATACGGTCCCGAAGTTCGACCGTCCGCCCTTGTAAGTTGTGCCGTAGAAGGTGCCATTGCCATCACTGATCAGCTGGCCGAAGGGATAGGCGCCGTCGGTCCCGTTGCCCTGGAAGTTGTAGAGAACGGTCTTTTGACCACTGGGGCTTAGTTGGAACACGGTGCCGAATCCGGCGCTGCCACCCGCCTCCGTGGTTCCGTAAAGATTCCCCGCCGAATCGCGAACCAGCCCAGACCAGGGATTGGCACCGTCCGCGCCGCCGTGAAATGTGTAAAGGACCGTGTACTTTCCGGCCTTGGTGAGCTCGAATACCACACCGCAACCGAGGCCTGGGCAACCGCTAAGGTCGCCACCAACGCCGGTCGTGCCATAGCCGTTGCCGGAAGGGTCGGCGATCAACTTCGCATAGGGTTGGCCTCCGTCTGCATTGCCGGAGAAGGAGTAGAGAACTTTCATGGTCTGGGCTGAAGCCATGTTTGACGCAGGTATTGTGAACATCAGGGCGATGAATACGAACAGAACGGAAGGTGAGAGGCTTGCGCGATTTCCTTTCATGGAGGATCTCCTTAGTTTAAGCGGCCTGGGTGTTAGTTGACGAGTAAGCGAACTTTTCGCGCCAACGGTGAGCCAAAAGAAATGGAGAAACAAGGAGAGAGATCACGTTGCAAAGTGACGGGCCGTTCCCTCTCCTCGACGAACCCACTCTACCGCATGGCTGACGTGCCGCTCTCCACGTCGGCGAAAGAGAATGCCGTGGATACGTTCGCATACTCTTTGCGGCCAACTTCCACGTAAGGATAAACAAAATAATTCAGCGGCTTGCCATCCTGCTTGGGAGATAATTCGAGGTCCCGCCCCATGGTGAATTGAAACCGGTTATCGTCGTGCGCGCCAAAGAAGTAATCTTTCTTTTCCTGGTGTTTCCAGGCTTCGGAAATATCGACCGGAATCCATCCGTGCTGTGGCTCGAAGAAATCAGCCCAGCAGTGATAGCCGGCGATCTCCGAGGAATGCTTGTCTGGCGGCAGCGGGAAACCGATTTCAAAGCGCGCGGGAATTCCCTGCGAGCGCGCCATCGCAATGAACAGCGAATGAAAGTCGGTGCAGTTGCCCTTCTTGGCATCGCAGGCGTAGAGCACATCGCCGTGTCCCCATCCCGTGCCCGTTTTGTCGTAGCGCATGTTGGCGAAGACGTAATCGTAAATCGCACGAGCTTTATCGAGCGGAGCAGTCTTGTCTTGTGCGACTTTTTCCGCAAGATCGGCTGGGCGTCCTGTGACCGGCACGAGGACGTCGGCCGCGAGATCCTGCTTGCGGTCCTTCTCGCTGAGCGACACGTCCTCAAGATGAGGCGAGTACGCTCCCAGCGTGATGCGTTCGTGGCGCACCACGTCATAGACAACTTCAAAGTGATACTCCGGCTGTTTCGCCTTGCCCGCCTCGGCGTAGTACATCTCGTTGCCAAACCTGTTCTCATGAGTTCTCTTGAGCGGCAGGTCGCCAGTAGCAGAGATAATCTTCACCTCCTGAAACTGGTCGCTGTGAGCGGCGGGGATCCAAACACGAATTCGCTCACCGGATGAGACGTTCTTTACGCTGAAGGCGTAGTGGAACGTAAAATGGCGGGTGGACTGAGCTGTGGCAAGAGTCACAAAAGTGATCAACATCAACGGTACAATCTGCAGAGTTCTATTACGCATTGTGAGGTCCTTTTTCGGTTTGAGCTTCCTGCACTGAACGACACACGGGCGCTTAGAAAAGACAGGGTCAAGTGAAGCCGCGGCGGGCGAAGGTTACCATGGGAGACGTTCTTCTCTTGCAAGTGGATGTATTCTAACTCAATCCAAAAGGAGCGGTCTTATGCTGAAGGCGTTGAATCCAGAGAGCGAATGTAACCAAGCGTGGCTAGTATCTGTGCGGCCTATGACGTTGCTTGTTATGCTGTTTGCGGTCATACTCACGGCTCAATCCGCGCACGCCCAGATGCTAACGATCCTCTATTCTTTCAAGGGAGGGACCGACGGGGCGAATTGCGAGAGCGGGTTACTGCAGGATGCCGCAGGAAACCTGTACGGTACAACTCTATCAGGCGGGCTTTACAACAACTTTCAGTGTACGGATTACGGTTGCGGAACGGTCTTTAGACTTAGTCCGAATGGGAAGGAACTAGTCTATCGATTCAAGGGAGGACATCTCGACGGCGCCCTGCCTGTTGCAGGGGTAATTGGAGCGACGGGAACGCTATATGGAACTACTCCCCGAGGTGGCTACAGCGATGGCGGCACAATTTTCTCGATCAGTAGGGCAGGCGAGGTCATACGTAGTTTCAAGAACGGGGTCGCTGGGTACCAGCCTAATGGCGGAGTCGTAATCGATCGCAGTGGCAATCTTTATGGAACAACAACATTTGGGGCCATGGGCCCTGTACACAAGAGTTCGGTTGCGGAGCCATCTGGGAACTTGATGCAGCGGGCACTCTCACTGATCTCTACAATTTCGCCGGCAACAGAGACGGCTCACGGCCATACGGGACGCTGATTCGGGACGGTGCCGGAAATATGTACGGTACTACGTCAGCAGGTGGGGATCTTTCAGCTTGCAATGTAGGATGTGGCACAGTCTTCAAGTTCGCAAGCGGTGGCGAAACCGTTTTGTATAGATTCACTGGACTAGACGGTCAACTTCCTCTGGCAGGTGTGATCCGAGATTCAAATGGTAGTCTGTACGGCACGACGGCTTGGGGTGGTGAATTCGGATACGGAGTCGTTTTCAAATTGGATATGTTGGGTAACGAGACTGTACTTCATAGTTTCAGCGGTGGGGAGGATGGTGAGGGCACAAGCGCGAGTCTAGCCTTGGACTCCGACGGGAATCTGTACGGAACTACGCCTAGCGGTGGGACTAACGGTTGTGGAATCGTATTCAAATTGGACACCGAGGGGAACGAATCAGTTTTGTACAGCTTTAGCGGACCAGACGGGTGCGGTCCTGTTGGGAATCTGATCTCGGACTCTGCTGGAAATTTCTACGGCACGACTTCAAGCGGAGGGCCCGGTGGCCGGGGCACGGTGTTCCGACTAACGCCGTAGCAGTAGGAAGCGATTGATTCTATTCATTTCATTTTATGCACGCCGTCCAATGCCGGGACCTGCGCAAGACCTACGACGGAAAAGTCGAAGCGGTCCGAGGGTTGAGCCTCGAGATCGCCAGCGGCGAGTGCTTCGGACTGCTTGGGCCGAATGGCGCCGGCAAGACTACCACCATCGAAATTCTCGAAGGCTTGCTCGAACCCACATCAGGTGAAGTGACGGTGCTTGGGCACAGCTGGCGCGAGAATGCCCGCGAACTTCGCGAGTGGCTGGGAATTTCCCTGCAGGAGACCCGGCTGTCAGAAAAGCTGACAGTCCGCGAGACGATTGAACTGTTCGCCAGCTTTTTTCGTGAGCCACGCTCCGTCGACGACGTGATGGACGATCTGCAGCTGGGCGAAAAAGCAGATGCATGGGTCGGCAAGCTCTCCGGCGGCCAGAAACAACGACTGGCGGTAGCCACGGCACTGGTTGGTAATCCCCGTCTGCTGTTTCTCGACGAGCCCACAACCGGACTGGATCCGCAGAGCCGACGCCAACTATGGGACATTGTTCGCGATTTTCAGCGTCGCGGCGGCACGGTGCTGCTGACCACGCACTACATGGATGAGGCCGAGAAGCTTTGTGACCGCTTAGCCATCATCGACCACGGTCAGATCATCGCGGAGGGAACGCCGTCTGAGTTAATTGAGCGGCTCGGGGGGCATCACGTGGTCGAGTTTGAAACGGAAGCTGATGGTGACAGCCCCGATGCTTGGCGCGCTCTTCCCGGCGTGGAAGGAGTGCGGCATGACAATGGCCTGATCTGCCTGACGGTGCGAGAGCCGCACTTGACGATTCCCGCGTTACTGGATGCGATCGAGCATCGCGGTGCCAAGCTCCAACATCTGTCGACTCGTCAAGCCAGCCTGGAAGATGTGTTTGTGCGCCTGACGGGCAGGCATCTGCGGGAAGAGTAGGGAATTCAGATGAGTGTTGCGCAGGAAATCCCGGTCAAGTCGGAACAGCAGAAGCGGCATCGTCCGTCGCCATGCACTGGGCGCTGGTCCGGGTTCACGCATCTTTTGATGGCTCGCATGAAAGAGCTGGGACGCGAGCCGGAGGTCGTCTTCTGGGTGTTCGGTTTCCCCATTCTGCTGGCGCTCGGACTCGGAATCGCTTTCAGGAACAAGCCCGCCGATGTGACGTCGATTGCCGTGGCCGCTGGGCCACAAGCACAACATGTAATGCAGTTGCTGCAAAGCTCGCCGCAACATTCGACAATTCATGCGACTGTGCTCGATCGTACGGATGCGGTCAAGGGATTCCGCCTGGGAAAGTACGACCTCGTAGTAGAGGCTGGCGAAAGCGGAGGCCTTGAGTATCTGTACGACCCAGCCAGGCCGGAAAGTGTGCTATCGCGCGCCGAAGTCAATGATGCTCTGCAGGCTGCTGCGGGCCGCCAGGATCCACTCGCGGTTTCTGCGAAAACTTCGAGCGAACCGGGGTCGCGTTACATCGACTTTCTGATTCCCGGCCTGCTGGGAATGAATCTGATGAACGCCGCCATGTGGGGCATCGGTTTCGCCCTGGTCGATATGCGCCAGCGCAAGCTGCTGAAACGTTTCGTTGCCACGCCCATGCGACGCAGCGATTTTCTGCTGGCGTTGGCCAGCAGCCGCCTGGTGCTGATGCTGATCGAGGTGGCGTTGCTGCTCGGTTTCGGGGTGCTGGTGTTTCACATGCGCGTGCTGGGTTCGATCATGACGATTCTTTTGATCGGCGCAGTTGGAGCGCTAGGATTCGCCGGGCTTGGGCTGCTGACCGCCAGCCGCGCGCAGAAGATCGAATCGGTCAGCGGCCTGATCAACCTGGTGATGATGCCGATGTGGATCTTTTCCGGCGTGTTCTTCTCGTACGAAAGATTTCCCGCCTCGCTACAACCACTGATCAAGGCGCTACCGCTCACGGCTCTGAACGACGCCCTGCGCGCGACCATTCTGGAAGGGTCGTCATTTATCTCGCAGGGCGGCAGGTTGTTGGTGCTGGCTTTGTGGGGAGGAATCTCGTTCGTGCTGGCGCTGCGCTGGTTCAGGTGGACATAGAAGTGTGCGTTGCCTGACCGTATGTCTCAGTGATACAGTCTGCTTATCACGCGCGAAATCCTGAGCGCAGCGAAGGATCTTTGTAACACGACTTTGAGCGGGAGTAGTTCAGCGGTAGAACGCCAGCTTCCCAAGCTGGATGTCGCCGGTTCGATCCCGGTCTCCCGCTCCATATTTCCAACACGCCCCTTCGTAACCTGCCGATTCTGCACTCAGTTGCTTTTACGCTCTTGACATGAAAAGACCCTCTCCCCATTTCAGGGAGAGGGTCGTTGAGTGCAAACGTGTTTTAGTCGTCCAGGTCAGCCGTGCGCGGTGCGCGGTTCTTGAAGTCGCTCGGCGGACGAACCGTCTTCTCGCCAGGATACGGCCGCTCAAAATTGGTAGACATGTACCAATTCAAGTGGTTGACAGTGTCCGGATCCTCGGAGTCAGGCTTGGTCAGCTTGCCGGCGAAGATCTGCTGCTTCTTCTTCAGCCAAGCCGCCTTGAGGGCCTTGCCCCTCGGGGTGTTTGGTTCGGGACCAGCATTTCCTCCCACACCCTGGTTCAGCGGGACCTGGTTTGCCACGTGGCTCCACGGAGTGAAGTTTGGCGTGTTGGTGAAATCCGGTCTCATGGGAGAGGCCACGAGATCGAACTGGTTCATCGGCGGCAGACCGAGGATTTGCTCGATCGTCCGCGTCATGTTGACTTGAGTGTAATAAGTGTGGTCGGGTGTTCCGTTCTGTACAGCGTATGGGCTGACGATATAGCCCGGACTGCGGTGACCGTCGACGTGATCAACGCCGTTCTGGGCATCGTCTTCCTCGATGAAGATCGCCGAGGTGTTCCAGACGTTGCTGTGGCTGATGTAGTCGATAATGCGCCCAATGGCCAGGTCGTTATCGGCCTGTTCGGCGTCCGGGGTTGGCGGGCCGCCGGTGTGGTCGTCGATGACCCACAGGATGCTCAACGCGGGCACCGTACCGTTGGCCACGTCTTTCTTGAAGTCCTGCACCCAAATATCCGTGCGGAACTGATCGGGGATATTCAGATCGAACTGCGGAAAGTTGGGAATGAGGTGGTTAGAGACGGCCGGGACGGACGAGTGTGCCGTGATCGTGTTCTGGAAGTAAAGCGTCTGCTCGCCCGGAGTTCCAGGAGGTCCGCAATCCGGTCCTCCCTCGAAGCACTGCGAGTCGGCATAAAATTCGCTCCAGGTCGGTTCATCGGTCGAACCGTTCGGCTGAAGGAAGGTGTCGTACTCGACGGCTTCGCCGTATATCTTCACCGGCAAGCCGGCAGCTTCGGCTTCAGAGAACAGGAAGCCTTTGTTGTGATACACGAGTGCATCGCCCATGTTTCCGCCCGGATAGCTACGAACCCAGTCAGGCGACTGGATATCGTCGGCGTAGGGCGCGAGTCCCTCGGTGATCCACTGGTGACCGTCAGCCGACTGCCGGCTGGGGTCGTAGAAATTGTCCAGAAGAGGGAAGCGAGTCACTAGGTTGTGTACGTTCGGAGTGTCGAGGTGCGTCTGGCCGTCGAAGCCGAACACGGCGAGAGAAGCGTCGCCATTGCCGCCGGCCACGTCGCCCAGAACCTGGTCGTAGGTGCGGTTTTCACGGATGATCAGGAACACGTGCTTGATCAGCGAGGGATCGCCAATCCTGGTCGGCAGTGCGACCGGTTTATGCTTCGGACTGCCACCGCTGGCGGTCTCGATGTTTAGCGTCAGGTCCCAGTGGTTGTACTGGAAAACCTGCTTGGTCATGGCCGTCAAAGTCCCGCCATTCGGTATGGGAACGATGCTGACTGTCCCATTGTCCTGATGGGTATTGTAGGCACAGACGCCGTAATCGCATTCGAATGAATTCCGGGTACCGATGCCTTTGTCGTTGGAAACAAGCAGCACATTCTGGGCCTCGTCCAGCACGACCGAACTCGGCGCATACGCTACCGGGATTAAGCCCAATAGAGGCTGCTTGGTCGGGTCGCTGAGGTTGACTACCCCGACTGCGTTGGCGTTATACAGGGCGACATAGGCCAGGCCGTTCCTCGCATCGACGGCGATTGAGTTCGGCGCGGCGCCATAGGCTGATTGGCCTGAGCCGGGTACTCCGATCGGCAAGCCAAGGTTAATGGTCCGCACCACCACGTTGCTGGTGGTGTCGATAACGGAGATGCTGTCGCTGTAGGTGTTCGCAACTAACAGGAATCGCCCGTAGAAAGCCATGCCGGTCGGGTGCAGGCCGGTCGGAATTTCAGCCGTGACCTTCATCGATGGCAAATCAACCACGGAAACGGTACCGGTAACTGCGGCGCCAATCACCTGGTCGGCGACGATTTCAGTTCCAGCGGACCAGATCTGGAAGTCCGACTCGGTGGCGGCCCGGCCACCCTCGTTGCTGACGTAGGCGGTGGTGGCGTTGCGGCCGATCACGACGCTGTGTGGCGCGTTACCGACGCGGATCTGCGAACCCTGTTGCTTCGTCGTCAGGTCGATTTGGGTGAGGGTATCATTCTGGTTTAGCAGGGCGTAGGCGGTGCTGCCATCTTGGGAGATAGCAACGCCACCGGGGTAAGAAGTGCTCGGAGTATAGAAGGTGCCGCAGGGGACGTCATAAGATCCCGGAGGGCTGTTGGGAAAGCAGCTGATGAAAGAATTGTCGGGAGGAACGCTGACTTGGGCATTGTCTTGCAGCAATCCCTTGTCATTCACGTTGGCGATGGTTACGTGGCTGCTATCCTGACTGAAAACCAGGTGCGAGCCGTCCGCCGAATAGGCGATTCCGCTATAGCTGCCGCTCGAATCATGTCCGAACGGGATGTAGTTCTGCATGACGACGCCGGTCCTGGTATCGAACACCTCGACGGCCCCGTTGCCATCGCTGGTGGACGTGCCCAGGGTGAGTACCGCAGCGGTGTGAGTGCGACGATTAGGGTTCAACGCGATGGCTTTCGCGCGGACGCGAATGCCAAGATCGACTTGCATACCGGCTGGGTTGATGACTTGGCCGCTGCTGACAACCCAGGAGCCGTCCGGTTGCGGGCCGGCGGTGTACTTCGGGTAGTACTTCGATTGCGCCGCAGCCGCCCCAGGCAGGCTCAGGCCCGCTGCCAGCAATCCGGCAAGCGGACGCAGGCGGTGGATACGAGATCTGTTTCGAGATTTTTGTTTAAATGCTGTTCGAGACATGTACCGTTTTTCCTCCTTGAGTTTTACCCTCACGCCCCTAACACATCGTGGTGGCCAAACTAACAAACGGCCACTAACGGCACCATGACGCGAAGATTACATTTTTGTAATGTGTGATTACGGTCAAGCGGCGGGGGACATGGGGAGCCGGAGGGTTACCTGCGTTCCTTGCCCAACTTGGCTGGCAATTTCCACATTGCCGCCGTGCAACAGCATGATGCTTTGGACAATGGCCAGTCCCAGCCCGGTTCCCCCCGAAGCCTGAGAGCGGGACTCATCCACGCGGAAAAAGCGGTCGAATACGCGCGGCAATGCTTCCTGAGGAATGCCAACACCGGTGTCGCAGACTTCAATGCGAACGGTCGCGGGATCAAGCGAGGCACCGAGCACGACGGATTTTCCCGGAGGCGTGTGCGCTAGAGCATTCGAGACAAGGTTGCCCACAGCTCTCTGCAGGAGAGTGCGGTCTAGCTGCGCAATGACGGGTTCATTGGGCACTGCCGTGGAAAGAGACACACCCCGCTCGGCGGCTGGAGCCTCGTAATATTCGCGAATGCCTGAGAGCAACTCGTTGACGTTAATACTCTCGCGATGCAGGTGGGCAAGAGGACTCTCAGCCCGGGCGAGGAACAGGAGATCGCCAATGAGGTCCGACAGCCGCACCGCTTCTTCCAGACACGAGCCCAGCACTTCGCGGTATTCGTCTACCGTGCGCGCCCGAGCCAAAGCTACTTCTGCCTCGCCGCGGATGTTGTTTACGGGAGTTCGCAGGTCGTGAGCAATATCGGCAGAGAATTTAGAGATACGCTCGAAAGATCCTTCTAGGCGATCCAGCATTTCGTTGAAGGTGGCAGCCAGAGAGGCAAGTTCCGATGGATAACCCTCCGGTTGGATGCGCTCATGCAGGTTGGTTGAACTGATGCGCCGGGCTGTCGTCGCCACCTCGCTGACGGGACGAATGCCGCGGCGTGCGATCTGATATCCGACCAGGGGGAAAATTGCCAGCGTGCCCAGTAGGATGAGCCAAAACCGGCGCCGATAACGCGCCAGTAATTCCTCCTCGTGGGAAATATCGATCGCAACCTGCACAGTATCGCTTTGCGCGGAATTACCTACGGGTGCCGTGGCGCTCATCACAAGAAATAGACGTCCGTCTCTACCCTTCACACTCTCGGCACCCTCCTGAGGGCCTTGGACTTGAAATGTCAATTGCCCGAGATCTAATTGGTCTCCCATTCCCGGGGTTGTCAAGAGTGGGGCGTTTCGAACGTCTAAAAGGCGGATGTAGAACTGCTGGTATCTCCTCGCGGCCGACTCCAGTTCGATCTCTTCGCGCAGCCCGTCCCAGTCGTCAGGCCGCTCCCGCAGCATGGTGCGAAGCACGTTGATTTTATCGGCCAGAAATAAGTCGGTATTCTTTCTTAGCTCCGTCACCAACATGAAGTAGAGGCTCGCAGTCGCGAAGATGACCAGCGCCAGTGCGGCAAGCACATACCAGGCAGTCAGGCGAAAAGAAAGTGTGTCCAAGAAGCGTGAGACCTGCCAGACTTTATGCCTGAGCTTCCATGACATAGCCGGTACCACGAACCGTGTGAATCAACTTGAGAGGAAAGGGATCGTCTACTTTGCTGCGAAGCCGGCGTACGTTGACGTCAACCACATTTGTGTCGCTGTCAAAATTCATGTCCCACACCGACTCGGCAATCAGGGTGCGCGACAAGACCTCGCCCGCACGGCGCGCCAGCAGCGAAAGAAGAAGGAACTCTTTGGCCGTCAATTCCAGCCGGTGACCAGCTCGCGTCGCACGCTGGCGCAGCAGATCAATCTCCAGGTCGGCCAGGCGGATGGCCTCGGGTACCCGTGGCGGGCTACGGCGCAGCAGGGAACGCACGCGCGCCAGCAATTCGGAAAAGGCGAATGGTTTCACCATGTAATCGTCGGCGCCAAGCTCGAATCCACGAACCCGCTCGTGGACCGCGTCGCGAGCGGTCAGAACGAGCACCGGCATCTGCCGGCCAGATTTGCGCAGCCGGCTTAAAACTTCCCAGCCGTCCAGGTTGGGAATCATGACGTCCAGAATGATGAGGTCGAACTCCACACCCTGCGCCAAGTAGAGACCGTCCAGACCGTCCGCTGCCAGGTCGACCACGAAGCCAGCTTCCCCAAATCCTTTGTGAAGGAACCTGGCGGTTTTCAATTCATCTTCGATAACCAGAATTCTCATACGCTCGATTGGCGACAGTAGTGATCAACTCGAAATGTAAGCCGGGCAGAAAGTTGCAGCACTCGCAGCGGGTAAATGGGGCTGATATTCCGTAACGCGTAAGAATCGCTTGGACCTAACTCGGGGACGAGACAGCCGCTCTGGTTCTGCATAACGCCGTAGCCGCAACTGGTACCGCTCGGGTTGTACTTCAGTTGATGATGCCGTGCGCGTTCGCACACAGCGGTTGGCATAGTTGAACCCATCGAACGCGCTTCTAGCTGCGCGTCCGCAAGCTTTCGGTGTGCCTCAACGTTAAAGCGCAAAGGTGACAGCTTTATTACGATCAGGTGAAATTTGTGTAAACAGGTAAACGTGGAGATTTAGATCTTAGATAAGGACCAACGTCGGTCTCGCGATCATTGGCCGGGCGGACGTTCATAGACAGTCACGGCCATTCCCTTAGGATCGACTACCCAGCCGAGAAGCACGGCCAAATCGAGACCATGCGATGCTCCCTGAAAATTACCGGAAACGAGCGCAATCGGATTGATACCCGTCGGATAATCCTGTTCGCTCTCGAAGGTCCCGTCGCCGTTGCCATGAAGTACTGCGACCTCTTTTCCCACATATTCCAGTTGGGGTAACGCCGCAAGATCGACTTTCCCATCGCCATTGAAGTCGCCAGCAAGCAGAACCGTGCTGGGCTGGCTCAAACTGGTATACATAGGGTCCATGAATTGACCGTCTCCCCGACCGAGCAGGATCATCACCTGGGAATTGTCATAGTTAGTGATTGCCAAATCCTGGTTGCCATCTCCATTGAAGTCAGCGGCAACGACGGCATACGGATTGTGGAAGCCATCATCAATGGCTTGAACCGGTTCAAAAGTGCCGTCGCCTCTGCCCATGCGAATGCCGATGATGCCTGCAAATCCAATCCGGCCATTACTTACAGCGATATCGAGCTTACCGTCCTTATTGAGGTCGACCAGGGCAAGGCCTTGTTGATACTGCCCCCCATTGGTCCCCCCCGTCGCAATTGAACGCAGGAACCTAAACCCGCCGTCTCCCGTTCCAAGAAATATTGAGAGGCTTTGGCAACCGGAATTAGCGACAACCAAATCTAGATACCCATCTCCATTCAAGTCGCCTAATACCATAGGACCCGCCCAGCATCCATTCACAAGGGAGTACGTATGCGCTTGCGTGAATGTGCCGTCACCATTGCCGAGCAGGACGGTGACGCCAGCCTGTTCGCCGTTGGTCGTGGAGTCATCAACTACTGCATCCAGCTTCCCATCGTTGTTAAGGTCGCCAACCACAAGACCCCGGACGGGACCGGAAAGTTCAGTCTGAACGTGGTGGTAGCCTACGATCGCCGGGTTCCCGGGTAATACAATGAGCCGACTAGGAAATCCAGAAGCTGCGGTATTCAGAGTTACGATGTCCAGGACGCCGTCTCCATCGAAATCTCCGACCTTCATGTCTATTGTTCCCGCTCCTGAGCTATAGTCCGGTGCGGTTTGAAAATGCCCGTAACCCTTATTGCGCAAAAGAGCAATGTCTTCTCCAGCTGCCGTCACCAGATCAATCGAGCCTTGTCCACTGAAATCTCCGGCGGTGATACAGGTTATACCGACCGACGAGGAAGGGAAATAAGACTGATAGTTCTTTGGTCGTACGAAGGTCCCATCACGCTGGTTCAGCAACACGGTGACGTCGCCAACGTACGCATTCAGAACGGCAATGTCCGGTGCGCCATCGTGATTGAGATCCGTTACCAACAGCCCTGCGGCCGTAAAGTCTACATGATAAGAAGTCTTATTTTGGAATGTACCGTCACCGTAACCAAGAAAAATGTCTACTACGTCGGTGTCTGGACTGAACGGGATTGTCGACCATGAACACAGCACAGCCACATCCATCTTGCCGTCGCCATTGAAATCCGCCGCTGCGATAGCATTTGGGATCTGATCAGTGGCGAAACCTACTGGAGCCTGGAACGTGCCATCCCCATTGCCGAGAAGGAGGTTGAACTGATTTTGGTCCTGGCCCTGGAAATAACCATTTGAAACAACCAGATCAAGCTTGCCATCGTTGTTGAAGTCCCCGACTGCCACACCGTGAGCCCCATCGCCGGCGGGGTAGTTGACCGCCGGTAGAAAAGTACCGTCGCCCTTTCCCGAAAAAACAGTAACAAGATTGGAATCCAAACCTGTCAGTGCCAGGTCAAGATTGTGATCGCCGTTGAAGTCGCCGACCGCAATCGAGGTTACGTCATAGAATTGGTAGGCGGCAGCCGAATAAAACGTCCCGTTTCCCGCATTGAGCAAGATCTCGAGCTCGCTCCCTTCGCCTACTGCAATATCGGAACTGCCGTCATGATTGAAATCTCCGACGGCGAGAACGATAGGACTGCTTAATAGGGAATATGTGACGGGGGCCTTGAAGGTCCGATCGCCTCTGCCGAATAGAATCGAAAGCTCGGCCTGACTAGGGCAGCAGGAGGAAACCGCGAGGTCCAATTTGCCATCGCCATTAAAGTCACCGGCTACGACGCCCCCCACAGTCTGAACACCTAGAGCGATCAATTGCGGGGCTTCAAAGTCTGCGCGCGAGGCGGGAAAGCACGGAATCGCAAACACAATTGCGAATAGCACTGCAAGGGTTGGACGCGTCATGACAGAAACCTTTTCTTGCGATGATTTCGCTAGCGGGCGTAAGGCAAGTGAAGCTGGTACTGCATCGGAGCCGTCATTCTAGCCTGATTCCTAGTCAGAATCAACGAGAGAGACGGGTTGGTCGTGACTCATTATGAATTCAAACTTAGGAACTACCGACGGGTTAACTGGCAAACCCTCGTCACATGAAAGAGGAAAGGTGACAGCTTTATCACCATCAGGTGAAAGGTTTGTTAACAGGGAGTGTGTCTTTCCTCACGGCGGGGGTGCCGCACGCGCGGCAGGTGGACAACTTTTCCGCCCGCTTCTGCCCCTGAGTTTTCCACTGAATTCATGGAACGATTACTTTTCTTTCATCTCCATTTAACCTTCCGCTCGCAGACACTGCCTAGTCTCTCGATGAATGGCCAAACCATTTGTACTGAAATCCAACTTCAAAATCCAACACGCGAAGGAAAGAACGAAAATGAAAATCCGCTTGGCACTGCTTCCGGCGGCGCTGGTGCTACTAGCATCGTTCGGAAATGCGCAAATCGGCACCGGCAAAAGCCAAGAAAAACGGCGGCCTCCGAAGAGGCCGCCAAAACGGCCAAGCCTAGAATTCGAACTTGGCCTGCAATTGAATCAGTCGAGGCGACGAATCGGCTCCCAATCCCGAGCCGTAAATGCTGGTCGGGGTGTTGACAGTCGACACGATCTGCCCAAACTGCGGGCTGTTGAAGTTGCCGATGGGGAAGAAGAAGTTTGGATGGTTGAAGAGATTGAAGAATCTCGCACCCACCGAAAACTTTGCGCTCTCCCACCTCGGTACGGCAAAGGCTTTCTCCACCGAGAAATCGGTGTTCCAGTATCCCGGTCCGCGGAACTGGTTGCGCCGCTGATTGCCAAATCCCGTCGTTGGATCGGCAAAGTCTGACGCCGACAAGCAAGGATTCCCAGGTTGCGCCGCCGAACTTGAGCAGTTCACGTTTGGCGAACCCACCACGTCCGCGAACACAAACTGCGTACCGGTTCCGAAGTTGGTGTTGGTCAAGGCATTGGTGAACGTGTTGTCGAACACCGTGTAGGGCAATCCACTGTGGACGAAGATCGTTCCGGAGAACGTCCATCCTTTGACCAGCGCATTCGGACCCCGGCTGGTCAAGTGCCGGAAGGCATCGCTCCACACGTAGTTCATGCTGAAGTTGTGCCGGATGTCGTAGTCCGCATTGCCGTAGTTGAACTTGCGCAGATTGTTCGGATCCTGCGGGAATACGATATCGGCGTTTTGCCCACCCACGTTCTCACCGAACGGGGAGACTGAGTTATTAGAGATTTCATCCAGGGCGTGGCTCCAGGTATAGCTGGCTTGGAACTGCAGGCCACCCGAGAAGCTGTGGTTGGCGCTGAGAACCAGGCCGTTGTAATTGGAGTTTGCGACGTTCTGCTGCTGGAACACTGTCCCAAACCGTGGATCGGGCGCTGTCGTCGGCAGGTCCGCAAACGAGGTCTGTCCACCCGGGAGTTGACCCGGTTGGCAGCAGAAGGCGTTCACTGCGCCGTTGGAAATTTCCTCGTGTGACCCGTGATTGCCTACGTACATGACGTTGAATACAGTGTGCCATCCCACGTTTTGCTGAACTTCCAAGCTCCACTTGTAATAAAGCGGGACTTTGACTGCGGTGGCGTTGTAGAAGTTAAACGCCGGTACCGGCAACCCAGCCGCAAAGTTGCTCTGGAAGGCCGCATTTGCAGCCTGTGAAAGGGCGAACAGGTTCCCTGGTTGGTCAGGCGAGAGTGGCCCGAACCCGTTGGTAAATCCGGGGACCAGGGGTGCGTTGGCGAGGAAGGAGTCGATAGCTCCGGTCGGCAGTGCATCGGCAAAGATCCCGATGCCGCCGCGGACAACGGTATTCTGCCGGCCCATTGGCGACCACGCGAAACCAACCTTCGGTTGCCACACTACGCCAGTAACTGACGGAAATGCGGTGTGCAAACCGCTCGCGATTGCCTGATTAGCAGGCGCGCTCGTGTCCATTTGTCCAAATGGCTGTGCAAACCGCTGGAAACAATCCGTCTGACAGACCGGATTCGACAAGTGGTCCAGCCGCAGGCTTAAGGTCAGCTTGAGGTTCTTGGTCGCTTGGATGTCATCCGCGCCATACACGCCCAGTTGATAGAGTGCAATGGGAACTTCGGTTTGCCGCGGGAAGTTCTGGATGATGACATTTCCCTGCGGTCCTACGCCGCCGGCCGCGAAGTCAGCCAGTGAGAATTCCACGAGCTGGGGATTGCTGAATGGAAACAGGTTGTGGTCCGTGATGTCATCCCGGTGAAAATTGGCGCCTAGCCGGAAGGTATGCCGGCCATGCACCCACGAGAAGTCATCTACGAATTGGTATTGGGTGATGTTTCTACCTTGCGGAAAAATGAAGTCCAGTCCGCCCAGAGCTTGCAGCGAGTTGTCACCCAAAAACAAGGTACCCGGGAAACCCGCGGTTGCACTGGTGGCCTGCGCGGGGTTCTGCAAAGTGAACTGCGCGCTGTACCACAACAACGACGCGTTGAAGTTATTCACTTTGGTCGCGCCAAAGCTGTGGGTTTCGCTCAGTTGGCTTTGCCATTGCGGCTGGTCGCTGATGGCGTTGAAGTTCGAGCTGATGGGATCGGTAAAGCTGGGCTGCACGCCATGCTCGTGTTCGACCCGGATGAACAGCTTGTCATTGTTCGTGAGGTTGGCGTCGAAGCGGCCGGCATAGAGCACGTCATGACTATGATTGGTGCCTCCGCCCGCGATCTGGACAGCACATGGACTTCCGCCCGCGCCAAATGCCGCGAACGCAGCTCCTAACCCGGGTCCAACGTTCGAACAACCGGGCGCCGTGGCCAGTCCAGTAATGGCATCCGTGCCGCCGGGCAAAGCAGTCGAACTGGCTTGAGAGACGCCGTTGTAGAGGTTGAACATGTGCTGATAGAAGGGCACGGACGCGCCGAGGCCAGTAGCGTTTAGATTATTGAGAACCGCACTCTCGAACGCAGGCGTAGGTAAGTTCACCGTCACTGGAGACGGAATCGCCAGTCGCAACCCCTCATAGTCGAAGAAGAAGAATGCCTTGTCCTTCTTGATTGGCCCGCCGATGGACCCGGCCCACTGATTGGCGTTCACAAAAGGCTTCGGGGTAACCGGCGTGGTTTGATTATTGAAGAAGCGGTTGGCATCCAGCGCGCTTCCGTTCCACCAGTATTCAGCGTTACCGTGGAACTGGTTAGCGCCGGACTTGGAAACATAGTTAATGTTAGCGCCCGCCAGTCCTCCAAACGAGCCGCTATAACCATTGGCAACGACCGTGCTCTCCTGCACATCGTTCAAGCCGAGACTCAGGTTGGTCGCGCCGGTGTTATTAACGTTGAAGAAAGGGTCGTTGTTGTTCGCCCCGTCGATCGTAAACAGATTGGAAGTGGCCGGCAGACCGAAGAGTTCGAAGTCTCCGCCGCCGAAGGTCGCGCCACCCGCGGTGTTCATCACTGCTCCGGGTGACGTCAAGGCAACTGCCGCCAGGTCGTTGCCCGGGTTCGGCAACAACGACACCTGTGCGGCGTTGTAGTTGGTATTCACATTTGCATCCTGAGTTTCAATGGCAGTAGGAGCGCCGGTCACTTCCACAGTCTCCGAAGAGGTGGAAAGAGCCAACTGCAGATTTGCAGCCGTCGCTGCACCCAATGACACTGCGACCCGCTGGGTCAACCCTTGAAAGCCCGAGGCCTTCGCTGTTACCGAGTAGTCTCCCGGTTGCAGCAGCGCGAAGCGATAGGATCCGCCAGCATTGGTTTGAATTGATTGTGTAGCCCCGGTGGCCAGATTCTTGATAGTCACCGTGGCGTTGGGAACGACAGCACCGGTCGGGTCAGTTACAAGCCCGCCCAGGTCCCCCGTCGTGGTAGTCTGCGCCCATGCGGCACACGCCAGCATGAGTACAAGAAAACCAGCCGCCAGATTGGTAAGAAACTTCAACTTCGAAAACCCCATTACTTTCTCCTCTCGATCAGACTCATCGCCTATGTAGCCTTGTCAGGAATGGCATCAGGCAATGCACGGATCGCGCCGAACTTCTGTTTTAAAACGAACATGGGATATCTCGTGCTTGCCTTGGGACGAGAGATGTCGCGGAGGATGATGAAGGGGTATTGTCCAAAAATCTTTACGTGAGGAGCCTAGCCTTGCTAATGCAAAGGTCTACGCGATTCGGTAGATGACAAAAAATTGACTTCAAGAATCGGTAGAGTCTGCGACCGTTCTCCTGCTGCCAGCATCCATTCTTTCATGTAAGGAATGAGATTAGCTTTCTTGGCAAATGCCTCCTTACTTAGAGACCACCTTTCACTTTAAAGCTGCGTCTGATTATGTATGCAGTGGTCTCCGCAAGTGATGCACGATACCAGGAATGTGTCTACAGGTGTTTTGATGACGATGCCGGAGATTCGCGCTGTGGTTGCCGACAATGAGTGGTTTTCGAGAAGCGAGTTACGCATGCTGCTTTCGGCGGAGCCAGGAATTGATGTAGTCGCAGAATGCAACGTCGGCACGCAGACGGTCACGATGGTGCGAAATTTGAAACCCGATTTGCTTTTACTCGATGTGCATCAGCCGGGTGACGATGGTTTCAACGTACTCGATGATCTGCCGGCGTCTGAACGCCCCCTCGTGATCGTGACCAGCGGACAAGACCGGCATGCGCTGCGCGCGTTTGAAGCCGGCGCTCTTGATTATCTGGTAAAACCTTTGGATCGCCAGCGGCTGCACACTGCAATCGAGCGCACTCGCTCGCACATTCTTAAGACCCAGAATCGGCAGCTGACGCACAGGCTGCTAGATCTCTTGACCGGAAAACCCGAAGCGCGGTCCGACAGGCGGCTAATCGTCAAGTCGGGAGGCAAGGTCATTCTCCTTACCATGGATGAGATCGATTGGGTGGAAGCAGCGGCTAACTATGTGAAGCTTCAAGTCAGTGGGCAAACTCACGTGATGAGAGAAGGCATCGGCCGCATTGCAACTCGCCTGGACCCCAATCTGTTCGTCCGCATCCACCGCTCGATCATCGTGAACGTGCAGAGAATCAAGGAACTGCATCCCTGCAATCGCGGTGAATATATGGTGGTCCTGAAGGACGGTAAAGAGCTTTCTTGCAGCCGCACTTACCGTGGACGCCTGCAAGAGCTTCTTACTGCGTGATCTACTGCTGGAAGATCTCAACCATCGCATTGACATCCGGCGAAAGCTCGAAGAACTCGCTCGCACTGGTCATGTAAATGATCGATGTCGAGCTTCCGGTGACGGTTCCTCGCCCGCTCGACGACATCGTATAGCTCGCGATTGATGTTTGATTCTGCGAGCGTGGGTTACTGTTGTCGGTAGTCAAATCGATCGCACTCACGCCATCAGCAATCCCGACTTCGACACGATTGTTGGCTGCGAGGTTGATCGGGGCCACGCTCCCTCCCGGATAGGTACCGGATAAGGAAGCCGCGGAAAATGTGTTCGCACCCACCTGGTTCTCCATGAAACCAAACGTAACGGCCGCATCGGTGCCGATCACAAATCCGCGGTTCTGATTCACCAGGTAAAGAACCGGATCGGAAGTTTGGAAGCCGGAATTCGACAAGGTAACCCGACCGTTCGGGGCAACCGCATAAGTGCACGCGGTTGGGTTGCATTGGCTCATGGGCGACGTGAGAGTTCCGCCGGTGTTTAAGTCGGCAGTCAGGCTGATGTCGGATGAGCCATTCGCCGTCAACAATCCGAGCTGAGCTTGCGGCGTTCCGCTACTCAGTGCCGTGGTCTCGAACACTCCGGTTCCGCTCAGCGAAGCGGACGTGAACGACCCCGACTGCTGCAGCATATTACCGCCTACGATGGCACGAGGCTGCCCGGAAATCTGATCAATTTCCATCATCAGCAATTGCGTGCCATCAACTACGTAGAAGCTGTAATTGGTCGTGTCTTGCCCTATGCTGATGGTTGCCGTTCCCCGGCCGGTTGCCGGGTTTGGAGCCCCGTAGGTCCCAGTTACTCCGTTGTTCTGGACCGCGCCAGCACTCGCGTCGTCAGAATCCAGAGATCCGCTGAAGTTGCCCGCCCCATCGGCGTTAAACTGCCCGGCAAATCCATAGCGGGCGCCCTGGCCGTCGACTCCCGCCAATCCAAATGCGTATCCGCCGGTAATACTAGCTTGGCTGAATGACGCAGGGGTTTGTTTCAGCAGAACTCCCGATGCTTGTGCCAATCCGTCAAACTCGATCATGCTGCCCGTCGCAGCAGTGTTGTCGGCCGGATTCAACGAAATGGCGAAACTGCGGCTGCCGAGCGCAATCGTGCCCAAGCCGCTGGTATCGATCAAATAAGTCGTCGCACCCAGGCCCTGCGAGAGCTGAACGTTCAGCGGGTCGTTCGTGTCCATGATTCCGCTGGTGACATTTCCCGCACCGTCGGCCACAAAGCTGCCAGCAGCTACGAAAAGCCCGCTGCTGTCGAAGCCGCGCACGAGGAATGCATAATTGCCCTGCAACAAGGCGTTGTCGACACGGCTCGCATCTACGGTGAGACTGAGTTGTGCCGTAGCTGTTTGCGGACTAGGGCTGCTTGAGTCGGTGACTTGCACCGTGAAAGTAGACGTACCTGGAGCGGTGGGCGTACCAGAAATGAGACCAGAAGAACTCAAACTAAGTCCATTGGGCAGCGTACCGTTTATCAGCGTCCACGAGTAGGGCGTTGTGCCATTCACCGCTTGCAAGCTGAAGCTGTATGCACTGTTCACCACAGCATCGGGCAATGACTTGGTTGCGATTGCCAGCGGCGGTTTCGGATTCACGGTGATGCTGAAACTCTTACTGGCAGAGCCATCCTCAGAGTCCGTGACGCCGATGGAAAAACTTGTGGTTCCCAAGGCTGTGGGTGTCCCCGATACGGTGACCGAGTTGCCGGTGCTCTGCGATAGCGCTAAACCGGGCGGCAAGTTACCCGACTGCAGCAACCAATTGAAGGGGCTAGTTCCCCCGTCCGCGCTGATCACAGCGACATAGGGCTGGCCGAGGGTCGCGATCGGAAGGGACGAGGTGGTGATCGTCAAAATCGCTGTGAGATCGACCGTCAGGGTTGCCGTGATTGTAGTCTTGGCGACGGAAGTCGCCGTAACCGTGACGCTGGTGTTCGTGGAAAGAATGTCGGGTGCCGCGTAGGTCACGGAAGTTGGGGTCTGGTTGTTTAAACTTCCTACGCCCGTGAGCGTCCACGAAACTCCCTGGTTTGTCGAGTCGTTAGCCACCGCCGCCGTGATGTTCACACTCTGGCCCTGGTTGATGGTTTGCGTGGTGTTTGGGGTCAGTGTGATCGTAAGAGTGGAACCGCCGCCGCAGCCCGGCAGGCTGAGTGTGCAAAACAACAGCGCCAGCAAAGAAATTTTGAAATATTCCAAGGCTTTCCTTTTCCAGTGACTACGAATTCGGGTGCGACCAGTTAGAAGGAGAATACCACCTGCAAATCGATCCGACGACTTGCCCCTGCTGAGGAATAGGGGCCTCCCGCCAACGCGTTCGACTGACCGAACAATGGAGAACTCAAATCCCCAACCGGAGCAGAGAGGTTCACGCGGTTCAGCACATTCCGGGCAGATACTCCGAGGGTTAAATTGTAACGCCGATCCGTGCTCCCCCCCATGCCGAAGAACCCGCCACCTCCTGGCCCACCGCCTCCGGAGAGTCCTCGACCGCCCAAACCTCCGCCGGGGGGCCCACCGCCTCTGCCCCCGCGTCCGCCAGGACCGCCACCGCCCAGCCCAACTTCCCCGCCGTTATTCTTTGTCTCCCTGCCGAAGCCAAACGTCTTGCTCAGACGCAAATTCAACGTGAACAGCGTGGGGCCGGTTCCGTAATTCACGGGTATCGTGCCCGACGTAGCTGCGGTATTAAACGTTCCCAGCGGGGTACATATGAGGGATGACCCTTGTGGCGTATTGGTTGGACACGTAACCGCGGAAGCCAACACCGGACGGTCATTGAAGATCGAATCACCGTTTATGTCCTGACCAGTAGTGATATTGAACGGCTGCCCGGACGAGATCAGCATGAAAGGACTCAGGCGGAATGCATAGGGGAACGAAATCGTGCCGCCGATAAAGACGCGGTGCCGCTGATCAAATGCGGCGCGGCCATAGTCGGCCATGGGATCGTACTGGTTCGAGAGGAAGTTGGCACTGCCGCCGCCGACGCCGAATGCGGCCCCTCCACCACCGGGCCCACCCGCTCCCGCACCGCCGCCTCCGCCACCAGATCCGCCAATGCCACCGCCGGTTCCTAAGTCGCTGTTTGCATAGTTAAGAGCGTAGTAGCCGAACAGCGACAAGTGTGTCCCAGCACTCACCCGCATGTTTACGATCAGTTCGTTTTGCCGGAAAATCCCTTCGCTTTCGTATTGATAGATGTTGCTCGTGCCTCCCAGTGGCCGCACTCCGCTGTTGGGATCGCTTGGGTCAAAGGTTCCGGGCAAGGGCGCATTGATGTTTCTCAAGAAGATCTGGTGATCGCCTCGGGCATACAGATAAGTTACTGCCAGTGTCGCCCGTCGTGTGACCTGCTGTTCAACGCTGGCCGCGGTTTGCAGGGTCGTCGGCGCTCTGAGGGTGGGCGAGACTTGATAGATTGTCGGTGAAACCGTAGCGCCGGGAATTGGCAGACTGGGAATGTTGGGATAGAAATCCGGGTTCGTCACCAACGTTGCTTGCTGGGTCGCGCCGTTCAACCGTTCCGCCTGCAGCACTTGGGTGGACGAGAAACGGTCGTAGAACATTCCGAAACCGGCCCGCAACACGGTCTTGGGTGTGGAGTTTTTCCGCCCTAGCCCCCACGCTGCCGACACGCGCGGCGCCCAATCGCCATGGTCGTGAATGTTGTTTTGCGTTTCGAAGCGTAAACCGAAACTTAAAGTCAGGTTCGGACGCGCCCGCCAGTCATCCTGACCGTAAAGTCCGACGTCCAACTGCCCAACGTCAGCCAACGGGGTGCCGGAGATGATCGAGAATTGGCTGGCGCCGCAATCCAGCGTTGGATTCAGCGAAGTCAGCTGGCATGCGGCGCGGCTCTGGGCCGGCGTTAGACCTTGGCTCAGTCCGATCACCGTAGTCTGGTACGCTGCAACCGAGGGAAACGTGAACACACCGTTAAAGTTCGCATTGGTGCTATTGGAGTCTGTAACTCCCCGCAGCCGTCCTCCGAACTTAATCACGTGGTTCCCGTGGACCATGGAAGTGTAGTTCTGCAGTTCGTAGCGATTCTCGTGATCGCTCGGGTTGCCACCCGCATTCCCGCCATTGGTGAAAGCACCAAGCACGGAGACTGTCGGAGCAAAGCTAGTAACCGCCTGACTGCTGTTGTCGCGGACATACTGAAATCGGGTTTCGTTAACGACCGTGGAACTCAGCACCTGCGTGTCGCTGATCTGCAAGGTGTGTTCGTCTTCGCTGGTGTTGTAGGCCTGCGAGGCCAGCGAAAATTGCCCTACCCCGTTGTTGGTATCAGCGCTGTGAACGAACTGATAGCGAGCTGTCAGAGTGTTGTTCTTGCTGACCTGGTAATCGAACCGCGGACTAATGTTGTAACGCGAGCGAGGATTCGGAATCCCTTCGGTGAATTGCACTGGGTTGAAATTCGGGTCAAGGATGGTTGCGTTAATGATGCTGGAGTCGTTGATGTTCCTGCCTTCAAACGTGAAAAAGAACGACGTTTTCTTGCTTAACGGTCCACCCACGCTCGCGCTGTACAGTTCGGAATGGTACGGCGGAACATTATGCAAGAACGGATTACTGGAATTGAATGCTGAATCATTGCCGTGCATCATGAACTGGCCGTGGAATTTGTCCGTGCCCGGCTTGGTGAAGATCTCGATTCGACCGTAGCCCAGCTTGTCGTATTCCGCGGAGAAGGGATTCTGGTTGATGCGAATCTCGCGGATCGATGATTTTGGGGGCAGCTGGCCGCCGGTGAATCCATCGATATAGATTTGGCCACCATTCGGTCCGACTGACGGTCCGGCGAGAGCTTCAAGATCCTGCTGCAACTCGTCGGGATCGTCCGGCAGAGCCTCGAGATCTTTGCCCTGGATGACGATAGCCGTGGCATTTTCTGTCGGCGATACACCCACCTGGGTGGCCTCATCCCGCACTTCAATTTTTTCAGGCTGCACCTGAACTTGCAGCCCGACATCGAGCTGCTGTGACTGCCCGGCTGCGACGCTTACGTTCTGCGCTGCAGGTTGTGTAAAGCCCTTGGCGGTTGTACTGACCGTGTAGTTCCCGGGCTGAAGGCCTTTGATCTCGTACGCGCCTTGATTGTCAGAGGTTGCAGTCTTACTCTGGCCGTTCTGCCCGGTTGCCGTGACCGCAGCACCCGGAATGACTGCTCCGGTTGGATCGCTGACGTGCCCGTGCAATGCTCCTGGGGGATTCTGTGCGAATAAGGTGGCTGAGGCCGCCAGCCACAGCAAGGCGGCCAAGACGCACACAATACGACCGCCGCGTGATCTTCTCTTGCCCAAATCGACCCCACAACGCACAAGCATGTCTACGGATTTGCTCCCATCGCCGCCTCGGCGCCGCCCGCTCCATTCAGGTTCCAGGGGGAGAGCAACATCGCTGCCTGGCCATTGGGCGAGGCTGTCAGAATCGGTTCAACACCGGTGAGCAATGTGATCGCGGTCGAAGGGCTCATGGCGCTGCCTTCGGTCGCGACGATCATCACCGCGTTCCCTTTTTGCAAGTCCTTCAACTCGACCGCCGGCATGCGGCTCAGTATCTGTTGGAAATCCGGAGCGCCACTGGGCCGGCCGTTACGAAATCCACCGGACTTCCCCTCACCAGCCTGCCCATTTCCAGCGCCGAAACTCGCGGCGACGCCGTTCTCAGAAGACTGCGCAGAACCGCCTTTCAGTCGTCGTGCAATGCGTTCAGCCATCATCTGAGGCAGATTGCGCATTTGGGAGTCGTCGGCAATCTTGAGGGTGACGGGTTTTTTGGTCGCAAGATTGGTCACGGTTAGGGTGTGATTCGTGGGATCAGACGAGATCACCGTTCCGGCGATATTGCGAAACGTGCCGGAGACAACCTCCTCCGCGGTTAGGTCTGTGCCATCGGCACTGCGGTCACCACGAGCGCGCAATTGATCGCCAGTCTTGACTTGATCGAGGGTTCCCGGCTTTGCGTCATCGAACTTCACCGAATCCGGGGCGTAGCGACGAATGATTGTGCCCTTGGACACGTGAACCACAACCGTTTTGTTACCGCCGAAACCAGCCACGGAAACGGCAACCGTCCCGCTGGCAGCATTTGCGGCAGTCACCAGACCTCCAATGCCGCGTTTCTGCCAGTCCGCTTGCTCCTCTTGTTTCTTGGTGGCAATGTCCGCGCCCTTCATAACCACGATCGACATGGCCTCAACCGAGTTGGGGTCTTTCCCTGCTTTACCTCGGACCAGCATCCGGTCGCCAACCTGCAGATCAGACAACTTCAGCGGGGTTGCTGCTTGCAGGTCCTTTTGTCCCGGCGCGGCGCGCAGCAGGCGAGTCGAGTCTTGCACCGAAACGTTCACGCTGGTGCCGCTATCAGTAGTGATGACCGCGGTGTTGCGCGCAACTGATTTCACGGTGCCGACGGCGCGTACGATGGAGGGGACCGAAGCATCCGCTTGTGCAAATAGGCGGTTAACGGAACCGATCAGGATTATTCCCACTGCGCCTGCGATGAGCGCAACGCGGGCAAGGCTGCGGCACGACTTTTGGCAGAGCTTCCCCATTATTGAGTCTGAGAACCCAAATATTCCAGCACAGGATGGACAAGCCTGAGGTAAAGAATCGTCAAGTCAATGTAAATTTCTATGGTACATGAGGTTAGCGGGAAGGTGAGGGAGCAGCACACCACAAGGAACGGGCAACCCCAGCCTCGAAAAGTTTCAGTGGAGCCTTCTGCGGACCGATAGATCGACCAGGGTATGCCCAGCACATGCAGATTGGCGACATCGAAAAATTCTTTTGGCTGTAACAATTGCGCGGCCGAGTGCCACATACAATTTCTACGTTAGGTTCATCAATGCCCCAGTCTCCAATTCCGGCCGCGCCGCAGCAGGTAGCGCCTCTGCTTGCATTGGCCACTCAGTTCCTCAGAGCCGGGCGGCCAAGCGATGCGATCGCGCCATTGCGCAATGCGGCACTGCTGGAGCCGCTCAACCCCATTATTCAGCACGACCTCGGCCTCGCCTGCCTCGAAGTTGGCCGTGTACCGGATGCCATCGCTGCATTGCAGCAAGCGGTCGCCAGCAACCCGCGCTACACCGACGCACATTTCCGCCTGGGAATTGCCTTGGAGAAGCTGGGCAACATCCGCGGTGCCCTCGGTGCCTACGACCGCGCCACCAAGTTGCTTCCATCTCTGACCGAGGCGTGGTTCCGCGCCGGCGCTCTGGTATATACAGCGGGGCATCGCGACGAGGCAATCGCGTGTTTCCAACGCGCGGCGGCGACCGGAGGCAGGAGCAGCTTCGGCCGACTCGGTAACGCGCGGGCGCTGGTGATCGAGGATCGCAATCAGGAAGCCGAACAGGTATTACGCGAGACGCTGGTTGCGGATCCGGAGAACGCCATGGCCTATGACCTGCTGGGTAGCGTGCTCTCTGAGCTTGGCCGATTCGAGGAGGCGCGTGCCTGCTTTGAACGCACGGTCGCGATCGCGCCTCAGCTGGCGGGAAGCTACTACGATCTGGTCCGATGCCGCCCGGTTACGAGCGATGACAAGGGGCTGCTTCAAGAGATGCAAGCCGCCCTCGCGACGCCGGAACTGGAACCGCAGCAACTCCTGCGGCTTCACCTCGGGATTGGTAAGGCCGCGGAGGACCTCGGCGACTACAGCTTGGCCATGCAGTACTTCGACGCCGCGGACACGGTGCGCCGCGGCTCCCGGTCATTCGACTCGGCCGTATTCTCCACTGAGATCGACCGAATGATTGCCCGCTGGACGCCCGAATTCATCGCGCGAGCAGGCGAATTCGGCAGCGACGATGCCACACCGGTGATGATTGTCGGAATGCCGCGCTCCGGCACAACTCTCGTCGAGCAGATCATCTCGATGCATCCCGAGGTCGCGGGCGGCGGCGAGTTGAATTTCTGGAACGAGCGCGGCGCGGCGTGGCACCGCTCCATCTCGGACGGAGACGAAAAGCCATTTCTCACCAAGGCGGCCGCAGATTATCTTCGCCTGCTGCGCACGATCACCCCGACGGCGGCGCGAGTGACCGACAAAATGCCATTCAATTTTCTCTGGGCTGGGCTGATCCACGTGACCTTCCCGCGAGCCATCATCATTCATTGCCGCCGCGCTGCCGTCGACACGGCCTTGTCGATCCATCAGACCTTTTTTCATCCCGCGCTGGCGTTTCCCACCGGAGGGACCGAACTGGTCGCGTACTTCCAAAGCTACCAGCGACTGGTCGACCACTGGCGGAGCGTGCTGCCGGCGGATCGCTTCATCGAGGTCGACTATGAGGAACTGACGCACGCGCCCGAACCAGCCATCCGGCGGATCATCGCGGCCTGTTCCCTGGCGTGGAACGACGCGTGCCTCCACCCCGAATCTAATCCGCGAGCGGTAAAGACCCCAAGCAAATGGCAGACTCGGCAGCCGATCTATCGGACGTCGGTCGAGCGCTGGAGGAGATACGAGCCGTGGCTGGGAGCGTTGCGGGGGTTGGTCGAGGACGGGGCGGAAGTGAATACCGCTGTCACCCGATCCTGATGGGACCCTCGGGGAGAGCTTGAGATGCTCACCTACTTCCTTCGAGCAGGTTCAGCAAATCGGGGATGCATTCCTGCTACACCACGTTTAGACCCTTGTCAGCCATGCGATCGCCCTTTACCTTGCCGTTTCCAGCAGATACCCCGGATTGTTGGCCAGCGCTCCAGCGAATGCCTGCTTGTCGGCCTCGCGCATATCCCATGAGACTACGCTCGCGGGCGAGAGTTGGATGGTCACATCATCCCAGGCGGCGAAGACCGGGCCGACGCGCGGGTCGACGATAGCGCGCTCGCTCAGGTACTTCTCATGGATCCTAGCGTTCCATTGCCGCGAGGCGTCGCCGTTCAGCACCTTGGCGGTTCCGGCAATCGTTACCCCACGCGAGGCCTGCGGGTCGCGTGAATCCACCATGAGTGACGCATGAGGGTTGCGCTTTAGGTTCTTCGCTTTGCGGGTGTTCGAAGCGGTAGCGATGTAGACGTTCGCGCCATCAAACGAGAACCAGACCGCCACCATGTGCACCGAGCCATCAGCATTGAGGGTGGCGAGCGTTGCGATGTAACGGCCTTGCAAAAGTTCTTTGAACAACGGATCAGAGAGCGACACCATCGCATTTTCCTCGGCGGCGATTATATCTGAACACGATCTCCCCAGCCTCCGCACGGAACACGAAGGCCACCCACGGGGCAGGCGTTCGGACAGTTGCAAGCTTCGCCGCCGCGCCTGTATCGTGGATACGGGTGTGAGGGTCCACGTCCGCTGAGTTGCGTCCCACGTGGATCCATCCCGAAGACAAGCTGCCGTGTGTTTGGCGTGACCGCGCAGGCGGGTTTGCTGCACCACATTTACTGAGACCTATGACATCGTCCATCTACGAAATCCCTGCTCCCTCACAACAACAAGCTCTGGCTTACGACCCGTTGCTCGACGACATTGGATTTATGACCTGCATGACCCTGGTGCTGCTCGGAAATTACGCGCAGACCGGGCATCTCGGCGGACCGCTTGCATACACACCTTACAATGTGACGGCACATCTGGTCGGTCCTGAAAACGGCGGGCTCCGCTACGATTACCGCCGCCCGAAGCATCCTTACTGCGACAAATTCATGCTCGCGGCGGGCCACTCGATTCCAACCTGCTACGCGCTGTGGATGATCATGGGCCAGGCGCTGTATCGCAAGTATCAGCAGACCGGCGATAAGCGCTATTACGTTGATCCGCATGTCGCCATGCTGCCGATCGACGCGTTGGGATTCCGGCGCGGCGCGGGCGCGCTGAAGACGCTGCTGCACGATACGGGTTTGGAAGACCATCCGCTGTTCGCGCAAGCCAAAGGCCGCGGCATTCGTGCGCTCGCAGGACATGCGGAAAGCACCGACTGCACCAACGACGTGAACGGTGGCCCCTCCGGCATCGGTATTGCGACAGCCGCGGGCAAAGCGGCATTTTGGGATGTAATGGGCGCGCCGGAGTCTCCTAAGGTGATCGCGCTGGAAGGAGAATTTGCGCTCACCGAAGGTCACGCACAGGAGTTGAAGACACAGGCGCTCGCGTTGCAAGTGGGAAAGCGTCTGCGCGTGATGATTTCCGACAACAACGCCGGGATCGACGATTGCCTGATTGGCGGCAAGATTGGCGGCGTGATCGCGGAGTACTTCGACGGTTACGACCTGGTGAGCCAATGGACATCGTACGGCTGGAACGTCTTCACCCTGCAGAACGGTAACGACTACGGCCAGGTAGCCGCAGTGCTGAAAGCCATGGACGCAGTGGATCCACAGGACCGCCGTCCCGTTGCCGCAATCGGAAAAACGATCAAGGGTTACTGGCCCACCGCCGCTGACGGAAAAATCGAGGGCTACGGCGATCAATTGGTGAGTTATGCCAGCCATCCTTACGCGCTGAAGATGAATTCGGAGTATTTCCTCGCGCTGGCGCAGAGCTTCGAAAAGCGTTACGGCGTGGAGTTCGAAGGCATCCGCAAGGGCCCGCTTAAAGACACTCGCGAGCGCTTGATCCAGTTCAAGACGAACATGGACGTTGTGATGTCGCTGCTCGATCGCAACGGATTGGGCGACCGCCTCGCGGAGCGCCTCGTGGAAATTGGTGACACCGTGCGCGATGACGTGAAGCTGCGCGTCTCAGCGACGAGCGACCCGTTCCTCGACGATCGGCTGCGCGTCAAAGCCTTGCCAGAAGAGCCGCAGAAGGTTTCGATTCGTAATGCGATCTCTGGCGCGGAGAAGCAAGTCAGCATTTCGCTGTTCAAGAAACCGGGCGAGGTCGCCGGATCGCGTCGCGCGATTTCCGAAATTATCAAGTGGATGAATTACGTCACCGAAGGACGTTTCTTCACGGTGGCCGCCGACCTTTCCGAGTCGATCAACGTAGAGCACGGCGCTTTATGGGGACACTACAGTCCTAAGGACAATCCGTTGGGCACGCGCTTGAAAGCGCCCATCCAGGAAGCCGGCAATGTTTCCACCGCTATCGGACTGGTGAGTCAAAGCGCTTCCGTCGATCCGGAGAAGTTCGCCGGTGTTTGGGCTCTCAGTGGCACCTACGGAGCGTTCACGCCGCTGATGTACACTCCCGCGCGTGTATGGAGTCAACAAAATCAAGACAGCAAATTCCGCATGGGCGTGCTGCATATTCTCGCCGCGCACTCCGGTCCTGAAACCGCGGCCGACGCGCGTACCCACTTCGGAATCTTCGCACCGCAAGTGTGGAAGCTGTTCCCGCGCGGTCAGGCGATCAATCTGAGCTTTTGGGATTACAACGACGTGGCGCCCGGCTATTTCGCGGCGGCGGAAATCGCGGCACGCGATCCGCACGTGGGCCTCATCACACTGGAAGTAGCGCGTCCTGACTTCCCGGTTGCCGACCGCAGCAAGTTTGCCGACACGGATCTACGGGCGGCCGCAAAAGGCCTGTACGTAATCCGCGATTTCGCGCCGGGCAAGCCGCGCCACGGTTACGTGGTCGCGCAAGGATCTAGTTCCACGGTGAATCTGGTGAAAGTGCTGCCGAAACTCGAAGCAGCCGGTGTGAATGTGAAAGTGATCGCCGCGATCAGCGAGGACTTGTTCGACCGCCAGCCGCAAGCCTATCGCGATGCCGTGCTTCCGGCCGAGGCGCGTTACGATTGCATGGTCGTCTCAACGGGCACGCGACGCGTGTGGCCGCTGCGCAACCTCGGTCCGCTGACGGACGAGTATTCGATGACCTCCGACTTCGGAAATCACTGGCTAAGCGGCGGTCTCGAAGCCGACGTCATCGCGGAAGCGCATCTGGATCCCGATTCGATTTTCGCCGGCGTGCAGCGATTCGCCAACGAGCACGAGCGCCGCATCGCCGAGCAACGCAAAATGATCGGTTAATCGAGTGGGCTGGCCACGCGACAAACTTCAGCGGTACTCCTCCGTCACGCCTTGGCGATGCTAACAACCCTGGCTGGTCCCCTCCGCTCGCTCGTCCGGCCAACTCGGTGTCGGCCGATCTCATATTCGGAGGCCTACTCATCATGATGGGACACTCAAGGAGGTTCAGAAGCACTGTTCTAACTTCCGACTGGGAGACCAGGCTCCCGAAACCCATCTGCTGCGGCTGATCGAAAAGCGCATCAGCTTCGAGTTCGCCCGGATACAGCTGAGAAACAGTCTTGTCATTCCGAGGAGCGAAGCAACGAGGAATCTGCTGTTCTCACTCGCCCATGACTTTTACGATCACCCGCTTGTCGCGCTGGCCGTCAAATTCCGCATAGAAGATGCGCTGCCAGGTGCCGAGGTCGAGTTTTCTTGCTGTGATGGGAACAACGACCTCGTGATGGATCAGAAGCGCTTTCAGGTGGGAATCGCCATTGTCTTCTCCCGTCTGGTGGTGATGGTAGTTCTTGTCGAACGGCGCCAGCTTTTCCAGCCACTGATCGATGTCTTCAATCAACCCGGCTTCGTTGTCGTTGACGTAAACGCCTGCCGTAATGTGCATGGCTGAAACTAATACCATGCCTTCCTGCACTCCGCTTTTCTTCACGACGCTCTCGACCTGAGGAGTGATATGCACATAGGCACGATCAGTGTTAGTGTGAAACCTCAAGTATTCGGTGAGGACTTTCATGGGGCCTGCTCCTGACCATCTTAAAGGCATGATGAAATCGTTATTATTTTGTCATTCCGAGTGGCATCGCGACGAGGAATCTGCTTTTGGCCAGCATCAGTCCCTCGCCTGCGCCTTGCGATTCGCTCCGCAAATCGCAAGGCTCCGCTCGGGATGACAGTTATATGGAATTATCCTCTCTCTTGGTGCCAGTACTTCCGTTACGTGTGCAAGTAACCTTCATCACATCAGAATCGATAACTAGGCAGTGATAATCGCGCTGGAGGTCTTCGTCTGAACGTGTTGCGGCTTGATTACTTGTCTTGTGTACTGACCATCGTTTCGACCATCCTGGTAGGGAGGCGATGCTGGGAGGGTTGGGTTCTGGCCGGCATTAATAGTGTCGTTGTCTGTCTTATAGGAATCAAAACGGCGCAGTGGGGTTTCGTTCCCGCCAACCTATTCTGCATTGTGCTCTACGGGGTCAACCTGCGGGCGTGGAAGAAGGCGGAGACGCAGTAAACTACCGCAGGCTCTCTTCTGCTTCAGACAGCCAGTCTGGCCGCTTCAACACTTCGCGCGGCTTTGGACCATCGGCGGCGCCGACGATGCCGTCCCGCTCCATCAGATCAATCAGGTGGGCCGCGCGGCCATAGCCAATGCGCAAGCGCCGCTGCAACAAGGAAGTAGACGCCTTGCCGAATTCAATTACGAGGCGAACCGCATCTTCGAACAAAGGATCGTGCTCAGGCTCACCGTCCTCGCCAAGCTCACCAGCTTCGCCCTCGGCCCGCTCCTCTTTCGGCGAGTCCAGGAACTTCTGCTCGTAAACTGCAGTAGCCTGCGAGCGCCAGAACTCGACGACCGCGGCAATTTCTTTCTCAGTAACCAAGGGCGCGTGCAAGCGATGCACGCGAGCCGATCCAGATGGCAGATAGAGCATGTCGCCGCGACCCAAGAGAGCCTCGGCACCGTTCGCGTCGAGAATGGTTCGAGAGTCCACCTTGGTTGCCACGCGGAATGACATGCGAGCCGGGAAGTTGGCCTTGATCAAACCAGTGATGACATCCACCGATGGGCGCTGCGTCGCCAGCACAAGATGAATTCCGACGGCGCGCGCCATCTGCGCCAGCCGCGTGATCGATTCTTCCACGTTGCCGGAATCGAGCATCATCAAGTCGGCCAGTTCGTCGATGACGATGACGATATAAGGCAGCGGCCGTTCTTCTTCGCTGTCGTCGAACAGGCTGGGCGTGCCATTTTCATCGAATAGCTTGTTGTATTGGTCGATATTGCGCACGCCTTTTTCAGCCAGAAGCTTCAGTCTCCGCTCCATCTCGCGGACGGCGTTACGCAACGCATTCGCTGCCAGCTTGGGCTCGGTAATGATCGGCGTGTACAGATGAGGCACTCCGTCGTAGTTGCCTAGCTCAAGGCGCTTCGGATCAACCAGAATCAGCCGCACCTGCTCGGGCGTTGCCTTGTACAGGATCGACATGATCATGGCATTGATGCACACACTCTTGCCGGTGCCGGTTGAGCCGGCGATCAGCAGGTGAGGCATGGCGTTGAGATCAGCAGTCACGATGCGGCCATTGATGTCCTTGCCCAACGCCAGTGTCAGCTTCGACTTCGACCCGATGAACTCCGAGGACTCAATGTTCTCTCGCAGCCAGATGATTTCGCGCTCGCGGTTGGGAACCTGAATTCCCACCGTCGATTTACCGGCCATGCGCTCCACCAGAATGCTCTCAGCTTTCAGAGCCAGGCAGAGATCATCTGTCAGGTTGGTAATGCGGCTGTACTTGATGCCGGCTTCGGGTTTGAACTCGAAGGTGGTAACCACCGGGCCGGGGTTGATCTGCGTGACCTGACCGGTTACGTCGAACTCAGCATACTTTTCGACCAGCACCTGCGCCAGAATCTTCAGCTCGGCGGCGTCCACCGCTTGCTGCTCATCCGGGCGGTGCAGGAGGGAACTTGGCGGCAGCTTGAACCCACCAGCGATTTTCGGCAGAGTCGTCTTCGGTTTCTGCGAACTATCGGCGCGGGCGGTGACTTCAACTTCCGCGATTGCGGCTGGCGCTTCCGCGGTTTCAGGCTGACGGCGTTCCTCTTCGGCGAATGTCCGCTCAATTCCGGTTGGCGCGGGCGGTGGCGCCGGAGCTGGCGCGGCAGGGGTTCGCGCCGTAACCATCTGCGTCGCAATCACTGGGCGTGGCGAAGCACGCCGTTTCTCCAGTTCTTTCTGCATCCGAGCTTTGGCGCGCTGTTCCTGCCAGTCCTTCCAGCGCTCGCGCAGGGCAATTACAAACGCAAACCGGGTCGAGGCCCACACGTGCAGGGTTGAAAAGGAAAATGCGGTCGATAGATAAAGCGCCACTCCCAAAATGCTGAAGCAGACAATGTTTGCGCCGGCGGGATTGAAATAATGAATCAGGAAGTCGCCGACGATCCTGCCCACCAACCCTTCGAGCGGGATGACGCCCATCCAACGCAAATGACCCGGCAGCAAGGCGCAGAGTGCCGGAAGAAAGATGAGCAGCCAGGTCGCCCCTAGAAACTTGGCGAAAGGCGAAGCAATCTGCCGCGATCGGAACCAGCGCATGCCGAGCACGCCAGCGAAGACAGGCAGTAAGAAAGCGCCAATACCGAAAGCTTGCAGCAGGAGATCAGACACTACGGCACCCACCACACCGATCCAATTGCGAGCGGCATGTGAGCCCGTGAGCGGCGACGCGCTATTCAGGGACGGGTCGAGCGGAGAATAGGAAGCAAGCGCGAGGAAAAGGAGGAGCGCGGAGGCGCACAACAAGAAACCGATCAGCTCATTGAGCCGGCGGTTGTTCGTCGGAATAAAGGCTTGCGAAAAGTACTTCATGGGCGCATTTCGCGTCACGATCCGAGACACGATCAACGCCAGAGCCCCTTAATTATGACAAGAACCGGGCAGCCGCACAATGCGGGTCTTTTTACCCGGTATCCAGAATGACAAACACAACCTGTGCTACAGCCTTTCGAGGACACCCGGTTAGAAAGGTTGCTCTGTCATGGTCACGAAGTCACAAAACCACCAGTGATTAGACTACGTTGAACATAGCCCAAAAAGCACGGACGCCGGTTAGCCGCCGACTGCTCCAGCGTCCGTTTGCCGCCCATCTCAGTGGATCGAGATTCGCGTTGCTACTTGTGTGCCGTTGGTCTCAAAAATGAGGCTGCCGTTGCCGTCGTAAGCCTTGTAGCCGAATTTGCCTTTGTAGCCGTTGCCATCGGGATTCACGTGGTTGCTCTCTTTCAGAGTGAAGTAACCGTCCGGAGTTCCATCGGGATCGAAACTCCACCCGATGTGGTTCAGCACGATGTCGCCGTTATCGTCCTGTTTCCAGACTCCGAAACAGATGTTCCCAATCACAGATGGCACATAAGCGTTTTCAAACTCCGTTCCATCGCTGTGCCATTGATCGAAGGCTTCATAGAACTCCTGACCACCCGCCGAATACACGACATGCCATAAACCCACAATGGAGTTGTCGTGGCTAAGGGGCGTTCCGCCTTCGGCGACCAGTGGGAAATTGGGCAGCGATCCGGGCCGGTAGTTTCCCGGGTCGCCACACGCTGCATGAGCTATTCCTGTCAACAACAACACCGTTAAAAGCCCCAGGACCGCGAGGACGAGGCTAGCACTCGATTGAATTCTCTTGCTGCTTTCGTAATGCATGTTGAACTCCTATCTCCAGAATGTGAGGTTGCCTGAGCGTGCAATTTTGACGAGCTGCGCGTCACGCTGGTTGGGCAACCTAGCAGCCGCGGGGCAAACCGCAATGGGGAAGAGCTGAATTCAAAATGAATTTTGTATGATCGGCCAAGTTGTTGATGAGCGGTGGCTTGCACAATTGGCACAGCGCTGGCGTTATACTATCGGGCCAGTTGTGTCATGCCCTCCTCGTCGCAAACCGGAAGAGCTCGCATTGACTTGGCCCGATACGAGCTGAGCGTAGATGGCCGGCGAGTCAAGATCGAACGGCAACCCATGGAACTGCTCATCTTCCTTGCGCAAAAGAAGAGTCAGTTGGTGAGCCGGGAAGACATCATCGACAAGCTCTGGGGCAAGGACGTCTTTGTAGATGTGGATCAGAGCGTGAATGCGGTCGTACGCAAAATTCGGATCGCGCTTAGGGATGACCCTGCTGCACCGAAGTATCTTGAGACCGTTGTAGGGAAAGGCTACCGCTTTATTGGGGACGTAGAGGTGAACTCGCCGAACCCCGCCGCAGTTGACGCGGCGGAGAAGCTTCCGCAGGTAACCGACTCGCGGAATTGGAAACGTCTTGCCATCATCCCTGTGGGTGTTTTTGCGGTCGCCATTCTGGCGGGCTGGGTGGTCTATCGTTGGCGAGCCGCCTCCGCTGCTCCGGAGCGGGCCATCCGATCCATCGCTGTCTTGCCGTTAGCCAATCTGTCTGGCGATCCTTCCCAGGATTATTTCGCGGACGGGATGAGCGACGAACTCATTACTGATTTAGCGAAAATTGCTGCCCTAAGCGTTGTGTCCCGAACATCGGCGAGTCGATACAAGGGCTCACAGAAGCCGATGGTTCAGATTGCCGAGGAACTGAAAGTCGACGCTGTGGTCGAGGGCTCAGTGCTGCGTTCAGGGAACCGCGTGCGAATAACGGCACAGCTGATCGATGCCCACTCCGACCGGCATCTCTGGTCGGAGAGCTACGAGCGAGATCTTCGGGACGTACTGGCTTTGCAGAATGAGGTAGCAGACGCGATAGCCCAGAAAATCCAGGCTCGAGTAATTCCGCAGACTGGCGAACGCTCCAGGCCCAGGCCGGTGAATCCCGCGGCCTACGACGCTTATTTGCGAGGGCGCTACTGCTGGAACGAACGGACCGATGCAAGTTTGCGTAATGCGGCGGACTATTTCCGGCGTGCCATCACTACCGACCCATCCTATGCGCCCGCTTATTCCGGGCTGGTGGATGTATTGATCACTCGTTCGCACTACCAGTTCGATGCTCCCAACCAGGTTCTTCCGGAAGCACGTCATGCAGCCCTGCAAGCAGTTCAATTGGACGACGCCTCGGCCGAGACCCACACTTCGCTGGCGATTCTGTACGTAGATATGTGGGACTGGAACCAGGCAGAACGCGAATTTCAGCGCGCAATCTCTCTAAACCCGCGCTATGCCACGGCGCATCATTGGTTTTCGGACTATCTCTCTGCAGTCGGCCAGCACGAGCAAGCCATCGAAGAAGAAAAGAAGGCCCTTGAACTTGAGCCTTTGTCGCCGATCATCAACACCTGGATGGGCCGTCGTTATTATTTTGCCCGTAAATATGAGAAGGCGTTCGCGGCGGTACAAGGAGCCTTAGAGCTTGACCCGAACTTCGAACCAGGCCTGGCACACCTTGGCCTTATTGCCGTGCAACTGAAGCAGTACCCAGAAGCTATCGCCGCCTTTAGCAAGGCTGCTCAAACTTCCGCCCAAGGCCGGCTGTATCTGGCCCTGCTTTCTTATGGGGACGCGTCCGCCGGACAAAATCAATCGTCCAGGAAGATTGTTGAGCAACTGGTCAAGGAATCCCGGCAGCAATACGTTCCGTCATACGTAATCGCAGAAACTTATGTTGCGCTCGGAGACCGGCAAAGAGCACTGCAATGGCTCAATCGCGCCATTGACGAACATTCGGACTGGATGATGTACATGGGTGTTGATCCGGCGCTTGACCCGATTCGAAGCGATCCGCATTTTTCCGAGTTGATGCGCAGGGTTGGCATCCGATAAGCCTGCTGTACTTGATCTGGATCGGCGTTTTATCCTGCCATTTTGTTAGCCAGCACAAGCACCAGCACGCCCACGATGATGCGGTAGACAGCAAAAGGGACGAAGCCGCGCTTGCGCACCCAAGCCATGAACCAGGCAACCGACAGGTACGCCACGATAAACGAGACTATGAAGCCGACCGCCAGCACTCCCCACTCGGATCCGGTGATTTGCGACACGCCGATGGGGTTCTCGCCCCCTTTGCCGGTGATTGACTTGAACAAGGTGTAGAGCGTCGCCGTCACCATGGTGGGGAATGAAACAAAGAAAGAAAACTCCAGCGCCGAGGCTCGCGACATGCCGGCTATCTGCCCGCCAGCAATGGTCGACATGGATCGGGACGTCCCTGGGAAGACTGCCGAGAAAATCTGGCAAAACCCGATCCATACTGCTTGCCCCAGGCTCATCGCGTCCATCGACCAGGTGTGGATGAGGCTTTTCGGATCTCCGGGCCCGGCAGCCTCGGAGCTGGCGTGCATCCTGTCGACAATCCACATAATGATTCCGCCAACGATAAGCGAATCACCCATAATGAAAAGGCTCTCCAAATGCTTGCCGATCACTTTGGTGAGCAGGAACGCAGGAAGCGCGGTGACAACAAAAGCCACAATCGTAAGACCGAGGGGGTGCGTCAGGGCCGTACGATCACCATTTTCGCCTTGCGGGAAATTCGAAAGCAGCTTGCTGAAACGATGACGAAAATAAACTGGCAGGCAGAGAATTGCGCCCAACTGAATGACGATGGAATACATCTTCCAATAACCGTCGGAGAGGCTGATATGCAGCAGGACCTCGGAGATACGAAGATGAGCCGTCGAGCTGACGGGCAAAAATTCAGTCAATCCTTCAACGATCCCCAACACAACAGAGAGCAGGTAGTTGTTCAAGTTTCCCCCAGGGAAGAGTAAGTATCTCAGAAGATGCGACGGGTTTGGCTATCAGGGTTGGTTCGAAAAGGAATTAATCTTCCGCATTGCCGTACGTGGGTATTCCTTGTTGGATCATGAACAAAAGCCGCTGGGCACGGGCTCCCCAATCGCCCTGTGAACTCTGGGCGGCTTTCTGTGCCAAAACGATCGCGCGGGTGCGGGATTCCTCGGACTTTTTTGGCTCGTTCTCAGTCTTATAGATTTCAATCAACGCGGACCGCCGGTACGCGGCGTTGTAGAGGGCTTGCGAAACAGCAGGAGACTGCGGATGTTCATTAGCGTACTTTTCGTAGACCTCCGCCTCTTTATCTGGACACTTCGAGCTTTGCCAATCGCTGCAGAGCTTGTTATCGATCAGATGAAAGGCAGCAAGATCGGCCCACTTTGTACCTGGGTATTTCTTGATGACCTGCTTCATGAACTCTTCGTTGACTCCCTCGTGCATGGGTGAACGGGGATCACGGGAAGAAGGAAGGGTCATAGCATCAGGTTTGTCGAGCTGCCAGCGAATGTCGGCGGCGCGGTACAGCGCTTCGCCTGCGATTGGGGAATTCGGAAAGAGCTCGGTGATCCGGAAGTAAAGCCGCATGGCGTCTTCGGCAGCCCCACGCCGTCCGTGGCGCTGGCTGGCCTGGTCTTCAGATTCGACCGCCTCGCCGAACAACACGCGGTCGCCATCGGGTGTGGATGATCGAACCAGGCCTTTGTTTTGAATCCAGCCGGTAAGGATGCGTTCCTGCGTGATTGCAGCTTCCACATGGACCCAGTTGCCGCTAGTCTCAAGAACCGCAATATCGTGACCGCGGTCGACATCGCCGAGCTTGGCGGACGTGTTGTCAGGTGAGATGTAAATGCTCGCCACCCGTATAATCGTGCCCCGGTCGGCCTGGGCAAAGCACAGGCCGGGAAGAAGCAAGAGCGTCAGCGCCGCTGCCTGCAGGATGTGGGTCATTCTCACTTTAGTGGGAAGCATGCTCATGCGATGGCGTTGCTTGTTCGCTTCAGTTCTTCCAGCATTTGCGGTTCGACATTTCCGCCGCTGATGACCGCGACGTTGATTCCGGTTCGTGCCAGTTGGTCCCGGCGATACAAAAATGCGGCCACGGCCACCGCGCCGCTGGGCTCGGCAACCGTCTTGGGATTGGCAGCCAGTTCGCGCATCGCTTGCCGGATTTCGTCCTCGCTGACAGTCACAATATCGTCCACGAACCGCCGGATGTGTTCAAAATTAGCGGTTCCGATACTCTGGGTGCGAAGCCCGTCGGCGATCGTGCTGGTCGCCTGCTCGGCCGGTAGTTGAACAATCTTACCGCTGCGCAAGCTGGCCTGCGCATCACCAGCCAGTTCCGGTTCAGCTCCGATGACCTTGACAGAAGGCTTGCTCAGTTTGATGGCAGCCGAAATTCCGCTGATCATCCCACCACCACCGACAGGAACGAGGACCGTGCCAACCTCCGGTAAATCCTCAAGGATCTCGAGTCCCATGGTGCCCTGGCCGGCGATGATCTTTTCATCGTCATAAGGAGGCACGATCGCATACCCATGTTCCCTAGCCAATTCCTCTGCACGCTGCTGGCGCTCCAGGCTTCCGGGCCCAACTAATACGAGTTCGGCCCCCAGAGCTTGCGTTGCCTCCCGCTTCAAAGCGGGCGCATTGCACGGCATCACCACGATTGCTCTCGTGCCGAGCGCACGCGCAGCGTACGCGACGCCTTGAGCGTGGTTCCCGCTGGAGTAGGTAATGACGCCTCGGGCACGCTCTGCCTCGCTCAGCGACGCAATCTTGTTATAAGCGCCACGGAGCTTGAAAGCGCCAATGGGCTGCAGGTTCTCGGGCTTGAGGTATAAAGTGCGGTCGTCGCCGGTAGGAAAGGAAATGAGTCCGGTACGGTTTGCGACGCCGCGCAGGCGAGCTTGAGCAGTGCGGATGTCGTCAAGAGTGACCATGGGTAATTATCTCAACTACAGCAGGTTCTCCAGATCGCGGGCACCGTGAACAATCCGAAGAACAAAAATTTCCGATGCAAGAAACTTGTAGAAGAGCAAGTGTCTTGAAAAGCCGAGGATCGGCAATCGTTTCACTCCGCGAAGGTCGGGATGGCGAAATTGGCACTCTGCGCCTTTTCCAGGATTCTTGACGACGCCTAACAGCACATCAGCTACAGCCTTTTCCCATCGCTTTGCCAAGGCGGGCCCAGACTGCTCGTGATACCACTGTGCTTGTTCTAAGATGTCGACAACAGCCGCCTCGCTAAGAACCAGACGAGGTCTCTTCACACCTTGCGTGCCCTATCGCGTAAGGCCTTCAACAACCCCTTTTTGCGGACCTCAGCTTCGGGAAGGGCAATTTTCCGTCCCCTAACTGCCGACACCAGCTCCTGCTCGAGAGTACGAAGCCGGCGTTCTTTGTCCTGCCGAATCAGATCGCGAATATATTCACTTGGCGTGCCCCAATCGCCTGAAGCCACCTGGCCCTCTACGTATGTTTTTAGCGCCACGGGCAGCGAAATGTTCAAAGAGGTCATTGACATGCCTTCATTTTATGACATTTTATGACGGCAGCAAAATTTCAAATCTCCAAGATCACCGGCATGATCAGCGGACGCTTTTGTGTCTGTTTCGAAATGTAGCGCTTCAAATCCGCGCGAATCTTTTCCTTGATCACGCCGTAGTCGGCCTTTTCTTCTTCGCTCGACGCTTCCAGGGTTTGCATCACCAGTTGGCGCGCGCCGTTCAGAAAACCGTCCTCTCCCGGCGAAAAGCCCCGGCTCACGATCTCGGGCGCGGTTTCCACCCGTCCAGTCAATTTGTTGATGGCGATGATCGGCAAGACAAAACCATCTTCGCTCAAGTGACGCCGGTCTTTGATGATGAGATCCTCGACGACGTCGGTGCGCGACCCGGAATCGATGCACACGCGGCCGACGTTCACTCGCCCAGTTTTGCGAGCGCCGAGTTCATCGAACTCGAGGACGTCGCCACTCTCAATCAGGATTACGTTGCCCACCGAGCTGTGCATAGCTCCAGCCAGCTCCGCGTGCAGCTTGAGCTGCCGGTACTCGCCGTGAATAGGAATGAAATACTTTGGCTTGACCAGATTAATGATCAGCTTCAGCTCTTCCTGACTGGCGTGCCCGCTGACGTGAACCGGCGGAAATGACCCGTCTTCATAGATCACGTGCGCTTGCCGGCGGAAAAGGTGATCGATCATGCGATAAATCGCCTTCTCGTTTCCCGGGATGATGCGCGAAGACAGTACGACGGTGTCGCCCTTCTCGATCTTGGCGTGCTTGTGATTGTCGACTGCCGCGCGCGACATCGCTGACATCGGTTCGCCCTGCGTGCCGCTGATCAAGACGCAGATTTTTTCTGGCGGGAAATTCTTCATGTCGCCCGGATGGACCAGCAGCCCTTCCGGTATCTCGATGTAGCCGAGATCCTCCGCGATCTCGGCCGAACTCACCATGGACCGGCCGATGAAGGAAACTTTCCGTCCATGCTCAGCTGCCAGCTCAACCGCCAGCTTGATGCGATGGATAGAAGAGGAGAAGCAAGAGATGAACAGACGGCGCTGGGTGCGAGCGAATACCTCGTCGAACTTCCGGCGGACGGCACGCTCGCTAGGAGTGTAGCCCTTGCGTTCTACGTTAGTGGAATCTTGCAGCAGCGCCAGTACGCCTTCTTTGCCATATTCCGCAAAGGCGTGGAGGTCGAAAAGTTTGTTGTCGGTGGGCGTGGGATCGACCTTAAAGTCTCCCGTGTGAACCACCACTCCCAATGGCGTGTGAATCGCGAGAGCCACGCAATCCACCAGGCTGTGCGTGACCTGAATCGGGTGGATGGTGAAGGGGCCGATCTTGAATCGCTCTCCCGGCGTAATTTCTCGCAGATCAGCGTCATCGAGAAGGCCATGCTCATCGAGCTTGTCTTCGACATAGGCAAGAGTGAATTCAGTCCCCCAAACCGGCACCTTAAGTTCGGCCATGATCCACGGCAGAGCGCCGATGTGATCTTCATGGCCATGGGTGAGGACGATGGCGCGCACCCGCTCGCGGTTCTCGGTCAAGTAAGAGATGTCGGGGACAACAATATCCACACCGAGCAGCTCAGCCTCGGGAAACATCAGGCCGGCGTCGATGACAATGATGTCGTCGCCCCAGCGCACAGCCAGGCAGTTCATGCCGAACTCGCCCAAGCCGCCCAGGGGCACTAAATGCAGTTTTCCTGTGGGCATTAGAGATGAACTGATGCTAGCACAGCGGGGATGGGGGGACGCAGCGACATGCCTAGCCTCGCCGAGCAGTCCGGGGCAAACCCAGCACGGCAAATCGCATCTTTCCAACTGCAGATTTCTGCGGTAAGTTGAATTCAGTGCGTCAACAAGATGAAAAGTCGTGGGTCCGGAAAGGAGCCGAACAGGCAATCATTCGTGGCCTGCAGCATGCCTATAAGACGGTGCAGGTGGATCCCGACAAATTCCTTCTGCAGCTTCGCGTCGCCTACGGCATTCCCATTGCCAGTTTTCAGGGAGTGTACTCGGTTGATTGCCAGCTGCTGGATGCGGTTGCGGGTCACGTGATTCGCAGCGGCATGAGGATGGCGGCGGCTGAGGGCGCAGGGCTTGGCATCGGTGGTCTTATGACCATCATGCCGGATTTGAGCATCCTGGCGGGAATCACTTTGCGCACTATTCAAAAGCTGAGCCTTATCTATGGCTTTGAATACAACACGGACGAAGAAACGGCAGAGTTGTGGATCGCAGCCGCCAGCGCCGCGGGCGTGGACATCAGCCGTGAGCTGTTCGAAAAAGAAGTGGTCAACCGATTTGTGCCGCGGGTGATTCGGCGGATCGCTGTCCAGGCCAGCAGTGAAGTTGTCGAGAAGTGGTCGGGGCGTTTGATTCCGTTGGCGAGTTCGATTATTGGCGCCAGCCTCAATTATTACTTTGTCCGCGCGTGGGGCCGACGTGCACAGGCACACTTCCGGCAGCGCCATATGTCTGTGCGTTCAGGTTTCTCGTCACAGCCGCTGGAGTTGCGGCCTGTACCCGTGCCAGCAAAACTTTCTTCGGGAAGCTAACCCTAGCGCAGCCAGTCTTCGAGTTCTATCCCGCGGTCGGTTTTCTCATCGCGATACTTCACAATCACCGGAGTATAGAGAGACAGGTTCCATTGCGCGGCCGGGCCTTTCTTCACCGCGCGCGAGCCGGGAACCACAACCGCGTTTTCGGGAACCTCAAGCGACGCAGTTTCGGATGCCCGGTAAACCTCGCCCCGTACTAGGTCATAAAGCGGTGTGGAGCGAGTGAGAATGGTGCCTGCACCAAGAACCGCACGAGCCCGAACCAAGGTGCCTTCGTAAATCCCGCAATTCCCGCCGACCAGAACGTCGTCTTCGATGATTACCGGCGCTGCATTGATTGGCTCCAACACTCCTCCAACCTGCGCTGCGGCGCTCAGGTGAACGCGTTTGCCGATCTGTGCGCAGGAGCCCACCAAGGCATGCGAATCGACCATAGTGCCCTCATCCACGTATGCGCCAACATTGATGAACATAGGCGGCATGCAGATCACGCTGGGCGCGACGTATGCGCCAACGCGTACGGACGAGCCGCCGGGAACGACACGGACGCGGTCGTCGACCGTAAAGCGCCGCGCGGGGAAAGTATCTTTATCCACGAAGGAAAGGGTTGCTGCGTCGTCCATCTGGGTGAGTTCGCCCAAGCGGAAGCCGAGCAAGATTCCTTGCTTCACCCACAGGTTGACTGTCCACCTCCCATCGACTTTCTCGGCGGCGCGGATCTTGCCTTCGGTGAGTTGTTGACGGAATTGGAGAAATGTTTCACGTGCTTCGGGCTTGCGCTCTACCTCGCCAAGTGAAGCGAGACGTTCGATGGAGGATTTGAGGGACGACATAAAGGGGAAAGTATAAAGGAACGCGGAAGTTAGAAGTCAGAAGGTAGAAGTAAGAAGTAAAAACCATCAAGCGATCCGGAGGTTCTCACTTCTGCCTTCTCACCTTAAATGCACTTGCACTCGCTGCGAATGAGGATGCCCGTCATGTTGTGGGAAATGTCGCGGGCTTCCGAAAGCGAGGCATACGGCCCGTGCCAACGGGCGTGATTGGCATCATGCCCCGACGGTCGCCCTTTGCCGTGGTTGCATTGTCCGCAAGTCGCGCGATGGAGAACGATCTTGTGCGGCCCTGCCAGCCAGTTCTCGTAAATGTAGAAAGCAGCCGTGTCCGCGGCCGCGCCTGCTGGCTTGGCGATCAAGCCTGCCTCGACCGCGATCTTCTGCAGCTTGGAGCGCGTATCTCGGCGCATCGGAAGCAGCGGCAGCCGATAAACTTCCTCGATCTTGCCCATCATTGCCAGGACCGCTTTCACCGGCATCGGGTTCGATTCGATGAAGTTGGCCTGCATCAGCGGCAGGTACTTGCGATGAATCTGCCGTGCTGTGGCCCAGTCGTTGTTCAACGCGGCGCGTGTCAGCGAAGACATTTCGTGCGGAATTTCATTGGACGCGACGGAAATGATTCCAACTCCGCCCAGGGCCATCACCGGCAGCGTAATGGCATCGTCGCCGGAGAAGACCAGAAAATGCTCGGGCACGGCGTTGCAAACGTCGGCGATCTGGCTCATGTTGCCGCTGGCTTCTTTTACGCCTGCGATGTTCGGCACTTCGGCTAGGCGGGCGAGCGTCGCCGGTTCAATGTTGGCGCTGGTGCGTCCGGGAACGTTGTAGAGAATAATTGGCTTGTCCACCGCTCCGGCAATGGCGGAGAAGTGCCGGTACTGTCCCTCCTGTGTGGGCTTATTGTAGTAGGGCGACGCGGTCAATATCGCATTCACTCCGGATCGCGAAGCGACCTCTTTTGCTTTGGCTACGGCGTCCTGGGTCGAATTAGACGTGGCGCCGGCAACGATGGGCACGCGTCCAGCCGCGACTTCGATGGTCGTGTCAATGACCTGCAGCCACTCGTCATGAGAAAGCGTCGGAGTCTCACCGGTTGTGCCGCAGGGAACCAGGAAATCGATGCCGGATTCGATCTGCCAAGCCACCAGGTTGCGCAAGGCAGCGTCATCAATGGAACCATCCTGGCGAAAAGGAGTTACCAACGCTGTGCCGCATCCATGCAATTGCATGAGACTAAGATAGCGCGAAGTTGTTGGGGCTGCAAAAATACGGGAGTAAAACAGGGGCCAGCAAATGCCGCGTCGCTGACCCCCAACGCGACTACTTCAGTGTTTTAACGAATGCTGCGATTGCCTTGGCGTCGTCTGCCGAGACGCCGCTCAGGGGTTTCTTGTGGGGCGGTTTCTTGGCAGTGTCGCCCGTGGTGATAAGAGTTGCAATTTGGTCGTCCGTCATGCTGGTTCCCTTGAGTGCTGGGCCGACTTTGCCTTGGCCCTCGGGGCCGTGGCATCCGGCGCATTTTGCTTTGTACATGCCTGCTCCATCATCGGCGAAGGCGGCTTGGGGTAGGGCAACGCAAACACAAAGAGCGACTGCAAACAACAGGATGAGCAACCTGGTTGATGTCATCGCACATACTCCTCGAGATTGAATTGTTGGGAGCCCTAAAACGGCAATATTCTATAGCCGAGCGAGCGCCATGTCGAGAAGTGAAAACTTGTTCCAATGTGGGAATGCTTGGGCGCTTTTAGAGGTTAAAGTTCGCGCCATACGTCCTTGAAGTCGAAGAACCCCTGCTTGCCGGCGAGCCATTCGGCGGCCCGCACCGCTCCCTCGGCAAAGCCACGGCGTGACTTGGCATCATGGCAGAGATAGATTGTGTCGGCAGGAGAATCGAGGACCAACTCATGCATGCCTACGACGTCACCCTCACGGAACGAGGTGATTTCGACTTCACTGCCTGCGGCGTCTTTGACGATGCGCTGCACGGTGATGGCAGTTCCTGAGGGCGCATCTTTCTTATGAACGTGGTGACGCTCGAAGATTTGGCCGGAGTATTGATGGCGAAGCGCTGCGGCTGCAGTCCTGGCGGCATCGAAAAAAAGGTTCACGCCAACTGAAAAATTAGCGGCGAAGAGAAACCCGGTGCGGTGTTCCTTGACGAGTTGCTCGAGGTAGGGAAGCTTTTCGTACCAACCGGTTGTGCCGACCACGAAACTCTTACCTGCCTGGATGCAAGCTTCCGCGTGTGCCACCGCCGTGTGCGGTGTGGTGAAGTCAATGACAACATCGAAGGGAGACAAGCGGGTAGAGGTCAAAGCCGAGCCGCCAGGATTGTCGGCGGCGCAATAGACGGTAACTTGATGTCCTCGCTGGCGCGCAACCTCCGCCACCAGCGATCCGGTCTTACCACGGCCGAGTATGAGGAGATTCATAGATCGTCAAACTGATCTTGTCATTGCGGCTTTGCTCCACTTGCGTGGAGGAAGGACTCCGCTCGGAATGACATCGGTTGGAATATCACTGTCATCTGCGAATCCCTAATCAAACACTTCCGGATCCAGTTCCGCAAAAAAGACGTCGTGCAGGCGCCTAATCACCTGAGGAACTTCGTCCTCTTCGATGACAAAAGTCAAATTAATCTCTGAGGCGCCCTGAGAAATCATGCGTATTTTGATGTCCGACAGTTCACCGAAGACGCGGGCGGCGATTCCGGGCGTTTCCCGCAGGTTCTCGCCGACCAGGCAGACAATGGCCTTGCGACCTTCATACTTCACGTCGGCCAGCTTGGCAAGATCGGCCGCGAGCGCCGGAATCGATTCGTTGGAGTCCACGGTGAGGGAGACGCTGACCTCTGAAGTGGAAACCACGTCGACGGGAATGCGATGACGGTCGAAAGCCTCGAAGATGGCGCGTAGAAAACCGTGTGCTAGCAGCATCCGAGGAGCGGCAACGTCGATAATCGTGATGCGCTTCTTCGCGGCAATGGCCTTGAAGAAATTGCGGCAGTGTGGAACTCGGGCAGCGATGCGGGTGCCCTCGCAGTTCGGATTCTTCGAGTTCAGCACATATACAGGAATGTTCTTCTGAATCGCGGGAAGTACGGTCGCCGGATGCAAGACTTTGGCGCCGAAGTACGCCAGCTCTGCAGCTTCATCAAAACTGATAACCTTGATGCGCCGTGCTCCCGGACAAATATTGGGATCGGTGGTCATCATGCCGTCAACATCGGTCCAGATTTCAATGCGCTCTGCGCCGAGGCCGGAGCCAATGATGGAAGCGGAATAGTCCGACCCGCCGCGGCCGATAGTGGTCGTGATGCCATTCTTGGTTGCCCCCATAAATCCTCCCAGGACGGGGACCTTGCCCGCTTCGACATGCGGTTTCACTTTCGTGCGGAGTCTGTCGTTTGTTTCGTCGATCAGCGGCACGGCGCGCATGTGCGCGCTATCGGTGATGATGCAATGCCGAGAATCCACCAGGACGGCATCCAAACCACGCGCGATAAACGCAGCGGTCACGATTTTTGACGAGAGGGTTTCGCCGAACGCCGCGACGTTATCTGTGGTGCGAGGCGTGAGTTCCCCCACCGCAGCAATGCCGCGAAGCAATTCATCCAAGGCTTCAAAGTTCGCCTCTAACTCACTGTGAAACTTGGTAAATACTCCAGTTCCCAGTAGCTCCCCCGCAGTCGTATAGTGGCGTTCCCGCAAAGTGCGCGAAATTTCAAGCGCGTCGTCGCGATCTCCCGACCCTGCGGCTCGGGCCATGGCGAGTAACTGGTCGGTGACCTTGGCCATAGCGCTGACAACCACTACGGGTCGTTGCGCAAGACGGCCTTTGACGATGCTGGCCGCCTGATCG